>PVBE011735021.1_pt1 | contig 15222 bp, 13 predicted proteins | sample 1631181 | NCBI WGS metagenome assembly PVBE01 (sample SAMN08397723, study PRJNA350692) | Marine metagenome, whole genome shotgun sequencing project. | isolation source: water | place: Pacific Ocean | collected 2012-04 | reverse complement strand
TTGCTTTATCAGGGACAACACTCAGAATTAACTCTGCCGCCGACAGGTCGCCTTGTTCAACCTTGAGGCGCGCCTTGAAGTAAAGCGCCCTCACTCGAGCCTCGTCCTCATCCCTGACAATGCGCATTTTCCTGATCGCATTGCCATCACCCTTCGCAACATCATCGGGCCGCCGCTCAGCAACTTCCGCGAGATCATCGAGGGCCAGGGTCAGTTGACCGGCATCACGGCGAACATCCCCTCTTTTCTTTAAGGCTTCGAGAACCTTCTCGCGCAAGACCTGAGCCTTCCGATGGTCAGCAATGAGGGGGTCCTCAAGCAACTCCAGCGCATCCAGAAAACGCCCTTCACGGTGCGCCCTTCGAGCTGAATTGAGTTTGATCACCTCTCGCAACATTGCGCGTCCTCGATTTCGACCACTGCAGACGCCTGGGCGACAGTCCCATATAAACGACGCCAGTCGCCTCGGTGCCTATCCTAACCCCGCAGAGGGGGCACCTCGCGTAATCGCACCTGCGGCCGTCATATTTTCTACCACACTGACTTTTACGCCCGCTTGACCTGCGCCGCCGCTTCGATAACATCTCCTCCCACTCGCCGGAGTGGCGGAATCGGCAGACGCGACGGATTCAAAATCCGTTCCTTGTAATGAGGGTGGGGGTTCAAGTCCCCCCTCCGGCACTTTCTTTCCTTCTCTGAGCATTGCGAGCCAATCCACGGCTTTACGCTTGCAACACACCCCCCCCATCTGGATAATTAACACAGCGCCCATTTTGCTATTAAACACTCTCATTCGGAGCCCCGCGAATGAACCGTCATCCCCTGCAGGCAGCACGCTTAATTGCCAGTCTCCTCCTCCTTTTTACACTGTCGGCGATCGGACAGACAACTGTTCGCTTGGCTACCTACAATGTTCAAGCCCTTGGGACGCAGGGTTCAAACGAGTGGTCGCGAGCCGCATCAGTGCTCAATCGAGTCGATGCCGATGTTGTCGGCATACAAGAGATCACTCAGAACGTCGAAGTCGGTCTGTTCCCCATCTTCAGTGGCAACGCTGGATATCCGCACTACGCGATCGGCTCCACCTCCGGCACAATGTCAGGGGCGCTGCGTAACGGAGTGCTCTCGGCGCACCCTATCACCTATTCCAAGTCACACTCTTCTACCGACCTCTCTGGAGACAGCAGCGCAAACGATATCTCCCGCGACATCTTTGAAGCACATATTCAGGTGCCCGGCGAACAGGAAGTCCTCGGTGTATTCGTCATCCACCTAAAGGCCTCATCAGGCGGCACGAACCGCTTTCGCCGAACCATCGAGCTCTTTCGACTCGCACAAGCGGTCAACCAATTCCGCGCCATTCATCCGAATGCTCCCTATGCCATCCTCGGCGACATGAACGAAGATTTGGATGACTCGCCTTTCTCCAACTCATGGACAGGGCTCCCCAGCGGATTGCCCCAGACCTACAGTCTCGGCAGCGATGTCTCGTTTCCCCTTTCCTACGCCCCCTTCTCGCACCTCTCGCTATCGACATCCACAACGATCGCAGATGCAACACAAGAGGACAGCACAACTCTCTACATCACTCGGGACGCCTCTGGCCGCAGACTTGATTATATCTTCTACAGCACAGAGCTCACCAATAACGGAGACGAAGTCTACAACTCGGCCCGCGACGACGGCATTGACAACTTCCCCGTCGGCAACTGGCTCGCCAAAGCCGGCAGTCCTCTACCTACGTCCTACAGTCTCGAAGCCTCGGATCATTTCCTGGTCTTCGGTGACTTCTCGATGGGGACAGCGTTGGCCAACTATCCTGGCTCCGGTGAGGACTTCGTTCTTGGTACGGGGATCAACCAATCTCCCACAACCGGTCCCGGTGAGGACATTAAGGCCGCCAATACCGGCGATCTCCTCTACCTGAACTACGCCAGCCCGAGCGGTCTCTACGATCTCAGTCCCCCTCTGGTTATCGCACAGATCTACGCCAACGGCGCGTCGCCCTTCGGCTCACTTCCCAACCTCTGGATCAACGTTTTTGGCGGCTTCGTCGTCCTTGGTGGCAGTTCAGCGAACGGATTCCAACTCCTCATCACCCCGAACGGTGGCAATACCCACCTCTTCCAGATTCCAGTCGGCTTAGGGGGTACATCCGTCATCTTCCAGGCCTTGGCACTCAATAACATCGCTGCCAATAACCTGTTCGCCATTACGGACGCCCACAGGATCGACATGCAGTAGGGGGGCCTTCCGCCCTCGACACCCGAGCCAGACAGAATCGGGTCTTTTCTCAGACTTCGGTCGGTTAGCCCAAGAGGCCGAAGAAGGAGAAATGCCCTGCCTCCGATTACGCTCTGGAGTCCGCACGCGATGAATTCGAACGTCTCCCGCCAAGCAGTCCTGATTTTCATGGCGGCGCTCCCATTGCTGCTTATCGGCTTTCTCATTCGAAGCCAGCCGAGTATCGATCACAGCGCGGAACCACTGACTGCTTATGAGAGCCTCATCGCTGAAGTCGAGGCGAGGCGACCGTCAGGTCCTGAGCTCTCGTTCAGATGGGAGCTTCCCGAGAATTCTGTCTGGACCGCGCATGTTCGAACAGTCACTGCGACCACTGAAGAGTCCATCGTTCGATTCATCATCGGAGAGCGCACAAATGATGGATGGCTGGTGTTTATCGATGGCGGTGAAGATCAAAGTGCCCTGATCCATTGGGGGCATGATGGATGGATCAGGCGAAACGGCAGGACTCAGGAGGCGCGCCCGTGGATCTTCCGCACAACGGGTATATGGATTCCTGACACCCAGGCAGATCGACTCCGTCAGGATTCCCTACTCCAAGGGCCACCGATGCATCAGTCCGCGATATTCAACGAGACACTCTTCCACTTGAATCTGACGGCACCTTCGGTTCGACTCAACGAGCATGGAGGCTCGTTTTGGCAGAGCGCGACCCAAAGTGCTGAGGTCATCGCGTGCTCAGTGAACACCGTAGGTGGGCCACTTTGGAGTGGCACACACACTCAAGTAGTGCGAGGGTCGGTTCGAATTCCGAATGGCTGGCTCAAAGAGGGCTCGCTCGAGTACCGCAACAGGATCGACCTGACGGACGGCGCACAATCGAGGGCTGCCGCTGCACCCATCCACCATATCAAGTGGAACATGAAACGGGTCGGAAGCGCTTGCTTTGACACAAGCGCCCCCAGCCCGCAGCTTGAGACTAATCCTCGTCAGCCATCTCGGTGATGTTTCGAGCATCGTGCCGCTTAAAGCGACCGGCACGCAGATTGGCCATGTAATCATTCATGCATCTCACGGCGAGATACCCCAAACCGAGAATGATCGGGATGTTGGCCCAGAGCATCGCGCCTGTGCCGAGATCCATCAGAACAAGCATGTCGCTGACATCATTGATACCGGCCGCCGCGTAGATGACGGCCACCAGGAAGACCAGCTTGTAGGGAAGGACTCCCGCCTCGCCTGTGATATAGATGACCCCCTGCTCGCCGTAGTAGCTCCACGAGATCATGGTGGAGAGGGCAAACAACCAGGCCGCCAACGTCACCAACCACTTGCCAAGCCCTGGAAATTCGCGATCAAAGGCATGGCCCGTGAGATTGGCACCATCGTAGACGCGGTGAACTCCCTTCCCCAGCAAGGCGACGGCAGTGGGTGTGCCATCCCACTCGTCTTCCTTGAACTCAACATCATCCCACGTCACTGAAAGCTCTTTGCCGGATTTCTTGACCTTTCCGTTGACCTTCACGAGTGTACGCTCACTCTCGATGTGCGTCGCACCCTTAACCTCGGCAACAAGATAGAAGGATGATCCTGCATCCCACCCTTCCTCGTCTTCGGGGAGGTCTGCGACACTGCCGCCACTCACCTTCCACAGCGAGTCACTTTGCTCGAGCTTGACATCCGCACCAAAATCACCAACGGCGTCACGATTCCAGGTATTTGTTGAGATAATGACCAACGCAGTGATGGTACAGATACAGATGGTGTCAATGAACGGTCCGATACCGCCGACGATTCCTTCGCGAGCCGGCTCGCCTGTCTTCGCTGCCGCGTGAGCGATCGGTGCCGACCCTTGACCGGCCTCGTTACTGAAGAGCGCCCGCTTCATGCCCTGCATGAAGGCGAACCCCATGCCGCCACCAATAAAGGCACCGCCTGCTGACGTAGAGTCAAACGCGCTGCTGACAACAAGCGAGAGCATGGAGGGGATCTCGGTGATGTGCATAGCGAGAACCGTCAATGCCGAAGCGAGGTAGACCAGGCACATGAACGGCACGAGCTTCCCCGCAACACTTCCAATCCGCTTGATGCCACCAATGATGACCATGCCAACCAACGCAGCCAAGAGGATCCCGGTCACGACCTTCGGCACACCGAAGTACCCTTCAGTCAGATTCGCCACGCTCCATGACTGGAACATGTTTCCACCGGTGAACGTCGAGATGATGAGCGTGATGCAAAAGAAAATGCCTATCGCGCGCGCCGCTTTGGCCCAGCCTGGCCCCTTTGCTCCCAGGACCTTGTCCACGACCCACATGGCACCACCGTGGGGATTCTCCGGGTCATCTGTGTTGCGGTACATCATGGCAAGCGTGATCTCGACCGACTTCAATGCCATGCCGAAAAGACCAACGATCCACATCCAAAAGAGCGCACCTGGCCCACCGATTCCAATAGCAAGCGCGACACCTCCAATATTGCCCAGGCCGACAGTGGCAGAAAGCGCAGCAGCCAGAGCCTGAAAGTGGTTGATCGCCCCGGGGTCGTCAGGATCGTCGTAGCGTCCTCGCACCACAGCGATGCCATGGGACATCGACACATACTGCGTGAACTTCGTCCAGATGGTGAACAGAACACCTGCTGCCAATAGCACCCAGGGAGTCCAAGGACCCCAAAGGAACTTGCTGGCCTCTTCCATGCCGCCCATAATTGATTCCATGTAATTCTCTTTCCACTAATAGGATTCACGCACCCTGTGGTGCCTCAAGTCACTTCGATGATGCCCACCTTCTGCATGAGCACCACAAGCACCAGAATCGGTGCCACAAATCTTACAAGCCAGGTCCACGCCATGATCAGCCCAGACGAAACATCCGACAACTCGGCCTCAATCACGCGCTTCGGCAGGACCCAGCCAGCGTAAATGGAAACCAGTAGACCACCAATGGGGAGCATCCAGTTCGAGGCAAGGTAATCCATGGTGTCGAAAAAGTTCATGCCATAAGTCGGCTCCCACGAGTCCATAAGAAAACCTGACCCCATGCAAAACGCTGAAGGCAGGCCAAAGATGAAGATGGCTCCGCCGAGGATCAAGGCCGCCTTTCGCCGCGTCCAACCCTTCACATCCACGAAGTAAGACACCACGACTTCCAAGAGCGAGATGGCTGACGTCAGTGCTGCGAAGACAAGAAGCGAGAAGAACAGGATCGAGAGCAACATGCCGCCTCGACCGATCTCTGCAAACGCCAACGGCATACTCACAAACACCAGCCCCGGACCCGCCGAAGGGTCTTGACCGTATGAGAAAATGATCGGGAACATCATCATGCAGGCGAGAAGTGCAATCACCGTATCCAGCCCTGCGATGGTTATGGACTGACTAAGGAGCCCGCCCTTGCTCTTCTGATAGGAGCCATAGGTAATCATGGCACCCATGCCTAACGAAAGTGTGAAGAATGCGTGCCCGAGGGCTTCCAGCACGCCGCTGGCGTGCAGCTTGCTCATGTCTGGCTTAAATACGAAGCTCACGGCCTCACCGAAGCCCGGCTGAAAGGCGCCATAGACCACCATGAAGCAGATGATTCCAAACAGCGTCGGCATAAGAATCCGACACCACCTCTCGATCCCTTTTGAGATGCCGCCCGCCACAACGAGCATCGTCATAAGCATAAAGAGAGCCATCCAAAATGTGGTCGTCCAGCCGTCTGCAATGACTTCACCAAACGTCTTCCCAATGCCCTTGCTGACCACTTGCCGCCGCTTGAGGTCCACAGCAGCCTCGCGAATGGAGTCCTGCGAGTCGGCGCCAAAGTGAATTTTGGCCTCGCGCATCGACTCGGTCTTAGCATCCTCAATGTCTGCAACGAGCGGCTCGCAAACCTCAACAGCCTCTCGAATCGCTTCGTCGGTCAACAACGCTTCACGAGCTGCTGCTTGCCCATGTGCGGGGAGTGCTTTTTTTGCATCAAGGAAATCATTCCAATGCCCCCATTGCGATGCAGTGGCATTGCGCTTGATGTCGCCTTCGAGCCGACGCAGTGTGCGCGCCGCCCGATTCGCGGCGAGGTCCGCGCGCATTTCGTCAATGCTGCGTTGAGCCCGATAGGCTGTCGCCTCGCCTTGAGCCTCCTGATGAATGGACTTCGAAAACTGCGAGAAGGACTTGACCGTGTAGTCCATCGCCCAGCCGGCGACAACCTGATAGTAGGAGAGGATCACAAAACCGGCGAGGACTCCCAGCCAACCGATCATTGTCCACGACTTCTTCTGGGGTGTCAGTTCAGCAATGGCCGCAACCGGCTGCTTCTGAGCCGCACGCCCAATCATGATCTTGTTTACCATGATCGGGGGTCCCACCAAGAGGATGCAAGCCAGGTAAATGAGCACAAATAGGCCGCCACCGTTTTCGCCTGTGATATAGGGGAACTTCCAAATATTCCCCAACCCCACAGCCGAGCCGGCTGCTGCGAGAATAAACCCGAAACGACTGCCCCATTGTCCTCGATTCTCGGCCATCAATAAGTTCTCCTCAACGTTTCCATTCCCGCCGAGATTCTACACCAAATGCCCCACTCCGCTCTTCTGTGCTGGGTGACCCCCCTGATCAAGGGACGAGATTCGTGCTGAACAAAAAAAGAGGCGCCGGATGAATGACTCATCCAGCGCCTCAGTTGAATGGCGGAGAGGCGGGGATTCGAACCCCGGGACCGCTTTGACACGGTCACACGCTTTCCAAGCGTGCTCGTTCAACCGCTCCGACACCTCTCCAATCAGCGGAGGGGCAGGGACTCGAACCCTGGGTACCCCAAAAGGTACACCGGTTTTCGAAACCGGCCCGTTCGACCACTCCGGCACCCCTCCTATTGCTCGCTTTCGCGAACGGCGGGAATTCTACGTCTCGCGGGATGCCTCTTCAACTGCGATCACCCGAAGGCTTGCCTCTTCTCGCTCGAAAAAAGTCCTTGAGAATGGCGGCGCAACGGTCACCCATGATCTGGGAATGCACCTCCAGGCGGTGATTCAGACGCGGATCACGCACAATATCCATCAATGTGCCGCAGGCACCTGCCCTTGGGTCGGCCGCCCCATAAACCACACGGGGAAGCCTTGAAAGGACCAGTGCACCGGCGCACATGGCACAGGGTTCAAGGGTCACGTACATTGTACAATTGAGCAGGCGCCACGACTCCAGTGCGGCGGCAGCCTGCGTAATAGCGATCATCTCGGCGTGTGCCGTCGGATCATTGAGCGTCTCGCGCTGGTTGTGTCCCCGTCCGATAATTCGGCCGTCATGGACAATCACACACCCCACAGGGACTTCTCCCTCATCGAGCGCAGCTTCTGCCTCGCGGAAGGCAGCGCCCATGTAGGCCTCAAAATCATCCGGTTCCGCTGCAAAGGCATCATTCATTATGGCGTGTTCCTTTCGCAGAGGTTGTATCAAACGCTCCCCGATCGATCTTGCTCTTCCCCGATCTCACCGCATAGAGGATCGATCGCAGAGCCAGGATTGGTTAAGGATGGTGACCATGGAAGTTGTGAAAGAGAAACTCATCATCGGAGTCCTGGGACTGCTCCTTGTCGGAGCGCTGGCCGCGCCTTACTTCGACTATGAAACAGCCGTCTGGGTCGCTCGAAGCATTTGCGTCGTCCTTACCCTACTGTTCGTTGTCGGCATCTGGTTCCCTGCCAGGCGATACCTGGCCCGCGTGTCACGGAAGACTTCGGACTATCCTGACCGAAGCCCCGACAGCCCAAAGAAGCCATGATGAAACGAATGCTCATCATGTTCGCAGCTCTGAGCCTGGGCGCCCTCGGACAGGAAACCGACCCCGAAATACTCGAGCAGCTCATAGTCCACAGCACTCTGCTCGACACCTGGGGATCATCGGTCGCCACGGTCGGCTTTCCTGTTCGGCGACCGGCGGGTATTCATCACGCAACGACGCTTGGGCTCCTTAACGCCCGAGGCGAAGTGGTCCCTGCCTCCTTTGAGGTTGCAGCGCGTCACAACTCGACACCCCATGACGCATCCCATCCCATTCGTTGGCTGAGAGCAACACTGTGCGTCAACGGTCTAAGTGATGGCGACATTCTCCGCCTGGTGAAAAGATCGCAGCAAGCCAATCCAGTTGACGGCAAGCTGAGGGACACCATCTTCACCGACCAATTCGAGGTCCAGCTGCAGTCAGGAACGATGGACCTGTTCGGTACCTGCACCAGCCACGGCAAACCGTTGGTCAAGAGGCCATCAGGCCGCCTCATCCTCGAGGACGCACAGGGCAAGAGTCTCAAGCCAACGCCGTGGCAGGTGGAACAGGTACGCAACACCAACGGCTACAACCGAGTGGTGGCCCGCTCATCAGCTGCAGGCCTTGCTATCGAGCTCACAATGGTAGCGATCAACGGCGCCGGGAGTCTTAGGTGCTCACTGCGACTGATCAACCGCGGCCCGTTTGGTTTTGAAGGTCGATCCAGCGCCCACCAGAACATTCGTCGGTTTGCAATCACTCTGCCCTGCCCGATGGGACCGCTCCGCGCAGCCATGCCCTCTGCTCGCACTCGATTGGAAAAGGACGAGGACTTCCTCGCCCTGATGCAAGGGCACGATACAACGGCACGAGTCGGGCACACTGACAGACTGTGGTTTGAGTGTCGCAAGCCCTCAGGCATTGTGAGTCATGGAAAGGCCGCTCCGGGCCTAACCGTCCTCACCGGCTCAACGGGACAGGTTGGCCTGTCTGTGGAGCGCTTTGCAGAAACCGCCCCCAAAGCGATCGCTGCCTATCCGCGCGGGTTCGTGCTGGACGTCCTTCCTGCCATGGGCGACTCAAGCGCACACCACGTCTTGCAGGGATCTCGCTCGACCACGACCCGATTCCAATTGTCATTTGGCAACGGAAGCGACATCGACCTCAGAAGCCTCGCCAATGAAGTCGATCAGGTTTTTCACCTTCTGCCATCGGTGCAGCGTGTCCATGAAGCTGCCCCCATCAGCTTCCCTTACCTGCCAACACAGCCAAACCCATCTCCTGCGCTCCAACGATTCGAACGCCTCATGAGGCTCCACGTCGACGACGCGGCAGCCTCTCCGTCACCGTCCGGTGAACGCATCGGGCTGCCGCGATTCCTCCAGCGAGGCGCGACCTTCCGCAAGCAAAGCGCCCTCGGCTGGATGAATTTCGGCGATGTACCGTGGGGAGATGGTTACAGCTCGCTTCACTACGACTGGTCCTTTGGAATCCTGCTGCAGTACATCCGCACAGGTGACCCCCGCTTCCTTACTCTCGGACGAACCATGGCAAGGCACCGTGCCAGTATCGACCAGTCCCATGACGAGACATCTGACGCACCTTGGCGAGGCGGGCAGTTCTACGAAAAAGGCTCAATACACGGCGACACCTTCCCTCCCGCTATCTCGCACACATGGATCGGAGGGTCTCTCCTTGACTACCTGCTCACCGGGGACCGCGATTCACTCGAAGCAGTCAATCTGTCAACAGACTTCGCTCGCCGCCGCGACCTGCCGCATTGGGACGGACGTTGGGGCGCGCGGATTCCAGGATGGGGTGCCGACCTCTTTCTCACACGCTATGACATCCTTCGCGACCCGGCCGACCTGAAGACGGCAACCGACATTCTCAGTCGTGTCGAGGCAATCGAAACCAATCGGAACGGAAAGAAGGGCTTCATTGTCAATCGTGACGCCAAACCACCTCACGTCAAACCATGGATGCACGCCATTCTGGCCAACGCCCTCGCACGGCACATCGTCATAACTGGAAGCGATCGGTTTCGGCCTCTGCTTCAGCGCCTGCTCACCTTCCTGCGAACCCATGCCATTGTGCGATCGAAAACAAACACCTTTCACACCTACCGAATCCTGCATGACGGCCACGGAATCCAACCCTCGACTCACCTCAACTGGGCCATGGTTGCCGCCTTCTCATGGGCCTACGCGGCTTGTGGCAACCCGGCCGACGCAGCACTTTCGCGTGCGCTCCTCGCAGACATCACGCTCCGTTTTCAGGGCGGGAAGCCCCCGTCTCCTGTGACCTTTCGGCCCATGGCCTACCCGGGCTCAGAGAGCAAGATCTTCTCAAATATCGCCCTATGGGGCGTTACAGGCACTTTTACAACAAGGTAGGCGATTCAGCCACACCGATTGTCCTGAGGGATTGACATCCACACAACTGCACGGTACAGTGCCGTGCGTTGGTTCGTTGGCTGCTTAGAAAGGGTGCCCGTCAGACCCATGATTGAATCTCGCAACGCCGTTATCCCAGACCCCACTCCAGCAACTTCCACCGATGTTTTCCATCAAGACAGACACCCCCTCGGAGTGCAACCTCCCCAGTGCATTCCGTTTGAGGGGCCGATAGCCGGGCGCTCTTTTGTCGGTGCCAACCTGCAGGGCATCAGCTTCGCCGAGCGCGACATGAGACACGCCGATCTGCGCGGCGCCGACCTCTTCATGGCGTGTCTAGATGGAGCAGACTTGCGCGGAACGATATTTGACATGACCCGCATCGTCGAGATCCTCGTTCCCTCGGATCTTCCCCTGCAGATCGTCAATCAGATTCGGGCGTTCGATTTCGTCAGAGCACAAACGCGCGTCATCGCCCCCAATCGCCTTTCGGATACACTCCCCTGCCCGTACGCTCGATCCACGCTACGTCCAATTCTCTATCAATGGGGCTCAGCAACCTGGCGTGATGGTGCGGAGTGGGCGCCACCTCGTGACGCTTGGACCCTGGAGGAGATTATTGCTGCCGTCCTCAGCACACTCCGCTGCAAGCACGATCTGTCACTTCCTCACGGATTCAGTCTACGACCGCTGCCACGTTGAAACGAGCTTGCGAGTAATCGTCGTAATCGGCAGTGTACGCCCCTGAATGGCTGCTGGCGTCATCCACTTCATCGCTTGCGGCGCAGGCCTTTGATCAGTCTGCGTCGCAGCGGCCTCAATCAATCGGCAGTCAAGGAGATTTGTCGTAATGGTGTGGCGAATACGCGCCAGCGTCTGATTCGACAGATCCACAGTGCCCAGCGCCTCCTCCAGGCACGCCTTAAGGTCCGCGCGCGCGGCTGACTCATCTGCCGCCCAGCACTCCGGTAATTCCCAGAAGGACGGCATGCGTGACTCCGTCTTGGGACGCTGTCTCAACAACACCCTGTCGCCCTTGCTGACGAGAGCGACCGCAACGACGTGAGCAAGCGACTTGCGCCGTTGTTGAGGTGCTGGAATGGCCTCGATGGAATCGGACGCAAGAGCAGTGCAGGTAGCGGAAACAGGACAGGATTCGCAGAGCGGTTTTGTCGGCTTGCAAAGTGTTGCACCGACATCAAACAGGGATTGAGTGAACTCAGACGCTCGACCATCAGGCATCATAGGGGGGATGGAACTTGCGAGCTTTCGCCTGGTTCGTGCATCATCGCAGAGGCCTGTCAGACCGAAATGACGCGTGACTACCCGCACAACATTCCCATCCACCGCTGGCTCCTTCAGGCCGAAGGCAATGCTCGCGATGGCACCAGCAGTGTAAGGTCCCAGCCCAGGCAGCGCTTGCAACTCCTCACGTGTGCCTGGCAGGTCAGTTCGTCCCGACTGGACCAGTTGCACTGCCGCCCTGTGCATGAAACGAAATCTCCGATAGTAACCCAATCCCTGAACCGCGGCGATTACATCTTCCAATTGAGATGCAGCCAATGCACCAAGATTCGGAAACTTCCGAAGGAATGGTTCGTACCGTTCCAGCACCGTGTTGACTGTCGTTTGCTGCAACAGAATCTCGGACACCCAAATCGAGTAGGCATCACTGCGATGCCTCCACGGCAGATCACGAGCAGCCAACAGGTACCAGTCAACGAGTCGCTTGCCAAACCGTAGGGCGACGTCAGCCGCAATTGACACTTCAGTCATTAGTGGTCAAGCACTGGCGGCTGCTTGGATAAAACAACTTGGTCTCGCTGTCGAATACACCTTCCAAATAAGTGGCGCGCGGCGGAGTGGTGTCACTGGAGAAAACAAGTGAACGATTCGCAAGAAGTAGGCGGCACTTCTTGAGAGTCGACGATTGTGGCGCTGTGCGTAGGGTTCCCTGCACGTCTCCTTCAGGTAGAAAGATCCAGCCATCGCGCTGACCTCGAAGCACAAGGTCGTCATTATCCGGCTTGTCGGAGTTGTTGTGAAGCTGGAGCGTCCTGGGATTGAGCCATGCAGGAGTCAAACGAGCTGCGGCACGCTGCGCGCTTATCTGCCGCGCTTCCTCCGCGTCACTATCCGACACAGATGTACTACAGGAAGAGAACACCAGCAGGGCGAAACAAATCAAAGAGGAGCGATGAATGACGAGCGGCATGGCTGACCTCAGACAGGTAAAACGACTTTCAGGACAGTACTGTGTTAGCCGCAACCGCGATGCACCACAAGCGCTCAATCGGCGGCGATGCTCGCCTCAAGGCTCTGTCGGGCGACCGCTCGAACGAACTCACCGATATCCAGCGGCAGCTCCACAAACTCCTCACATCGGAGCCCCGCATCATCGGCAATGGAAGTACGGGTACTTCGGCGAGCGACGCCGACAATCCGAGGCTGACTCTCCTGGGGCAGCTCTCGGAGCGCTCTCAGGGCCTGAACACCCTGACCGTCCTCACGGTCCAGATCGACGACGACAACGGCCTCCGCCGAATCGCCCCAGGCGACCTCCGCAAACGCGTCAGCATCCTCGATTGCGACACACACGTGGTCGTTGCTTACAATCAGATCAGTCATCAAGTCACGACGAAAGAGATCCGACTCCAACACCACTACCTTCGAGATTCTCATGGCAGGACTCCGTAGCAGCCTTTCTCTCTACATGCGACTATTGTCGAGCGCAGGCAGACGCAGGTCAAGCCAATTCTGCAACATGCCCCAGCACAACGGCTTGTGCATCGAATTAACCATCTACAGGGCCCCCAAAATACCCAGTCTTCCTGCATGAAAACCCATATATCAACGGCGACGAGCAGAAAAGGCATCTGAAAGTCAATCCTGTCCACCTTGCATTGACCTCCCGCTTGCTTCCTGTCGATTAGAGATCTATATTTCTACTTCTCCGCCGTCTACTGTCCCGACCTGTCGCATGGGCCAATCCCAGGAGCGTGTTCCCGTGAGAGTTACATTTGTACATAGCCCGAATGGCCTTCAGAAATTCAGCGCAGCGGTTGCTGCCATCTCTGCGTGGATCAAGCAGTTCGGGCACACCACCAAGCTAATCCTGGTGGAAACCGATACGACGGAAGAAGAGTTCAAACAGCAAGTGCGGGACACAGAACCCGACATCGTTGCCTGCACCACCATGAGCTTTCAGTGGGAGATGCTTCAGGAGCTCGCCCACTGGGTCAAGGAAGTTCGCGCCGATCTGCCCATTATTGTGGGCGGCTATCATCCGACAGGCTCACCGGATCTCGCCATGACCTGCAACGATGTGGACTACATCTGCCGTGGTGAAGGCGAAGAGGCGATGCAGGAACTGCTCGAGGCTCTCGAAGGAGGCAACCTCGAAGCCATCAAGACCATCGGCAACATTTGGAGCCGAGACCCTGAAGATCCAACCATCATTCACAAGAATGAAATCCGCCGACTGATCCCGGATTTGGATGTACTGCCCGATTGGGATCGCGAGCTGTTCAACATGGACGAGCTTCTGGCGGCCTCCAACAAGGCGTCGCTCTATCACGGCAAGTTCCATCTTCCTGCCTACACTGGACGCGGGTGTCCCTACCATTGCACCTATTGCTGCAACAGCGAACTGATGGGCCTGTACAAGGGCAAGGGCAGCTTTGTGCGGAGGCGTACACCGAAGGTTGCAATCGATGAGTTGGCGAGATGCAAGGAACGGTATCACGTTGACTTCATCGAATTCTGGGACGAAGAGTTCGACATGCCCGAAGCACAAATGCGAGACTTCGCCGAAGACTATAAGAAGCGCGTTGGGCTCCCCTTCGCCATCTTCAAGACTGCGAGTCTCGGCCGTCTCGAGAACATGCAACTCCTGAAGGACATGGGCTGCACTCGAATCCTGGTAGGTGTTGAATGCGGTGATGAAGAGTACCGTCGCAAGGTCCTCAAGAAGCCCATTTCCAACGATGAGTTCATTGCGTTTTTTGACGCCGTGCACGAAATGGGATTTGAGACCATCTCCAGCAACATGATCAACATGCCTGGTGAGACGTCGGATCATGTTCAAGCAACGATTGAGCTCAATCGTCGGCTGCGACCCACTGCACTGTTCTTCTTCAGGTTCGTGCCGTTCCCAGGCACTGAGCTGTACGACACCGCCAAGGAAGAGGGATTTTTGCCGGACTGGCAGGACTACTGGTACGAGAGCAAAAAAGCCGGCTTGGAGCTTCCTACTCTACCGAAGGATGAACTCCTTCGACTGGAGGAGAGCTTCCGTGAGCTGCAGGCGGAATGCGAGATGGGCAACCACGCGCGCAGCTTCCATAGCTGATTTCGGGGGCAGTAAGAGGGATACAGGCCACACGCACCACTCAGGGCGCGACCTTTCATGCACTGCACAGGCGCGGTATGTTCTAGCTACACGAGTTAAGCCACAGAGGGACAGATGGAACAGAAATCCATGAAGTCGGCCTACGCAGGGATCTTCCTGCTTGCGGGCTCAATCATCCTCTTTGAGATTGCGCTGACCCGCGTCTTTGCTGTCATGATGTGGCACCATCTCACTTACATGGCCGTTTCGATCGCTCTTCTTGGCTTCGGTGCTGCCGGGAGCTGGTTGACCGCAAATCGTGAAGCTGAGAACACGACCCGACCTGACACATCATTGGCGGTTCTAAGCTCCCTCTATGGCATTTGCGTCATGGTTGCGTTTTGTTTCGTGACACTGGTCCGCCTCGACAGCATCAAGATCTGGCAAGAGAAGCAGAACATCTTCGCCCTGCTTCTGATCTACCTGATCATCTCTGTACCCT
>PVBE010694287.1_pt1 | contig 15222 bp, 10 predicted proteins | sample 1631181 | NCBI WGS metagenome assembly PVBE01 (sample SAMN08397723, study PRJNA350692) | Marine metagenome, whole genome shotgun sequencing project. | isolation source: water | place: Pacific Ocean | collected 2012-04 | reverse complement strand
GGGCCAGCCGGTCCGGGCTCGCCCGGACCGAGAGTCGTTGGCCCAGCCATACCGCAGATTGACGCCGTGGACATCGCCAAGATAGCGACTCAGGCGATGATTCAGGAGATTCAGGCCAGCGGGCCGGGAGGCCCACCGGTGAACATCGCCGCTATCGTACGGGCGGCGGCGCAGGGCGCGGCCACGGCGGCCGCCTTTGCCAATGCGGCCCAGGAGCCGGGCGATCCAGGCGGGCCGGGAGGGCCAGCCGGTCCGGGCTCGCCCGGACCGCGAGTCGTTGGCCCAGCCGTACCGCAGATTGACGTGAGCGCTTTAGCCACCGCGGTCGCCCAATCGGCCGTGGGCACATTTCAGGCCGGGCCCGGACCTCAGGGTCCGGGCGAGCCGGGATTCGTTGGCCCAGCCGGTCCGGGCGGGCCAGCCGGTCCCGCCGGACCAGGATTCGTAGGCCCCGCCGGGCCGGGATTCGTAGATCCCGGCGGACCGGGATTCGTAGGCCCCGGCGGTCCGGGCTCGCCCGGACCGAGAGTCGTTGGCCCAGCCATACCGCAGATTGACGTGGGCGCCATCGCGAACATCGTGACCATGGGTGCTCACCAACATGTCCAGGCCGTCGTCGCCACAGGCAGAGTCCTCGGCGGCGGACCGGGAGGGCAAGGAGGACCGAGCGTCTTTGCTCCCGCTCCCACGGGAGTCTATGTTTCCGGGCCGGGCGGGCCAGGAGTCGTAGATCCCGGCGGACCGAAAGTCGTTGGCCCAGCCGGTCCGGGCGAGCCGGGAGTCGTTGGCCCAGCCGGTCCGGGCGAGCCGGGAGTCGTTGGCCCAGCCGGTCCGGGCTCGCCCGGACCGAGAGTCGTTGGCCCAGCCATACCGGCAACGACGACAACGCATCACCAACTCAGCGCAAACGATATCGACGACGCGTTCATCAACGCCGTCACCGCCGGCGGCACCGTCGCCCAGATCAATGCGCTGCTCGGATCACAAGACGCGGGCAACATCCTAGACCCGACTGTCGTCGAAGCCGCCATTCTGCAGGGCGTGGACCCCTCTCTGATCAGCACGATCATCGAAAACATCGTCGACGTCGGCGATGTCCAGGGGTTCATCGATTCGGGCAACACCGACGCGGGGCAGTTCCTCACCGACGAGGCAGCAGCGACCGACGAGACAGCAGCGGCCCTGGTGGCTGCGGGAACCTCGGGCAACGCTCCGGTTGTCGTCAAGACCTCGACCGGAAAGGAGATTTTCAACGTTCTTCTCGAAACGGAAACCGACGGCTCGCTGTCCATATTCACCTTCATCCGGGTGGAAGACCCCGACGGCGTCGTTACCTTAGGGGTGGACGTCAAGATCCCGAACAGAACCAACCCCATCGGCTTGTCGATCGCTGGAAGCAACCACACAAGTCTCACTCAACCCGAATTAAACGACACACTCGTTAAAAATACCTTCGAGCGGAGCCTGACTGCAAGCTTATTGGGAATCGAAATCCCCTCGACGGGCATCTCCGGCGACTACATATTCAGAATCGAGGATCCGGATACGGGCACCATCACCCGGACCAAGAATTTCGCGGGGGTCTCGGGGGCCCTCCCAGCCATAAGCCATAAGCCCAACATATCGGGAACTACGACGACACCTACGCTATCCATTAGCGCCGTCTCGGACGCGGTCGGCTACATGTTCATCGCCACAACCAGCGGCGACCCGGTAAGACAAATTTTATTCGACGGAGTGTCCGGCCCCAACCTTTCCAGCTCTCCCCACATCACGGTTCCCGCCGGCATTCTGCAGTCCGGCACCCAGTACACGTTCCAGGTCGAAGCCTTCGACGCGATAACAGAGGAGGGCGCAACCCGAATCAGCACGAGCGCGGTATCGAGCCCATATACGCCGTAATCCTCGCCCCCCGCCGGCCCGCGACCGGCCCGGCGGGGGGCTTTTCAAGCCCGCAGCGGTTGTACCTCAAAATCCGGCACCTCGAAACGTGGCACCTCGAAACCCGGCTCCCTCGATCCGGGACGGGGCCCACGCTTCAGGGCCTATTCGCCGCTTGCGTATTCACCGGCAAAGCCGGGCGCCCCTTCATCCGGTTGCGTCCCGGGGCGCGCTGCGGCATACAGCCGGTAGGCTTTGCTCAGCGAAAGAACTCCCGGCGGGTGAACTGCCGCTCCGGCATCCCGGATAAAGGAATGAGATGAAATGAGCGCGCCGGCCGGGTTACTCTTTCTTCTCCTCGCTTCCAGCCTACCGCCCGCGGCCTCCGCCGCCCCGGCGCCGCCGCTCGTGGAAGCGAAGCGACTCAACTCCCGGGTATTCAAGCTGCTTCAGGCCGGCCGGCATGCCGAGGCCGCCCGGCTGGCGGTGCGCTCCCTGAACATCCTCGAAAAGAATCTGGGTGTTAATCACCCCCGGGTGGCCACCGCCCTCAACACCCTGGCCTCGATCCGCCAGGCGCAGGGAAAATTCGTCGAGGCGGTGGGGCTCTTCCGCCGCGCGCTGGCCATCCGCAAGAAGGCGCTCGGCCCCGAGCACCCGGATGTGGCCACGATTCTCAATAATCTGGGCGGCGCCTTTCAGACGCGGGGGACCCTGAAGGTGGCGGAATCGATGTTCCGCCGCGCGCTGGCTATCCGCGAGAAGGCATTGGGCCCTCGCCACACCGACGTGGCCCTGAGCCTCAAGAACCTGGCCGAAATTCACCGGCTCCAGAAACGATACTCCCTGTCGGAGCCCCTCCTCCGCCGCGCCCTCGATATTTTCGAGAAAAACCTCGGGCCCGGGCATCCGCGCGTCCTCAATAACCTCAACAAGCTGATCATCGATTTCCAGATGCAGGGAAAAATCGCGGCCTCCGAACCTCTCTTCCGCCGCAAGTTGTCGATTATCAGAAAATCGATTGGAACCGGGCACCTGGAAATGTCCAAAACCCTCAACAACCTGGCCCTTGTCGTCCGGGCAAGAGGAGATTTTGCGGCGGCGGAAAAAATGCTTCGCGCCTCCGTGGCCATCATCAAAAAAAACCTGGGCCCCAATCACCTCCGAATCGCCCTGACCCTGACCAATCTCGCCGAGGTGTACTGGGCGCAGGGCCTCACGAAAAAAGCAGAGCCCATCTACCTCTACGCCCTGAGAGTCCGGGAAAAAAATCTGGGCCCTCTGAGTTCCCAGGTGCTGTTTTCGCTTAACAACCTCGGGGCGCTCTATCTCAAGACAAAGCAATACGAAAAAGCCGCGTCCGCCCTGACCCGGATACTCGGCATCCAAATAAAAACGATTGGCCCCAATCACTCCCGCATCGCCACCAGTCTCGGCAATCTGGGCGAGCTCTACCTGCGAAAAGGCGAACTCGTGAAAAGCGAGGCGTATCAGCGGCGCGCCCTGAGGATACGCGAGAAGGCATTCGACCCGGAGCACCTAAAGGTCGCCAAGAGCCTCTACGACCTTGCCCGGGTCCAGACCTTTCAGGTCGAGCCCTCGAAATTCGCCGAATCGGAAAAACTCCTGCACCGCGCACTTCGCATCCGCAGGAAAAAATTCGGGAACAAGCACCTGCGGGTCGCCCAAACGCTGGAGTTCCTCTCCCTTCTCTATAGAATCAGCGACAGGACAAAAACGGGCGCCAAATATCTCCAGCAGGCCAAGGCAATCCGGAAAGAACTCAAGCGCGGCAAGAATAAATAATTAAGTGCAAATGAGCCCGCCGGCCGCTCCGCGTATTACGCGATTCGGCCCGAAGTGGGACCAAAGAAAGGCTTAAGAAAGACCAACGAAAGGAGAGCGCACCAATGAACGATGGCTTCGAGCCCAGCCACTCCGGGTCGAAATCGCTTTACGAGCGGGCGATGGAGACCCTGCCCGGCGGCTTGTCGGGTGAGCTTCGCGCCGCCGCCCCTTTCCCCATCTTCATCGACCGCGCAGAGGGGGCGCGAAAATGGGACGTTGACGGCAACGAGTACATCGACTACTCGATGGGCAGCGCCGCCCTCCTCCTCGGACACTCGCACCCCGCCGTCGTCGAAGCCATCGGCAGGCAGGCCGGAAAGGGAACCCTCTACTCGGCTCTGACGCCCCTCGAGGTCGAATGGGCGGGCCTTGTCCGCGGCCTCTACCCCTCGGCCGAGCGGGTGCGCTTCACCGGCTCGGGAACCGAGGCGAACACCCTCGCCTTCCGGCTCGCCCGCGCCGCGACGGGCCGGGAGAAAATCATCCGCTTCGAGGGCCACTTCCACGGCTGGGGAGACGACACCTCGGTCGGCATCAAGGTCCCTTTCGAGCGGCCCCACGGCCACGGCATCCTCCCGGCGGTGGACGCGGCGAGTCTGCTCTGCCCGGCCGACTCCGCGAGCGCCGAGGAAGTCCTCGCCGCGAACCCGGACACCGCCGCCATCGTCCTGGAGCCCTCGGGGGCTTCGTGGGGAACCGTCCCCCTGCCCGATGGATTTCTCGAGGACCTCCGCCGCCTCGCCGATGGCTCTGGCGCCCTCCTCATCTTCGATGAGGTCATCACCGGCTTCCGCTGGAGCCCGGGCGGCGCCCAGGCTCTCTCGGGCGTCACCCCCGACCTCACCGCCCTGGCCAAGAACCTCACGGGCGGCCTGCCCGGCGGCGCCGTCGCCGGCCGGGAGGAAATCATGTGCCTCCTCGACCCGGCCATCGAATACAAGGGCATGCGCGCCGGGGTGTTTCATCGCGGCACCTTCAACGCCAACCCACTCTCGGCCGCCGCCGGCATCGCCGCCCTCGAAATCTTCAAGACCGGCGAACCCCAGCGCCGGGCCGACGAACTCGCCGCCCGCCTCCGCGAGGGGATGGGCCGCGTCCTCACCCGCCACGAGATCGCCGGGGCCGTCTACGGGCCCTCCTCGACCTGCCACATCTACCTCGGGCCGGTGAAGCGGAACGGGAGCATCGAGGGCCTCGGCGCCGCCGAACTCAAGAGCATCCCCCCCGCCCGGGTCCAGGCGTTTCAGCACGCTCTCCGGCAGCGCGGGGTGGACTTCATGTCCTACACCGGGGGCGTCACCTCCGCCGTGCACACAGAGGCCGACATCGACAAAACGATCGATGTTTTTGGAGTAGTGATTGAGGAACTCGCTGGCGCCGGCGCGCTCGACCGCCTCTAGCGCCGGAGATCAAAGCGGGGCCGGTTAGGTGTCCTTCAAGAGAGACATGACCTCGCGGCCCGCGTCCCTTTCTCGTCCGCCTTGTCCGTCTCCGGGTCGGCGATAGGCCGTGGGCATGTCCCTGTTTTGATTCGCCTACTTACTGACCACGCCGCGCCTTTTCTTCGGAATGATCGGCAGCAGCAGGTGCGCCTTGTGTTTCGGTCCCGTGTGCAGGGTCGTGCGGCCGCCGAAGACCTCCTTCGGCCGGTCGGCCGGATGATCGTGCAGAAACGGTCCCGAGCCGCGCGAGGGCACATAGGCCTCGACCGACGGCCCCGGCCGGTCGAAATCCTGGCCAGATATGTTGACGGCGAGTCGGAAGCCCTTCGGCAACACGATGCACTGGGGCCAGATTTCCACGTCGAGCTCGTAAATCAGGCCGGGTGTCAGAGGCTGCTTGTCGTCGTGGGTGTGATAAGGCCGGAACGTAGTTGACTGTTCGGGGTCGAGCTTACGGTGCGAAGCGCGCAGCCAACCTTGGGCAAGCGGCGTCTTCGGGTCAACCGTGCCCTGGAAATACACCTCTCGCCCCTTGGGCGAGAAAGCCTGCACCGTAACGAAAAGGTCAGCGTCCCTGGTGGAGGACGAGACGAAAAGCTTGGCCACCATCGGCCCGGTGATCTCGGTCTCCTGCTTCAGTGGCGGGGACATCCAGGTCACCCCCCGCGTCAGCGCCCGGAACGTCTTCGAGCGGTTGACCGCCGGCGCCGTCCAGCCGAGCTTTCCCTTGCCGCCCGCGCTGAGATACAACTTGGTCCATTTCGTGCCCTTGAGCGGCCACTCGCCCTCCTTGCGCAACTCCACCTCGTCCGTGAACGGCCGGCGGAGATTGAGCCACACCCGAGGCTCCCGTTTCCAGCCGTTGCGCTCTCCTTTCAGGTAATAGTCGAAGAAGCGCTTCTGCAGCTGCATGCCATACTCGAGGTAGAACCACTCCTCGTGGCGGCCCGGATGACAATCGAGCCACTTCTCCTTCGAGGCGGCCTGTGTGAAGGCCTCGAAATTGCCGCGCGGGTGCAGGCCGAAGCCGGCCCAGCTGGCGGCGCTCAGAAACGGCACCTTCACCCTGGACCAGTCCGGGGAACGCGAGCGGTACCAGTCGTCGTCCATCTCGCGCACGCGGAAGTTCTCGAGCGTGTCGGCCCGGTTCTCCGCGAGCGCTTCCCTGGAAAGCGACGCCGGGCCCGTCGCCCGGGTCTTCATCCAGTGGTCGCGCGGCCCCTTCGGGTTGCCGTGTTGCACCGTCTCGACCTGACGCGGATACCAAATCTCCATGAACTTGTTCGACAGGATGCCGCCGTGCCGCGCCCAGTCGCGGTAATGGTCGGCGGCGCCTTCCCAGGGGATCATCGCCGTCAGGTGCTTGGGCTGGAGGGCGGCGACCTGCCATTGGTTGATTGCGTAGTAGGAGACGCCGTTGAGGCCGACCTTGCCGCTCGACCAGCGCTGACGGCCAGCCCATTCGATGGCGTTGGCGAAATCCTTCGTTTCGCGCGGCGAAAAAATATCGAGATAACCGGGGGAGCGGCCGGCGCCGCGAGAATCGATGCGCACGCAGGCATAGCCCCACGGCACCCAGATCTCGGGGTCCACCGTCTCCCAGGTCAGCCAGCGGTGCCGCGAGCCGGACAATACGTCCGGGTGCATTTTCACCAGCGAATCCCAGAGCGGTTTGTAGTGCTCCTGGTATTTGACGCCCTTGCCGTAGGGGCCGCCGGCCATGACCACCGGCACCTTTTTCTTGGTGTCCGGCCTGTAAACGTCGCCGCGCAACACCACACCGTCGTCCATCTTGATGGGCAAATCGCGTTCGATGATCATGGGCTCCCCTCCCGTTGTCGAGCGTTGCAACCACAAGGCCGCCCCCGCGAAAGCGGCGGCCTTGACGGCGACGGCCGTCAGTTGGTTTTATACTTTCACAAGTAACATTGAATTATGCGGCAACGCTCGCCATAACTCAAATTCCGGACTACTTCCCCCTCGCCTCCTCTGTTCCCTCCTCATCAATTTCAAACGTCTCGGAGCCCACAACCACGCCATAATCTTTTTTCGCGCTCTCTACCGACACCACCCCGTCCCTCACGTCGGCGGCGACGAGATCGGCGGGACGCGCGAGCGGGTCGCCGAAGCCGCCCCCGCCGGGACCCTCGATCAAGAGCCTGCCGGGGGGCAGATCGACGTTGGCGTACTGGGGAAGATCGTCGAGCGAGGCCGGGCCGTCCACGCCGAACATCACCCGGGCGATGGCGCCGGGGCCGCCGCCCTCGAGGCCGAACGTCGTCACCGTCCGGCACGATTCGCCCCGCGTCGAGCAGGAGACCGGCACCCGCATCTCACACTCGTAGATGACCCCCGTCCCCCCGCGCCAGCGGCCGGGGCCGCCGCCGTCCGGGCGAAGCGTCTGGCGGATGAAGCGGACGGGGTAGTCCTGCTCGTAGTGCTCGAGGTTGGGAATGGTGAGCGCCCCGAGGGTGGGCATGTTGCCGATGAGCGGGAACCCGTCCCTCCCCTCGACGGCCCCCGCGGCGGGCCCGCCGCCCCAGTGGTAGACGACGAAAAACTCCCCGCGCTCGTCGAAGCCTGCCGTCACCGGGTAGGCGGTCTTGCCCCAGGCCGCCGAGACGCGGCCCGGCACCGCCCCGGCCATCGCATTCCAGACGCACTGGGCGATCTCGTGGGACGGAAATACGGTGCAGAGGGTCACCGGGGCCGGGAACGAGGCGTTCACCACGGACCCTTCGGGCGCGATGATCTCGACGGGCCGGTAGGTGCCCTCGTTGTGGGGGATCAGGGGGTCCATCATCGAGGAGAGGCCGACATAGAGGGCCGAGCAGGTGTTGGCGATCGGGCTATTCTTGTAGCCCTTCATCTGGGGGGCCGAGCCCGTGAAGTCGGCGGTGAGATCGGTCCCCCTTTTGGTGAGGGTGAGTTTGACGGGAATCTCGGCCGGCTCGAAGCAATCCGTGTTCATGTACTCGGTGGCGGCGTAAACCCCGTCGGGGATCTTGGCGAGCTCGGCGCGCATGAGGGCCTCGGAGTAATCGAGCAGCCCGGCGAGCCCGGCGGCGAGCGGGGCCCGGCCCATCTCCTCCCCGATTTCGGCGAACCGCGCCGAACCCACCCGGGTGCTGCCCACCATGGCGGCGAAATCGTGGGCGATGACCTCGGGGGCGCGTGTGTTCGCGAGGATGAGGCGAACCAAATCCTCGCGCGGCTCGCCCCGCTCGTGGATCTTCACCGGGGTAATCCGAAAGCCCTCGTGGAAAATCTCGGTGGCGTCGGAGTTATAGGTGCCGATCACCCCGCCGCCTACGTCCACCTGGTGGGCGCGGTTGCAGACAAACCCGGCGAGAGCGCCCTCGACGAAAACAGGGGCGATGACCGTCCAGTCGGGCAGATGGTTTCCCCCGCCCATGTAGGGGTCGTTCAGGAGGAACAGATCGCCCGGGTGAATGTTGCCGGCAAAATCCTTTAAAACCCCGCGCACCGCGAATCCGCCGCTGCCGGTGTGGATGGGCAGCCCGTCCGCCTGGGAGATGAGCGCACCCCCGGCGTCACAGATGAAGCAGGAGAAATCGTGCGCCTGGCTAAAGATGGTGGAGCGGGCGGTGCGCTGCATGATGATGCCCATCTCGCGGGCGATGACATCGAGGCGCTGTTGCAAAATGGCGAGGGTGACGGGGTCGGCCATGTTTTCGCCGGCGGCGCCTTCACTCTCCTCGGCGCCGCCCTCTCCGGAGGAGGCCAGATCGATGACGAACGCGCTTCCGCCACCGAGGCGGAGGGTGTCGCCCGGCTCGACGAGAACGGTGGTGGTCGGCTCCTCGACGATGGCGGGCCCCTCGACCCGCGAGTCGGCACCCAGACCGGCCCCCCGGTAGACGGCGGCCTGCTCCCAACGGTCCACCGACTCGAAATAAACCCGGCGCCGGGAGACGGGCGCGGGGACCGCCTCCCCTCCCCCGGGCGGCGGCTCAAAAGCAAGGCCCTCCTCGGGGGCCTCGGCGCGCACCCTGAACCCGGTGATCTCGACCGGCTCGCCCGGCCGGTTGTGGCCGTAGGTCTCCTCGTGGAGGGCGTGGAAGCGGCGGGCGATCTCCCCGGTAAGATCACCAGCCAGATCCACGTCCCCGGCAAGGCCCCCGGCCTCGACCTCGACCGTCAGATGCCATGCCTGGCCCGGGTAGCGCATGTCCACCGCCGGGGTGAAAGAAAAGCGCTCCAGGCCGCTTCCGGCCCTTTCAATCTCAGAGGCGACCTCGTCCCGGAGGCTGTCGAGCTCCTCGTTCAAAGAAGCGCCCTCCATCTCCCCCAGCCGGAGGGTGCGGCTCCTCAGCCGGTCGTAGCGCACCGGACTCCCGGCCATCCCGACGGCGCAGGCCCCCGCCGCCTCGCGCGGGACGATCACTCTCGACATCCCGCAGATGCGCCCGACCGCCGGGGCCGAAAGCCCCCCCGCGCCGCCTCCCGCGACCAGCGCCATCCGGCGCGGATCGGCCCCGTGCCTTGAGCAGATGGTCTGGACGGCTCCGGCCATCTGACGGCTCGCCAGGCGGACCGCCGACGCCGCTGTTAACTGCGCTGTCATTCCGAGCGCCCCCGCCGCGTGGGCCGAGAACGCCTCCTCGGCCAGATCGATCGAGAGCGGCATCTCGCCGCCGAGCAGCCCGCGCGGGTCGAGCCGTCCGAGAATGAGGTGCGCGTCCGTCAGGGTGGGAAGCGCGCCCCCCCGGCCGTAGCTCGCCGGGCCCGGCTCCGCCCCCGCGCTCTCGGGGCCAACCCTGAGCCCGCCGCCCGAATCCACCCAGACGACGGTCCCGCCGCCTGTTCCGATGGTGTGGACCTCGACCGAGGGCAGCGCGACGTGGTAGCCGCCCACCGCCGATCGATCGACCATCCCCGGCCGCCCGCCGCGCAGGAGAGTCACGTCGCAACTCGTGCCGCCCATGTCGAAGAAAACCGCGTCCCGGGTGCCGTTCTCGGCGGCGTAGATTCGCCCCGCCGCAGCGCCCGCCGCCGGGCCCGAGAGGACGAGCGCGGCCGGATGGCGGCGGCAGTGGGCGACGGTGGCCATTCCGCCGTTGCTCTGTAGGAGCATGAGCGGCCCCCGGTAGCCCATCCGGCCAAGGGCCTGCTCTAACTCCCCGAGGTAGGCCGATATGCGCGGCCCGAGAAAGGCGCTCACCGCCGCCGTCGATGTGCGTTCGTACTCACCCATGATCGGCGCGGCGCGGGAGGAAAGAACGATGAACGCCTCGGGCAGCGCCTCCGAGAGAATCTCCCCCGCCCGCTCCTCGTGCGACGGGTTGAGGTAGGCGTTGAACAGGCAGACGGCGACCGCCTCCACGCGTTCCGCGGCGAAGCGGTCTACTGCCGCGCGGACACCGGCCTCGTGGAGGGGGGCGCTCTCCTCGCCCCGCCAGTCTATCCGGCCACCCGCAGGGAGGCGGAGATAGCGCGGAACCAGCTGGGGCGGGTATGGGGCGCGGTGGTCCCAGACGTTCTCCCGGATGCCCCGGCGGATGGCCAGCGCATCGCGAAAACCCTCCGTTGTGAGGAGACCCACCCGCGCCCCCCGGTGAGTCAGGAGGGCGTTCGTCGCAACCGTCGTGCCGTGGACGAAGCGCTCGCAGCCGCCGAGAAGGGAGGAGGTATCGATCCCGAGAGAATCGGCGGCGCGGCCCAGGGCGTCGATGACCCCCTCCTCGGGGCTGCCGGGGCGGGAGGGCGCCTTGGCCAGGCAGATCAGCCGCCCCCCTTCATCGGCGACGACGAGATCGGTGAAGGTGCCGCCCACATCGACGCCGATGCGGTATTTTCGCGCCATGACTATCCTCTCGGGCTTTCGGGGATCGCTGAAGAAAAACTCACTGCAAAGTGAGGCCGCCGTCCATCACAAAAAGAGCGCCCGTGACGTAGGAGGAGGCCGGAGAGCACAAATAAACCACGAGGGAGGGCATCTCCTCGGGCGAGCCAATTCGGCCCAGGGGCATCTTCTTCACGTAGGCCGCCAGCGCCTCGGGGTTGTTTATCAGGGGAGCCCCCATGTCGGTGTCGAACTGTCCGGGGGTGATGGCGTTCACCCGGATTCCCATAGGCGCCCAGTCGGCGGCGAAGGTTTTCGTGAGGCTGTGAATCGCCGCCTTCGAGGCCCCGTAGACGGGCAGGCCGGGCCGGGCGCGCAGTCCGGCAACAGAGCCGAAGGTGACGATGCGCCCGCCGCCGGTTTTCTGGACCTCGGGTTTTTGCATGTGGGGGACCGCCGCCGTGCACAGGCGGAAGGCGCCGTAAACGTTGACGGCGAAGGTGTGCTCGAGCTCCTCGTCCGAGGTGTTGACCGCCGAAACGCGCGGGCACACCCCCGCCGCGTTGACGAGTATATCGAGGCGGCCCATCGCCGCCGCCGCCGCCTCGACCGCTCCCCGCACAGAGGCCGGGTCGGCCATATCGAGCGGGCAGACCACGGCCCGGCGGCCCTTTGCCCGGACGGCCTCGGCCGTTTCTTCGAGGAGGTCCTCCCTCGTCGCGCCCAGGGCGAGGTCCACCCCCGCGTCGGCCAGCGCCAGCGCCGAGGCCCGGCCCAGCCCCCGGCTCGCTCCGGTGACGAGGGCCGCCGCGCCCTCCATTTCCATCAAGTTCGATCCTGCCATCGCGGTGGCTCCTTTCGGGATATCAAACGGACAAAGGGAGGTCCTTTCCGTCCGGAATCGGCACCTCGCAGGCGTTCAGCGTCATGGACACCGAGGTGTAGTGGCCGATGAGCCCGATCAAATCCATCACACCGTTGTTGCCGAACTGCGCGGCGGCCGCCTCGTAGACGGCGTCGCTCACGGCGTGAGTCTCGTGAAGCGAGGTGGCAAAATCGTAGAGCGCCTCCTCGTCGGGCTTCATGTTCTCCGGGCGCCTCCGCTCGGCGATGGCAGCGATGATCGCGGGGTCGAGGCCGCCCTTGAGGGCGTGGGGCTCATGGGCGAACCACTCGTACTGGGCCGTCCAGAAGCGGGCGGTGATCAGAATCGCCATCTCGCTGAGCCTCGGCGGAAGCGCGCTGTCGTAGCGGAGATAGGCCCCCACCTTCTCGAGCACCTCCAGGTACCCCGGACTGTGGACCCACATGTGAAACGGACCGCGAAAACCGCCCCGCTTGCCCGAGACGATCGAGTCGTGGATCCTGCGCTGGCGCTCGTCGAACTCATCAATTGGCATAACCGGCATACGTGGCATACGTGGCATACGAAGCTCCCCAGGTGCGGTGAAATCCGCCCGCTCTTTCGACAGGCCGGCTGACCGGCCCGGCTGGCCGGTCCGGCGGTTTTCCGCGCGGTGGCGGGCGAAAAGCGAATGAAAGATGATAACGACAAGATAAATGGGATGACGCTGCGGGCGCAACCCCCGGCGGGGTTGCCACGGCCGTGGCCAGCTTGGGGTATATTCCGGGGGCACCATTCAGCCTCTTTTTTCCAGGAACCCTCATCAGGAGAACCCGATGCAACACTTCTACGATCTGAACCAGGTGAAGGAGCAGGACATGCCCGGCCGGAAGCGGCGGCTGGTGGTCGGAAAGGACGTCATGCTCGTCTACGTCGAACGGGAGGCGGGAACCACCCAGGAGCACACCCACGACAACGAACAGCTCGTGTACCTGCAAAAAGGAGAGGCACGGTTCACCGTGGACGGCGATAGCCGGGAGATCGAGGCCGGAGGGGTCGTCCATATACCGGCGGGAGCGCTTCACGGCCTGGAGGCCCACACTCCGATCACCTACATCGGCATCTACACCCCTCCGAGAAAAGAGGTGATCGACGCCACGGCCTAGGGGCCGCGTTTATTCCGGCGGCCGCCAGCCCCCGGACTCGAGTTCCGCCATGGCCTCGAGCATGCACGTCACCCCGTAGGTGAGCACCTTCGCACCGCAGGGGTTCACACACACCATCAGCGCCTCGCCGATCTCCTCGGGCCTGAGGCCGAGTTCGAGACCTTTTTTCAAGTGCTGCTTCAAGTGGGGCTGGTTGTGGGGATTCGACCCGGCCACCGCCAGGGCGAGGATGTGGAACAACTCGTGCATCTTCTCGTCGAAGAGCCGCTCCTTCTCGCGGATCACATCGTCCAGGCGGAGAAGCGCTTCCATGTAGTCGGGAAATTTCTCCGCGATAAACGCATGGGCCGGGTAGCGTTTGCCGCGGCGCTCGGCGATTTGATCCGCCAGGGATTTTTCGCTGTCTGGGCTCATGTCATTTCCTCATGGTGATGAAACAAAAAAATAGCGGGCGGTGGAACCGGGCCGCCCGGAGACGCTAGATCGGTGCCGGATTTTCCTTGCTGACCGCCTCGGCGAATCGCATATCGACGCCCTCCCCGTAAGGGATCCCCGAGCGAATCAAACCGCCGGAAATACACGCCTCGCGGAGCCGGTCGTAGCCCTCCCACTCCATGACGGGCGATTCGTTCCAGATGCCGAGCGAGAGGTAGCGGCCGAGAGAGGTGGTAAGCATCTCCCGGGGCAGATCGGGGAGATATGAGGCGATGCACTCGGCGAAGGCCCCGGCGTCATGGGAGGCGATCCATTTTTGGGTGCGGTGCATCGCCCGCGTCATCGCCAAAAGGGCGTCCGGCTCGCGCGAGATGAAAGCGCGCGTCGTGTTGAACGTCGTATAGGTGGTCAGGCCCCGGTCCGCCGCCGCGTACCAGATTTCAAGTTCGGGTTGCCCGGTCAACTCCTCGGCCAGAGGCTCGAACACCTGGGCCGCGTCGATCTCCCCGGCCCGAAGCGCCGCCGCGTTCTCGGCCATGGTTTGATCGGCGATCCGGTCGAGCGCTCCGGGATCGGCGCCCGCCAGGCGAAGGTCGTTCTGGAGGCACATCCAGGGCGTCGGCACCTCGCTGACGGTGGCCACACGTTTGTCCATCAGCCCCCCCATCAAATCCGAAACGCTCTCGCCGGGCGCCGGCCCCCGTCCGACGATGAAAAAGGGGTCCCGCCTCACGACCTCGCAAAAAGAAACCAATCCACAGGCGGGATCGGCGTCTCCCGCGACAAGCACCTGCATGGGGCCGCCCCAGGCAACGTCTCCCCCGCCCGCGAGCAGAGCCTTCGCCGTATCGGAGGGGGCGGGCGAAATCTTGTGCTCGACCTCGACGCCCTCGTCCCTGTAGGCGCCCAGTGCGAAAGCGGCGTAGAAGGGGGCGTAAAATACGGCCCTGAAATTCTCGATGAGGGTGATCGGCACCTGAATTCTCCGATTATGGATGACGGCACAACATAATGGGGCGGCCCGCGGGCCGCAACCCGCCCGGTTCCTGGGTTAGCAACTCCCGGCTTGGCAGGTTCCTGGCTCAGCCAATCCGGGGTCTTGACATTTCGCTACCCACTCTAAGAAGGTGTCTTTAGACGCCCCGAGTCGAAGGACAAGAGAAATGAGCGCGCGGGAGAAATACCGTCTGATCACCCGGCACGACTTCGACGGCCTCGTCAGCGCCATTTTGCTCAAAGAACTCGGCATGATCGGGGAAATCGAATTTGCCCACCCCAAGGACATGCAGGACGACAAGGTCGCCGTCACCGCCGGGGACATCACCACCAACCTCCCTTACACCGAAGGCGTTCACCTCGCTTTCGACCACCACCTGAGCGAGGCCCACCGCCTGGAGCCGAAGAAAAACTTCATCCTCGATCCCGATGCGCCCTCGGCCTCCCAGGTGGTCTACGAGCATTTCGGAGGCGCCTCGGGATTTCCGGACTACACCGCCGAGATGGTGTCGGCGGTCAACAAGGCGGATTCCGGCCAGTTCACCCGGTAGGAGATTCTCCGCCCGAGGGGCTGGATTCTTCTCAACTTCATTCTCGACCCGCGCACCGGACTCGGCCGGTTCAGAAAATTCGCCAAATCCAATCAGGCACTGGCGCTGACACTAGAAGTTATTTCATAACTTCAAAATGACTTGGTATGCTGTGGTTCTCCGCCGGGAGGAGTGCAGCCATGGCATGGCGTGGCCTCACCGATTGGCAGTGGAAGCTGATCCAGCCCCATCTCCCGCCCCGGAAGATTAATCC
>PVBE010107250.1_pt1 | contig 15222 bp, 12 predicted proteins | sample 1631181 | NCBI WGS metagenome assembly PVBE01 (sample SAMN08397723, study PRJNA350692) | Marine metagenome, whole genome shotgun sequencing project. | isolation source: water | place: Pacific Ocean | collected 2012-04 | reverse complement strand
GACATCTCCGTCAGGCACAACATCAAGGAGATACAGCCCAGGAGTGTGAGGCACATCTCCGGGCTTGAGGAGTCCGGTAACAGCAGACGAGCCACTTTTTGAAAAGGCTCCCATGCTTTTTTCTTCTTGTGTTGTCAGGCCCCCGTCGGCATTGCCTGGAGCAAAACTCCCGTGCCCCAGTGTTGAGTAATACCGAGCAGCCTTTTGAACTGAAGAGACAAGTGCTTCACCAATGGCTTTTGTGACAGCGCGCTCAGCAAGAATTTTTTCGCAACCGATGAGTTCACCGGTCTCCTCAAAAATGCATGTGGCTCCTTGTTCAATGAAATGATCAAAGGCAAGACCAATAGCCGGATTTGCCGTGATACCACTTGTGCCATCACTTCCTCCGCAAATAGTGCCAATGACGAGGTCCTCAATGCCGAAGGAAGTTCGTGGTACATTCTCAATCAAATTGAGAATGGTATCGATATGCTCATGTCCTTTGTGAATAGTTGACTGAGTGCCGCCGCAGTCCTGGATGACCAACAACTCACATGGCCTCCCGGACTCTTGGATAGCATGCAGTAGTCCAGAACGATTAAATCCTTCACATCCAAGTGAGACAAGTAAAACACCTCCAACATTCTGGTGCGTGCAAAGTTTGATGAGCATCTTGTGTGCATAGTCATTGGGATAACATCCGCCGAAGCCAATCAGGTGGACATCTCTATCGCGGTACGGGAGTTGTATTTCTCGGGCTACGTGATGTGCACATTCCACAAGATATACGACGACAATAGTATTTCGAATGCCTTTGCGACCATCAGAACGAAGAAAAGCATCATTACGAATCATGGTCATTCGTATGCCCCTTTGGTGAAACAGTGTCTGCTGGTCGAGTATGAGTTGAAAGATAGTCACTTTTCATGTTGTGAAGATGAACATGTTCCCCGGGAGTAATTGGACATGTGGCTGACCCAATGGAAACACCGTACTTAATAATTGTTTCACCGGTGTCAATAAAGCAACAGGCAACCTTATGGCCGAGATCAAGTGACGAATGTACCGTCACATTACCTGTTGGGACGGTTATTGTTTTTCCTGCGGATACACGCTGTGTCACAACGACAACATTATCTGTTAGAGAGAGTTGAATAGCGTCCATAATTCGTCAGTTGTTCGGTGTCAGGATGGAACAGTCGTGCGGTGCATGGAAACCAGCTATCGTATGCACTCTGGGGAGTCTTTGCAAATACTTAGGAATAACAGATATGAAGACCGGCGATGTCATACCACCTCCTGTTTCGATTCGAGGTTCTTTGGCCTATCTTGGCCCTGGAATCATTCTTGCCAGTTCCATTGTTGGATCCGGTGAACTGATTGCTGCGACCCGTGTCGGTGCTGAGGCTGGATTTGCTCTTTTATGGTTGATCATCATTGGCTGTGCTATCAAGGTTGCAGCACAAATTGAGATTGGTCGTACAACGATCACGTGGGGGCGGACTCCTCTTCAGGCATTTGATAGTGTTCCAGGGCCACGTATGGCAGGACGAGGATGGGTCTATTGGGGCTGGGCCATCATGACAGCACTTATCCTCGTGCAGCAAGGAGGCATTCTTGCTGGGGTTTCACAAACATTGAGTGGTGGTGTACCGCTGACTGATACAGGTCGTATGTGGAACCGTGTATATGATAAAGCGGCTTCTGCTCGAGTGGCAGAAGCATCAGCAATTCGAGATGGTGATGTGGAAAAGGCAGCAATCCTCCGATTAGAAATAGAGGAGCTTGAAGAACAGAAAAAACAACTCACGACCCCGATCGATGGTACCATCTGGGCTATTATTGTAGCTGTATCAACCTCATGCCTGTTGGCATACGGCCGTTACAGAGTCATTGAGCGACTCGCCATTGTTTTGGTTGGAGGCTTTACTCTTGTAACCCTTGCGGCACTTGTGATGCTGCAATTTGACCCGACATGGTCCATATCACAATCTGAATTTGTGCAAGGACTGATACCTTCGGTGCCACATGCTGCCGCTGGTCGTTCACCGCTGGTTGCTGCACTTGCAACGTTTGGCATCATTGGAGTGGGCGCTGCTGAATTGATGTTTTACCCATATTGGTGTCTTGAGAAAGGATACGGTCGCGCGATTGGCCCACGGGATTCATCTGTGGAATGGGCGGATCGAGCCAGAGGATGGATGCGAGTAATGCAACTTGATGCATGGGCTTCCATGGTTGTTTACACGGTTGTAACCGTTGCTTTCTACCTCTTGGGAGCAGCAACTCTCGGAAGACTGGGACTCTTGCCTGAAGGTGATGAGATGGTGCGATCACTTGGAGCCATGTATGCGCCAGTCTTTGGTACATGGGCTGCAAATGTTTTTTTGATGGGGGCTTTTTGTGTCTTATATTCAACTCTTTTTGCTGCAGCGGATGGCAATTCACGCATTGTTGCAGATGGACTCGTGATGGCAGGTTTCGTTCCTGACAATGAAGATGCTCGAAAAGTCTGGACGAGGAGGGTTGCGATTGTGTGGCCACTAGTTGCCCTGATTCTTGCATTGGCTATTCGCGCTCCAGTTGCCATGGTTTTAGCAAGTGGTGTTTCACAGGCTATTATGCTGGCAGCACTAGCCGTTGCCGTGTTGGTTTTCAGGTATCGTGATGTCGATTCCCGGCTTGTACCATCTCGAGGATGGGACATTCTGTTGTGGATATCCTCAATTGGTTTTCTCGTTGTCGGCGGATGGACTTTGGCAAAAACTGTCTGAACTTATCTCATGATCCAAACTAGAGATCCGAGGGGTCTTCTAATTCTGCCAGAACAGGGTCATCGAGATGGACCATCCCGTCATCACATTCAAACTCATAGTCATTACCGAGAACAAATGAAAGCAGAGAGTTTTTTTCATTCTCTGAAATCTCTGCATGGAGATACCCATCAACAATCTCGACGACCGGTGCGGAATCCTGCCGTCGTTGTCTGACGTATTGCTCACACAGATTGAGTAGCTCATCCCGTTCCATGTGCCGACTCCTTTCAGGTGGAAACACATCCAATAATCACAGATGCATGCTATACGTCATTTGTGAGCAAATGGTTCAGTTTTTGGAAGAATTTGATGAAGGCTTTTTCCTGAGAGGGTGTGAGAAACCCATTGAAATAGTCAGACAGTGTGTGTTTTCAAGTGAAAGATGCCTTATACCTCCGGAAATCACATGCAATTGCACCACGGCCTGAAAGGACACGGGGAGGACAGTTTCATAGCGTTTTTTTGTCTTTTTCCATATTTGCGTCTGACTTTTGTAAAGGGTTTTTTTTGAATTACACTCCGTATAATGCGTAGATCTGATTGTCCTCCGGAGAAAGTGGAATGAATCTAAGTAAATCGCTTCTTATGGCTTGTGCCATTGTTGGGATGGGACTGTTTGCAGTATCAGCTGATGCTGGGCTGTTTGGTCATTGCCATCGTGATGCGTGTTGTCCTGAACCGCCACCGGTTGAGGTGTGTGTTATGGTCTGTAACCCATGCACGGGGTGTCCTGAGCCTGTCACACTATGTGTGCCCTGTTGCTGTGCGGCTGAAGTGCCAGCAGTGTCAACACGGTGTGCAATCATTGGGCAGGGTGTCACAACTGTGACGTATTGTTGCTGTGATTTTGAGGCCAAGATTCGCTGGGATCGGTGTGGCGTTCCTAACGTCGTGCGAACCCGCGGTTGAATCAACGGACTTAAGAAACGTTGAAGGGAGCTACATGTTTTGACAGAAACATGCGGCTCCCTTTCTATTTAAGCATCACTGTTCATCGCATCAGCTAGATTGAAGGTGTCTATCAAACCATCTGGCCATTGAGAAAATATCAAGAAATATTGTTAGCCACCCATGACCTCCGCGGGGATGAATCACAATGTCTACATCGTGTCCCATGTGTTTCGCCCGGTCTTGGAACCATTCAGACTGTTCCAATGGAACAAGTGTATCGGCATCACCATGATGGATGCGGATTGGTGGAAGATCTTTCGTGATGTGATAGATAGGCGAACATGCCTCACCGATCTCTTTCCATTTTTTGATGTTTGTTGCATCTTGACCGAAGGCTGCAACGTAATTTTTTGGCGGCCCTCCATTTCCTGGATTTTCAGTGGATGTGCCAAGGTTCAAAAGATCTGTCACTGGGAAGAAAATGGCTGCCGCCTGAACATGGCTTGATACTTGGTCGCTCGGATCATCTGTAGCTGCCTGCAAGGCTCCGCCTCCCGTAGCCAGCATGAGGCTGAGATGCCCACCAGAACTCCCTCCGGTGACACCGATCCTCTGAGGATCTATGCCATACTCTGCCGCTCGATAACGAATGACGCGAGTGGCTTTATGAATATCTTTGATAATCTCCATGACCGTCGCGTCGGGCTGAGACAGATGATAGATCGGAAAAACGGTGTAACCATGCCGAAGAAGGGGAGCGACAAGCCATATTGGAAATGTTCCTGGCGGTTTTGATTTCCAACTGCCGCTTACGATTACAAGAATTCCAGCTCCATGAGCTTTCTTTGGTTGAATAATATCAAAACACAAGGATTTTTCTTGCCGCTCACCATAGCGAATGCCATTGGTTCGCTTGACCATTGGATGGCAGTACCACCATCCGATCCCGGCAGTACAGAAGGACAGTAAGAAGAGTGTGCCCGATATCACCATGAGTCGCTTGCCCCACCGCGGTACTGTTGTCCAATTCCATGCCATAGGTGTCGTGACGCTGAAAGTCTCGTGATCTTTGAAGAACTCGGGTATAGTAATCGATTGTAGGAAGTGTACCTCACACGACTATATGATGTGATTTTCAAAAATGGGCTTCATGTAGAGAGTAACCCTGATAGAAGGAAGAAGGATCGATGAGTCACCCAAGTGTTCGAGGCATTGTTCATTTTATTGATGATACGAAAACATATGGCCAGAATGGCTTTCGCAAACGTGTGGTTGTTTTGGAACAACAGAAGGAAAGATTTACGAACTATATCCCTCTCGAATTTACCCATGATGGATGTGATTCAGTTGATGATTTGAATGTCGGAGATGATGTCGAAGTGTCATATCGTCTCAGTGGTCGTAAGTGGCAAAAAGATGCTGCAAGCGATGTCCGTTACTTTCTCAGCGCCGAGGCCATGGGGTTTCAGGTTGTCGGTTCGCAGGGCGATGATCAATCTGGTGTGCCAGACGCTGCTGTCAATGACGCGCTTGCCGAAGTTAACGATGATGACATTCCATTTTAGGTGGTTTCCTGCAGGGCATGAATCACATGAATCAATAGAGAAGAGCACCATGTAATAGGTCAGGCTCTGTCATTTGCACCTGTATTCCGCCACGCAACAGCATTCCTTGCAGGTCGTTATTGAATTGCTTGTGCGGCCCTCTGGTTATCAAGTATCCTATTTAAGTATTGGGGTGAGATCTGTACGACAACAGAGACATAGTCGATGTTGTGTTGATTCGTTGGCAAATATTTTGAGGGGAAAATTCGATGGAAACTCAAAAGAATGGAAGACCATCTGGCTTCACACTTGTGGAACTCCTGGTTGTCATCGCAATTATCGGAGTTCTTATTGGTTTGCTTCTGCCGGCTGTTCAGGCAGCACGGGCCGCAGCTCGTCGCTCTCAGTGTACGAATAATTTATCCCAAATTGGGAAGGCGTTGCATTCATTTGAATCCTCGATGGGGCATTTCCCACTGGGTGAGGCAGATGATGATAATAATGGTTGGTGTTGGCGTTTCTGGATTATTCCGTACATAGAAGAGTCAGGCCTGTACGATGCTGCGATGGGGGATTCAGATCCAGGATTGATTCCCTTCTCTCCTCCAGATATGGGGAGAGGACGTACTTCCTTCAGTCACGATTCCTTGACTCACGCTCAGCAGGCAACAAATATTGCAACAGGATCAAGCATCCCAGGAGGCGTCGCAGGAACGCCCATTTCGACCTATACATGTCCAGCTGATATTATTCCCAAACTATCGACTCACCCACAAAACAGTTGTTATGGAGCATTTGCCAAATCAAATTACTGTGGCAATATCGGAAGTTCTCCAGCATGGTTTGCTGCATCAGGATCATCGCTCACGTATACGTGCGGTGGTTCTAATCCTTCTCGAACCACTGTGTTGCAAACGGATGCCTGGAATGGAATGCTTACGCATTCAAATCATAACTATAATAATTTTGCTGCATCCATCGCTGATATTCTGGATGGCACAAGTAAAACAGTTTTTGTTGGGGAAATTACTGAAAGCCTGAACCTGAGTAGAACGAAAACAGATACAGTGAGTTTCCCGGCTTGGGCTGGGGGCGTGGGCAATAACCCTGGTGCAATTTCTCCCACGAGTAAGGTAAATACAGGCAATGCTTGTGGGGACATGCAGGGACTCGGAAATGTATTTCGTTTCATTGATGGAAACTATCCGATCAATAGCCCGAAGACGGTCTCAGCATCAGATAATTGTTTTGGAAGCAAGCATCCTGGAGTCGCAAACTTTCTTTTTGTAGATGGAAGTATCCAAACCCTTTCTGAGAGTATGGATAGTGTGGTCTATCAGGCCATTGGTACGAGGAATGGCAAAGAAAAAGTGAGCATTCAGTGGTAATCCCTTTTCACTTATCGCATTCATTTTTTGGGAGTCATCACCGGTGACATACCTCCACCTGTTTTTCTGTGTGTTCTGCACCTGCATTCTTACGGGTTGCTCTGCACCATCTGCTGATGTGACGGGGGTCGTACTCACAGACGGAAAACCGGTTAGAGGAGGAAGCATTATTTTCTCACCAATTGATGAGGGAACCAATGGGGAGCCAGGACGTCCTGGTATGGCGGATATTGCTTCCGATGGTACGTTTTCTATGCATCTGGAAGCCGGTGCTGCAGGCTTTTGCACGCGTTGGGCAGTTCGTTTCACATCTCCTAACCTTCCGCCCATGCCTGAAGCGGAGGCAAAGGTTGCGAAGATTCCTTATCAAGGTTTTCTGCCACGTGATTCAGACATTGAACTGCATCCAGGGGAGAATAAAGTCACGGTCGAACTCATTCCCCCAAGCAAAAAGTAGATCAGGAAAAAGGCCCTTTGCAGTCATCATTCCTCTCATGTGGTTTCGCTTCGGTGCCGTGCCATCCAATAAACACTACCAAAAACACCGGCGATCAAACCCATGGCGACAAGTACTTGAGCCCATGCTGAAGTCAGAACAATTTTGTTGACGAGCTTCCCATGCTCAGATGAGGAAACGGGTAATTGCCCTGTGTATTTTGCGACGTGATGCAAAAGATTGATAGCCGCTGAGTTTTCGGGTATTTCCTTATGGCATGCCACACAGGTTCCATCCCGATTCATTCGTGTTAGTTCTTGTTTATTGAAGGCACGAGACAGTTTCCAGTGATGGCCAACAGTTGCAAGTTGATTTCCTTGCTCATCAACAATCTGCGACCAGTCATGATCCAAATTATCAATAGAGCCCATTTGAGGGCGTGCATTTTTGGAAAGAATAGTGCCATCTGTTGTTTCAAGATCAACGGTGTGTTTTTCATCCCATGCACGTGGTCCACCAATTCCCAGCCCGAGGGCTTTATCGGAAGCATGGCACGATTCACAGGTTCGCGCATTTTTTGTCATGGTGTGTGGCTGTACCGGACTCATGTCAATGGCAAGCTGGCCTTCATCACCACTTCTCTCCAACCCAGCAGCAGTTTTGAAAATATGATTTGTGAGAACAGGCTTTCCATCTGCACCAATAATTGTGACAGATGGTTGGCAGCCGGGCGCAAGAGGAGTGACTCGCCCCTCACCATTGATGCCCATCATCGGTTCTTCCCATCGCAGATAGCTCCTGAGTTCACTGACTTTCCCAGGTATCATGAGGTCATAGTCCGCTTCACCTCCATCTGTGCGATGCTCTTCGGTCGCATGCTTTCGCCCTGCTGCAATCCAGTCGAAACCCATCTTTGATGCGTCAATTTCTGGACAAAGATCCTTCTGGCTGTAGTCAACTTTGACATGGCACCCAAAGCATTGTGGTGCCCAGCTTGCATGGCATGTGTAGCACTCCATTCGATTGAGGTGCTTAGAAACCCCTTGCATGGATACAAGACCTCGCTGACTGATCGCGTTTTCTGCAACAAGTTTTTTAAGTGGTTTTAGGCGGAGGTCTTTGCCTTCAGCTGTATAGATAACAACTTCATCACCGTCACGAACAACATTCTCATACGGGTTGCCGCGAGCCGTCAGTAAGAATCCATCAAGCCGTTCATGGGTTGCTCCCGCCCATGTATGGGGGAGCTGTTGTTGTGCAAGACCACGAGGCTCCCCTGTTGCAACGGTACTTGCAAATTCATCCATGAATCCGAGAGGCAGTTCCCATGGGAATTGATCAGGGGTGCCGTGACAGTCAGAACACTCAATTTGAACGGCAGCCAGATTAGTTGGAGCAAGAAAACCATCGCCGTGTACATCAATCGAGGTATGACAATCCTGACACTTCATGCCTTTTTGATAGTGAATGTCCTGCTCCATGGCTATGTAGTGCTTGGTGTGCAGCCCTGGTTGCTCTGTTCCGTTTTCATCATACGGAGATGCATACGGCGTTTCCATGAGGCCCTGAAATGATACACCGATTCGTTTTCCACGATTGTGACAGGTCGTGCATGTTTCAACTGCCAGTCCATGATAGGTCACATCGTTGATTGTGACGTCCGCGTCTCGGGTACCTTGAATTTGATGTGTGAGGGGATGACCTGTTTCTTCGCGGGAGATACTTGGGTCTGATCCTTCGTACAGTCCTTCATTTCCGTAGGGAATGTGACAACTAGAACATCCCATGCCACGGAAATCTCCACGAGATGAGCGACCCTTCACTGCATGGTGACAGCGATTGCACTCCTGACGGATGTATGTGAAAGCGGCGAGGGATGGGTCGTCATGCAATTTATCAAGTTCATTGAACTTCAATGCTTCTGGTAAGGGTTCATGCTTCTTTACGAATACGTTTGGCTCTAATGCAGTCAGTTTTTCCATATACTGCCTGTAGGCATTGGTTCCGAGGCGAACGGTAGGATCAGAAGGATTTTCAACTGCATAGTTTGCATAGCGATGTTCATAACCAGTCAGCGCACCAAAAGACCAACATGTTCCTTGGATCTTGCCAGCCTCTGTCATCATGAGGCTCTGCCACTGAACATTGACCTGTTCAGCGTGGCAACGCCCACAGGTTTTTTCATTGACCCATGGACTTCCGGGATCCGGGTAAAAGTCTTTTCCGCCATGCGCCAGGAGTACATCCTGTGTTTCATGAGGGTCTCCATTGTGGCATACAACACAACCGGCCGGATCCCCCATTTCGGCTCCCTTGGCCATAATCTCGTCAAGCATTTTTGAACCAATCTCACGGATCGGCTCAATCTCCTGGTGACACGCCATGCAGCCAGATTGGGCTGCTTCAGGGAAGTGATCGAGTAATCGCTCAGGGCCTTTTGCCAATAGTCTGGAACAACACGTTCCTGCCCAACAACTCATCGATACTACAAAAAATATCCGGATGAGGAGTGCCATGACTACAGGAAGTTGTGAGGGGAGATGTGGCTCTAGAGTTCTGGAAGGAGTTTAGATTTTCTCCGACAAGATTCAGTTTACCAAAACCACTACTTTTTTTGTTTCTTCTCCGACGTCGTCTTTGAGCGATTTTTCACCGGGGGTATATCTATTCCATACTGTTTCCAGAAAAGCAGATGAAATGTGTTGTGGCCCGTCAGTGGAGCATCCTCATTCACCATATTTGGTATGGCGTCATCAAACCATGCATCGTATGCAGCATTCATCTGCTTTGCGAGTTGTGTGTGTTGTTTGATGACATTGACCTTTTGCGAGGGATCATTTTCCATGTCGTAGAGTTCATTACGACCAACCAATCGATAACGCTGGTTGCGTACGGCAAAGTTGACATCACGCGAAGCTGCTGCCTCACCTTCTTTCCAACGACCTTTGTGGAAGAAACGAAATCGGTCTTCCCAGGGAGTTGTCGGGTTTTTGAGAAGCGGTACAAGACTTCTTCCATGAAGAAGTTCTTTTTGCTCTGGATGCCCTCCGACAATATCTGCAAATGTTGGGAGGATATCAAAATGATTTGCAATACGATCGACATCGGTGTCTGGCTTCAGAACACCAGGCCATCGCCAGAAGCTTGGAACACGCGTGCCGCCTTCATCAACACTTCCCTTTTTCCCTTTATGATCACCATTGTAGATCGAGGCCGACGGCCCATTGTCAGTCATGAAAATGAACAGAGTGTTATTTTCAATACCAAGTTCATCGATCTTCTGGCAGAGTCGACCAATATTGTCATCAATATTTTCAATCATCCCGTAGAACCCCACAGTTCTTTCCGGAAGGCCAGCGTCCAGAAACTTTTTCTTGTAGGAGTCAGGCGCGATAAAAGGACCGTGAGGAGCATTGGTTGCGATGTAGGCAAAAAATGGTTGTGAGTCTTTTTGTGACTCGATCCACTGCATTGCCTGATTAAAGAAAATGTCTGTACAGAACCCCTTTGTTTTTACAAAGGAGTTATTGTGTAGGATTGCCGGGTCAAAATATTTATTTCCTGGTGCGTCACCACAACTGCCTTGATAGGACTGCCCAATGCCACCAGCTCCGTGAATAAAGACTTCATCAAATCCACGTTGATCTGGTCGATACGGCGCTTGGTCACCAAGATGCCACTTTCCAAAAATGGCGGTGGTGTATCCTGCATGCTTCAGCATTTCAGGCATTGTTGGAACGTCGAGTTTCATGCGTTCCCGCTCAAGGATGGTGTGTGTGACGCCAACATAAAATGGTGATCTTCCTGACATAATTGCTGAACGAGTGGGAGCACAGGTCGGGCTGACTTGAAATCGAGTGAAGCGAAGACTTTCCTTCCGTAACGCATCGAGATTTGGCGTTGCGAGGTCTGGATTTCCATGCCCGGAAAGGTCGTAGTAGCCCTGATCATCAGTAATAACAAGAATGATATTTGGCTTCCTTTCAAATGCCGGAGAGGCTGCGTGAGATTCGAGAACAACGCCAGAGGCAATGCTGGAACAGGCCAAGAAAAAAAAGAACTTATTCATAAAGGACTCCAGAGTGTCGTGCATAAGTATGTTCGTCTATCGGGCACATTAGTTGGTATGGAAACGAGCGTAATCCTGTTCAGACATCCAATGAAGGTCACGCCAATACGGAGTGTCATTAGGAGTCGGGGGACCTTCTGTTGTACGCCCAGTAATTACGATGCTCGTCAATTGTTTTTCCAGTATATCAGCAATATCTTGGTGTGATTCAATGACATTCACCATCTCCTCTGGGTCATTGAGAAGGTTGTAGAGTTCTCGGTTTTGAGATTTTTGTTTACCCATCACTAACTTCCACTGCCTATCGCGAATGGCAAATTGCCCGCTACTTCCGTGATGAATGATGGGGAGACGACTATCTGTTTTCTGAGAGGTAAGAGCCGAGAGAAAACTCTGACTATCCTCTCCTGCGTTGATAGGTAATACATCATCCAACAGCTCAGCAAGTGTTGCGAGTACGTCTGTTTGACACACAGGCTGTGCGCATAAGCGCCCTGGGTTCACGATGCCAGCAGGCCAACGAACGATGAAGGGCACTCTGTGTCCTCCTTCATAAATTGAGCGTTTTCCTTCGCGAAAAATATAGTTGCTCGCATGGCCAAATTTCTCTTTTCTTTCCGTCCACGTTCGCTCTGGGCCGTTATCACTGCTAAACAAAACAATGGTATTGTTTGCAATCTTGTCGTGTTCAAGAAAGTCAAGGAGACGGCCAACATGCCAATCTGTTTCAATCATAAATTCGCCATATGCCCCTGCACGACCTTTCCCGCGAAACTGTTCCATTGGAATCACTGGTTTATGCGGTGAGGTATAGGGCAGGTACAGAAAAAAAGGCTTTTTTTTATCCCGTTGTTGCATCCACTCAATTGCTTTTGTTGTGAAGTTATCAAGGCACGCGATATCAATGAAATCTTTTGCAACTTCGAGCTTCCCTGTAAATTTCCCATGTTCATCTGCTGATCTCACATCGGCGGTTGTTTCATATGGGGGCATGATCCGGTAGTCAGCGATCGCAATACTATTTCGCTTTTTTTGGGTGAACTGAACTGGTGGGTTGTGAGCAAAACGCCCATCAAACCATGCCAGGATCCCATAGTTCATAGACGCTGGAATTCCCCAAAAGTATTCGAATCCTTTATCGAGTGGCATATCGAGCACTGGTTGTGTCCAGTCTCGCATGCCGCGTGTCCCAGGAAAATCCATTCCGAGGTGCCACTTGCCCACCATCGCAGTCTGGTACCCATGATTTCTGAGCAAACTCGCAAGCGTCAGTCGACTGTCATCAATCAGACATTTTCTTTCTGCATTAAACACGCCACGCTTGAGTTCAGTCCGCCAGCTATATCGCCCAGTGAGAAGTCCATATCGTGAAGGTGTGCAGACTGTGTCAGAACAATGGGCATCTGTAAAACAGACACCCTCTTGTGCCAGCCGATCGATATTCGGCGTCTTGAACCTTGAGTCAGGGTTCAGGTAGCTTGCATCTCCATATCCTTGATCATCCGTATAGATCAAAACGACGTTTGGATGGAGAGATTCATCTGCTTGGGTTTGACCAAGGAATAGAAGTAAAAGAAACACAAGCAAAAAACACATGTCTATTTCCTCAAGCAAGATTTTTTATGAACGGTATTCAAGAAAAGTAATCATTCCAATGGACTCATTCTCGATTGAATGACACGCTGTCTCAGATGAGTGGACCACTGGTTCATGGGAAATGTCTGACTTGGAAGTATGTTTGTTGTTTCACCTGGATCAGCTTTCATATCAGTTGCAACACGAGCAACCACTTCATCACGTTCCTGATCCCACCACTCAGTATAACGAAAGCGCGTGCTCCGTATGGAGTGTCCAATCACGCGTTGTTTTGTTGTTGAGTTTGTGTGGGGATACGAAGAATATGCGTAGACACGATGAGCGATACTGGGATTCTTGAGAATTGGAGCAAACGACTTGCCTTGGAGGTGTTGAGGTGGCTCAAGTGCACATAATTCACACAGTGTTGGATATACGTCGATCAGTTCGACCAACGCTTCGGAGGTGCCTTGGGCTTTCGGCATTGTCGGGTTTCGAATAATTAGGGGAACACGTGTATCACATTCAAAATTTGTGTGCTTACACCACGATGTATGGTCGCCCAGTTTCCAGCCATGGTCCCCCCAAAAAACAACAATGGTGTCGTCGGCAATATCTGCTGCTTCCAAGGCCTCAAGCAACACGCCAACATTTCTATCCGTGTAGCTTACACATGCATGATACCCGTGCAGCATACGCTTATTGAGTTCATCTGGATAATCAGCGGGTGTCCCTCGAGAAGGCACATCTGAATACGCTCGGAGTTCACCTGGTTGACGGTTGCGCGCCCATTCCGGGTAGCCAGGGGGCCAGCTGCGGTTGTCCGGAAGTGCAAAATCAACACGTTGGTAGAGGTTCCAATATCTCGTGGGAGCATTAAAAGGGAGGTGTGGTTTGGTAAAGCCAACAGCAAGAAAAAAAGGTTTGTCTGATTGAGCAAGTGTGAGTATTTGACGCGCGCCTTCTCTGGCTCGCATGCCATCAGCATACACGTGGTCTTCTACGTCTGCAGATTCAGTACATGGCCCACGGCTTTTTGTTGTCTGTGCTCCGGGAGCAGATGTTCGTGACGTTCGCATATTCAGCATGCTTTCTGGATGTGCATAGGTTGCTCCTTTCACCTGAATCCACTCGGACCAATTGGCTGGATCGACACCTGGGCCAGCGGTGCCATGATATATTTTTCCTAGGCCGACGGTCGTATAGCCATTGGCTCTAAAGTGTTGATTTATCGTTACAACATGAGGCCAGCGTGTCCGCCAATCGGTCACGTGGTACGTGCGCTCCCCTGTAAATTCTGGATACAGGCCGGTCATCAAAGAGAGGCGAGAGGCACCGCAGACAGCCTGATTACAGTAGGCGTGAGAAAATAAAATTCCGGATGCTGCCAAACGATCCAAATGTGGTGTGATGGCACGTGGCTTCATCACCTGAGATGCATAGCACTGCAATTCAGGTCGCAGATCATCAACCGCAATAAATAAAACATTTGGGTGATGCCTTGACGGTGCTGCTGATATCTTGAAGTCATAAGCGAACAAGCTTCCAAGAATAACCAGTACGCAGGTGAGAGCATACTTCCAAGAGGCAGTCTTTGGTGGACAGTCGTCAATGGTCATAATCGCAATCAGATGTTGCCCCTCTGTATCTATAAGCATCTTCATTTTTATTCCAGAGTTCAAACGACAATACCTCCTGCAATCAGCCCCCGGGACTCTCCAAGCAATCGTCTCTCCACCAACAGAAGAAAGAAAAAGAGACACACGCACTCAGGTTCAACGATTAGCGAAGTGTAAAATCGGGAAGCTGTACGATCGTCCCTCCATTCATCGCTGAATCATGAGCACAAATGCCAACACACGTCCAATTGGCTGATTGGACAGCATTTGGCCATGGATCACGATCATCACGAATGGCACTCACAAATTCATGTACAAGATGAGGATGTGATCCGCCGTGACCACCACCTTGAATGAACGACAAGTGATCAGCATCATGGATTTCCTGGGGACGCGTAAACTTTTGTATGGCTTCAGGAAGAAGGTGTGCAAAGTCTGGCACGTCTACAGCTGCCGGAATTTCTGGTTCCGGCTTTTTCGCTGTATGAAGCACATGAGGTTCATTCTCGATCAATGTCCATTCAAAGCTTTTTTTTGTGCCATACACGTCGAAGCTTTCGCGGTATTGGCGAGCGACGTCGTAAAGAAATCGCCATATATGAGCCGTCAGATCACTGTCCTTCACCTTGATGTGACATGTTTCGACAGCAAATCGATTTCCAGATTTCTTAGCAATATCGTCACGGACGGTGCCTGATCCAAAACACGACACATATTCAGCACAACCGTTGATCAAGCCGAGACAAGGACTGACAACGTGGGTTGCATAATGCATCGGGATCATTTCTTCCCAATAGGATGGCCATCCATCCATATCCTGAGGGTGGGAAGCAGCAAGATGTTGAATTTTTCCAAGCTCACCCTTTTCGTACATATCTTTGATGAACAGGAATTCTCGACTG
>PVBE010683401.1_pt1 | contig 15223 bp, 11 predicted proteins | sample 1631181 | NCBI WGS metagenome assembly PVBE01 (sample SAMN08397723, study PRJNA350692) | Marine metagenome, whole genome shotgun sequencing project. | isolation source: water | place: Pacific Ocean | collected 2012-04 | reverse complement strand
TTTCCTCTTGGCCTTGGCCGGCGCAGCGGTCCCCTTGGCTTTCGGGTCGACCTGCTCTGCGGCCTTGGGAGCATCCGGCGCCCCCTCGACCGGCGTAGCAGGCACCTTCAGTTGGACCTTGACCACAATGGGGCCGGTCCCTTCAGGGGTCTCTAGCTTGCCGGGATCCACCCGATGTTCGAGGTCGGCGAAGCCCTTGGCGACGAAACGTACGGAGCGCGGGCGCTTTGTCTTAAAGACCAAATCGTACGGTGTCTGTCCGAGAGGGCGTCCATGCTCGATGACCGTGGCCCCCGCCGGCTCGGTCTCGAGACGCACGGTGATGGCGGTGTTCAACTTGAGCGCACGCGCCCGTTGAATGGCCCTGGCGCGGGCCACACGGGCGTTCTGCCGCTCGACGTCCTCCTCCACCTCGGCCTCTCGCTGAGCGAACCAAGCGGTCGCCGCAGTGCCCACCAGGAGCATCATCAGCAAGACAACGATACCCGGCCGATAGGGGCTGGGTCCGGTGATGGAGAACGGCGATGTCGCGCGCTCTTTATCCGCCGCTTCGGCGGCGAGCTTCGAGAAGTCGGCCGCCGTGGCCAGCGGATTGGCCGGGCCTCCAACGTCGGGCTTGACCGCCGGCATGGAGGAGTTGGTGTCCAGCTCCTCATCGATGGCGTTTAAGATCTCGTCGGTGATGAGAGAGCCCGTCGAAGAGAATCGAGGCGGATTCCGAAGGCCGGCCGTGCCATAGCCTCCGGTGTCCTCGACGCTCGGGGTCGGCGGTCCCAATAGGGGGGTCGGCTGGGGCGCATCGGGTGCCGGCGGCGGACTCAACCCGAGGTCGCCGGTAAAGGACATCTCGTCGTCCAACTCCGACATGGCCGACACCAGGGCGTCATCCAAGCCTCCGCCCGCGGCCGGAGTGGGCTCCGGCGCCGGCGTCTTCACCGGCGGTGGAGGCGGCTGAGGCGTTGCGGCTGGACCGGGCTCGTCCACAGACGCCATGGCGTCCGCGAAAGCCGAGCTCAGATCGTCAGAGTCGAGAGCCCCCGTAAAGCTCATGGGGCTGGGGATGTCCACCATACTGGAGTTGCCCGGATCCGGCTTCTCTTCCGCCGCCGGGATATCGGGCCCCTCGGAGGCGAGGTATGCCTGAATCTCGGGCGGGATGACTCCCATGAGGGTGGCGTCGGGATCTTGCTGCTCATCGAACCCGGCCTCGACCGAGCCGCCCAAGATGTCATTGACGTTCCCGACCAAGGTCTTGACCTCGACGCCGGCCCCGAAAGTCGCCTTCTTGGGCGCAGTCTCGGGCACGGTCTTGATGATCCGGGCCAAGTCGGTGGCCAGCGCGCGTAGATCGGGATAGCGCTGATAGGGATCCTTGTGAAGACAACGCTGAATCACGCCCGAGAGCGCTTCGGGCGTGTCGGGCGCGCGGGCCGTCACCGGCATCACGTCGCTCTCGACGATGGCCTCGAGCAGCTGACCGGGCGTCGCGCCGAAGAACGGCAACGCCCCGCAGAGGAGCTGGTAGCCGATGATCCCCAGGGCGAACTGGTCCGAGGGTAAGCCGACGGCCTCTCCCTGGGCTTGCTCCGGGCTGAAGTACTTGGGCTCGCCGATGATTATCGGCCCGGAGGACCCCTGTCTCACGCCGAAGAGCTCCGGTGAACCCACGTCTACGATCTTGACGAAGTCCTTCCCGGCGCTGTCCATCATCAAGAAGACGTTGTTCGGCTTCAGATTGGCGTGGGGGCGGCCGGCCCGGTGAATGGGCGCCAGAGCGCTGCAAAGCTGGAATAAGATGTCGGCGGTTCGTCGGGCCGGCAGCGTCCCCTCTCGCTGGAGGAAGGTCTTCAGCGTGTCGCCCTGGACGAACTCCGTGACGATATAGGTGGTGCCGTCCGGCTCTCGATTGGCCCCCAGCACCGCGGCGACCTTCGCGTGGCGAAGCTGGGAGACCCGCTTCGCCCAGCGAAGCAGCTCGTCACCGTGCACCTCAGCCACGTCGGCGTGGATGATCTTGACCGCGACGGTCTTGTTGTTCCGGTCGTTGAGGGCTTGGTAGACCATGCCGGTCTCACCGGAGCCGACGACACGCTTGACGGTGAATCGACGCGCTAGCTGGCGACCAACGTAAGGATCGGCGGACATACCGCCGGCCGAACTCAACGCTGCGTTGCAGTTGCTGCAAGCGGTTCGCCGGTCACTGTTCACGGCATTGCATTGGGGGCAGATGATCATGTGGAACCGACTCGTTCTCCGATCGAGGCCTACACGTATAACACCGTGTCGGGTTACCATAAAGGTCCTCGAAGAGCGGATGCCGGTGAAGCACCCTCGATCGCGCGCGCTCCGGTGGCGTTCCTCTCCGAGCCGTGGTCTTCAACCGCACACAAAGCCCGCGGGATTCCGCCGAAAAGACGCCGAAGGACGGGAATCGAAACGATCGGCTTGACCCCGACTGTGCTTCGTGAGAGAGATCTCGCCGCGCGAAGGTGGTGAAATTGGTAGACACGCTAGGTTGAGGGCCTAGTGGCCGTTAAGGCCGTGGGGGTTCGACTCCCCCTCTTCGCACCCGAGCCCGCCTTCAACGGCGGGCTTTTTCTTTAGGGGCGCCGTGGTGAAAAGACGGCGTCTCCCGCCCCGGACGCGCCGACGGCGCCGCCGAGGTCACCGGCCAGCAGCCGATGGAAATGATACTCGGCGTGCTCCACCCTCGGAGCGTACCGGCCCGCGTCATAGGTGGGCGAATTCAACCCTCGCTGCACCGACTCACTGACGGCGATGTCTTCCTGTTGGGTGAGTTCGCTCTGCGCGATGGACGTGGCGATGAACGCCTCCGCTTCAGACCCATCCACGGACTCGAAGAAAAAATCGATGATGACCTCAGTCTGGTTCACCCCTCTCGGCAGGGTCAGGTTGATGTCCAACACGGGGCCATACCGATTGAGCGTAAAGTGGGGATAGACCCAGCCGTAGATGGCCCCATCTCCGATTCGAATCGAGGGGTCCACCTCGAGGTTTTGGTGGCCCTCACCCTCACCGGCGAGCTGCACCGACGAGCGCCCGAAACACGCCGTCCGATAGGTGCCCATGTCGATTTGGGCGTCCAAGCTGGGGTGCATATTGGGCACGTGGTAGCCGCCATCGAGGTAATTATCGATGAAGACCTTCCAGTTGCACTCGATGAGATAGCTGCGCCGACCAACGAAGTGGAGACCGTCCCAACGCCCCGCCATCATCCCTGTCAACTCGGGCAGTTGATCGATCAAGGGCGCCGCGCTCAGGTCGGGGTTGATCCAAACCCAAAGGCCCCACTCGGTCACCTGCATGGGCGGCAAGGAGAGCGCTTCGCGGTCGAAGTCCTCGATGCCCGCGATACGCGGCGCGCTCTGCAGTCGACCATCTAGGCCGTAGGCCCAGCCATGATACGGGCAGGTCAGGACATCGAGGGCGCCGGCCCCCTCGGCGACGACTGCGGCCTTGTGACGACAGACATTGTGGAAGGCACGAAGGACTCTGTCTTGCCCACGCACCACGACCCAGGGCATCCCCGCGAGACATCCGCTCACATAATCCCCCGGCGACCGAAGCTCATCGAGCCGGGCCGCAGGGTGCCAATTTTTCTGGAAGATCACCCGCCGCTCGAGGGCATACATCGAAGGGTCGGTGTACCACGATGACGGCGGCATCACCGCCCGCTCTACGGGGAGGGTCGGGTCGAAACGCGCGAGTTCAGCTCTGAGGTCCATATTCGATCCTTGCCGGCCACGATCAACGCCCGGAGACGCCCCGCCACAGTCCAAAGACGAACGAAGTCGCGGTGGCCCTAGGCCCACCGGTGACGGCTCAGCGCGCGTCTTCGGGAGAGTCTTGGCTCGCAGGCGCTTCGATGGCGGCCGGCGGCACACCGCGAGGCTTCAGGTCCACTGCGGGTGCCGGCGTGGGTGCCACGGTCGGTGCCGGGGTGGGCGTCGCCGTCGGCGCCGGGGTGGGCGCCACTACGGGCGCGGGCGTCGGGGCCGGCGTGTCTCCCGCCGCAGGTGCGACCTGGGTAGGCGCCTCCTGCGCGGCGTTGGTGTCGGTGGCCGCAGGCTTCTCGGCAGCGTCTCCGGCGGGGGTCTCCGCAGCCTCGCCCTCGGTCTTGGTGTCAGCCGCACCAGGCGCCACGACGTTCACGTCTTTGAGGGTTCGATCCCGCGCGTCCGGGGTGGAGAAGATGGCGAGAGCCATACTGGTCACCATGAACACGGTGGCCGCCACCGCGGTCACCTTGCCCAGGACCGTCGCCGCCGAGCGCTGCCCGAGGGCCGCACCGGCGCCACCGCCGAACGCTGCGCTCACGCCGCCGCCCTTACCGGACTGAAGCAAGATCACGAGGATCAGCAGGAGACAGGTCAAAATATGAATGACTGTGACGATGTTCTCGATCATGAGTCGAGGTCCTCTCGAAATGCGACGATCTGAGCGAAGCTGTCGGCCTTGAGGCTCGCGCCTCCGACCAAAGCGCCGTCGATGTCAGGTTGCGCCATCAAGGCGCGGACATTCGCTGGTTTTACGCTACCGCCGTATTGAATGCGAACGCGATCGGCAATTGCCGCTCCAGCAATGCGAGTAAGTTCTTGGCGAATGGTCCGATGCACCTCTTGGGCTTGCTCGGGGGTCGCCGTTCGTCCGGTGCCGATGGCCCAGACAGGTTCATATGCGATTACAGTGTCGGCCAGTTCCTCGGCCGAGAGCAACTCCACAGCCGCTCCGGTCTGTCGGGTGACGTGGCCCAGGTGGCCTCCAGCGTCCCGAATGTCGAGGGTCTCACCCACACATAGGATGGGCCGCAAGCCGTGGTCATGGAGGGCACGGGCCTTCTTGGCCACCCCTTCATCGGTCTCGCCGAAGAGTTGGCGCCGCTCGCTGTGTCCGACGATCACGTAGGTACACCCGGCCGCAGCCAAGTGGGGAGGGGCCGATTCACCGGTGTATGCGCCCTTGTCGGCCCAGTGACAGTTCTGGGCGGCCACGTGGATCGAGCTGTCTTCGAGTCGCCGAGCCAAGGGGAAGACGGCCAACGCCGTGGGCGCCAGGACGACGTCCACATCGCGGAACCGTCCGCAGCGGTTGCGAATGTCCGCGCCGAGCTCGAGGGCCTCACTGACCGTGAGGTTCATCTTCCAATTTCCGGCGATAATGGGTCTGCGACTCACTTTCTCCTCCGAATCCCTAGGGCGACCAGGCCGGGTAAATCGCGCCCCTCGAGAAACTCGAGGCTGGCGCCGCCGCCGGTGGAGATGTGGGCGATGTCACCGGCACGCCCGCTCTCTGTCACGGCGCGCACCGAGTCGCCTCCGCCCACCACGGCCCAGGCGGGCGAGTCGGCGACAGCGTCTGCCACAGCGCGGGTACCCTGAGCGAATTGTGCGAACTCGAAGACCCCCATGGGCCCATTCCAGAAGATCGTCTTAGCCTTGGCCAAATGGGCACTAAAGAGCGTGCTCGTCTTCGCGCCGATGTCCAAGCCCATCAAACCGGCGGGGAGATCCACCGTGTCGAGGTCCACGCGCTTGGCCGTTGCAGAGAAGCCCTCCGCGGCCCCGTGGTCGATGGGCAGCACCACCTCCACTCCACGGCGCTTGGCCTGGGTGAGGATGTGGGACGCGGTCTCCAATTGGGTCTCTTCGACGCGACTGTCTCCGATCTCGTGTCCGCGCGCTTTGAGGAAGGTGTAGGCCATGGCCCCGCCCACCAAGATGCGCTCCACGCGACCGAGGAGTCGCTCGATGACGGCGATCTTGTCGCTCACCTTGGCCCCCCCAAGCACGGCGGTGAAGCCGGTCTTGGGCGCGTCCAAGAGTTTGTTGAGGGCCTTCACCTCACGGGCGATGAGGTAGCCCGCCGCCTTGTCCCGAATGTGGGCGGCGACCCCCACTGTGCTGGCGTGCGCGCGGTGGGCGGTGCCGAAGGCGTCATTGACGTAAAAGTCCGCCAGCTCCGACAACGCGCGGGCGAGTCCATCTTCGTTCTTGGTCTCGCCCGGGTGGTACCGAACGTTCTCGAGGAGCAGGATCTGGCCGTCTCTCAGGTCTCGAGCGAGCCGAGTGGCTGCGGGCCCGACGGGCCGATCCGAAAGGTAGACTTCGCGATTCAGGTAGCCGGCCAAAACTTCGCCCGCCGGCGCCAAACTCAGGGCCGGGTCGGGCTTCCCTTTGGGGCGACCCAGGTGGCTCGCGAGGATGATCCGAGCGCCCCGCTCGATGGCGTGCTCGATCGTGGGTAACGCCGCCCGAATGCGACTGTCATCGGCCACCAGACCATCTTGGAGGGGGACGTTGAAGTCGACCCGAATGAGCACGCGCTTCCCCTCGATGGGCAGCGCGTCAATCAGGCTCATGGTCATGGCTGAGGAGGGTGACATCGAAGGATCAGCGCTCCATCCCGAGCATCAGCTTGGTCAAATCCACCATTCGGCAGCTAAAGCCCCACTCGTTGTCGTACCAACTCAGCACCTTGACCAAGTGGCCGCCGCTGACCTTGGTGTTCTCGGCATCCACGATAGAGCTGTGGCTGTTTCCGATGTAGTCGCTGCTGACCAACGGCGCCGTCTCGAAATCCAAGATGCCCTTGAGGGGCCCGTTGGCCGCCGCCTCGAGAGCGTTGTTCACGGCGTCTACGGTCACCTCGTCTCGCACCTGCACCACCGCGTCCACGAGGGAGACGTTGGGCGTGGGCACCCGCACCGAGATCCCGTCGAGGCGACCCTCGAGATGCGGGAGCACCTTGCCGATGGCGGCTGCTGCGCCGGTGCTGGTGGGGATCATCGACATGGCCGCGGCGCGGGCCCGGCGCTTGTCCGAGTGGGGAAAATCGAGGAGACGCTGGTCGTTGGTGTAGCTGTGAATCGTGGTGACCACGCCCTGCTCCACGCCGAACTGGTCGTCGAGGACCTTGATGACGGGGGCGAGGCAATTGGTGGTGCAAGAGCCGTTAGAGACCACCTGGTGCGAACCGGGCTTTAGCTGGTCGTCGTTGACCCCGACCACCACGGTGGCGTCGATGGGACCGCCCTTGGCCGGCGCGCTGATGACCACCGCCTTGGCGCCGGCGGTGAGGTGAGCCGAGGCCTTCTCCTTATTGCGGAAGACGCCGGTGCACTCGAGCACTAACTCTACCCCCAGCTCGGCCCAGGGCAAGTTCGCCGGGTTCCGCTCTGCGGTGGTGTTGACGCGGCGGTCGTCCACATGAATGTGACCATCACGGACCTCGACCTCTGCCTCGTACCGACGGTGCACAGAGTCGTAACGGAGGAGGTGGGCGAGCATCTCCGGATCCGTCAGATCATTGATCGCGACGACCTCGAGCTCGTCTATCTCGTGGAGAATCCGGAATACCATCCGGCCGATACGGCCGAACCCATTGATGGCAATCTTGCGGCTCATGGTGTCCTCGATAAAACGTGAAAAAATGCGGCCCTAAGGGCCTAGATTTTCGGCGGGCGGACACTAATGTTTCGCCCCCCTATAGTCAAGCGGAGCGGACGGAAACCTGTGGCTAACGCAGGGCGTCGGTTCTAAGCTGAGGGCCCAATCGTGAGAGATCTGTCCATGACCGCCGACACCAAGGCCCATGAGGGGCTCGCGCACATGCGCGTCGAATTTATTGAATCACGGCGCGCATTGATCGCCCAGCACGGCGCCGAAGCCTTCGATCAGGCCCACGCTCTCTACCTCGATGAAGAGACGGGTCAAAACGTGGTGGTCACTGACGCTTTCGCGCCCGACACGACCCAGAGCGTCGACGTCTTCATCACCAGCCTCAAGCTCGGCTGGTGGCGCCAGAGGGCGGCCTTCGCCGGCGCCGAGAGCGGTCGGTCACTCTGCCTCATCGGGGGCTGCTACGCCCACTATCTCCCGGAGGTCGGCTTTGACTACGGCCTCGAACTCCGGCCCGCTGAGGACGGCTCGGCGCACGTGGAGAGCGCCTGGCGAATGAACGGGATCGGTCGCACCTGGCCACTGGCAGAGCCCGACGGGACGGGCACGTTCCGCGACCAGACCGGCACGTTCTTTCATCTGCGTTCCGGTTGGCGGTGGCTTGTGGCCCAATTTCGTGAAGAGGGGCGGACCATGGTGGCAGAGGTCCACCCAGGCTACACCATCGGCGTCCGCGCGGGCGTCCCCGGCGATCCCGATCCCGCCGGTCGCCCCGATGAAGAGCTGGACGCTCTCTTCAGTCGGGCCATACGGACCCGCTACGATACGTTGGAGTTCTTGGGCGGCGGCACAGCCGAGCAGTACCCCTTCGAAGGCGAGCGTTTCGGAGAGTGGCTGATCGACGACGCCGAAGCTGTGGCCTCGGGCACTCTCGAACTCTTCGCCCTGGCCGAGTCCGAGTCCCTCAGCCGATGGATCGAGGAGCTAGCCGAGGGCCGAGAGGTCACCGTGCACCCGGAAGGGGACGCAGACGAGGGGGTGTTGAGGCTGGTCAAGGGACCCCTCTCGATGACGGTCCCGCTGGGATACTTATTGCTCCGGGCACTGCACACGGGCCGCTCCTTCGCGACGACCGCGCGGACCTTCGTCGCCCCCTCCCTCGACGCCCTCGAGGAGGCGCACCAACTCTTCACCGCCGCCACCGGCGCGCTCCCGGCCTATCATCTGGCCATCGAGGACGGCGCGGTCCTGACGGTGACGGCGGAGGACGACACAGTGGTGGCGCGATGCAACCTCCTCGGTCTCGCCGGGCGGCAAAGCAGCCACGGGCGTGCGCGCTTAGACGAACTGCTCCAGATCATGGGGTACGATTCCGAGAAGGCGGCCTTTAGGGCGGGCCCGGTGCCTTTGAACACCTGCAGCGTGTGCGGACGACCGGCGCGGGTGGGCAAGGTGATTCGTCCGACGGCGCTCTTGGCCATGGACGTTCGGCTTCTGGCCGGCGTCGAGATCGGAGACCACTTCGTTCATTACATCGTGGAATGCCCACAGCACACGGTGCCGATCCAAGCAGACCCCGACCGCGGGGTTCCCGACTTGGAGACGGCCTATCGAGAAGGACTGGAGTCCGCCGAAATCAAGGTCTTGGGCACCCGCAAGCTCGGTCATCAAAGTTCGCTCTTCGTGGGTTTCGACATCGGCTCACTGGTGTTGGAGCCGGACTGTCTGATGTCCGTCCTCGAAGCCGCCGAACTCCCCTCTGACGGGGACCGCTTCGTCTACGCCTTTCACCCAGACGCCCTCGTGGTGGCCGCCCGCCCCCTCGACGAGCGCGACCGCGCCTCAGCGCGATCCGCCTCAGCTGAAGCGGTGACGCCCCTCTTTCCGGATCGAACCTGGCCGCTGGACGTTTTCCGCAAGGTTCGACTCGACGGCCCCCCCCGAGGGCGGGTAGAGATCCAATAATGGTCGCGACACTCCTCATGACGATCGCATTGGCTGCACCCCCGACCCTGGGGGACGGTTTGCGCGCCATCGACGCCTTCGGTCCCCCGGTGGTGGACGGGCGCTTCACGCCCGCGCCCTCGGCCGCACGCACGGGCCCGCGGCTGATGATCATGACGGGCGCGGCCATGGTGGTGGGAGGCTTAGTGGGCGCGCTTCTCACGGCCGGCTGCAACACCCGCGACGACGAGGGGCGATGCCTGGACGCTCGCGCCGGTGAGGACACCTACCCGAGCCTGGCGGTGTTGGGGCTCGGCTTGACCATGACCGGGACCTACTGGTTCCGGCGCGCGTCGACGCGTGAGGCGCCATGATCAACCACCTCCTGCTCCTGGAGCGACGGACCCGCGCTCAACCTCACGACCCGGACGCTTGGTGTGATTTGGCTGAAGCACTCTTGGCCGAAGGGCAACGCGCCGAGGCCCTGGAGGCCACGGAGTCCGCCTCGCAGTCTCGAATCGGCTCCGCAGCTCAGTGGGTGCGGGTGGGCGATCTATTCGACACCCTCGGCATCACCGATACGGCCAAAGAGATGTACGAAGAGGCCTGCCGACGCGAAGCCACGTCCATCTTGGCCCTCCACCGCATGGGGAAGAGCCTTCTCAAGAGCGGTGACGCCACTAACGCGGCGGATCTCTTCGCCACCGGGCTGTGGCTGGATCCCGCAAATCACGGCGTTCGGTTGTCTCATATCGAAGCCCTCGTGGCCCTGTCTGCGGAGGACGAAGCCCTCGAGCATGCACAGGTCTTGGTCTCGGCGGCCCCAGGGTTGACGGCCGGTTGGCGTCTCTTGGCCGAGGTCTATCTGCTGGGCGGCGACACCAACCAAGCCATCGGGGCTCTCAGACGCGGCTTCTCGCTGGATTCGTCGGAGCGACGCACCGCCCTAATGCTGTCCCGTCTCCTCCTCGATGCCGGCTTTGCGAGCGACGCTCAAGGCGTTCTCCAATCATGCGCGCGCACCAGCCCGGATGACACCGAGCTGCTCTTACTCCTGGCCGAGACCGCCGGTCGCTCCGGGGACTCCGCCACGGCGACGGTGACCCTGCGAGACCTCGCCGACCGTACTTTACCGCCGGCCACGCGCTCCCGGTTGGGTGCGCTCTTGCGGGAGGCCGGCCACCCCCAAGAGGCCCTGACAGTCCTGCGCGAAGCGGTGATCCAAGCCCCGGAAGAGGCGGAGCTTTATCTCGAGTTGGCCACCACCCAATTGTCTCTCGGTCGACACGGCCAGGCCGCAGCGGTGGTGGCTAAAGGGCTCATGATGGCGCCCGATGACCCTCGGTTACGCCAGCTGCTGGCGGAGGCTGGGGAACACGCGGTGGTGTCGGGCCCGGCCGTCACCCCCAACGACTCTGTAGAGTTGGCGCCGACGCAAAATGAAAACGCCGCACCCCAAAAAGTGGGAGACAGCGCGTTCTCGGGCAATCTCCGACAATTCAGCGTGGTGGAGATGCTGGAGTTCTTGCGAATGAATCGACGTACCGGCGTGCTCCGATTGGTCTCGGACGGGCGCGTCGCCGAGGTGCACTTGGTAGATGGACACCTGGCGGGCGGCACCATCGCGGGGAACGCCCGCCTGGGGAAGATGTTGATCACCAACGGCATGGTGGCCCCTGACGCCCTACAGCGCGCCGTGGAGCTCCAGCGAAGCCTCCCCCGACCGCTGCCCTTGGGGCAGGTGCTCTTATCCAATGACTTCATCACCGCCGAGACGCTGAGACCGGCGTTGGTGGATCAGATCAAGATGACCTTGCTCGAGATCATTGAGTGGACCGACGGCACCTTCGTCTTCGACGCCGACGACGAGATGGTGCATGGGCTCAACGCAGATCCGCTGCTCTTGGACACCACGACGATGATGATGGAGACCATGCGCTTGCGGGACGAAGCGGCGCGCTGAGTGCACATCCTCCGGCGCCCTCGAAGGGCGGGGATCAATCCGCCAAGAGTTGAATCCGGGGCTTGGGCTTCTCGACCTGTTTCTTCGGGGCCGGCTTGGCCTTCTTACCGCCGGTGGAACCCACGGCCGTGGAGGCCCCGTGTGTGGCCGCGCGGGGCGGCTGAACGAAGACCGACGCCGGCCCCTCGGGGGTGTTCGGCCGCGCTCCGGGCATCAAGCCGTCGGGGATGTCGGCCACTCCGATCCGAGGGGTTATGACAGGCTTGGCTGCGGTTTTGGCGGCGCTCGGAGACGCCGTGGGCCCCGTCCCCTCGGATGAAGGCACTCTGGGCTTCGGGGTCACCATCACCGGACGAGAACCCACCCGGGATGGCGCCTCCTCTACTCTCGGCTTTACCACCGGTGACGCCGGCGTCTCGGGCTCGATCCGCGGTCTCGGCGACGGCGATCGGCTCGGCGACGGGCTTGGGGGCGTGACCGGCCGCAGAGCCAGATCGCGCAGCTGCTGACCAGGTTTGATGGGCACGGACGCGCTGATGAACCCGTCTCGACTCAACCGAACACGCTCAACCCCCACGGGCAAAATGCCCGCCCAGGGCGTGTGACCCAGTGAAGAGCCATCCAGGAGCGACACGGCTGCACCGGCGGGAACCGTCGTGATCGTGCTGGGCATGATCGGAGGCGGCTGTGGTGTTTTGACCTCCGGGACCGGCGGCGGGGTGGGCGTGGCTTTCTCCACAACCAAAGCCGGCGGCGTAGAGTCGATGACGTCCTCGGTGATCGGCTTGCGGGGAGTAGGTGCCTCGGTCTTGGGCGGCGCCGGCGTGATCTTGATCTGCGAGGTCTCTGCCCCGGCGCCCAGGTTGAGGCTGCGGGTGCGCACCTGGTTTTGGGGCATTTGGAAGGGGCCCGACCAGAGCCAAGTGCCGACAGATGCCACCAGGACCACACACGCGGCCATGATAGCTCGCCGATCCGCGACGCTCTCCGGCGCCTCTGGAGGCCGCGCCACGACCGTAAGGGGCGTAGGGAGGACGGTCGTCTGACGCACGCTGACGTTAGCTGGGTGAGCCGCCGAGGTGGGTACGCCTTCGCCGAAGGCGGGCAAATGGCTCTCCGTGGGCCCAGCCATCGGCGATGGACGCGCCGCGGCCGCCATCTGAGGGCCCGTGCCCGCCGAATGGGCCTCCATCACGTCCAGGTCATCGACCTCGTACACCGGCGCCGGAGCCGGAGCCGTGGCCAGTACAGTCTCCAGCGCCCGCAGGACATCGGCCGCGCGACTCAGCCTCTGAGCAGGCTGCTTGGCCATCAACCGGAGGCAAACACGGTCCAGCACCGCCCAACCCGGGCCGGGAGGAACCACCTCCGCGAGACTCGGCGGCTGTCGGGCCAGATGGGCGCGTTTGAGCGCTGCAGGCACGTTCCCGGTGAACGGCGGCTGCCCTGTGACGAGATGATACAAGAGCGCGCCGACGGCGTAGAGATCGGACTCGGGCGTCGACTTGCCGGTGACGAAGAGCTCGGGCGCCGTGTACCTGAGGGCGCGGGCGTCGAGGCGATCGGGCGCACCGCGCTCTCGAATGGACGCGGGCAGAGCGTCCAGGCCGAAATCCACCAGCTTGACCTGGAGACGTCCGTGGATGTCGCGTCCCCGAACGGCCACATTACTCGGGCGAACCCCCTCGTGGAGAATACCCTCGTCGTGGGCATATTGCAGCGCTCGGAGAACCCCCTGGCCGATGTCCACGGCGGAGTGGAGGGGGACGGGGCCTCGCTGCAAAACGTTCTCGAGAAACTCACCGTCGACGAACTCGCTGACGACGTAGGCCCGGCCGGCCCCCGTTCGACCCCATCGCTCCACGGTGGCGATTTGGGGGTGTCGGAGCTGAGCTGCGTTCTTGATGGCCACCTCGAAGGCCGCCCGATCCCCTCCGTCTTCGATGATCTTGACGGCGGCCAATGAGCCGTCGGGTCTCGCCGCCTTCCACACCGTCGTGCCGCCGCGCCCAACCCCGAGGGGGCTCAGTAAGGTGCAATCATCGAGGGTCTTGCCCGAGAGATTTTGGACCACACCCGCACCATCCAATGGACACCGTCCGACGGCGTCGGGATAGGGGGTACCACAGTGGGAGCAAAGCCAATTCAAAGGCGTCCTGCCGAGAGAACGAGACCGCGCAGTCAAGCGCGTACGTACGCGTTATACGCTCATCTTGCGTCAGGCCCCGTGCCGGAACAACTCGAAATCTGCCCAGCTCTCCGCGGACCGCCGAGGGGGGCCGTCACGGCGGCCCTGCCGAGGGCCCTCCCGCTCTCGGGGCGGTCCCCCTCCGAAGGGCCCTTGGCCTCTCGGGTCATCGTGGGTAGAGTAGCCCGATGTTTCGTCGCACTCTGCCTTTCATGGTGATTTGGGCGTGCGTGGTCGTCCCCCTGGACGGTCGAGCGCAGGGCCCCACCGATCCCATCGCCGCGCTGGCGACCCGGGGCATGGAGTTGGTGTCGGCGGAGCGATATGACGAGGCGATTCGAGTCTATCTCGAGGCCTACGCCCTCGAGCCCTTGGCCGCGATCCTCTACAACATCGCCTTCGTCTACGACAAAAAGCTCGACGCGCCCAAGAGGGCCGCGACCTATTACCAGCAATACATCGACGCACCCGACGCGGACGACGAGGGCAAGCTGCGCGCCTATGAGCGCCTGCGCATCTTGGAGGCACGGATTCGACTCGCTGCCCCGCCCCCCCCGCCGCCGAAACCGAGCCTCTCGGCGCAAGCTGTCGGGGGATGGGTGTCCACGATGACGGGGGCCGCCCTGATACTGACGGGCGCCACCTTCTCGGCCTTGGCTTACTCGACCCACAGCGAATTCGAGGAGACGGACGACATCACCGCCCGTGAAGCGCTCCGGGACGAGGGGGAGTTTCGCGCTGTGATGGGGGATGTCACCTTGGGTGTGGGGCTCACAGCCGTGGCCGCAGGGGTGACGCTTCTGCTCTGGAAAGACGATGATCACGACGCCCGGGCTCGCCCGAACCTCGTGTTCACGGGATCCGGCTTGGGGATCGAGGGTCGATTTTGAGTCGCCGACGACGAGATGAAGACGCATCGACGCCCGCTGAGGCGCCGTACCGAGGTCGAAACGCCGTCCGGAAAGCGCGGCAGGCTCATCTTCAGGTGAGACAAAAACTGCTGGACGAGCTCTTGAAGGTCCCGCCTAATGAGCGGGCGAAACTCCCCTTGAGCGAGGCCCTCCGAGAGGGTCTCGAAGAGTTCGCCCGCGTCAAGATGGGAGCGGGCCGAAAGCGGCTCATGCGATTCTTGGCTCGCCGTATCGATGATGACGAATGGACCCCGGTGGAGCTGGCCTTGGCCGCGCGCGACCGCTCCTCTGCGGCCGTAAAGGCCACGGAGAAGTGGTGCGTCGACCTACGCGACCAGCTGGTAGAGGAAGGCTTCGACGCCCTAAGCCGCGTCTGGGACCGGTTCCCCAACGCCGACCAGACTCAAATCGAAAACCTCACCCGGACGGCCCACTCCATGCCCAACGCGGCCAAGGGACGGAAGGCGCGCCGGGCGCTTCTGCGCGCGCTACGCAGCCTCGCTCAAAAGGCCTCTTAGACGGCCCTGAGGTGCGGCCCCCCCCCTAGCCCGCAGCACCGACCCCCTCGAACCAGCCGGCGATCTGACGGATCAAGCCGAGGGGCGCGTCGATGCCCAAGTCGAGCCGCCGGGGAAAACCCACGTGGCCCCCTTCGGTGATCCGGACGGTCACTTGGGGCCCTGGGTCTCTGAGAAAGGGTTCCAAAGACGCATAAGGCACCATCGGATCGTGTCGGGCGGCGACGATGAGGGCCGGCACCCCGAGCGCGCCCAAGCGCGGCCCAACGGAGGTCTGGGCG
>PVBE010576922.1_pt1 | contig 15223 bp, 17 predicted proteins | sample 1631181 | NCBI WGS metagenome assembly PVBE01 (sample SAMN08397723, study PRJNA350692) | Marine metagenome, whole genome shotgun sequencing project. | isolation source: water | place: Pacific Ocean | collected 2012-04 | reverse complement strand
GTTATTTGGTACATGTGCTGTACTCACCCTGACGGGTCTGCCCATAGCCCCCACCCCACCCCACCCCTCCTCCTGAAATATTCTTATGCATACTTCCTCCTGTGGAAATCCAACAGCGGGTAGTGCTCATATGGGCATTTCCACGAATTCGAAAGCATTGACATGACTCCGCAAATTTCTGGAAAAGACTGTTCCCTCCAACGGGAATTCTTGGGAGAATTCTGTCCCCCCCGGGGTTGTCCTTTTGTTAAAGATTTTCATTTATTTGCATAAAACAAAAACAAAAAACGTCACCCCAACAAACTCCGCAGAAGGTCTAACGTTTTTGAAAACTGCATTTTTTATATACCCAATTCACGACCAAAATCCATGCACGAATTCATGCATAAAGTCACGCAGCCCAAATATAATTAATTCATGCCACACTTCAGGCATGAGTTGGGTCGACGAGTTGGGTCCATAAGCTGGCTCGACGAGTTGGGAACGGGTCCACGGGCCAGCGATGTCGTTAGCGATCGCCTCGCTTGACGAATTGGGTCGACGAGCTCGATTCTTCGATCTCGGTGCTGGTCATGGACTCACCTACCCTCAGAGAACCATGGAAGACCCCATCAGCCGAGTTGTCCAGGGTATATAAAAACAAAGATGCAGTTTTCAAAAACTTTAGACCTTCTGCGGAGTTTGCCGGCCTAATGGCTGGCTGGCTGACTGGTGGCAGATCGCTGGCTGGTTTGCTGGCTGGCTGGTGGCTGGTGGCTGGCTGGCTGGCCGGCTGGTGGCTGGCCGGCTGGCTGGCTTGCTGATGGCTGGCTGGCTGATTGTTTTTTAATGGTTTCTCCCAATGGGTTCGCCCATCTGAACAAAAAACACATGATTCCGACATGGTTTATCCCAATGGGCTCGCCCGTCAAAAAAGACATCGATTTTTGAAAGTGGTGTCTCCCAATGTTCGCCCGCAACAAACAAAAATGAAAATGGTTTCTCCCAATGGGTTCGCCCCTTGTAACGCGCCCAAAGACGAAACACCCCGTTCGGGGGTGACTGGAGTCGATCTAATGTATTGCTACAGTGGGCCGCTAAGTCTATAGGCACGGTGGCGGTTAGGCGCTTGCGCCTGTTAGATTATTATTATTATCCCCTTGGCCATATATACAAAGTGGCCCTGTCTATGTTTTGTATGATGAATAACATATTAGCGGACTTGTTTCCAACTCTGTGCTTACATGAGAAATCGATACTGCACTTCGATCATAGCCAAAAGGCCATGGAGAATATTAAGCGCACTCAATCGGCCTGTGGGTTGTGAGTGCATGGCTTGCCCATGCCTTTGCCTTTGCCTTTGCCTTTGCCACCATCGAACAAAAGCTGATCATCGGCAATGACTTGTGGGGCCCTAGCAGCATCGAGAGGCATCGGATTCTGGATCACCAACTTCACCACCAGGACTTGCTGCAAGAGCACATATGGCAAGACCAGCTAGTCAGGCTGCAAGCGGTAGTGGCCAACGATCATGTCAAGGCCTTGCAACCCAAGAATTGGCTCAAGCTCTGCGCCCACTGTAGCAGCACGGGTGCCGGGCAAGATGCCCATTGTGGCGCTGAAGTCACCAAGGCGACCGCAGCTGCACATGAAGGGTGCAGACACCGTGACTTCAAAAGGCTGTGCCATTGCGCCCTGCAATATGAAGCTGTCAGGAGTCCCGCAAATCTGAGCCTTAAGATTGCTCAAACAAACATGACAAGATCAACAACTTGCACAATTGACCGCCTGATGAACTAACCCCAAGGAAGGTGCTCTAAACATGGAGTTGCTAAAGTCTTGCAAATTGAGCAGGGCCGCACTGGTCCGGGCCCGTGTACTATGGGCCACGTACGGGGCCCAAGGGCCCCCTGTAGGTTTTGAATTTAAAGCGTGTTCACATTTCTGGAAATGCGATCTCTCAAGAACTGCGGAGCTCTCACGCTATCATTGAGGAACCTTGTGCGGACCTTGCGCGCGCCCTGGGAAGTGGCCGGTGCTCCGCAATTGTGTATTTAGATTTTACGCAACTCGTGAGGGACCTTGTGCGCTTACAATGTTATGCGGTCCTAGGCATGCACCAAGAAGGAGCATACACTCTATCCCCGGTCTATAAATATTATTATTTTAATTACGGTGGCTGCGAGAGCGCCAGTTCGATTTAAGAGTGTCATCAGGGGGAGTGTTAGAGTGGACTCTTACCCTGGGAGGGCGTAAAATCAATGGGGGGTTGCGTTGCCCAAAAACATCCTATCAGTTCTGAATATAGTGCACTCTGACAGGGGGTGTTGAGACCGCGATCGCCCCCTCAGGAGTGGACGCACAGGGCTCATGCGTACATTCACCTTGCCAATGCGTCCCTGGGCCCTGGGGGTGGAGGGGGTCACTTTAAGATGATCATCCTAAAGCAGATGTTTGAGTGTTTTTTTAGTGTTGTTGTCGTTTGTGATCTCTGTACAACAAAATCGCAAACGAACTCGACAAAAACTCAAACAACTGCTTTAATATGATCATCTTAAAGTGCCCCCCTCCCCCTTAAAGATGATCCATGTGCTCAAGGTTTTCATGCTAAATATTCCAAACATCTACACACATCTGTGAAAATCTACGAAATCTACAAACATATACAAAACATGTATTCCTTTAAGATTCTTTAATAGTCTTTGAGATTCTGTAGCATCTGTTGCCCAACTCGCATTTGATATTGAGTGGGCCGCTCTGCCAGCAAATCAAAACAAAACACACGCAAGTTTTTGTTTTGTTTTGTTACGGTTATGGTCGTACTATTTCCTTCTTCCCCTCGCCTCGCCAATCCTAATTGGCACCCTCCTACCATTCCCCCCTCATCCTCTCACCGATCCTCATCTCCCCCCCCCCTGGCGCCCTCGCTTCCATCAGCCATGGATTACACACAAACGCACTAGGCCTGCGGCCTCGCTTCGATCAGCCATGGATTACATACACTAGGGGGCGTTACACAGCAGCCAGCCAGCCGGCCAGCCAGCCAGAAGTACAGTAGGGCAGCAATAATAGGCAGCTTGGCTTAACAAACGCATAGATTGTGTATTGCCCTTTCGTACAGGATGCATCCTACAAACAATACACAATCTATCTGCTTGCCAAAACTTTGTAGCCCTGTTTAAGCCACGGGGACCCGATTCGTAATCAAAGCTGTGGTTTTGGGACGTATTTTTGGGGAAAATCCATCAAGAGCAGAGGCTTTGCAAAATTCTTGATTGGGATATCCCAGTCAAGAGCAGAGGCTTTGCAAAATTCTTGATCGGCTGGGGGGACAATTCTAAGGCAAAGGCATGTTTGTCGGGCGGCAAAGGCATGTTTGTCGGGCGGCAAAGGCGGCAAAGGAATGTTTGTCGGGCGGCAAAGGCATGTTTGTCGGGCTAATTACGCATTTTTTAGAATTTCTAGGGGCTGGGGCCCAGGATATTCTTATAAAATATGTTGTTGGTTTTTGGTTGGTTTTGGTGGCTGGCTGGCTCCTGGCTCCTGACTCATGGCTGGCCTCCTAGGGTTAAGAGTGGTGCAAATCTAGACTGCTGTGAAGCCCAGGCCTGGGCCGGGTCTGCGCCAGCCAGGAGTCAAGATTCCAGAACCAGCCAACCATCAAAACCAATATGGAAATCGCTCACCTGACTCATCCGCGCTGTCACCCACGCAGTCCGCGTACTGGGGGATGGATTCTCATCGTGAGGGGTGCTCAATTCTTGACTCTCTAATTTCGACTTTTGAAATCGTGCATGGAACCTAGCAAATTGCTTGAGAGGTGTTAAGAAAGTGCAGCATTTGGACTCCGTTCTCAATTCATAACCCAGCAAATCGTTTGAGAGGTGTTAAGAAGGGTAAAGTGTTAGGACTCCATTCACAACTCGCGACCTAGCAAATCGTGTGAGAGGTGTTAAGAAAAGTGAAGTTTTAGGACTCTGCTCGCAATTCATAACCTAGCAACTCATGCGAGAGGTGTCAAGAGAGGTCAGGTTTTGGGACTCCATTCTCCACTCGTAACCCAGCAACTCTTATGAGAGGTGTTGAGAAAAGCCAAGTTCCCAACTGGGGTTGATCATATACTCCTGGCTGGCTGGCCAGTGGCTAGCTGGCTACTGTCTAATTTAAAGATATTAAATTCTGCCAGCCAGCGAGCCGGCAGCCAGGCTGTTTGGCTGGCTGGCTGGCTGGTGGCTGGCTGGCTGGGTGCTGGCTGGCTGGCTGGTTGGCTGGCTGGTGGCTGGCTGGCTGGCTGATGGCTGGCTGTGTGGTTGGCTGGTGGCTGGCTGCCTGGCTAGCTGGCTGCTGGCTGCTGGGACTCGTGCCCTTCAGCGCTGTCCTCTCTGATGAGTCCCGGGCATTGCAGTTTCCCGCTGCTGGCTGGTGTCGTGCATTCTGCCACTCCATTAGCATTTTGCCAGGCGATCTACTTCGGAGAGTCCGAAAGTTGGCCAAATGCTATCAAAAAGCTCATGGCCATCCTTGGCCCATCGAAGGAGATTGCCCCCACTATTCTGCATAGCACCGAGAATACACGCCTTTGCCATAGTGCTGCCACAGTGCTGCCCAAATTGCTGGGGGGTCCTTGCCACAGCGTCGCCATGGCGGGGTTCTAATTGCTGCCCAAATTACGAGGCGGGGCTTGCTTTTGGAAGTTGCCTGGGTCTAGGCTATTAGAAACAACTAGCTATTTGTTCTGGGGCCTTTGTGCTTTACCATGCGATGTGCAAGGAGTCCACGATTAGGCGCTGGTGCGCCATGGCGACGGAGCTCGATCAGGATCTTGTCTTGCTGGCTGGTGTCGTGCATTCTGCCACTCCATTAGCATTGTGCCAGGCGATCTACATGGGAGAGTCCGAAAGTTGGCCAAATGCTATGAAAAAGCTCATGGGGTCCTTGCCACAGCGTCGCCATGGCGGGGGTTCTAATTGCTGCCCAGATTACGAGGCGGGGCTTGCTTTTGGAAGTTGCCTGGGTCTAGGCTATTAGAAACAAGTAACTATTTGTTCTGGGGCCTTTGTGCTTTACCATGCGATGTGCAAGGAGTCCACGATTAGGCGCTGGGTCGCCATGGCGAAGGAGCTCGATGATGATATTGTCTTGCACATTAAGGGTCTCAAGGCCTTGCCGATGGCGTTCTTTGTCCAGAACAAGTATCTTACCGGCATTGGGGCGGAAAAGAAATATCGTCTGACCGTTGAGTTTGCCAAGACTGCGGTGGACTTGGCCTATGAAAAGCTCCTGACAGGAGCGCGGACTTGCGATTGGATTTTGTATACATGTGTGATTTTAGCCACCCCCTTTCTACCCGAAAAGCTGATTGGAGTGAGTGGCACCCATACATCACCCCGTGCCCAAATTGCGCTATGTATATCTAAGTTAAGCCCTGGAGGCTTCAATTGAGGCCTGGAGGCCCAGATGGCGCAATGGAGAGTTAAACTGAGCCTGGGAGGTTTAAGTTGTGTCCCGGAGGATTAAGATCTGTCCCCTCAAACACAAGCAAAGTCGGTAAAACCTAAATTAAGACTGTGCTTAAATGGTGGGTGTTGTAGTCCTGGGGTCTCCGCCCCACAGCCGGCCAGATGCACTTGCCAACGTTGCCCTTCCAGGATTCAGTGTGTAGCCCTTCTGCATGCACGTGCCCCCCCCTTGCATGTGAGTGTGCCACATGGAAATGTTTCCGCCTGCCTTTCACAGCGCAGGTGTACACTGTAAGGGTTCTGGCGGCTTCTCTTAGGTGTTGGTGAGGGCGGTCCCAGGTGAATTTCAGGCTGAAGGCCTCGCTAAGTTGTTGTAAGCTGTTCATCAAAGGGGAGGTTGGGCATGCAAAATGCAAGTGAAATTGTCAGCCGCGACTTCAATCATTGTAAAGCATTATGATTTTGGCACGCTTTGTATCCAAGATCCTCCCTGTGCCCAGGTACCGCATCGCCAGACGCTTCCCAGATGCTTCTCTTAGGTTCCCGAGATGCCTTCAGATGCTCCCGGAAGCTGCAGATACCTTGTTGTTGCCCCTTGTTACCTTTATGGCTAAGTCCTTATCGTTTCTGCGTTTTCCCAGCTTCGTCTCCGTTGCTGCATTCCCCCTTGTCTCCCCGTTGTTCCCGCTTGCGTTTCCTTTTTTCTTCTGCATTGTTTACATATTGTTTCTTCATTCTGTCCTCACGTTTTTGTTTCTTTCTTCTGTTGCGTCCTCTATTGTCTCCTTGTTGCCCCCTCATATTTCCGACAATGTTTCCCCACTGCTTTCGTATGTGTCTGCTGTTTTGTTGTTCACTGTTTCATGGTAGTTTCCTTTCTCGTCCCTTTTCGTTTCCTCAGTGGTTCCTCATCGTTTCCTCATTGTTTATTTACACTTTTCTGGGTCGTTTCACATCCTTTCCCCATTGTTTCCCCATTGGCCCCTCAATGTTTCCTCGATTGCTTCCTCATCGTTTCCTATGTGCTGCCTCCCCAGTTCCTTGTCGTTTCCCATCGTTTCCAAAGTTCTTTCCACATGACTTCCTTGTTGCTTACACTAAAATATGTTTGGTGAGACAATAACTTTCTTCAGGCGTGACGATCAGCGCCCAAAACTTCGAGGGTGGCTTTTGCCATCCCATGAAGGTGTTGGAGTCATGGCAGAAGTGGCTGGGAAAGGAGTATGGAGCCTTGGCAAACAATTCTAAGGCCGCCCAGCGTGTGATTGACGCCTTGAAGTCTGAGCAAGGCCGTGTGAAAATTATTGCGTGCGTTCAGGAGCGTGTGCACCTCCATGGCTCTGGGCCTGCCCCAGGTATCCCAGAATGTGGTCAGATTGTGGTAGAGTTCTCAAAGGTTAGGAACTCAGGCAGTGAACAATCCAGGGAAGGAGCCACAGGGACCCAGGCTGAGGGGACACAATCTGTAGAAGCAGGTGGTGTTACCCCTGACGGTGGTGTCATTCCAGCTGATGCCGCCCAAACAGGGAATCTGCCTACTGATGGTGACGCACCTTCCGACCAGAATGAGCTTGCCATGCACATCGAGACTGCGGGTGACGATGGCACTTCCAAAAAGACCGATCTGCTCAAGGCAAAGTTGACTTCGCTAGTTGAGTTTGATAAGACACGGCTTGACATCCACAGGGATCCCCAGGCATTCGTTGCAGCAGTCATATCGTCGTTAATCGAATCGAGCAAACTTGCCATCTACATTGAAGCGTCCACGAGCAGCATTCGGGTCCTTATCCTTTCGATACCCCAGAGCTCCGGGCCGGGCATTGTCCTGAACAGGGTTTACTGAACTTGTTGCCCCCCTCGTCGACCATTCCCAAATGCAAGCGTGAGTTATATTATGTGTTTTTTATGTATCGTAGGCTTGCCTACGTATCCAACAAAACGTGCCGTTGCCGCCCCACACATATGCCTTTGCCGCCCGACAAACATGCCCTTGCCGCCCGACGTACCATCGCACATGTATCAGTATCACAAATTCAGTCTCCTTTTTTGACATATGGGAAGGGGCAGGGGTGTCGTTGCGAGGAGGTGGTGTTTCCCCTCTCAGGTGGCGGCGCTCCTGACGTCCTGGCCCTGGCCCCAATGCGCCCAGGGATAGAGCCAAAATGAAGGTCATCCACGACTTCCTCGCCATAGTGGATGAAATCGTTCAAGCCTTCCCACGCAAGGATAATGATTTCTCTCTTTGGATTCCATGCGGGCACCGCTTTGATCTCATCAGCAACCTCATGGACAAGTTCAGCACGAAATACCCAAAGCGTGGCCACTTCTTGATTTCTGTAGGCAACGAGGAGCAGCGGATGACGACGAAGCCTGTCTATGCCATCCACGCTCCTTTGCAAAGTGGGCCGGAAGCCTGATATCAACAGCTTGTTTTTTTTTTGTTGTGGGTGTAGTTTTTGAATGTTTTGCCACAGCTTTATACATATTATCCAGCAATCGGAGATTGGGGGGTGAGTCCGCCGCTAGAAGGCCCCCCCGAACCGGTTAATCGTTTCGTTTCGTGCGCGCGCGCCGCGCGGTTTCTGGATGTGAAGAGGAATCCAGGTGCAAAAACTAGGCGTGACGCCTTTCCCTTTCCCCTTTTGGCCCCGGGGGGCGTCCCCTTTTCCCTTGAGTCCAAGTGGGTCCCAGTGAGACCAAGTGCGACCCCGCCTCCCCCCAATCCTCCTATCCAGCTTCAGCTGGCCTTATGGATACTAGTTTTGCCCTGTACTGTTGTGGCTGTTGTTGCTGTTGCTGTGTTCGTGGTTGTGGTCGGTGTTGACACATTGGCGTTGCCTTTGTCGCTGGCGGTGTCGTTGTCGTTGCTGCTGCGGTTGTTGGTTGTTGGTTGTTGGTTTGTCGTTGGTGCTGTTGCTGCTGTCGTTGGTGCGTTGGTCGGTTAATTGGTTGGTTGGTTGTTTGTGGTTGTTGCTGTTGTTGTTGCCGAGGTTCGTGGTGCGGCGAGTTGTAGCAAGTACCCCCATAACACATCAAAGCGGCGAAACATATACGAACTAAAAATAAACAAATAAATAAACAAAAATATATATATATATATAGAAACAGAAACAGCGAAAGTAACAAAGACAACGTTACTAAAGTCACAAGTAATATAGCCACTCATTTTGGTATAGTCTGGTACAGTCTAATATAGTAAGCATGGTGTATTATGGTATGTTATCATCTGGTACAGTATAATACAGTATAACACAGCATACAAAAGTAGATCGCAGTATTATGGTTATAAATTAATATAGAATAACATGCTATAGTGAGGTATAGCGACATACAGAAATGGAGCTATAGTGAAGTATAGCGATGTACAGAAATGGTTTAGTGAAGGATGGCCATTCTAATAGTAATCGTCAGTGTAATAGAAATTGTAGTTGGGTCAACACGACCGGGTTCGAGTTTCGCACAGGGTGTGGGTGGGTGGGGCGAGCGGGAGTTGGTGTGGTATTGGCGGGTTGCGCTGTGGAGGTGGGCTGGCAACAGGTTTGTGGGGGTGAGAGGCAGGGTGTGGCAGGTTGGTTCGGGGCTGGCCAAGGTTCCTTTGGCGCAACGCGGCCACATGGCTACCAAATTGACGATCCAAGTCAGGGGCTGTCGAGCTAAGGAATGGGAGTGTCTGCGGCAGCGCTGTGTCGATAAAGAGTGCCCCTGGCGCCCAGAAAAAAAAGCAGAAGGAGACGAGGCTGCAAACAAAACCGCCTCAGATGAGTTGCCGCCAGATGACAAAGTGGCCATGGATTTCGGTATGCAGTTCAGCGAGGATGAGGGAGAGGAAGGAAAGGAAGATGTAAAGGATTCTTTGGTGAAGGAACCTTCCCAGAAGACAGTTCCCACACAGTTGTACCCGGTGGCCTATCCCCAATCTTGGCAGAAAAGGATGCTATCGCAAGGCATCAACCTAGGCGCCCACACTCACCTCCTCGTCTTGACACGTTCGCCACATCCTTCTGTCCTTGTTGCTGCTCGCGATTATACCGTTGGGGTTTATGGCCTCATTCAGTGCACAGAGAACAGGGCTTTACTCATTTTTGAAAATTGACGTTTTTTAATTTAGCATGTTTGATATTCCCGCTAGGGCTTGTGTGTCTCAGTGCGTGTTTGTGTGTGTGTGTTTGCAGCGCGCTGGTATAATGTTGTCATGATGCGTGGGTGGTCCACTGGCAGTCAGCTCGCCAACTGCTTCTACACCTTCTGGCTGGCAGTGCAAGGCAGCAGTCCATCACCGGCCCCACTCATTTTTTGTGGTTGACAGTTTTCTTGGAACATTTGTGGAAGTCCCTCGGTCTCTGTAGCAGCCAAGAGCAGCCAGAAACAACCAGGTGCATTATGGGCGGCTGCCATTGGCCAAGAGCAGCCAGGAATGTGGGCACTCCTTCTGAACATGTTTTAGCTTACCTTCGCATACGTGTGTGTAGTTGGTCCCGCCCCCTTACATAGCTGACATATGCAAGCGCCTTTGTGGTTATAGCAAGGGCCTGCCGGCCTTTGCCGGGCAAGGGAAGCATTCTTCTGGATTGCCCCAAAATCGTTTTGTGCGCACGTGCGTCGGGCCACATATGCATTGTCTGGCAATTGGCACATTTGGGCAGGCATCCGAAAAAATGTTTAGTTATGGATGAATGTTGGTTGCAAGAACGCCCTGCGAACGTGTTTGCCGTCTTGGGGCCGGTGCCTGCGTCAACGCAAAGCGCGCGAAACGTATACGTGGTAATAAAACCTTTTATCGCCAGCACGCTGCCAGCACTTTTTAGTAAGGTTTGTTGTTGTTGGGGCCCCGGGCGGCAGTTTGGTTTCTTTTTGGAGGCCTTTTGGAAGCTTTGGTTGGCATCCTTGGCGCCAATTCTGGAGGTGTGGGAAGGATCATGGGGGAAGGGCTAGATCGCCATGAATTTAATTGCTTGATGATCGGAGCAGGCCAGGAATCCTATATAGGAAGACTGACAAGTGAGGGGGCAAATCTGGCTTGCTGGCCCTCCGCCTGATGCCTCTGCTTAAGCAGGGGCCGACGGATTATAACTGCTCACTACTGTGGGGGTGTGATTAATAAGCTCCCCCAACAAAAAAGGTAAACAAAAAAACATTAAATTTTACTTTTGCCTCACTCTGTTGTCTCACTCAAAGCCGGGGTGTTTCCTGACAACGCCGCCCACACACCTGTACTCACCCCTGCGATTTTACTTTGATTTTGATTCCACAAGAATTATTTGTTGATTAGTTGAGTGCGTGGGGTGTTGCCCTTATTCACCCCTGATTTTATTTTGACTTTACTCAGGAAAACAAAACTCTTGGTAAGGAAAGTTTAAGTTCTGTAAATGAAAACCTAAGTCTTAGTATGGAGCACATCAGTTTTATTAAGGACAACTAGAGTGTTGGTATGGAAATTCTAAGTTTTAGTTAGCTGGGGACTGAAATCCCCCAGGGAATTCATTTTGAGCTTTTTGTTATTGAGGGTGGGGGGGGGGTAGTATTGAGCCGGGGGGTTTATATCTTATTTTATTCACCCCCACCCACAATCAGCTAGTTTTGCATAAGAGTTAGGAAGTTTTGGCAGAGTGGCTAGCTTTACTTAAGGATTTCGATGTTTTTGTGTTTTAGCAGGAGGGCTAGTTTTATGTAAGGATTTCTATGTTTTGGGTCAGAGTAGCTAGTGTCATGTAAGGATTTCCATGTTCTGGATCAGAATAGCTAGCTTTGTTCAAGGATTTCGATGTTTTGTTGTAAGAGTAGCTAATTGCACTTAAGGATTTCGTTTTTTTGTTTTGTCAGAATCGCTAATTTTACTTAAGGATTTCGATGTATGTTGGCATAAATACAGAGCTTTACTTAAGGATGTCGATGTTTCTAGCAAGAATTGCTAATTTTATTTAAGGGTTTAATGTTTTTGCCAGCGCAGCCAGTTTTTTTATTAAGGAAAGCCTTAGTGTTAGTACGAAAAGCCTAAGTTTTATTGCGGTCAATTAACGTTTTGGTAAGGAGGGTTTAAATTTTGCTGAGAAAACCAAGGGTTTTGCGGAGGAAAGCCTAAGCTTTGTTCAGCAAAACATACATTTTAGTAATCAGACTTAAGTTTTTACAGAGGAGACCTCAGTTTTCGTAAGGATAGCCTAAGTTTTAGTAAGGAAAGCCCGGTTTTATTAAGGAACATTTCAGTTTTCCTAAGGAAAGTAAGGTCTGCCAGTGAAGATTTAAGCTCTGGCATAGAAAACCGAAGTTTGGGGTAAGGAAAACCTTAGTTTTAGTCAGGGTTCTAAGGGAACCATGTTTTATTCAGGATGATCGGAATTTTCTTGATGAGCCCCTAAGTTGTGTTAGGGAGGACATCAGTTTGTGTAAGGAAAAGCCATAGTTTTTAGTCTGGTAGATGTAGGTTTTTGCGATGTGAGGAGAGCATTATTTTGTTTACCAGGAAACACCTTTTAGTAAGTATGCAATGTTGTACGACGGAAAACATTAAATTTCCGAAGGGAGGTCCAAGGAAAACTTAAGTTTTGGTAAGACAACCTAAGTTTTAGTAAGGAAGACAACTGTTTTATTAAGATAACTTTAATTCTTCCTGAGGAAAGTCTAATAGTTGTAAAGGGAAACTTAAGTTTTGGTGGTAAGGAAAGCCTAAATTTTAGTAAGGACAACTTAGGTGTTGGTAAGGCGCGTGGCAGTTTTGGTGAGTGAAGCGTTTTTGTTAGTAAGGAAAGCCTTATTCACTCCTTCCCCCTTACTCACCCCCCGTCCAATTATGCACCCCCTTCATTCACACCCCCTTATACAACCCCCCTTATCCCCCCCCCGTCCCCCTTATTCTACCCCGTCCCTTATTCACTTCTGGATTTTACCCTGGATCAGCCACAATTATTAATTAATTATGTTTGTTTTGTTTTGGGGGTAGGGGGTGGGGGGGTTCGCCACCCCTTGCTTTTACCCTGGATCAGCCCACATAATTAATTAATTTCCTTATTTTGGGTGGGGTGGGGGCTATTAATCACACCCTGGGGTTACTATGTTATCTGCTGGCTCCATGTAGAAGGCGAACCTTGCTCCTGGATCACTCATATTCGCATGGCATGGAGCTCTTGGATTCAATGCTTACAGCACGCAACCTTCCCGAAGCCCAGGCGGCAGTGGCCAAGGCCTCAGGGGCTGCCGATAACGTCGCAGTTCGGCAGATACACTACATCAAGGCTCCGGTCCTCACAGCCGCAGAGCAGGTCATTCGTGCTAAGGATGTTGAAGAGAATCCAGAGAGCAAGTGGCGCGCAGGCATCAATGTGATACCCGAAGGCCTAGAGAATAAGATTGCGATCTTGGTGCAAAAGGAACTGGATGCTCATGATTTGTACCTTGCTCAATTGCCCGATGGGAAGGGTTTGTGTTTGCATACCAGGATCAGAGCCCCACAGTGTGATTTTTCCGCGTACCGCGATCCCACTTGGAGCGGTGTTTTGTTATTTGCAGGCGGTGCTCTCCTGCTTGTATTTTCTTTTACTGCATCTCATCTGTAGTGGGAGTGGTTGTTGTTTTGGGGTGCCCCAAACATGTTTGCCGGGTGACAAACGGCCCTGGGGTTGGGCGGCGGGGACAATGTGTCGGGCAGCAAACGCGTGTGTGGGCCACTTGAGGGTGGCAAAGGATGTTTGTCGGGCGGTAAAGGCATGTTTGTCAGGCGGCAGGCGGCAAAGGCATAGGGGGTGAAGGATTCAGCGGACTGAAGGCGAGGAGATTCTGAAGCTCTCCTCTTTGAAGTATGACTCACTTGCCGCCTTGGAGACATTTCTAAACCATGATGGGAACCGCGCTTTGTCTAAACCGATCGTGCAGTGCGACGGTATTTTGGATTCAATTGGAGAAAATAGCAGCGTATGGTGTCCCTTGGTCGGCGCTGGGCGGTTTGTGCAGCACTACCTCGGCATCCGCAAGAAAGGAGCAAATACAGCGATCAAAGTCCAGACTAGCGCTGGCTTCAACGATGGCTTTATGGCGCTTTTCTGCCGCACCCCTAACTACCTTGGCATTGGTCCGCGGAGCCCCCTGGTTCTGGACTTCGGACCGCACTATGACCCCACCAGGGAGCCGCCATGTAGCATGGAGGGGAGTCCAACAAAGAAGTTCAGAGGGACGTTAGACATGCTCTTAGCAAAGATGACAGTGAAACCGAATGCTTCCGAAGAAGCGGATACCCCGGATACCCCTGGTGACGGGGGTTTTTGCATCCTTCGCACACGCCATACTTGTACTACCTAACCATATTCGTGTATAGTGTCCCTGTTTAGATATGGCACCTTGGGGCTTAGCTATCCTCCTAGTTTGTATTATATTTATTGCCCTGGTATGCCTATTTAACTATACAGGTCTCTATATACGAGTATAAATATATGAGTATAAATATAAGAGTGCACTTGGAGGTGTGAAGAATTGATAGCTCAATCTTGATCCTGCTGATGATGGCTACCGAGTGCGAGGCTACAGAGCGCACTCAGAGTGGCGTCGCTCTTTTGCTTGGACAGAAGACAGGGCCACGTATGTATGCCGAGAGTAAACAGAGAGGCCTTAATCCCCATTAAGGCCCTTCTGTGTGTATATATATCTATAGAGAGAGGGAGATGTGTACACCACACTGTGGCCCTTCTCCTGCTGGACGCGTTAGTCCAAAGTGCGTGCTTGGACTCTTGTTCATTGACATGCAGCGAATCCGAATGCTTAAAAAACCCTGGTGACGCGGCTGCAGAAGAAGAAGAAGCCAAGAAAAAACAAAAGGAAGAAGAAGAGTCAAAACTCAAGGAGAAGAAAGGGACGAACGCCGACAGCGGCAGCAAGGGTAAAAAGAAAAGCGCCGAGGCCACGGGTGAGGATGATCCAGCTCCCAAGAAGGCCAAGGTGGAGCAGGCCAAGGTGGAGCCGGCTGGGGGATCAAAGGATGCCAGTTTCACTGGTATGCCCTCTTTTGGCACAGACCAGATTACGTTTGACGTCACTACGCCTTGCAATTGCAAGGTTGAGTATCATGATGGCCAGCCCTTGCAGATTATTCCCAATGACCTGATCGGAAACAAGAAGTTGCCCCCGGGAACCGTCATTGCACAGATCCGCGATGGTACCTTGCACCCTGGCCAGGCAGGCGCACTACCTGTTTGGGGTTTCCAGAACACTCAGAAAGCATTGGTTCTTCCGAGGGGTGAGGACAAGGCCGTGGCACTGGAGAAGGTGATTGGCGATGGCGGCGTTGTTGCAATCAAGGGTTTGGGTAATACTCGCGGCCCCACCAAGGACATCCTGAAATCCTTCGAAGCAACCGCTCCATTGCACTTCAAAGCCTCCAACCCCCTCGCTGACAAGTTCCTTGCTGCAGCCGCTAAAAGCAAAGCTTTGTTTGTTGGCAGAATCACACTTTGGTTCACCATCATTAACTATTTTAGTAATTACTAGTACTCCAGTCGCCGGCCCAGGGTCCCCCCACCACAAAAACAAACATTACACCAGCGCAAGACCTCAAACAATTTTTTTTTTGGAGTTACTTGGTTGAGATCACATGGCTGACATCACATGGCTGACATAACTCGGTTGACATCCTCATTATCAACACCACCACCATCATCCTCATCATCATCATCATCATCATCATCATCATCATCATCATCATCATCATCATCATCATCATCATCATCATCATCATCATCATCATCATCATCATCATCATCATCATCATCATCATCATCAACATCACAATCATCACTATTATC
>PVBE010439474.1_pt1 | contig 15223 bp, 16 predicted proteins | sample 1631181 | NCBI WGS metagenome assembly PVBE01 (sample SAMN08397723, study PRJNA350692) | Marine metagenome, whole genome shotgun sequencing project. | isolation source: water | place: Pacific Ocean | collected 2012-04 | reverse complement strand
CCCGTTGCCACCTGATACAGCAAAGGCTGGAACAGATTGAAGTTGCGTTTGTCGATCAGTGTGATGCGAACGTCTGCCTTGGCCAGAGCCTTGCAGGCACGAACACCCGCAAATCCGCCGCCCACAATGACTACGTGGGGCGCGTGTCTCAGACGCTCTTCGGGTGGATCCAGCTCGAGGTAGTAATGCTCTCCAGCCATGGATACAACCTTGACAATCTGAATTCAGCGTATGGATGCCAAACAGTTTTGTCTGCGCCTTCAATCACTTGAAGCGGGTTAAAGCAACTTGAATCCCTCTAGTAGGAGGCCATAAAGCAGCCCAATTCGTGTCATGTCGAGCAATTGTCGACCTAAGTGACTGCCGCGATCTTTGGCCCAGTGCTTTCTCGCTCTCACCATCAGTTCCATCAGCCCCACGGTCAGCATCGCTGCCACAGGGTCCATCAGATTGAGAGCACCAGAGACGGAAGCAACGCCGTTCCCGATCATGAAACTTCCTGTTAGCGCGATGAGCAGGAGTGACGTTCGTCTCCATGGATTCGTCGCCCAGAGGTCCAGCCTGGTCGCAGCTTCTCCGAATGTTCGCTGAAGTCGAGTTGCTTGAAGACGCGCTGTCAACTTTGCAACCTCTTCAAAGAGAGGCAGGGACAACCACCGATGATCCCCATCACCCGGCCCGAACCCTGCTCTTCAATGTATACACCATCTATGGGGTGATTGCCTCTATCAACCGCTACATATTGAGGCTTTTGATGCAAAAAGCCCAAAATTGTCCGGTTGATGACCTGGTTGTTTTCGTAGAAAAGCCTGAACAGCTCTGCTTGGCAAGTGGAAACTTGAAGATTCAGTCGGATTCAGCTTTTGCTTTGCGAGAGCTTTTGCCTTCGAGTAGTTCAAGTAGAGCTTCCATTTGGGCCATGACGCCTCGCACTTCACCGGCTTCTGGCAGCAGGCCGTCTTCCATGACGCCCTGATGCATTTCGCGGAGTTCCTGGCGGATGTAGCGCAGATGGCTCACCACCTGTTCCCGTTTCGACTGAGACATCAACCATGGCTTTCTCAGCCTCTCTTTTACCTCATGGCCTGAATGAAACGCTTCGAACTGCGTTAATCAGCGGCGGGAAAGGCCACTGGCCAGAAGAATCAGGCCGTAGGTCAAAAGAGCTGAAGGTCTCACGAGCACTGACAGGCAGGTCGTGATGCTGAGCGCGATGAGCAGCGAAAGCCTGCTTGCGCGCCGATAGCCAAGCGTGAACCTCATCATGGTTCAGCGCTTTGCAAACTTCGCCCTGGCCTCGGCGTAAAACGTTGAGTCGATGCAGTCAAGCTGGCACTCCTCAGCCATTGATTCGATTCTGCGGCGAACTGCCGGTCGCACAAAAAAGGGAACTTCCTTGAGCGACTTCTCAGCTTCAGCACTCCAGTTCAACCTTGTTCTTGTCAATCCTGATGGAGAATAGGGGATTCGAACCCCTGACCTCTGCGGTGCGATCGCAGCGCTCTACCAGCTGAGCTAATTCCCCGGACTGGGCAACTTAGCTCCTGTTTTCCAAAGCATTCGAAGGCAAAATAAACATCAGCGCTTCGTGCCTGCATGCTGATTACTCCGGAGCGACTGGCTTCTTTTGATGAGGCATCGGTGGCAATGCTGGCGCGCCGTCTGGAGTACGACGACTACCCAACCCCGTTTGAAGGCCTCAGTGACTGGCACTTGTTACGAGCTCTCGCCATTCATCGACCCGAACTCACTGCTCCATACGCTCATCTGATCGATCAGGAACCCTTCGACGAGGACTGAGCCGATGCAGGGGCTGCTGAAGGGACAACGTGTGCTTGTGGCTGCTTCGGGAAGCATTGCGGCTGTCAAGACTCCGCTGCTGGTCAGTGCTCTCGTTCAGGCTGGAGCTCAGGTTCGCTGTGTCATCACCGCAAGTGCTGCCCGTTTGGTGAGTCCGGTCGCGCTGGCGACGCTCAGTCGTCACCCCTGCTTCCAGGACAAGGACCAGTGGGACCCCGGGCGACCGCGACCGCTGCATATCGAGCTTGCTGAATGGGCGGATCTCCTTGTTGTGGCTCCTCTGAGTGCAACATCACTCTCCCGGTGGGTTCAGGGTGATGGCGACGGACTGCTGGCCAGTCTGCTGCTGGCTTGTGAGTGCCCGGTTGTGGCGGCTCCAGCCATGAACACAGCAATGTGGAGACATTCAGCGGTGCAGCGCAACTGGCGGCATCTGTTGGACGATCCCCGCGTGCTGCCTCTTGCTCCTGAGGGCGGTCTGCTCGCCTGTGATCGTCTCGGCACCGGACGCATGGCAGATCCCGTGAGGATTGAGCTGGCTGCGGCCAGTGCCCTCTTGCAAGCCGATGCCGAGGGCCTGCTCAAGTCCGACTGGCGTGGACGACATGTGCTGGTCAGTGCTGGACCGACCTTGGAATCTTTGGACAGCGTCAGGGTCTTTTCCAATCGCAGCAGCGGCCGCATGGGTGTATTGCTTGCTCAGGCCGCTCATCTGAGAGGTGCCACCGTTGACCTGGTGCATGGCCCGCTGCAGGTTTCTCCGTCCTGGCTGGAAGGCCTGGACTGCCATGCAGTGGTTGGGAGTGCCGCCATGGACGATCTGCTTCGACAACTGCAGCCGAAAGCGGATGCAGTGTTGATGTGCGCTGCTGTTGCTGATTTGCGTCGGACAAGTGCTGCTGATGTTGAGAAGTTGCCGAAAGACAAGCTGGTTGAGTCGATTGAGGGTGGCTGGGAACTCGTGCCGGACCTGCTCCAGGGCCTTGTCAGGAGGCGGCCTGCGGGGCAGAGGGTGCTGGGTTTCGCCGCCCTGACAGGAACCGATGAGCAACTGCTTGAACATGGTCGCCGCAAGCTTCAGAGCAAGGGATGCGATCTGTTGATGGTCAATCCTGTCGACCGTCCAGGACAGGGTCTCGACAGCGATCAGAACTCAGGCTGGCTGCTGGGCCCCGGGCATCGCCATCAAATCTGTCCACTCGAAAGCAAGCTCGTGTTGTCTCACCGGTTGCTCGATCGATTGCTTGAGCTCCAACAGTCTTCTGAACACGCCTCCGGTCAGAAAGACGCTTGATTCTGGATTCAAAACAGGGCAGCCATCACGGCGATCAAGCAGCCATATCGGCCGGATCCAGTTCCGGCCGATCGATCAACGTGCTCGGTTACAGGCCCAGGGATGCTGGCCAGTTGGCCTTTGTTTCGTTGCTTCCAGGTGTGCGAACAGCCGTAGATGTTGTCCGGGCTCGCTCCTGGACATCAACGTCCTGTGAATGTCTTGGTGGCTGGCTGTCAGGTCGCACAACAGCCTCTGCAGCAGCGGTGACAGCTTGCTCGGAGTGGTTTCGATGCCGTCTCGATGCCTGGAGAACGCTTCACGTTGTTGAGACGTGCGAAACGCTGCCCGGAACGGTCGTTTGACACCTGTAGGATCCGCCTGTCCGGTGGACATCGTCAACAGCCGGCGTTTCGGCTTTTCCTCCATGCGCATCCGTCCTCTGCTGGCCCTTGTGCTGGCTTTCTGTCTGACCTTCGTCACTGCCTGCAGCGGGGGTGCTGAGGCTGTTGACCGTTCCAACATCACGTACGACGACATCCGTAACACCGGCAAGGCGAACGATTGCCCAACGCTTCCCGAATCCGCCCGTGGCTCCATCCCGCTCACTCCTGGCAATGATTACCAGCTGAGAGCTATCTGCATGCATCCCAGTCAGGTCTTCATCAAAGGTGAGCCTGCCAACAAGCGTCAGGAAGCTCAGTTTGTTGAGGGCAAGATCCTCACCCGCTACACCTCAAGCCTTGATCAGGTGTATGGAGATCTCGCTGTTGATGAAAACGGTCTCACGTTCAAAGAGGAGGGCGGCATCGACTTCCAGCCCATCACCGTTCTGGTTCCAGGTGGAGAGGAATTCCCATTCACGTTCTCCAGCAAAAACCTCCAGGCCGAAGCTGAAGGTGCCGCCATCACCACCAGCACTGATTTCGAGGGTGAATACCGGACTCCCAGCTACCGCACAAGCAATTTCATTGACCCCAAAGGTCGTGCTCTGACCACCGGTGTGGACTACCCACAGGGTCTGATCGGTCTCGGCGGTGACTATCAGAAGCTCGATAAGGAAAACAAAAAGCGCTACATCGACGGTCAGGGTGTGATGAGTCTTTCCATTACACGTGTCGACCCCGAGACCGGTGAATTTGCGGGAGTGTTCTCTGCAATCCAGCCTTCCGACTCTGATATGGGAGGCCGAGAAGTTGTCGACGTCAAGATCACCGGGGAGCTTTACGGGCAGCTCGAGGAATCCTGATTCACTCGAACGATTCATTGATTGAAAGGGGCTGAGGCCCCTTTTTTTGTGCGTGATCGTGGCTGAATCCACGGCCTGCTGTCTGGGATAATCGCGTTCTCCAACGCTCCCCGGCTTTTCATGTCTGCCAGCACTTCGTCATCTCAGGCCGGCCTCATCGCCCCCTACGGCGGCACTCTCGTGGACCTGATGGCTCCTGAAGCTGAGAAGGCTGCCCTGAAGGCCTCTGCCACCACCCGTATCGAATGCTCCGATCGCAATGCCTGTGACGTGGAGCTGCTTGTGGTGGGAGGCTTTTCCCCGGAGAGGGGCTTCATGCACCAGGCCGATTACGACGCGGTGGTGGCAGGGCACCGAACCACCTCTGGATATCTGTTCGGCCTGCCGATTGTGATGGACACCGATCGTGAGGACATCACTGTCGGAGAAAAGGTTCTTCTCACCTACAAGGGCCAGGAGCTTGCGGTGCTCACCGTGGAGGACAAATGGGAACCTGACAAGGTCACCGAAGCCAAGGGGTGCTACGGCACCACGTCGCTGGAACATCCGGCGGTGCGCATGATCGCCACTGAGCGCCGTCGCTTCTATCTGGGGGGCTTGATTCAGGGCCTGGAACTGCCCTCCCGCGTGTTCCCCTGCAAGACTCCAGCTGAGGTCCGGGCTGGCCTGCCCGAAGGCGAAGACGTCGTGGCCTTCCAGTGCCGCAATCCCATTCACAGAGCCCACTACGAGCTGTTCACAAGAGCACTGCATGCCAGCAATGTCAGTGAAAACGCTGTGGTGCTGGTCCACCCGACCTGTGGTCCAACGCAGCAGGATGACATTCCCGGCGCCGTGCGATTCCAGACCTACGAGCGACTGGCCGCCGAAGTCGATAACTCCAGGATCCGCTGGGCCTACCTCCCCTATGCCATGCACATGGCTGGTCCGCGGGAGGCGTTGCAGCACATGATCATTCGCCGTAACTACGGATGCACCCACTTCATCATCGGTCGCGACATGGCCGGCTGTAAGTCATCCCTGAGCGGTGATGACTTCTATGGCCCCTATGACGCTCAGAACTTTGCCAAGGAGTGCGCGCCCGAGCTCACAATGGAGACGGTGCCGTCTCTCAACCTCGTTTTCACCGAAGAGGAGGGTTACGTCACAGCGGAACATGCCGAGGCCAGAGGGCTGCACGTGAAGAAACTCAGCGGGACTCAGTTCCGCAAGATGCTGCGCAGCGGTGAAGAGATCCCTGAGTGGTTCGCCTTCAAGAGCGTTGTTGATGTGCTCCGGTCCGCCTGAGCTCTCAGCTTCCTATTAACATTCCTTCATCAGAGGCGAAAGACCCTTGAACAAACGTTGGCGGAACATCGGCCTTGGGGCCCTCCTAGTGCTAGCGATCGTCGTGATTGCACCAGCTTTCTTCGGTGGTGCCGGCGGTCCTCAGCCGGAGGCACGCTCCCTCCGCTATAGCGATTTTGTTGAACGGGTTCAGGAAGACCAGGTCAGCAGAGTGCTTCTTTCCCCCGATCGAGGCACCGCCCAGGTCGTCGAGACCGATGGAAGACGCGCCGAAGTGAACCTTGCTCCCGACAAGGATCTTCTGAAGCTGCTGACTGATCACAACGTTGATATCGCTGTCCAGCCTTCGCGTCAGCCAGGTGCCTGGCAGCAGGCTGCGTCGAGTCTGATCTTCCCCTTGTTGCTGCTGGGAGGGTTGTTCTTCCTCTTCCGACGTGCTCAGTCCGGTGGTGGTGGCGGCAATCCCGCCATGAATTTCGGGAAGAGCAAGGCCCGTGTGCAAATGGAGCCTTCCACGCAAATCACCTTCGGCGATGTTGCAGGGATTGAAGGCGCCAAGCTCGAACTCACCGAGGTGGTCGACTTCCTCAAGAACCCTGACCGATTCACCGCTGTTGGGGCGAAGATTCCGAAGGGTGTGCTGTTAGTTGGGCCTCCCGGTACCGGCAAAACCCTGCTGGCAAAGGCTGTGGCTGGAGAAGCCAACGTCCCTTTCTTTTCGATCTCCGGCTCGGAGTTCGTCGAGATGTTTGTCGGAGTCGGCGCAAGCAGGGTCCGTGATCTGTTCGAGCAGGCCAAGAAAAACGCGCCCTGCATCGTCTTCATCGACGAGATTGATGCGGTCGGTCGTCAGCGCGGAGCCGGCATGGGCGGTGGAAATGATGAGCGCGAGCAGACACTCAATCAGCTGCTCACTGAGATGGATGGTTTTGAGGGAAACACCGGCATCATCATTGTTGCTGCCACCAACCGTCCGGATGTCCTCGATTCAGCGCTGATGCGTCCTGGTCGTTTTGATCGCCAGGTCACGGTGGACCGTCCCGACTATGCAGGTCGACTGCAGATTCTCGGGGTGCATGCCCGTGGAAAGACACTGTCCAAAGATGTCGATCTCGACAAGGTCGCGCGACGTACCCCCGGTTACACGGGTGCAGACCTCTCCAACCTGTTGAACGAGGCGGCCATTCTCGCGGCCCGTCGTGATCTGAGCGAAGTCAGCAACGACGAAATCAGCGATGCCATTGAGCGAGTCATGGCCGGTCCTGAGAAGAAGGACAGCGTGATGAGTGATCGACGCAAGCGTCTTGTTGCCTATCACGAAGCCGGACATGCGCTTGTCGGTGCACTGATGCCCGATTACGACCCTGTTCAGAAGATTTCAATCATTCCGCGTGGAAACGCCGGAGGACTGACCTTCTTCACACCCAGTGAAGAGCGTATGGAGTCAGGCCTCTATTCCCGCACTTACCTCCAGAATCAGATGGCCGTTGCGCTAGGGGGGCGTGTCGCCGAAGAGATCGTCTACGGAGAAGATGAAGTCACCACCGGTGCTTCCAACGACCTTCAGCAGGTCGCTTCAACTGCGAGACAGATGATCACCCGGTTCGGTATGAGTGACAAGCTTGGGCCAGTTGCTCTTGGCCGATCCCAGGGGGGCATGTTCCTTGGGCGTGACATCGCTGCTGAACGTGATTTCTCGGAAGACACCGCTGCCACCATCGACGAGGAAGTCTCCGATCTTGTGGCTCTGGCTTACAGACGTGCCACGAAGGTTCTTGTCGATAACCGTCCTGTGCTCGACGAACTCGCCGAAATGCTGGTGGATCAGGAAACAGTGGATGCCGAAGAGTTCCAGGAGCTGCTGATCCGCAGCGATGTCCGTATTGCCGAATACGTCTGATTGTGAGGAGGGCTTGATCCGCTCACTGCGGATCCAGCCCTTGCTTGTTGTTCTGCGCCCAGACCTCGATGATCTGGATTCAGACTTTGCGATCACCCGTCTCTTTTGTCAGCTGGATCAGCTTGTCGAGGCGGGGGTTCAGCATGTAGAAATCGCCTGGATTGAACATCCTCGCTGGTGCGATCTTGTGATGGCAGCGAGGTCACGCCACCCACGTCTGTCTTTAGGAGCTGCATCGATCACGCAGCAGTCGGCTCTCCAGCAGGTGGCGGAGCTTGGTTTCAGCTATGCCATGTCGCCGCTGTTGCATGCGGAGTTACAGCAGAGAGCCGATCAGCTCGGCTTTTTGCTGGTGCCGGGTGTGATGACGCCCTCTGAAATTCGACAGGCCTGCGATCTGGGTTGCCGTTTGGTGAAGTTGTTTCCAGCAAGCGTGCTGGGTCGGCAGTTTTATCGCCAGATCGCTGCGCCGATGGGCAATCTCCCCTTCATGATTGCAGCTGGAGGTTTACGCGCCTGTGACCTCTGCCACTGGCTGGCAGCGGGATATGACGCCATTGCTCTCGGTCGCACTGTGTTCGAAAAGGATGGTTTTGATCCCTCCCTTGCCGCCTGGATCGACGCATGAGTGGTAGTGATGAGACCCATCTGCTACAGATAAGAGAGATGTTATGGGCACGATGTCTCAGCTATCCATCAAGTTGAGCGACAAAGCTGATGCTTTGATCGCTCAGTTGCAGAAAGAAATTTTCAATAGACGTCGCAAGAAGGTGACAGCAGCAGGCGTTGTTGAGACCCTCGTTGAGAGCGGTGCTCGCTCGCAGTCCGACAAGCGTTTCTCAACATCCTGGGTCAATCTGATTCAGGACATCGAAAAGGCCGCCAAGTTGGCCAATGCCCATGGCAGCAAACCGTCTTCGCTCAGCGATGAAGAATGGGTGATGGTGTTGAGCCATCGCAACCGTCAGTCCACAGGCAAGCCTGTTCGCCAGTCCGCGGCCCGAAAGCCTGCAGCGAAAAAGCGTGCTGCAGTGAAGGCTTCAGCAGCCAAGTCTCCTGCAGCAAAAGCTTCGGTCGCCAAGGCTTCCGCGAAGAAAACTGCGTCTCGAAAGCCGGCTTCCTCCCGGGTTGCCAAAAAGACAACGACAACATCGGCATCGGTGAGTACCGCAAGCAAGCCGCGCGCGGCCCGTCGTGCCCGCAAAGCCACCAAGTCATCGGCATCTGGGTCCGTTGCCGGACGTATGGCCAAGGCTGCAGCTCAGCTGGGCGGCGGCAGCGGCATCACATCTCCGGCTCGCAGCTGAACCAAAACGTGCAGCCTCACCAGAGGCTGCACTGACCCTGCTGCCGTAGCAGGTGATCGGCCAGTACCAGATTCACCATTGCCTCCACCATCGGCACGGCCCTGGGCAGTACGCATGGGTCATGCCTGCCCTTTGCGGCGAGGGTGGTGGCCTGTCCTCGATCGTTGATTGTCTGCTGCTCTTTGCGGATCGTTGCAGTTGGCTTGAATGCCACCCGGATCACAATTGGCTCGCCGTTGCTGATGCCTCCCTGAATGCCGCCGGAATTGTTGGTGGCTGTGCGCAGGCGCCCCTCGTCACTCGGCAGAAAAGCATCGTTGTGCTCGCTCCCTTTCAGTCGTGTGCCGGCGAAACCTGAGCCGATTTCAAACCCTTTGGTGGCGGGAAGCGACATCACCGCCTTGGCCAGATCCGCTTCCAGCTTGTCGAAAACGGGCATCCCCAGACCAACAGGAGGCTTGCGCACAACGCATTCGATCAGACCTCCACAGGAGTCGCCGTCGCGGCCGATTTCCTCAATCCGTTTAATCATCCGATCGGCCATCGCAGCATCGGGACAGCGCACAATGTTGGCTTCCACCCCTTCTCGGTTCACTGCGTTGAGATCCACCGTGGCTTCGAGATCGTGGATGCGTCGCACCCAGGCCACCACCTCGGTGCCGTGGGTCTTGTTCAGCAACTGGCGGGCAACGGCACCAGCCGCCACACGGCCGATCGTTTCGCGGGCCGACGCCCTGCCTCCACCACTGCGGGCCTGAATCCCGTATTTCGCCTGATAGGTGGCATCGGCGTGGGAGGGGCGAAAAGCAACCTCCATCTCCTGGTAATCCTGGGGTCGCTGATCCTTGTTGCGAACCACCATGGCGATTGGTGTTCCCAGGGTCAGGCCATCCATCACTCCGCTCAGGATCTCCACCTGATCGGCTTCTTTGCGTGGTGTGGTGATTCTGCTCTGCCCTGGCTTGCGACGGTCCAGCTCGGCCTGGAGCGCAGCCAGGTCGAGCTCAAGACGTGGCGGGCAACCCTCCAGGACCACGCCGACTCCTCCGCCATGGGACTCTCCGAAGGTGCTGATGCGGAACAGGGTGCCGAAACTGCTGCCCAATGGAATGCCTTGTCTCGTTCGAGCGTAAGAGAGCTCAGATCAGCTCGCTCAGGGCTCCTGAGGGTTGTTCAGAAGTCGGCCTGTCTCTCAGCATCTCAAAGTCGGCGAAGTCGAAGCCTGGCCCCACACAGCAGCTCACCAGCGAGTACTGCCCTTCTGAACGTGCCGCCATCCAGTGGCCTGCAGGCACGACGTGAACAGGATGATGCATCGAAAGCACATGCTGAACGGCCTGACCTCCCCCCGGTTCAAGCGTCCACAGACTCAGTGGTGTTCCCTGCAGATGGGTCCAGACCTCATCGGCCTGATGAACCGCATGCCAGCGACTTCTGGACCCTGCGTCCAGCAGGTAGAGGATGCTCGTGATGGCTGCCCGTTGCTGGCCATCGGCACGGGTGATCAGCGCTCCGCTCCGATACAGCTCGCGGAACCAGCCGCCCTCTGGGTGCGGCTCGAGGTTCCAGTCCTGGATCAGTTGATCCACAACCTCCATCGGGGAGTGGCTCGATGATGGGGACGTCTCTGAGATTGACTCCATCACTTCAGTGGTTTGCTGAAGCGCATTAAACCCCAGCTGAGTTTTCCTGCCTTGCCACCATCAACCCAATGGCCAAGCCCCGCGTCCATCCGCTCCAGATAATCGGGTGTGATGCTGCTTTCCAGATCCTTGCGCCGCCGCCGCAATTCCAGTCGGACCCTGCTGTAGTGCTCAATCAGCATCGGTGTGTGGTCATGCCATGCCGTACGCGTCAGACCTGCTTCACTGCCCCAGTGCTGATACCGCTCGGGCGATCCGAGATCCGCCAGGTGAATGCGATCGAGAATCGCCGTGAGCGAATCAACATTGACCCCATCGGCTGCCATGGGGTCGGTCATCACCATCACACCGCCAGGTTTCAGCAAACGTGCTGCTTCCCGCATCACGGTCCGGCGGTCACCGGAGTGGAGAATCGCGTCCTGACTCCAGATCACATCGGCACAGCCATCGGGCAGCGGCACCGCCTCGAAGGATGCATCGTGAACCCTGATTCGCTCAGAGAGACCAGCCTCTTGATTGAGAGCCCGATGTCGATTGTTCTCAACTGCTGAGATGTTGATGGCATCCACCCGTATCTCAGCTCTTCCTCAGAGTCGCCTGGCTGCTCCCCCGTAGCCTGATCCGAAGTCCACAACCCTCAACGGTGCAGATGCATCAGAGGAGTGAGGCTCCCCCATCAGTGCGATCAGCGCGTCGACAGTGCGACGGCTTGCGATTGCGATCGGCTCCTCGGCGCTCTCGTACAGGCCGATGTGAATGTCCTCGCCGCCCCAGATGCCTTCGTAAAAGCGATCGGCGTCATCACTGTCGTAGTAGTTCGCGGCAGTGCTGGCAGCGTCGGAGTAGGTGCTTGTCATCGCTCAGATCGCCGTCAGATCGGTGTCGAACAGATACTCCTTTTCAGCGACATGAACATAGAAGTCGGGATCATCATGCCCACGTTGATAGTCGCCATAGCTGGTGATTCTCTGGAAGCCCACCTCCCGCATCAGACGCCGCACGTAGCCGTGGCGCAGCGGGAACATGTTCAGGTGATAGGTGCTGCCATCGCTGAAGGCGTAGCGGAAACGGGCCAGACCGTCGTCGACGTGTTCGGGACCAACCTCCACATCCTTGCCGCAGTAGACATTGCTCTTGCCGCTGGTGGAGGTCCCCTCCAGCAGACGGTCATAGTTGCGGTGATCGAGAATCAGGATTCCGTTGTGCTTCAACACGGCGTAATACTCCGCCAGCGCCTTGCGACGGTCGCGTTCGCGGAACAGATGGGTGAATGAGTTGCCCAGACAGATCACAGCGTCGTACTCGCCGTGGATGTCACGATTCAGGAAACGCCAGTCCGCGTGAACCGTGCGCATCAGCAGGTCCCGTTCCCGCGCGTTCTTGAAAGCACGGGCCAGCATGTTGGGGCTGCCATCCACACTCACCACGTCGAAGCCCTCGCGCAGAAGACGGATCGAATGGAAGCCTGTGCCTGTGGCCACATCCAGCACCGATCGGGCACCGTGCTCATGCAGTAACCGCACAAAGAAGTTCCCCTCGGCTTCTTCTCTGGCATCCCAGTCAATGAGTCGATCCCATCGGTCTGCAAATTGCTCGATGTACTCCTGTTGATAGTGGTCGGTTTCCCGGACGCGCTCTGGTCGCTGCCCGAAGCGTTGCTCATCCCCGGATTCAGCTGACGCTTGGCTTCTGAGTGTGGTCATGCCGGTCGGTTCCTCTACTGAGCGGGTCTACTGCGTTGGGCAGTGCGAAGGACAGCAGCGGCGCTGTCTGACAGCTCGTCACCGACCCTCTGAGCTGATTCGAAGTGGTGAACAGTGCTCAGTCCGCAACCTAATCACGCCGTTTACTGCTGTCAGCTAGACGTAGCAGCATTCCTCCCGCTCAGCGTTGGTGCACGAGCGGTGAACAGCAGCCCAAGCCACTGCTATAAGCAGCTCAGGCTTGGGCGGAGGCTCTGAAGTGCACTCAGAGATCTCCATTGAGTCGGTCTGGAAGCTGTTCGGCGGATCTTCGCCGGAATGGATTGAGGAGCTCCGATCAGGTGGGGATGCTGATCAGCTGCATGCAAGTCGTGGAGTGCGTGCAGCTGTCCAGGATGTCTCCATGGAGATTCACTCTGGTGAGATCTTTGTTGTGATGGGGCTTTCCGGCTCTGGTAAGTCCACCCTCCTGCGGATGATCAATGGCCTGATCCCCCCCTGTGAGGGTGATGTCATTGTTCAGGGCCGGTCGCTCAATGCGATGTCGGTGCGGCAGTTGGCAGAGCTGAGGCGTCATCAGATGGCGATGGTCTTTCAGTCGTTTGCCCTTTTCCCCCATCGCAACGTGCTCGACAATGCGGCCTTTGGACTCGAGGTCGCAGGGTTGTCCCGCAAGGCACGTCATGACCGTGCCATGCAGGCCCTTGAGCGTGTCGGGCTCATCAGCGAAGCAAGAAAACGGCCACGTGAGCTGTCCGGTGGCATGCAACAGCGGGTAGGCCTGGCCAGGGCTCTGGCTCTCGACCCGCCGATCCTGCTGATGGATGAGGCCTTTTCCGCTCTGGATCCTCTAATTCGAAAGGATATGCAGAATCTTTTGCTGGAGCTGCAGGCGGAGCACCGACGCACCGTGGTGTTCATTTCCCATGATCTCGATGAGGCGATCAGGATCGGTGACCGCATCGCCCTGATGCATTCAGGACGGCTTCTTCAATGCGATACGGCTCAGAGGTTGCTCCACAATCCCGCCGATGATGCGGTCAAGCGCTTTTTCCGTGATGTTGATCTGGCTTCGGTCCTGACCGTGGACTCCATTGCCCAGCTTCCCCAGCAGCAACTGGTGTGTGAATTGGGTGAGCCCCTCCCTGAGCGCGGGGACACCACGATCTATGTGACTGATCATCAGCAGCGTCTGCGCGGACTGCTCCAGGCAGATCTCGGCTGGGTCGACGTGAGTGCCGTCAGAAGCTTGTCCATGGGTACATCCGTCAAGGATGCCATTGATGTTGTGGCAACCAGTTCCGATCCCGTTCCGGTGCTGGATGATCAACGACGGTTGCTGGGAGTGATCGGTCCGCGCCAGCTTCTGTTGTCGATGGAGGGAGGGGCTCAATGTTGATCCTCGCTGCAGCGCATCAAGCCGGTTGGCTCGGTCAGGGGATCGATCTGGCCGTTGCGTGGCTGCTGGCCAACGCCCAGGCACTGTTTGACGTGATCAAGGTGTCGGTGCTGGCCCTGGTCTCCATGACCGAAGGGCTGCTGGAGTGGCCGCCGGCCTGGCTGTTTGCCCTGATCACGGCGGCACTGGGTTTCTGGCGAGTCAACGGTGGGTTCGCGTTGTTCGTTCTGCTCGGATTCAATCTTGTGCTTTCCATGGCGCTGTGGAGCGAGATGATTGCCACCCTCTCGCTTGTGCTGACAGCATCCGGCCTGGCGCTGTTGATCGGTCTGCCGCTCGGCATCCTTTCGGCGCGTTCACGACTGGTCTGGCGTTTGGTGCGCCCTTGCCTTGATCTGATGCAGACGATGCCGGCCTTCGTCTATCTGATCCCGGCAGTGATGTTGTTCAGCACGGGTTCGGTTCCTTCAATCCTGGCAACGCTGATCTTCGCCATGCCGCCGGTGGTCCGGTTAACGCATCTGGGAATCGTTCAGGTTCCGGATGATCTCATCGAAGCCGGACGCTCCTTCGGTTGCAGCGATCGACAGTTGCTCTGGAAGGTGCAGATGCCCAATGCCATTCCCACCGTGATGACCGGTGTGAATCAGACGATCATGTTGTCTCTGTCAATGGTCGTGATCGCTTCGATGATCGGTGGTGGAGGTCTCGGTGATGTGGTGTTGCGCGGGATTCAGCAGCTTGATGTGGGAATGGGCTTTGAGGGCGGCATCGCCGTGGTGATCCTGGCTGTGATCCTCGACCGTCTCAGTCAGAGCTTTGCGGGGCATCGTGGATCGTCACTTCAGACGCGTCTGCGTGGCTGGATGGCCCTGTGGAGATCGGCATGAGCGGTCGAGAGCTTCAACGACGGGCATTTCTGCTTGGAGGCCTTGGAATTGCTGGGATGTCCTTCGCCAGCCTGGTCAAGCTCAGTGGGTCATCCTCCCCCGTGAGTTCTTCAGCCAAGCCGGGAGCGGCAGGCATGCAGACCTCACGCGGTTCGCTACCCAGCTCCGCATCCGCGAGACCCACACTGCGTCTGGGCTGGTCACCCTGGGCTGATGCCGAGGTGGTGAGCCTCATGGCTCAGAGGGTGATCCAGCAGGGCTATGACGTGACTGTTGAGCGTGTTCTCGCCGACATCGGCATTCAGTACGCCTCAATTGCACGCCGTGATCTGGATCTGATGCTGATGGCCTGGTTGCCGTTGACCCACCGTGACTATTACCGGCGGGTGCGTGATCGGGTCGTCGACTTCGGCTCGATGTATTCAGGCCGTCTGGGGTGGGTGGTCCCCGATTACGTGCCTGCCTCGGAGCTCTCTGCGATTCCTGATTTACGCGATCCTTCCCTGGCGGCACGGTTCGACAACCGCGTGCAGGGGATTGATCCCGGTTCGGGTCTGAATCAGGCTTCGGCTGAAGCACTCAAGAGTTACGGCCTCAGTGATTTGGAGCTGGTGTCATCGAGCAGTGCTGCGATGACAGCCGTACTCGATCAGGCGATTCGTCAGCAGCGTTGGGTGATCGTCACCAGCTGGACTCCGCACTGGATGTTCGCCCGTTACAGGCTGAGATTCCTTCAGGACCCACAGCGTGTGTTCGGCGGTATCGAGTGGAT
>PVBE012447203.1_pt1 | contig 15224 bp, 11 predicted proteins | sample 1631181 | NCBI WGS metagenome assembly PVBE01 (sample SAMN08397723, study PRJNA350692) | Marine metagenome, whole genome shotgun sequencing project. | isolation source: water | place: Pacific Ocean | collected 2012-04 | reverse complement strand
TGTGCTGCGGACGACATTCGCGGCACGGTCGCGAGCGAGATCTCCGCTGCCGGTGGCGAGAACCCTGGCGGTTGGAAACCGTGGTTTCCGGTCATCGACTACGAGCGCTGCACGAACTGCTTGCAGTGTTTGACCTTCTGTTTGTTCGATGTCTACGGCGTCGAGGGTGTCAGTCAGGATCCGGAGGGTAAGGGGCAGATCACGGTTCAGAAGGAAGCCAACTGCAAGATCGATTGCCCGGCGTGCTCGCGGGTCTGCCCGGAAGCGGCGATCATGTTCCCGAAGTACAAGAAGGGGCCGATCAACGGAGACGTCGTCCGCGCGGAGGACCTAGAGAGCGAGTCCATGAAGGTGGACATCTCGGCGCTTCTGGGGGGCGACATCTACTCGGCGCTGCGGACCCGGCAGAAGGACGCGCGTCAACGCTTCTCGACCGAGCGCGACGAGTCCAAGGCTCTGCTCGAGCGCAAGCGGTGCTTGAAGAAGTTGCAGAAGCAGTTCGATATCCCGGATGAGGTGCTGATGACGCTGCCCTCTGCAGGCAAGATCGAGGAGCGAGCGCGTCGTGCTCGCGAGAAAGCCGAGCGGCGCAAGGAGCGGTCGCAGACGATGCGCGATCGAGGACCAGTGACCGAGGAGGACTGGGGAATCTGATGCTCTTTCTTGCTTGGCGCACCTGGCGCTCTACCGACAAGCGGGTCTTGTGGAAGTTCGCGTGGAACTTCTGCTACAAGGGCATGCGCAGCGTGCAGCGCTTCAAGAAGCGTCTCAAACACGGGCAGGTCTTTCCTCCCTTCCTCTACATCTCGATCACCAACAAGTGCAACCTGCGCTGCCAGGGTTGCTGGGTCGACGTCGCGCACCCGCAGTCCAACATCAGCTTCGAGGAACTCGACCGGCTGATCACGAACGCCAAGAAACACGGCAATCGCTTCTTCGGGATTCTCGGCGGCGAGCCGTTCATGCATCCCGATCTGATGCGTGTCCTCGCCGCGCATCCGGACTGCTACTTCCAGATCTTTACGAACGGCCATTTCCTGACCGACGAGGTCGCTGCCGACCTGCGCCGCGTCGGCAACGCGACGCCACTGATCAGCATCGAGGGCACCGAGGTCGTCAGTGACGAGCGCCGCGGCGGCAGCCGCGTGCTGTCGAGGTCACTGGCCGGGATCGAGACTGCGATCCGCCATCGTCTGCTCGTTGGCGTGGCCACCAGTGTCTGTCAGACCAACTACGAGGACCTGGTCCAGGACGCGTGGGTGGACCGGCTGATCGAACTCGGCGTGCACTATGCCTGGTTCCACACCTACCGTCCGGTCGGCCCGGACGCGAACCCGGACCTTGCGCTGACGCCAGAGCAGGTGGTCGCGACGCGAAGCTTTGTCGTGCGCATGCGCAACGAGAAGGCGATTGCCTTCGTCGATGCCTACTGGGACGACAAAGGCCAGGCGCTGTGCCCGGCGGCGATCGGCATCAGTCACCACATCAGCCCGTGGGGCGACGTCGAGCCGTGCCCGATCATTCAGTTCGCCAACGAGTCGATCCGCGACAACGACGGCGACATCTTCAAGACCATGACCGAGTCACCGCTCCTGGCGGACTTTCGCCAAACGGCCGCACGGGCGACCCGTGGCTGTATCGTGTTGGAGCGACCGGACTTGCTCAAGGAGATCGTCGAACGCAACGGAGCCAAGGATACGACTGCGCGCAAGGCGGCGATGATGGAGCTCGCGGTGATGGAGTCGCGGTCAAGCCAGCACCAACCGGGGAAGGAGATTCCGGAGAAGCACTGGGTCTATCGATTTGCGAAGAAACACTGGTTCTTCGGCTTCGGCGCCTACACCTGATGACCGTGAAACCGACTGCAAGATGAAGACGCCCCCAGAAGAACGACCAGCCAACGCGGTCGAGCGCGAAGTCACTACGCTGGCGCCCGGGCTCACCCTTCCGGCCAAGGTGCCGCAGCAGCGCAGCCGCACGGCTCAGTCCAACATCCCGAACGAGCGCTTGGTGCGCGAGCGGATCAAGAAGCTCGCCGCCGCGTTTGTCGAGCAGCATGCACTCGTGCCGCCGATGCCGATGGTGGAGCTCAAGGAGCACGCGGCGGCGCTGCGCGATGACGCGGGTCTTGATGCGATCTATGACGACTACATCGCGGTCCTGATTAACAACGCTTCGTGGCGCGACAGCTTGGCGCAGATTCCATACGACCGCCGTCTCTTGCTGCTTCCCAAGTGCGTGCGGGTGGAAGAGCACTGTCCGGCGCCGTTCGACGAGTTGGGCCTCCTGTGCAAGGAGTGTGGGCTCTGCTCGATTCAAGACTTCATGGTCGAAGCGGAGCGCCTCGGCTACGCAGTGCTCGTCGCTGAGGGTTCGGCGCTCGTGACGCAGATGATCCAGGCAGGTCGCATCGAAGCCATCGTCGGCGTCTCGTGCCTCAACGTGCTCGAGAAGAGCTTCCCGCACATGGAAGCGGCCGCCGTGCCCGGTGTGGCCATCCCGTTACTACAGGACGACTGTATCGACTGCACCGTCGACCTCGAGTGGGTCTGGGACGTGCTCCACCTGTCGGCGGCGGACCAAACTTACCGCCTCGACCTCGACACGCTGAAGAGCGAGGTGCAGGGCTGGTTCACGCGTGAGTCACTCGATGCCGTGATGGGGGACGCGAGTGACCCCACGTCGGACATCGCGCGCGCCTGGCTGGCGCGCTCCGGCAACCGTTGGCGGCCGTATCTCGCGACCTGTGTCCACGTGGCACTCGAATGCGATGGCCGCGATGCCGAGCCGCAGATCGGCGACGACCTCAAGAAACTCGCGGTGGCGATCGAGTGCTTCCACAAGGCCTCGTTGATCCACGACGACATCGAGGACGGCGACAAGGAACGCTATGGACAGCCGTGCCTCCACGTCGAGCACGGTGATGCGGTGGCGCTCAACGTCGGTGACTTCCTGCTCGGTGAGGGCTACCGATTGATTGCCGGGATCGACGCGCCAGCCGAGACCAAGGTGGAAATGCTGCGCACTGCGGCGGCCGGACACGTGGAGCTTTGCCGTGGTCAGGGCAAGGAGCTGTCGTGGGTGCGCGACCCGAAGCCGCTCGGATCGCTCGAGGTGCTCGAGATCTTCCGCGAGAAGACCGCGCCAGCCTTCAAGGTCGCGCTGCAGCTCGGTGCGCTCTACGGCGCGGCCGATGCCGGCGTGCACGAGGTGCTGCGCGAATACAGCGAATCGATCGGCATTGCCTACCAGGTCAAGGACGACCTCGAGGATTTCACGGGTGAGAGCGACTCGCACGATCTGCGCGACATGCGGCCCTCGCTGCTACTGGCGATCGCGCGCAAACGCGCCAAGGACGGCGCAGAGCGTGAGTTGATCGACAGCCTCTGGCGCCGTGCCTGCAACTACGACGAGGTTGCTGCCGAGGTCGAGCAAATCATGGTCAAGCGCGGCGTCGTCAAGCGCGCGAACGATCTACTGTACGCATATGAGGAACAAGCGGTCCGGTCCCTGCGCTTCCTGCAGAACGCGACGCTCAAGGGGCTGCTCCGCCGCGTCGTCGGTAAGATCTTCCCGCGCACGCTGATCGAGGGTTACTGCAGTGAGTTTGAGACTCGAAATGCTGCAGGTCGCGAGGCTGGCGCCAAGTCTTCTGGGTGAGGCCGCCGCGTCGGTCCGGGCGTTCCTGCAGCAACAGTTCGGCTCCGACGGTGGTGCGTGCGACCGGTTCGGTGCGAGCGACCTCTACTACACGGTGTTTGCGTTGGACGGTCTGGTTGCGTTGCAAGCGGACCTTACAAACGCCGAAGTCGTGCCCTATCTCGAGAGCTTCGGCGCCGGTGACGACCTGGACCTTGTCCACCTGGCGTGCTTGGCGCGTTGCCGCACTGCGGTCGGCGTTGACGATTCCAAGGTCGAGGCCATCGTGGCCAACCTGGCCGGCTTCCGCAACGCCGACGGAGGCTTTGCTCCCGAGGTGGGTGATGAGTCGACGGTGTATCACTCCTTCCTCGGGCTCGGTGCCTACCAGGACCTCGGCGTCGAGTGTCCGGACTCGCCGGCGATCGCGGTCTGTGTCGCAGCGCGCCGCGCGGCCGATGGGGGTTATGCCAATCAACCGGGCCTGCCTGTCGGCAGCACGAGCGTCACCGCGGCGGCGGTGACACTCTTGCGCTACCTCGGACATGACATGACCGGCGAGGTGGCCGACTGGTTGCTCGCGCGCGCCAACGCAGACGGTGGCTTTCACGCCTCGCCGCAAGCGCCGCTGCCCGATCTGCTGTCGACCGCAACGGCCATCCACGCCCTGGCTGGCGTGCACGTGGACCTGGCGCCGGTGCAGGAGTCGTGCCTGGACTTCGTCGACTCACTGTGGACGGGCCAGGCGTTCTGCGGTCACTGGGCAGACGACGCGAAGGACAGTGAGTACACGTTCTATGCGTTGCTCGCGCTCGGTCACCTGAGTCTTTGATGGGTCACCTCGACGAGACACTCGCGAACTCTCGGGCACTGCTGCTGCAGGCCGGGACTGAGCGTGGTGCGTTCGTGGGCCAGCTCTCGGCGAGTGCGTTGTCGACGGCGACGGCGTCGATTGCGTTTGCGCTGGCCGCGCGCGCCGCGTCTAGCCTGGAGCGCCAGCAGGTCGCAGAACGTGCATGGGCTTGGCTGTGTGAGAGTCAGAACGCCGACGGTGGTTGGGGTGACACGACCGACAGTCCGTCCAACATCAGCACGACGACGCTGTGTTGGGTGGCGCTGGGGCTGGCCACCGACGTGGCGGCTTCGCTGGCCGTGCAACGCGCCAGGACCTGGTTGACCGCCGCGACCGGGATCCTCACCGAGGATCGGCTGGCGGCGGCGATTCGCGCAGCCTACGGCAAGGACCACACCTTCTCGGTGCCGATCCTGACCACGTGTGCGTTGGGTGGCTGCCTCGGCGAGGGGCGCGCGGCGTGGCGGCTCGTGCCGGCGTTGCCGTTCGAGCTCGCGGCTTGTCCGCACCAGTGGTTCCAATGGCTGGGCATGCCAACCGTCAGCTACGCACTACCGGCGCTGATTGCGATCGGGCAAGTGCGTCACTTCCACCGTCCGACTCGAAACCCAGTGACGCGGATCGCGCGCAACCTCGCACGGGCGCGCACGCTCCGCTTGCTGCATACCATCCAGCCCGAGAGCGGTGGATTCCTCGAAGCGGCGCCGCTAACGAGTTTCGTCGCGATGAGTCTGGTGTCGATGGGTTTGCACGCGCACCCGGTCGTCGACAATGGCCTGCGCTTCCTCAGCGAAACGGTGCTCGCGGATGGCTCGTGGCCGATCGACACCAATCTGGACACGTGGTTGACGACGCTGTCCGTCAACGCGCTCGACGGCGACCTGGATGAGCAACAAGCGGAACGCACGCGGGCATGGTTGTGCAAGCAGCAGTACCTGACCCAGCACCCCTACACCCACGCCGCACGAGGTGGTTGGGCCTGGACCGACCTCCCGGGCGGCGTGCCGGATGCCGATGACACGGCGGGCGCGTTGTTGGCGCTCCGGTATCTCGATACGAGCCCGGCAGCGGCGGCCAACGGCGTGCGTTGGCTGCTTGGTTTGCAGAACCGTGACGGTGGGATCCCGACTTTCTGCCGCGGCTGGGGCAAGCTTCCCTTCGACCGCAGCAGCCCCGACCTGACCGCGCACGTGCTGCGTGCCTTTGTCGCCTGGCGCGAACACCTAGACGAGCCGACGCGGCAGCGGACCGCGCGGGCGACGACTGCGGCGGTGCAGTATTTGCTGCGTTGCCAGCGGGCCGACGGGGCTTGGATTCCGTTGTGGTTCGGCAATCAGGCGGAGCCGGCAATGGAGAATCCGCTCTATGGCACGTCCCGTGTCTTGCGCGCAGTCGCTGCGGTCGACGGTGTTGGGGAGGGCTGGATCGCTGCCGGGCACAAGGCGACGCAGTGGATCCTCGCAGCGCAGCACGGATCGGGCGGTTTCGGCGCGGCGCCGGCGATCGAGCCGTCGGTCGAGGAGACCGCGCTGGCGGTCGAAGCGCTGTGCGAGTGGGTGCTCGCGCGACGCGCAGCGGAGCCTGTGTTCGACGAAACCTCCATTGAGCAGGCGGTGGCGCGTGGTGTCGGTTGGTTGACCACCGCCACGGCATCCGGAACCTCTTTCGCGGCGGCGCCGCTCGGGCTCTACTTCGCCAAGCTGTGGTACTCTGAGCGGCTCTATCCGCTTGTCTTCACCGTGTCGGCGCTCGAGCGGGCGCGACGCTGCTACCCGATCCCGTCGGCCGCGCCGACAGGGGAAAGCGACGCATGCCTTCCGGCCAGCTGATCTACCTGGACTACGCGGCGACGACACCCCTCGACCCGGCGGTGCTCGAGACCATGCGGCCCTACCTCGAGGGTGCCTTCGGCAACGCGGCGAGTCGGCACCACCGGCTCGGCCTCGAGGCCGCAAGCGCCGTCGAGGTGGCGCGCGAACAGGTCGCGACCCTGCTCGGTGCCGACCCGCGCGAGATCTACTGGACCAGCGGTGCGACCGAGTCCAACAACCTGGCGCTCAAGGGCGTGGCCGCCGCGCCGGCGTACGGGCAGCGCCGCCACATCGTGACGGTGCGCACCGAGCACAAGGCCGTGCTGGATCCGTGCGCGAGTCTCGAGGCTGTGGGCTATGAAGTGACCTACCTCGGGGTCGACGGCGAAGGCCGGCTCGACGTCGACGCGCTCGCCGATGCCTTGCGCGACGACACCCTGCTCGTCTCCGTCATGCACGCCAACAACGAGCTCGGCGTCCTGCACCCGGTCGAAGGGATCGGTGCGTTGTGCCGAGAGCGTGGCGTCGTGTTCCACACTGACGCGGCGCAGACCTTTGGCAAGGAGGCTATCGACGTCGAAGCGTGCAGCATCGACTTGCTCAGCTTCTCTGCGCACAAGATTTACGGGCCCAAGGGAGCCGGCGGCCTCTACGTCCGGCGCCGCGGACCGCGCGTGCGTTGTGAGCCGCTGCTGCATGGAGGCGGCCACGAGAAGGGTCTGCGCTCCGGCACGCTCAACGTGCCCGGCGTTGTTGGGCTCGGCGCAGCCGCAGCGTTGGCGTCCAGCACCATGAGCGACGAGCAGGAGAGAATTCGTGGCCTGCGCGACCACTTCGAGCGCGAGCTCCTCGCGCGCGTCGACGGTCTCCTCGTCAACGGCGGCGCTCGGCCCCGTGTCGCAGGCTTGCTCAACGTCAGCTTCGTCGGCATCGACGCTGAAGCCTTGCTCGAAAGCATGCCCGACCTCGCCGCTTCCACCGCGGCGGCTTGTTCCTCGGCGACGCGGCAGCCGAGCTACGTGCTCGGCGCGATGGGCATGCCCGATGCCCGCGTTCGAGGCAGCGTTCGCTTCTCGCTCGGTCGCTTCACGACCCGGGACGAGATCGACCGGGCCATGGTGATGATCGAGGCGCTGGGCTCTTAGCAGCGCCCGAACAGCCGGGCTTTGAAAGGCCTGCTCTGGAGGAGGCGGGGCTGCGTTTTCCCATTGGCGTAGCGACCCCATTGGCGGCGGGCGCGCAGAGCCATAGTCTCTGCAGCATGAACTTCGTCCCTACACGTCTCGTTGCCGGGGCGATCGTCGCCCTCGGGCTGCTGGCCAGCGCCGCCAAGAGCCAGAACGCTGGGGGCGCGGCCCCGGCGAAGCGGCCGAACATCCTCTTCATCTTCACCGATGACCACGCGTCGCGCGCGATCAGTGCCTACGGATCGCAGATCAACAAGACGCCGAACATTGATCGTATTGCTCGGGAGGGCATGCGCTTCGATCGATGCCTCGTGACGAACTCGATCTGCGGACCGAGTCGTGCGTGCATCCTGACCGGGAAGTACAGCCACAAGAACGGCTTCTTCCGCAACGGCAATCGCTTCGACGGCGGGCAGGTGACCTTCCCGAAGATCCTGCGCAAGAACGGTTACGCGACGGCGATGATCGGCAAGTGGCACTTGTCGAGCGATCCGACCGGGTTCGACTATTGGCAAGTGCTACGCGGCCAGGGGCCGTACTACAACCCCAACATGAAGTCGATCGACGGCCCGGTGAAGCACATCGGCTACACGACCGACATCATCACCGACCTCGGGTTGAAGTGGCTCAAGAAGGGGCGTGGCAAGGACAAGCCGTTCATGCTCATGCTGCAGCACAAGGCGCCGCACCGGAATTGGCAGCCGGGTCCAAAGTACCTGAACATGTACGACGGCGAAACGATTCCCGAGCCGCCGACGTTGTTCGACGACTACCAGGGGCGGGCGAGTCCTGCGTCGAACCAGAAGATGACGGTCGCGAAGCACCTGACACCGAACGATCTCAAGTTCAGAACGCCGCGCAACCTGACACCGGAGCAGCTGAAGGTGTGGAACGCAGCCTACGGACCGAAGAACGCAGCGTTCGAGGCGGCGAACCTGACCGGCAAGGACCTCGTGCGCTGGAAGTATCAGCGCTACATCAAGGACTACCTGCGCTGCGTCGCATCTGTCGACGACAACATCGGTCGCGTGCTGAACTACTTGGATGACACCGGGCTCGCCAAGAACACCATTGTCATCTACTCCTCGGACCAGGGCTGGTACCTCGGCGACCACGGATGGTACGACAAGCGATGGATGTACGAAGAGTCGCTGATCATGCCTTTCGTCGTGCGCTGGCCCGGGGTCATCGAGGCGGGCACGACCAATCGTGATTTGATCTCGAACGTCGACTTCGCCGAGACCTTCCTCGACATGGCCGGGTGTCGCGACCAGATCCCCGGCGACATGCAGGGCCGCATCATTCTCCCGATCCTCAAGGGACAGACGCCGGCCGACTGGCGCAAGAGCTTCTACTATCACTACTACGAGTTCCCGGGCGCGCACAGCGTTGCCAAGCACTACGGCGTGCGCACGGAACGACACAAGCTCATCCACTACTACCGCGTTGGTGAGTGGGAGCTGTTCGACCTCGAGAGCGATCCAGAGGAGATGAAGAGTGTCTATGACGATCCTGCCTACGCGGGCGTGGTCACGAAGCTCAAGGCCGAGATCGGCCGGTTGCAGCAAGAGTTCGACGAAGAGGCGCCGCACAAGCCCGTGCCTGGTGATCCGGAGCTACGACGCAAGCCTCGCAACCAGGGCAAGCAGTTCAGGCGGTGAGGGGAACGAGCGGCGGCGGCGGCGGCGGCGTGCCGAACGCCGTGGCTGCGACGAACAGGCATCCCGCATGCGGGTGCCGGGCGCGCTTCGTTGCATCCATGTGCTCGTTTGCGGTGGTTAGCAAGAGCTTCACCTCGCTCCCGGCCATGAACAACAACGGGCAGGTGACCTGCGGCGAACCGGGCGTTCGCCACACGGCTTCAATGGCTCCGGTGGCAAGACTGAGCTGTCGCGCCTCGCCATGGTCGACCTCGCCGGTGTTGAAGATCGCCACGATGACGCTCTTGCCATCCGGGGTCAGGACCATGCCATCGGGATACCCGTCATCGTCGGCGAGTTGGGTCACGACGCCGCGATCGACGAGTTCACCGGCATCGGGGTCGATCTGGTAGCGAACGACCTGTCGCGTTGCTGTGTCGATGTCGAGGAGTTGCCACGTGTCCTCGTCGGCGATGACGACCTTGCCGTTGGAGCACGTTTGTTCGCCGCGCAGCTTGACGAGGTCCGATGCCCCGTTTCGCAAGAGGTAGAGGCTGCCGAGCGGATCGGTGAAGGCGGGGTCCTTGGTGCCGAAGACGACGCCGAAGGGGGCGGCGACACCGTCGTTGATCATGGTGGACGGGTCCTCCTCGATCCTTGCACCGGTCTCCGTGGTTGCACCCGTTCTGAGGTCGAAGAGCACGAGGCGGCGGTCGAGCCCGACGAGCAGCGTTTCCGGACGATCCGTCTCGACGACGAAGCCCGGCCGGCCGGGCAACGGCAGCATCCGGTTGGTGCGGTTGTCGGGATCGAGCAGATTGACGGAGCCGACCGCGCTGCCCTGACCGTGTTGGATGCCGACCCAGGCAACCTGTCCCGAGAGCGGACCGAGTTGCAAGCAGGTCGGGCTCTCCGGTAGGTAGCGCAGTTCCGTCGAGGGCTCGAGCATGAGGCCCGCGTCGATCGTCGGATAGGTCACTGCTGGCTTCCCTTTGACTCGAGAAGCGAGACGATGCGGTCCACGTCGTAGACGGCGCCGCCCCAAGTGCCGCCGCTTGCGTGCTGCAGCGCGGCCCACAGCCGTGTGTCGTCGGGAAGGTCCGGGTCACTCGAGAGTTCGGCAGAGCTCGACCTGGCGGCAAGCACTGCCCTGCCCGTTTCGGGTGTGATCTCACCCGCGGTGTCGCCGACGAAGTCGATACTGCCGCGCAGTTGGGCGCGGTCGATCTCGATGTGAATGCGGTCGCCTTCGCGCAGCTTGCCGAGCGGCCCGCCGGCGAGTGCCTCGGGGCTGATGTGGCCAATGCACGCGCCGGTGCTGACGCCGGAGAAGCGCGCGTCGGTCAGTACGGCGACTTGCTTGCCCCACGAGATGTGACGGAGTGCGGCCGTGACTTGGTAGACCTCTTCCATGCCGGCGCCGAGTGGTCCCCGTCCCATAAGGACGACGACGTCACCAGGCCGTACCGGGTCTTCGGTTTGACCTTTGATGGCCGCGATCGCGGCGGTCTCGCGCGTGAAGACGCGGGCACGCCCGGTCATGCGATAGACGCCATCTTCGTCGACGACATCGGGATCGATCGACGTCGACTTGATGACTGAACCCTCCGGAGCCAGGTTGCCGTTCGGAAAGCACATGGTACTCGTAAGCCCGCGGTCCCGCGCTCGGTCCGGGCTCATGATCACGTCGTCTGCCTGTACGCCGTCCTGCTTGAGCAGGAGTGCGCGCAAGGCGGCGCGCCGCTCACAGACCTGCCACCAGTCGAGCACCTCGTCGAGCGTGCGTCCGGTGATCGTCCGCGTGCCGAGGTCCAAGAGCCCGAGGGTGCGTAGGTGCAGCATGACTTCGGGCACGCCGCCGGCGAGGAAGACCTGCACGGTCGGGTGCCCGACAGGTCCGTTGGGTAGCGCATCGACGAGCCGCGGTACGGCACGATTGACCTCGGTCCAGTCTTCGACCGTCGGGCGTCGTAGCCCGGCCGCGTGCGCGATGGCTGGCACGTGCAGTAGCAAGTTGGTCGAGCCACCGAAGGCGGCGTGCACGACCATCGCATTCCGCACGGAGGCGTCGGTCACGACGTCGCGCGGCGTGTGCTCGAGGGTCACGAGGGCTTTGGCGCTGCGTCGCGCCATGTCGAGCCAGATCTCCTGGCCGCTTGGCGTCAACGCCGAGTGGGGGAGCGACAGACCGAGGGCTTCGCCTACCACCTGCGATGTCGCCGCCGTTCCGAGAAACTGACAGCCACCGCCGGGTGTGGCACACGTGCGGCAGCCGAGCGAGGCGGCTTCCTCGAGGCTCAGCTCGCCGACGCTGAAACGCGCGCCGATCGTCTGGATCTTGCCCGCGTCCTCGCCGTCTTCGGGCGGCAGCGTCACGCCGCCTGGCACGAGTACGCAGGGCAGGTCGCCATGGGCGACGAGTGCCATCATCATGGCCGGCAGGCCCTTGTCGCAGGTGGCGATACCGAGCACCGCTCGCCGCGTCGGCAGACTGCGCACGAGGCGCCGGTAGACGGTGGCTGCGTCGTTGCGAAATGCCAGGCTGTCGAACATTCCCGTCGTGCCCTGCGTGCGACCGTCGCACGGGTCGGAACAGGACGCGGCGAACGGGATGCCGCCGGCGGCGCGGATCGCCAGCGCTGCCTCGCGTACGAGGAGTCCCACTTCCCAGTGGCCGGTGTGGTATCCGAGGGCTATCGGTGTGCCATCCTCGGCACGCAGGCCGCCATGCGTGCTGAGCACGAGGTACTGCGCGCCGAGCATGGAATCGACCGGCCAACCCATGCCAGCGTTCTGGGACAGGCCGAACAGTTGCCCGCTCGGCCAGTCGCGCAGCATGTCCGGTGTAAGTGGCAGTTTGCCGTCGGGGCCTGGGGCCCTCGTCGACACGGAGAAGATGTCGGCATTGGTTCCGGAATCAGTCGCGCCGGCCACGATGTCATCGAATGAGTACACGTTCGAACTCCATCATCTAGGTCTACTGTATAAGGGCGAGAGTGATGAGCGGGGCTCTTCCGATCTGGTTGCTCGTCGTGTTGTCTGCTGGTGCGTTGCCGGCACAGGACGCGGAACGTCGGGCGATCGCTGCGCTGCGTCGCGCGCTGTCGCCCAAGAGCCAGGCGTCGCCCGAGGATCGCCTCGCCGCCGTTGCCCGGATGCAGGGCCTCGACGGTCCGGCCGTTGCCCGAGCCCTGGCGCGGGCGCACGGGTGGCTGGACCACCGAATCGCAGCAATCGAGGCGCAGCGCCTTGAGATTTTGCACAGGCTCTATGCGATGCGCTTCGATCCGAAGGAGAAGATCAAGGTCGCTGGTCGGGCGCGCGGTCCCGTGCTCAAGCGGGCACGGCGCGACGCCAACCAGACGCGGGCTGTGCTCGACGAAGTGCGCGAGGTGAAGCTCGCGCTCGAAGCGCAGGTGCGCGCCTTGAACGGGCCGAAGGCGTTGACCTGGCTCGCGCGTTCGGTCGTCGCCGGCAAACGCGCGGCGGTTGCGCTGCGCGTCGCCGCGGCGCAAGCGCTCGGCTCCTCGGATGATCCGGGTCATGCCTTGCTCGCGGGCATCCTGGACAATGACAAGGAGGCCGCGCCCATTGCGGCCGCGCTCGCCGGCGTTGCCGCGCGGGGTCCCGGACCGGCCTTCGTCCGTCGAGCGACGGCATTGCTGCGGCATCGGGTCAGTGTCGTGCGCGACCGGGCCGCGCGGGCGCTCGCTGTCTCGTGTGTTGCCGATGCGATTCCCGCACTGATTGACCTGCTCGCTGTCTCTGCCGGGCAGCAGCGCGCCCGCGTCATCGGGATGCTCGAAGGTATGACGCGGCAGAAGCACGGCGGTAGCCTCGCTGCCTGGCGCGGCTGGTTCGCGGACAACGAGGAGGATCTCCGCTCTGGTGCGATCGAACTCGGCCCCAAGCCGCCGACGAAACGAAAGGGCGGCGGCAAGGGCAAGCGGGAGCAGGAGGGACGTTCGATGCTGCCCAGGAAGGAACCCGGCCCGACGTACATGGGGATTCCCATGGACGGTGATGCGATCGTGTTCGTGCTCGACGCTTCCTCGTCGATGAATGCCGAAGTCGACTTCGCCCTGCCGGGCGTGACCAGGGCTGGCGGTGCCGAGCCGACGCGGCTCGACGCGAGCCAGGCCGAACTGATCCGCGCGCTCAATCTTCTGACACCAAGCGTGCGCTTCAACGTGCTCTACTTCCATGAGAGCGTCGGCCGGTTCCGTGAGGTGATGGTGCTGGCGACCCGCGAGAACGTCGCCCTCGCTCGCACCTTCGTGCGCAGCGTCAAGCCTCGCTTCGCGACCAACATTCACGACGCCATGCAGCGCGCGTTCTCGCTGCTGGATCCCGAACGCAGCAAGCGTCCGCTCGGTGATGGCGTCGACACGATGTTCTTGCTGACCGACGGCAGGCCGTACCTGCAGAACGCGGGCAAGGGCGGCATCCGCGACAAATGGCCCAAGATCCTCGCCGCGTGCCTGGACTGGGACCCGTTGCGCCGCGTGACCGTGCATTGCATCGGCATCGGTAAGGGCATCGCCAAGCGGCCGCTGCGCAAGCTCGCGGAGGCGTTCGGGGGGACGGCGAGGTTCTACTGAGCCGCGGCGGCCGGGCCGGCGAACAGGACGCTGCAACAGGTCAGTCCCGCTTCGGCCTTGGCCAGCTCGTTCGTGTCGAGGGTCCGGCACGAGAAGCTTGCGTCGGCGAGTAGGTCACGGGTCCGCGGATGCGACGCCGACACGACGACGGTTCCGGCGACTTCGAGGGCGTTGCCGGCACTCGGTTCTGCAGGGTCGACCTCTATCACCCGGCAACCTGCGAAGGCGTTGCGATCGACCCAGGCCGGATTCAGCAGGATCGTCTTGGGGCCGATGCACGTCGCGGCGCTCTTCAAGTGCAGGCACCTCGTCGCCGCGACGGGAATGACCTCGTAGGCGAAGTCGCCGAGGAAGCGTGCGAGTTGTTCGATGCCCGCCGCATTGGTGCGCGTCGACAGTCCGACCCAGATGCGGGAGCCACAGCGCAACACGTCACCGCCGTCGAGGGTGCCCGGCGCTTCGATCGCGGCGAGGTGCCGGAACCCTCGCAAGGCGTCGGCTACCGACGCGGTCTCGGCGCGGCGCAACTCCGCACCGGGCCGCGTGATGATGGCGAGCTCGTCGACGACGACGATTGTGTCCTCGACGAACATCGAGTCCGGTAGGTCAGGTTCGGCTGGCAGGGCCAGCACTCTGCAGCCGAGATCGTCCAGTAGATCGCGGTATGCCTGGTGCTCGCTCCGCGCCGCCTCGATATCGATTGGCTGCCGGCTTGTGTGTGTGAGCTCACAGCGGTCGATGGCCGGGCTCACTTCGCGGATGAGGGCGTGCAGCACGTCGGTCACCACTTGGCGACGACCGCGTCACAGAAGGTCGCCATGCACTTGCCGAGGTCCGCCTGCATGGTGTCGATGAAGGCGGGGAAAGGCCCCTGATCGGACTCTTCGTAGTCGGCCCTGTGTGCCTGGAAGCAGGCGCGGGTTTGGTCCTTGTCGAGTTGGTCCAGGGAGCGCGTGGGGCGATCGCTGAAGTCCGGGAACTTCGGTGCTGCCATGTCGCTTATAGCCTAGAGCGCCGGGGCGGCGCATGGCGAGCCAGTGTTATGCTTCCGGCCGCTCCTCAGGAAACGAACTACGATGCACCCTCTCGCCCGCACCTGTATGGCTGTAGCACTCGTTGCTTCGTGGGGAGTAGGGCAACGGCCCGCTCCCGCTGACCTCGTACTGACCAACGGCAAGATCGTCACCGTCGACCCAGAACTCGGCGTGGCGAAGGGCATCGCGGTGCGCGGTGACCGCATCGTCGCGGTCGGCACGATCAGGGAGATCCAAAAGCACGTCGGCAACACGACGAAGTTCATCGACCTCGAAGGCAAGCTCGTGATCCCGGGCTTCATCGAAGGGCATGCGCACTTCGTCGGCATCGGTAACGCCAAGCAGATCCTCGACCTGACCAAGGTCACGAGTTGGGACGACGTCGTCGACATGGTCGCCGCCGCAGTCAGGCAGGCGAAGCCCGGCGAGTGGATTCGTGGCCGTGGTTGGCACCAGGAG
>PVBE010382555.1_pt1 | contig 15225 bp, 12 predicted proteins | sample 1631181 | NCBI WGS metagenome assembly PVBE01 (sample SAMN08397723, study PRJNA350692) | Marine metagenome, whole genome shotgun sequencing project. | isolation source: water | place: Pacific Ocean | collected 2012-04 | reverse complement strand
CAAACTCAATCATGAGCCAGCCAACATGGAGGCCTCCCCATCACAGCACAACAAGCCATAAGAGGAATCGCAAATACTGCGATCACGGACCTGATCCTGAATCACTCTCAACTGATCCAGTTCAAACTGCAAAACAGCTCACTCTTAAGGTCTCAGCCGAAACCAGCGAAAACAATGGCCATTGCTGCTCTTGGCTGCAAGTTTTGCAACCTACTCTCCAGAAAGAAAAACGGGTGGCGAAGAAGATTTGCCTACTCCCCAAGAAGTTAAAAAGAGACTCAATCGGGAGGCTGTTGAGCAGGAGGCTGTTGAGCAAGAGGCTGTTGAGCAGAAGGTAGTGGATCAGGAGTATTAGCGATATCTAGTCGACGTTCCGGCAAGACATGGCTAGATGCATATTCAGTCATCAACCAACTTGGCTGAACTTGCAGCTCACGGCCCTGAGCAAAAGCAATTCCGAATGCAAGCAACATGCTCAGCAGCAAGGACACGCCAAGAAGCAAGAGAGAGAACAATTCCCCTCCAGAGAGCGGACGACGTTCACCAATACCTCGAGAAGCAGAGGAAGAAACTGGCGATGGTGCTGCGTGGGGGCTTGATTCTCGAGCTGCTGCTACTGCTGCCAAAGTTGCGTCATAAAGATGACGCTTATGCGGATCAGCAAGCAACGCATAAGCCTCACACAACAATTGAAACTGCTGGGCAGCCTCTTCCTCAGGCAGAGCCGCCGTATCTGGATGAAGCGCCTTACTGCGTTGTCGAAAAGCGCGATGCAAGGTTTCGGCATCAGCCGACGGCTTAACCCCGAGACAGTCGTAATAGCTGCTTGAAAGATTCACACGAACACAATCACAACAACTTGCGACCGCCTGCCTACATCCTAGAAAGAACTGCTTTATCGGCTACCGATGCCGAATCAGCCCTGCTTCTCTCAACCAAGTGAAAGGCTCTGGCAAGACCTGAAATGGAAGCCATCCGATCAACAGTTACAGCAATTGCTGTCCTTGCAGAAACTGCTGGTGGAATGGAATGCACATCTCAATCTCACACGTTTGACAGAAGGAGAGGACTACTGGATCGCCCAGGTGTTCGACAGCCTCTGGCCTTTGCAAGAAGAACTGCAAACCGCCCTTCAATCACGCCGTTGCATCGACATCGGCACTGGCTGTGGTTTCCCTGGCCTAGCCGTGGCCATTGCACTACCAGGCGCCGATCTCACACTGGTGGATTCCGTGAACAAGAAGACCAATGCCGTGGCGGCCATAGCCGGCGAACTGGGGCTCGACAACAGAGTGACGGTCCGCACCGAAAGAGTCGAACGTACTGGCCAGGATCAGGCCTGCCGCGGTCAGTATGACCTCGCCATGGCACGTGCCGTTGCCCATGCTCCTGTGGTCGCCGAATACCTTATTCCCCTTCTTAAGCCTGCTGGCGAAGCACTTTTATTTCGCGGCCAATGGAACTCAGAAGATCAGAAAGGTCTCGCCAAAGCACTTGTCCCTCTCCAGGCCAGGCTCGCCAAGGTGGAACGCCTTGAACTTCCAGCGAATCGCGGAGTACGCCATCAACTGCGACTCAAACCCAATCGGCCCTGCCCTGCCAAGTATCCCCGAGCCGTTGGTTTACCAAGCAAAATGCCCCTGGGTTGATCAGGCGCCTGATAGACGCTGCTGAGAGGCGCCACCCAACCGCCGCTTCAATCCGCGCAACAAAGAAGGGATTTCATCACGCCACGGGCTCTTGTCGAGTGCTTTAAGCAGGTTCGCCTCGCTCACCTGATCATCCAGAGCATCAGCATTTGCGCCTGGGAACCAATGTCCACCATTGCCAAGCAGACCGTAACGGGCTTTTGCGTAGCGCTCCATTCCCCAAGCTTCAACAAGGTTGTGGAGCCAAAGCAACTTCGGGATATTGATCTTGCCTGGCGTGTCCTGCCAAAGGGGTAGTCCCTTCTGCCAGCTTGCCAACCATGCCTCTCCGAGGGCTAATCGAGCCGCACGTTCTAGGCGCTGTTCAACTGGGAGAAGCAGCTCAGCAGCACGTGGCAAAAGGCTTACGGCCTCCAAATGCAAATCAAGGTCTTCCGCCCTGGCGGCACCAACGCTGATCGTATGGACTCGCGGATCTTGCAAGCAGAAAAGATCGTTGAAGACAATCGGATGAAGCGGTGAACAAAGTTCGAGCCACTGCGGCGATGGGCTGTGGAGATGGCCGCCTTTGTCCGTCGGGCTGATGATGAAGACACCGAGATCGTGCCGACCTGCCGCATCAAGCGCTGGGGCATTGTCCTGATAGATGTAATACCAATGCAAATTGACGTAATCAAAAGCATTCGTCTCAATGGCCTTCACGATCAGGTCAGTAGGGCCATGGGTCGAAAAACCCACATGACCGATACGCCCCTCACCCTGCCAGCGCCGCACCACATCCAGGCAACCTCCAGGTCTCAATGTCTGGTCGAGATGCTCCGGAAGGTTGAGGCCATGGATCGCTAGCAAATCGAGCCGTTCGCATTGCAGCCGTTCAAAACTCAACTTCAACTCGGCTTCAAAAGCCTTTGGATCCTCAGAGGGGGGGACTTTTGTCTGCAAAACCCTCTCTGAATCAGGGACTTCCGGCAAGGCCCAACCGAGCTGACGTTCAGAAGTGCCGTAATGGCGAGCGGTTTCAACATGATGAAACCCACACTCCACGGCATATTGCAATGTGGACTTGAGGTTCTGTTGCGTTGCGGAGGTGATCGCCTCAGCCTCTAGATCCTGCCAGCTCTGCTGAAAACGCATGCCGCCAATGGAAAGCACTGGCATGGAAAGTTCCGTTCGACCAAAGCGCCTAGAAGGTAAAGGCTTGAGCTGCCCATGGACATCGGCCATCAACGCGACCGCGGAAAATGCCGCCTAGGCCTGACAGAAGACTGCTTACCAAGAGTGGACATTTCAAGGGCCTCGAGCTGCAAACGCAGCTCATCTAACTTTTCAAAGTTGACCCAATGAATGCAATTAACAGGGCATGTATCAATTGCTTCCTGGACCAATTCAAGGCTGTCTCCATCCTGACGAATCGCTCTTGATCGCCCTAAATCAGGTTCAATCACAAAGGTATTGGTCGCCACATGGGAGCAGTAACGACAGCCTATGCAAGCAGACTCATCAACCCAAACAGCCTTTTCTCGTAGCTTGCCTCCAAGCATTGGCTCCAACCCATTGGGCCCCTCAATGGCCTGGGCTGGAGCAAGAAAGGCTGCAGAAGGATCACTCAATGGTTGCTAGCAAAACTTCAGGCATCCCAGCGGGTGACCACAAGTTCAATCGAACCGTCAACACTGTTGCGTTGTTCAGCCACTTCAAAACCTTCTTCTGCAGTGGCAGCCAAAACAGTATTCAACGCATAACGCTGCGTGAGCTGGGCTAAGAAACGCTCAAGAGGCACCTTTTGTCGCCAAAGGTCGAGATCTGTGACCAATTCATAAGCACCATTGGTGGCATTCCAGCGAAAGCCAAGATCGCCACCTTCTTGCATGGCTACGGCCAACTCCGCAGTAACCGTCTGACCGCGATAGCCACGCACAGGTCGCTCACCGTCTTCCGGCTGATAGCCCAAATCCTGCAAGGCCTGAACCAGAGGCTCTCGCTTACGCAGTTGGGTTTTGACAGTACTGAAGTGAGACATCAGGGGAGTTCTGCAGGAATGGAACTGGACTGGTTCTGGGGGAGAAGATAAGCCTCAGGCGTTGGTTCCCTTGTCTCCACAACACCAAGCGCATTTTCAAGTCGCTCAGTCAGTTGATGACAGGCATCACCAACAACTCCATCAACACTTTCTTCAACACGACCATCGGGTCGAATTCGAAACCGCAGAGTGCGTTGAGGCATCCACTTCAAAGAATCGAACGTGGATGCTAGAAGCAAGTTTCGCCGACTGACGTGAAGTTGTTACATCGTCAAGACGCCTAAAAGGCATCACAAGCCAACGGATGACTCAGGCAAGCAATCCTTCATCAATAAGGCGCTGAAGCCTTTGAGCAACCTTCGGATTCTCAAGTTGTTCAAGTGCAATGCGCGCTTCATCACGAACTGAAGCCTCTCCATCGTGAACCAAGGCCGTCATAAAAGCCTCCACCAGATCCTGCTGACGGGGACCCAACAAGCTTTCATAAAGACGACCTAGTGCCCAGATGCAGTTGCTGCGAACAACAGGCTCGCTATCAATTTGCAGGCTCATCAGCAATTGACTGGCCGCAGCGTCAGCCTTCGTTGCTGAAGTTCCACCCACTTCAGCCAAGGATCCAGAAGCCCAAAGCCTTACTGCAGCAACATCAGTCTGCAGGGCATTGATCAGTGGATCGAGAACGGGCGCCTCAGCGTAATTACCAAGACTCCAAGCCGTTGCCTTGCGCACATAGGCATTGCTATCCGTCTGAAGTAAATCCAACAGGGGCTCTACTGCAGGGGATGAAGGGTTGCGACCAAGGGCATACACCGCACTCATCCTCTGCACCGGACAAGCCTGCTCCAATAGGGGCAACAGCAATGGCACAGCTCGAGGATCTCTGTGTTCACAAAACACTCTGAGCCCCTGCAAGCGCTCCTCATATCCCTGATTCAACCAGGTCAAAGCTGTTTCACATTCACGCTCGGCCTGCAAAGCATCCCCATCAGGATCATCCATGGCGATCTCATCAAGCGGATCGCCAACTAATTCGGCAGCCAGCTCCTTGGCCAACACATCAGGATCGATGGCCAGATTGGCCATCCCCTCTTCAGCTGGTTGTTCGGAGGCATTGGTCATGAATGTGATCGTAGATGCTTAAAGCCAACTGGGGTCAACCCATTGAAGCCGGTGCAAGCATGTCGCCCGGCAACCAGATGCGAGCGCTGACTGCAAATAATGCCAAGCCAAAAAGGGCCACTATCAACACCGGCAAAAGGGTGGAACGGAAGAACTGCAAGTTAGGAAGGCTTTGACGTCATTCTGAAGCCTGTTCAGCCCGCTCCCGCCCTCAGCCCATAGGTTCTCAGCAAGGGAAAACCGCACACCACAGCCAGCACCAGCCCCATCCAGCCGGTCAGGGACTGATGCAGAAGGAAAGCCCCAGAGCCAATCAAGGCACCGAACAGAACACCACTGCTAAGCAGAAAGCGACGGATCAGTTCTCCCAGGGAATCCACCATCTCCACGCCTAACCGCTTGCGCCAACGGCTCCAGCCTGGGCCTGGCGGCCGCACCTGCTGGACAAAACGTTCCAGCACCTCCGGTGATTCAGGAGGTGTAGACAACATCACCACAATCCACACCACGGCGGTGATCCCAGTGGTGACAATCAGGCGCTCGCCGTAATCGGCAATCTTCAGAGGAGGCAACACCCCGAGCCGACCAAGCAGCGGATCTAATTTCCCCGACGTGCTCAGCCCCACAATGAAGCCGCAAATCATGGCCGCCAGCTCAGCGGCGGCATTGATCCGCCACCAGAACCAACGCAGGATGAGGACTGCGCCTGAACCAGTTCCGATCACAATGACAAGGCGAAAAATGTCGCCAATGCTCTGAGCCAGCATGGCCACAACAACCCCGCAGAAGAGCAACAAAACGCTGACGATCTGCCCCACCAGCATCAATTCCTTCTGGCTGGCCTTGGGGTGTACAAAGCGCTGGTAAAGATCATGGGTGAGATAGCTGGCACCCCAGTTCACCGAGGTACTCACGGTGCTCATAAAGGCCGCAACCAGCGACACAACCACCAGGCCCAGAATCACCGGAGGTAGATAACGCACTGCCAAGATCGGATAACTGAGCTCCCAGTCACCACCAGGTGGAAGCAGAACCAGAGCAGCAAGTGCCACCACCACCCACAACCAGCTACGCAACAAATAATTGACGACTAGAAACACCCAGCCGGCCAACTGGGCCTGACGCTCATCTCGTGTAGCCAGCATGCGCTGAATAAATTCACCGCCACCGTCACTGCGACGAAAGCTCCACCACTGCAATGTCAGGTAGGCCAAGAAGGTTGCAACACTGATTTGGGCTCCGTCGATCCACCTAAAGCCCATCCCAGCTGGAGCCGCCCAGCTGAAGCCCCCCTCGCTCCAGGGCCATGTCCAGCTGAAGCCCCCATCACTCCATTGCCATGGCACCAGAGAGAGAAGTTCCGGTCGACCCAGATCGCTGATTTTGGAGAGCATCGCCTCCATGCCACCGGCGGCATGCACCGCAGCCCAGGCCACGGCCAGAGCTCCGAGCATGGCCAGCACAAGTTGCACGAAATCGGTGACCACCACGGCCCAGAGACCACCAGCAACCGTATAGATCAGCACAAAAGCTGCCACCACCACCAGCAGTGCCACGGTGTCGGTCACTCCCCCCAAGGACGCCATTGGCTGATTCGAGACGATGCCAAGCGCTTCCACCACCTTGCGCATCGCCAGGAACGCATAACCAATGCCAATGCAGTTCACCGGCAGAGCGAGAAGGAAGGCCTTGGTCCCCCGCAGCCAGGCGGCGGTTGCTCCGCCATAGCGCAACTCTGTGAAGGCAGCGTCGGTCATCACGCCACTGCGGCGCCACAAGGGTGCAAACACCACAGCCATAGCCACGTGAGCGAAACCGAAACCCCACCATTGCCAGTTCCCTGCCAGGCCTTGCGTTCCAACCAAACCAGCGACATAGAGGGGCGTATCAATGGAGAAGGTGGTCGCCGCCATCGACGCACCCGCTAGCCAGCCACTCAAGCGGCGTCCAGCAACGAAATAATCCTCCTCGCTGCGATTACGACGCGATAACCAGAGCCCCAGAAGAAGGGTTAGCAGCAAGTAGCCAAAAAGGATGATCCAGTCGATGACTGCCATAGCCCTGGGCAAGTGATGGCAGTCTCACTCAGTTGACGTTATTCAGCCGATAGCAGCGTGCTGGCGCCGAAGCTGACCACAAGCTGCGTTCTGATCCAACCCACGGCTAGCCCGCAAACTCACTGCAACGCCACGCCTCTCCAGAACACTGCGAAAGTTCTCGATCCTTAGACGCGTTGGACGCTGAAAATTTTCCTCATCAATGGGGTTGTAGGCAATCAAATTCACATGGCTCTGAAAGCCACCAACCCGATCGGCCAATTCCTCGGCATGCTTGGGATGATCGTTGAGTTCTCCAAGGAGTATGTATTCAAAACTGACTCGCCTACCTGTGAGCTCGAGATAGTGACGGCAATCGTCGAGGAGAGAATCAAAGGGATAGGCACGCGCCGTTGGGATCAAGCGTTCGCGTAACTCCTGATTAGGCGCATGCAGGCTGACCGCCAAGGTGAATTGGGCACGCCCAAGGCGTTTTAAAGCCAACTCAGCCAACGTAGGCAGAGCATTAACCACGCCAACAGTGCTCACCGTGATGCGGCGTTGACCGATGCCAAGTTCATGATTCAAACAATGGATCGCAGCAAGAACGGCTTCGCTATTCAGGAGAGGTTCACCCATACCCATAAACACCACATGGGATGGACGACGATTCATCGCTTCGCCGATACTCAGTACCTGATCGACAATTTCATGGGTGAACAAGGATCGCTGCAAACCCTCCTTGCCAGTTGCACAAAAACGACAGGCCATCGGGCAACCCACCTGACTAGAGACACATACCGTTAAGCGCTGCTCAGTGGGTATGCCAACGGCCTCAATTGTTTCACCATCAGCTGTGGCCAAAAGCAACTTCGTTGTGGAGTCAGTCGCAATGCTGCGATCCAACTCCTGCAACCGTCCCAGGCTTATGCCGCGCTGCTCGAGGGAGTGGCGCCAGCGCTTTGGCAGCACCGTAATCGCCTCAAAACTCCTCGCACCCTTCGTATAAAGCCAATCATGCAATTGACGGCCACGAAAAGCTGGCTGCCCCTCCGCAACGGCCCACTGTTCCAGTTCGGCAGCGCTAAGGCCCAGCAAAGTCTTATGGCTACCGCCGTCAAGCGTGAGCCTGTTTGTCACCAGATCAGCAAGCCGTGCCTCAACTTGGCTTCTGCAGCCATCAAGGCCAAGAAACCAAGCATCGCCAGACGACCATTGAGCTTCTCGTTATAAACATGAAAGCCAAAACGAGGCTTTCGACGTTTTGGGACCAGAGTGGGTTCAAGCATGGATAGCGACCTCAACAAAGCAATCAGGGAATCGACAAACCATCGACAGAGATAACGGCAACCAATCACTCATCGGTTTTAAGCAATCCCTCTTCCTGCAAACCCTCAAGCGCAGCAGGATCAGGCAGCTGCTCCTCCTGGAGTTCATTGTCTCCAGATGGACGCGTAAATGCAGCAAAGTTGCTTGCAGCTTCCGGATCAATGCCATGGCGACTACGGGTCGCCTCGAGATCAGCATCACTGGGATCAGCTAGCAAAGACGTTGCACTTGCAACTGGAGCCGCAGGCATTTCAACGGTGTAATCCGGGCGCAGGTTCTGCATGCGGCGATAGCCAGCTGGATCCTCCGCCAGGATGTCCGGGTGAGGCCCTGCTTCTGCCTGTAGCTCTTCAACAAAGCCACTGAAACCAGTGCCAGCAGGAATCAGTCGGCCAATAATCACGTTCTCCTTGAGACCACGCAACCAATCGCTCTTGCCCTCGATCGCAGCTTCTGTGAGCACTCTTGTTGTCTCCTGGAATGAAGCCGCCGAGATGAAGCTGTCCGTATTTAGAGATGCCTTCGTAATGCCCAGCAAGACTGGCGTGAACTCAGCCGGCGCACCCCCGGTGATTGACATCGCCTGGTTGGTGTCTTCAACCTGACGCAGTTCAATCAATTCACCTGGAAGCAAGGTGGTATCACCAGCATCCTCAATCCTCACCTTGCTGGTCATCTGACGAACAATCACCTCAATGTGCTTGTCGTCAATCGAGACACCCTGGGACTTGTAGACGTTTTGCACTTCCGTCACCAGACGGTGCTGCAGTTTGGCAATCGCCTCCTGAGCGGCTTCCATCAGAGGCTTACGGCCGCGTAGATCTTCAAAGAAACACTCCAAAAGCTCATGCGGGTTGATCGGACCATCAGTCAGCAATTCACCAGCATTGACCTGCTGAGAATTTCTGACCATCACAGTGCGACCAAGAAGGATCGGGTATTCACCAATGGCATCATCAGCCTCGATCACTGTGACCGTGGTTGATTCATCGTCTTCACCTTGCTTGATCTCGATCGTGCCGGGTTTTTTGCACAACACTGCCGATTCCCTTGGACGCCGTGCTTCGAGCAACTCTTCAATTCGCGGTAGGCCCTGAACGATGTCACCAGTCTTCTGACGTTCAAAGACCAGCAGAGCGAGTCCATCACCCCTCTGCACAAGATCGCCATCGCGAACGTGCAGAACTGAATCAGGGGAAACCATGTATGGACGAGCAAGGCGCAGCGTGATGGCCTTGCCATCGACCGCCTCAACCTCTCCACAACAGCTAGCGGGCTCATCTTTTGCCAACATCTCGCCATCAACAAATCGCTGACCGACGCTGACCAAGGGAGCTGATTTGCAGGTCACAGTGATGGTGTCTTCATCACGCTCAACGATCAATCGCCTCACAGGATCGCCTTCCTGAACAACAGGCAACTGAGCAACACCTTCTTGCTTGCAGAGAATCTGTGTTGTGGCGACAACATCGCCAGCCTTAACCGCCTGACTGTCTTCGACCTGTAGCTCTGTATGGGTCGAGCCATGACTGGAATCAGAAATCGTGTCACGACGCACCAAGATGCTTTCGAGGATCACCAAACGCAAGCGATCGATGGTCTTGGCGCGTTTATCACGCACAGCCTCAACATCGACAGTCATCTGGGGAGTGGTATCGAAAGTCTCCAAGCTCAACTGTGTTTTAAGCAGCTCAACACCCTCAACTGACTTGATTAATTCACCGTCTTTGAACGCCAGTCGCTGGGTTGCCTTAACGCCAAGAGAAGGACCATTGGGTTGCTTCACATGACCGAGCTCAGGCAGTTGGGCTTCATTGGGGATTGTGAATTCTTCCACTGGCCTCAATAACAAGCCAGTGCCCTCAGGTGTTTCAACGGCCTGAACAAACACTGATGCCTCTGCCTTGAGGCCTTTGGCGATCGTTTCACCAGGGTTAACCATCTGGCCATCACCGGTAAAGCGCTCAATCGCCTTGCTTTCCTTACAAAGATGGAAGCTGCCACTGCGCACGATGATTTCACGCAGGATGTCGTTCTTCTGAGTAACCGTGACAATCCCAGCGGTCTGGCTAAATATGTCCTTCACAACTTCAGTACCGGCCTCAATCCACTGACCGTCTTCAATCATCAACAAGGAGATGTCTTTGTTGATCTCATGGGTCTCCTGAGGAATCCAAAGCAGCGTTCCACCCTTACTCACCTCAAAGCCATTCTTGGCTGAACGCGCTTTTTTAATCGCCAAACCGGGTGCGAATTTCACCAGACCGCCGGTTTGAGTGCGGAAGCGATCATCCGCAAGTTCTGCTACCACCTCACCATTGCCGATCTTGCTACCAGGAACAGTGTTCAGGCGATAGCGAGTACCGTCTTTGGCTTCAAGGTGCCAAATTTCACCCGAATGGGTTGACTCGCCAAGGAGCTTGAAGTCTTTCAAGGTCATCGAGGTGGTCACGATCTGCACTTCTCGTGAATCACCAATCGAGTCGCGCAATCGCACCTCGCCACCAAATTCACTGGCCTGGCTTGCTTCAGCCATAACCTGCCCTGAGGTGACCTTGACATTGCCCTGAACCACAGGCAGGGCATTGGGTGGCAAGTTATACACATCGCCCGCCAATACCCAAAGGCGGCCGAGACGCTGCTCTTTCAGGGTGATGTTGCCCTGACGGTCGGTAACTTCCTTGGGCTGAATCGCACTCTCATATCGAACCTGACCAGCCAGATCACAGATCACATCTTTGGTGGCCTTTTCAACGCTCTTAAGCACTGCACCAGCAGCAATCTGAGCCACTGTTACGTCTGCAGGAATCTCTTGATCTTTGTCGACGAATAGCAAAGATCCATTTGTGATCTCAATCTTCTGAGCGCGACCCTTGCCTGATGGTTTCACCGTAAGAGTGAAGTCGACTTCAGCCTGCTGGGCCTCAACACCATGAGGAGTGCGGTAGCCACGCACACGAGCCTTCGGACCAAATTCAACGGTGCCGGCAACCGTGGAACGAACAACACCTGTCTCTGCAGTAGAAACACCACCGGTGTGGAAGGTCCGCATGGTGAGCTGCGTACCAGGCTCTCCAATCGACTGAGCCGCAATGATGCCGACGGCTTCACCGAGGTCGACAAGCTCGTTATGAGCCAAAGCCCAGCCATAACACTTGCGGCAAACAGAACGGGTGGCTTCGCATGTCAATGGTGAACGCACCATCACCGCAGTAATACCGGCTTTTTCAAACCGCTTGGACAGCAATGGGTCGATTTCCTTGTCGCGCTCAGCAAGGACTTCCTCATCGGCGCTAATCACCTGCTCTGCAGTAAGCCGTCCGACCAGGCGACTGCCGAAACCACCATCTTCGAGCTTCACAGCGATGGCTCGTGTCGTGCAGCAATCGTCCTCACGAACAATCACGTCTTGCGCGACATCAACCAAGCGACGGGTGAGGTAACCAGAGTCGGCCGTACGTAGAGCCGTGTCCACAAGACCCTTACGCGCTCCATAGGAGGAGATCACGTACTCCGTAACTGTTAAACCCTCGCGGAAATTGGTGCGGATCGGCAAGTCAATGATCTCGCCTTGCGGATTGGCCATCAAGCCACGCATGCCCACCAGCTGTCGCACCTGAGACATATTTCCTCGGGCGCCAGAGTTGGCCATCATCCAGACCGAGTTCAGCGGATCGTTCTGGTTGAAGTTCTTCTTCACGGCGTCGACAAGACGCTCGTTGGTCTCTGTCCAGGTGTCAATCACCTTCGTATGACGCTCAACCTCTGTGATTGCACCAAGTCGATAGCACTCTTCTGTCGTGGTGATCTGCTCCTCAGCCTGTGCAAGCAAGTCCTTCTTCGCTGCAGGCACCTTGAGATCATCCACGGAAATGGATACAGCTGCCTGGGTGGCGTAGCGGAAGCCAAGATCCTTGAGATTATCCGCCATTGATGCGGTTACAGCCGTCCCATGGTGCTTAAAAGCCCAAGCCACCAATTGCTTGAGACCCCTCTTATCCACAACCCGATTGCGGAAAGGAGGCGGTGTTTTCGGCAACGCTTTCGCCGCAAGTAAAGCGGCTTTTTTTGCAGCTTTTGCCTTCGCACTCTTCGATTTAGAAGACTTGCTGGAGGACTTGCGAGCTTTAGGAGTGGTTGAGGTCATGATGGCTACGCGCGGATCAGTTCAGGAAGGGAAACAGAAGAATTGGCTGTTAATCAGGCGGAGGCCACCGCATTGATAATCGTGTGATTCATCACGACGCGGCCCACGGTGGTAAGGATGTAACGACTAATCAGTGCGCCGTCTTCATCGAAGCGGTCCCTGCGATAAGTCCACTGCTCAAATCGCGTGCCATCGCTGAGGGTGTCTGCCTTCAAAGGCTCTTGAAGCTCATCTTCATCCTCAACCTCACCGTTAAAACGCACCCATAGCCACTCATGCAAGCTGATGCGTTTGTCTTCAAAGGCATGGATGGCGTCATCTAGACCAGCAAAAGTTTTCGACTGATCACCAAACTCGGGCATTTGATAGTCCGGCTGAATCGCCGTGAGGTAATAGGAACCAAGCACCATGTCCTGAGATGGCGTGACAATTGGCTCACCCGTCGCCGGAGAAAGAATGTTGTTGCTGGCCAGCATCAACATCCTTGCTTCTGTCTGTGCCTCAATTGCTAATGGAACATGAACGGCCATTTGGTCGCCGTCAAAGTCAGCGTTGAAAGCGGGGCAAACCAAAGGATGTAACTGAATGGCACGACCAGCTACCAACTTTGGCTCGAAAGCCTGAATACCAAGGCGATGCAAAGTTGGCGCTCGGTTCAACAGGATCGGATGCCCCTCAATTACCTCCTGCAACACCTGCATCACCTCATCATCAGCGCGTTGAATGAGCTTCTTGGCCGCTTTGATGTTGTTGACGATGTTCTGACGAATCAGTCGATGAATAACAAACGGCTGAAAGAGCTCGATCGCCATCTCTTTCGGCAGACCGCACTGATGCATCTTGAGCTTGGGGCCAACAACGATCACTGAGCGACCGGAGTAATCAACACGCTTACCGAGCAAGTTCTGGCGGAAACGCCCCTGCTTGCCCTCGATGATGTCACTCAGAGACTTCAAGGGTCGGTTGTTGGCACCAACAACTGTTCTGCCGCGGCGACCGTTATCGATCAGGGCATCCACAGCTTCCTGAAGCATCCGCTTTTCATTACGGACGATGATTTCAGGCGCAAGAATTTCCTGCAATCGAGCCAAGCGATTGTTGCGGTTAATCACCCGGCGATAGAGATCATTCAGGTCAGAAGTTGCAAAGCGCCCACCATCGAGTTGCACCATCGGGCGCAAATCGGGAGGAATCACTGGAATCGCATCCAAGACCATCCACTCAGGCCTTGCATTGGTAGCGATGAAGTTATCAATCACACGCAATCGCTTGATGAGTTTTGCGCGCTTTTGCCCTTTACTACCGGCAATGTCCTCTCTCAGTTGTTCAGCAACCTGTGCCAACTCAAGATCTTCTAATAATTGCTTTAAAGCTTCCGCACCAATGCCAACAACCGGTTCATTCTCAATCGTTGAATCTTCTGCATAAATCTCATCCTCAATCTCCAGCCACTCATCTTCAGTGAGTAACTGCTTGTACTTAAGGTCTTGATGATCACCTGTATCAAGAACTACATAACAGTTGAAGTAAACAATCTGCTCAACATCGCGCAAGGGCATATCCAGCAGGATTGCCACATAGCTAGGGATTCCCTTCAAGTACCAAACATGGGAAACAGGTGCCGCAAGCTTGATAAAGCCCATCCGATGACGACGGACCCTACTTTCGGTGACCTCTACACCACATCGTTCACACACGATCCCTCTGTGGCGAACACGTTTGTATTTGCCACAATGACATTCCCAATCCTTGGATGGGCCAAATATTTTCTCGCAAAAAAGCCCATCCATTTCGGGCTTAAGTGTGCGGTAGTTAATCGTCTCAGGCTTGGTAACTTCTCCAACAACCTGGCCATTTGGCAAAGTGCGTTGGCCCCACTCCATCACCCGATCGGGTGATGCAAGCGTGATCTTGACGTAATCGAAGTGGTTCTCGGTACGAAGGTTGCTGTTGGTCATGAACGAATCGTGAGCGGTTTAGGAAACGAAAAGCAGTCAGGAGGGGGAGTTAATCGTCGTCATAATCCGCGACGCCGAGTGATTCGTAAGTCGGTCGACTTGGAGTGCTCCGGCGTGGGTTCACATCCTGCATCAGATCGACTTCCTTGCCTTCATCGGTATAAACAGCAATGTCGAGTCCGAGAGACTGAAGCTCTCGCATCAACACCTTGAAAGACTCTGGGGTACCAGGCCTTGGGATGGGCTTGCCTTTAACGATGGCATTGAGAGCCTCATTGCGACCCTGCATATCGTCGGACTTAACTGTCAACAATTCCTGCAAGGTATAAGCAGCGCCATAGGCTTCAAGCGCCCAAACTTCCATCTCACCCAAACGCTGTCCACCTTGCTGAGCCTTGCCACCAAGAGGCTGCTGGGTCACCAGTGAATAAGGGCCAGTGGAACGGGCATGGATCTTGTCATCCACCAAGTGGACAAGCTTGAGGATCTGCGCATAGCCAACTGTGACCGGCTGATCAAAAGGTTCACCACTACGACCATCAATGAGCTGAAGCTTGCCAGGGTTATCAGGGTTGTAGACCCACTCTTTGCCTGGCTGTTTAGCAGCCTCTTTTAAATAAGCCTGAACGGTCTGCTGAGATTTCTCAGGACCATACATTTCATCAAAAGGAACCACTTTGAATCGACAATCAAGATTCGCCGCGGCCCAACCCATTAAACATTCAAAAACCTGGCCAACATTCATCCTGCTTGGCACACCCAAAGGATTCAGGACAATGTCAACTGGCGTTCCATCTGGCAAGTAAGGCATATCTTCGCGATGAAGAATCCTGCTGATGATGCCTTTGTTGCCATGCCGGCCAGCCATCTTGTCGCCAACCTGAATCTTGCGACGCTGAGCAACATATACGCGCACAACCATGTTTGCGCCTGGTGGCAGCTCATCACCCTGCTCACGGGTGTAAAT
>PVBE010898648.1_pt1 | contig 15227 bp, 10 predicted proteins | sample 1631181 | NCBI WGS metagenome assembly PVBE01 (sample SAMN08397723, study PRJNA350692) | Marine metagenome, whole genome shotgun sequencing project. | isolation source: water | place: Pacific Ocean | collected 2012-04 | reverse complement strand
GACATGCTACGTGGTAAAAACAGAGCTTTGGATTTAATATCTAATGACAACTCCTATCAGTTTTTTTCACTGTTGTCTGAAGCAATCAGAACCATTCGAAATCTGCTCAGCCAAGCTGGCTTTAATGAATTTCCCACAGGACTGCTCCAGTCTAATTTTGGAGGAGGTCTAGCCAGTGCATTTGTTACAAAGTGTAATGCAAATGGACGTCAATATGCACTCTCGTTGACTTCCGAACTAAAGTTGAAAAAACTTATCGCTGGTGGTTTCAACCGGGTTTATGAAATTACCCAATCGTTCAGAAATGAAGGCATCGACGGTGAACATTTTCCTGAGTTTACCGCACTAGAAGCATACCTGGTTGGTGATTCTCTTGATCAACTATATCAATTTCTAGAAGAAATCTTTAGAAAACTGTTAGCTACAGACACATCTGGCACACTCAGGAACGTAGTAGATTCGGATAATGTTCAATTGAATCATCTTACATTTGTTGAGGCTATGGATATTGCTTGCTCAGTAAGAAATCCAACCTTGTCATCTCTTGTTTCGTCAAATTCCGAACTTTTTGATGAAGAAATGCATGGATTCACATGGGTATACAAATGTATTACGAAAATTATAGCTCCACACTTTATTGTGCCTACTTTAATTTCTGAAGTCCCTCATGAATTCAATCCATTTTGTAAGATAGTTGAAAATTCAACTCAGCAATCTGTTTTGGTAGCAGGCGGTCTGCACATTGCAACACTTTCAGTAGATGAACATGACCTAGAAAAAGTGCTCCCACAGCTAACCAATCAAGCTGAAGAAACTGGCATTAGTATAAACCAAGAATTATTGGAACTATACAAAATAGGATTGCCTCCCATAACAGGTATTGGAGTGGGTATAAATCGTTTAGCAATGCTTTTCCTTCCTTTGGAGAAAAGACGTATACGTAATTCGATACTGTTCCCCTTTGTATAAAAATAAATATTAAGCCGTCTAATCAATTAGATGGCTTTTTAAATTACACCGCCTTCCAATATTTCGAAAATATTATCTGATGATTTTAAATGCACCATTGAATTCATGGGAATAGTGGCGATTGGTGAAGTATGTCCTATATTTGCATTATATAAAATAGGATATTTGTAATTAGCAGTATATGCATTTATTATTTTTTTTAATTTATTTTCATCAATTTTTTTATAAGTATATGGCCTTCCAATAATTAATCCTTTTATGTTTTTGAAAATATTAAGATTGTCTAAATCTGCAAGATAGGAATCTACTTTCGATAAAGCAAGAGGTGTACCCGGGTATTCTCCTTCTGGCAGATCAATAAATAAAATTTTATCTTTACTATCAATCCAATACTCAGTGCCGGCTAAATGATTTATGGATGAAACACAGCCACCAAAAATATTTCCAGACACTTCGCCTTCTCGCCACCACTGATATCCTGCTGAAACTTTCATCCTTCTTGGTCTTTCTAGATCCTTTTTCCCGCCCCAATCCAATAATTCATCAGTCCACTTATTAGAAGGCTGTATTATACCTATTGGGGTATTTTGACATAAAGCTTTTTTAAAATAATCAACTGTGTACTTATACGGTTGCGGGTGTTCACCAAATTCAGTAATAAGACATGGCCCATAAAAGGTCATTAAGTGAGCCTTAGTAATTATGGCCCAATGTAATACTGTAATATCTGAATATCCGATAAATATTTTTGGATTATCCAGAATAAGTTTATAATCCAAGTGTTTTATTAATTGATTTGAATGATTGCCACCGATTGCGCACATTATTAATTTTACTTCATTATCTCTAAACATTTCATGAATATCATCAACTCTATTTTCTATAGAGGAAGAAACATAATCTTGAGATTCTAAAGAATGTGTAGCAAATTTTATTTTGTATCCTAATTCTTTTAAGGCTTTTTCTGCTGAAGAAACTCTATGAGGAAAAAGTTTTGCCAGTCCAGCAGACGGTGAAATTACTCCGATAGTGTCTCCAGTATTTAATTTTTCTGGTTTAATAAATTTCATGATTATTCCCTATTTTATTGCTAAAGCAAATATACTCATACCTCTATTGCTTATAGTACTCATGCTATTATACCGCATTTCTAATTTTAATATATTATTAAAAATATTTGTATTTTCTAAATATTTAGATATTTCGCTTACTTTTTTATTATCTGGATCAAAATCTTCTACTCCTGGTTGCACTAAAACTGGTATACCAAATGTTTTAAGAGGAGTAAATCCTGTATTAACAAATAATTTTTCAATCGTCTCTTTAGAATGAGTTACCAACTCTGGAACGTGAGGAGCCCATGTGACCCTATTAGTATTTTCAAGCTTTTCTAATTCAGTAATAGTTGCTTTATAATTATTTATTTTTGAAAACAGTGCGTTGTAATACCCATGTGCCATGATAAGTATACGGCTTCCCTTCTTAGTAATTCGATATAATTCTTTCATGGCTTTATCTTGTTCATATATAAAACTTAATGGACTATAGATACTCACAACATGATCAATGCTTTCATTTTTTATACTAGACATGTTTATCATATCTCCTTGTATTAAAGTAATTTTTTCAGTAACATTTGCTTTCTCAAGATTTTCTTCTGCTTTTGCCAACATATCTTCGGATTTATCAAATACAATAATTTTACTAATTGTGTTCTTAGATATATTTATTGCCCAACGCGCTGTTCCTCCTCCTGCATCAAGAATTGTAGTTTTTTGATTACAAAACGGAATGATTTCTTTTTGAATTATTTCCATAATTATTGCATCAGACAATCGCCAAAAAGCACTAGTTTCATTAACGCTGTCTACTGTTTTTGCGTATGGTTTAAAAAAATTTTTAAATTGTTTAATATCCATATCTTAGTTAGGGTTTTGGTAAATATTGCCCTCTTGGTATATGCGTAGCATCCCAAATAACTGGTAATTTTAAAAGCCACTGAACATACCTCTGCCACCCCATACCAAATCCTGATGTTTCTTTATACTTTTTATATCTTCTTGTTTTTAAATATGGCTCATAATCGTCTTTTGGTAGATTAAATATTGCTACTTTTTCTTCTAACTTTTTAATACTTTTTATTCTTGTTCCGCTACCTATTACTTCTCTGTATCCAAAAAGTATCAAATCTGCATTTTGAGCATATTTTCTATTTTTATTCTTATCCCCTTCGTAAGTTTTATGATAAAAAGGAATTTCCATTAAAGGATAGTGTGTTACTAGAACGTGTGAATTTAGAATTTCAGTAAGTTTTATCTCCTCCCATGATTTAAAATATTTCATTGATATTTTTTTGTACTTTTTATCCCCTGTTGCATTAAATAATACATCCATAGCTTCAGTGAATGGAATTCTTTTTACTTTATTTTTATCGAATGAGCTTAATATACTTTTTATTTCTTTACCTGATAAAAAATACTTCAGGTCTTTCATATTATTTTTAACTAATGATGCTGTTATATGCCTCATTAATCCTAGAAGTAATTCTATATTTTCCTCAAAGCCAATCTTCCCCTCAAACTCAATGTGTTGAAATTCTGCAAGATGAGAAAAGTCAGCATCTTCTTTTCTAAAAGAATTATAAATAGAAAATACTTTATCAAGATTGTCTATCAATAAACGTAGTTCCAAATAAAATTGTGAACTCTCAGATAAGAACGCTTTTCTTTTATTATTAAACCAATCTATTTCAACTGGTAATGCATCAGTCGTATAATCTAATGTATCGCCTGAATATACTTCTCCTGGGGATGATATCATTAATGTTGTTATTGGAAGATTGCACCAATCAGCTCCTATTGATTTAAAGTATTCGACTGCGGATAAAAAAATTGTGTTATCAATATTGTGTAAATGAAAATATTTCTTATCTTTTATAATTCTGTCTGATTGGTTTTTTAAATATTTGTCCGTCAATTTTAATGTTGTGATGTCACCGATTGGTTTATTGATTTTATTGCCTAAATATTCAATTATCTGCTTTCCTCCTTTATAATCAGCTTTGTATGTTGCATTCATATGATTATAATCCTACTTTAAATTTTATTAGAAATCAATCAAAAAATCCCTTGTGAATTATCTGAATTCAAGTCCTAAAAATGGCACCGCCTCGGTATCGTAACGATTCCTAAAAATGAAGGGCGCTAGTAATCGAACCTATGGAAATTTTTACTATTATTTAAGTCCTCCTATCTCACAAACACAAAACCCCTCCTCAAAGGGGTCTTGTACAATATTTTAAAAGTGAGCATTTTGGTCTTCCCTCTCACTTTGTAACTAATTATATCATGTTTTTGATTATATCATAATGTTATGCTGAAAGATAACATTATAATTTGAATTTCTAACGTAAAAAACACCCTCTAGGTGCTTTGTATTTTATCTTATTTGACTCATACACTTGATTTTCTCTAAGGTCATCGTGCTAGCACGAGGTGGCGGGCTACCTCGAGCTGGAACCTTGATTTCACTAAGGGATTCTAAGCTTTTTTAGTATATCACAGGATAGGATCCTCGAGCGCTTTTTTATATAAAAAAGTTACAAAAGTGACACAGAATGAGGGATAAAGTTACAGCTAAGTGTAACATAATCATTAAAGACCTCTTCGCTTATTAAGCATAAAGTTTTTTAATGGCTATGCTATAATTTATCTAAATGAAACGAACTCAACTACTAAAATACGTCACGCTAGAAATGCATAGATATTCTCATTTTATCGTAAACGGATTACTATTTTTGTTTTTTGTAATATACTCTCTCACCCTCAGTGGAAGTGTAACTATAATCTATCTAATTGGCGTAATAGCGCTAACATTGTTTAACTTAGGTTCACCGATTGTATTAAAGGGTCGTAGTAGCACTGTTTTGCGTCTGATACTAATGCCTATTATAATTCTCTTAAGCATGGTAAATTTTGCACATTTTAAATACTTCGAAACATTCATAACAACAGAAAGTGGTATGGGGAGATTGCCAAATGTATCTGAATGGAGCTTACTGCTAACTTATTGGCAAACAATTCCTCCCATCCTTTATCTAATAGGCGCTCTGTACATAATATTTTTGTACATTAGTGAACTAAATATTCACATGCAAACTACTAAGAGATTGGGGTTCCTTAAGTATATCAGCATTGTATTGCTTTTATGCTTTTTTGTATTGCCATTTCATTTTCAAAGAGATTCTTGGTACTCAACTTATAATTATTATCGAGATTTAGGACCCATTATATATATAGGCAACGAAGTGTATGCAAGTTTTTACAGCAAATTTTTTGATAAAAAATTGTCAATAAAAGAAAATCTTTTTATTACGTCAAAAAATGAAAAAAGCAATAATCTTACAACGGCTCTGAACTCTCTTTCTCAGCAAACCGAGAATATATCTTCTATAACCATGCCAAAATTTACAACCCCACCAAACATAATTTTTTATCAACTAGAGTCTGTAGGTGCATGGGTGCTAGATCTTGAACAAACACCAATGCCATTCTTAAAAAGTCTTATGGAAAGAGAAGTAACTGTGGAAGAATTTTATGGGAACGATTGTCATACTATTGGTTCGGAATTCACCACTACATGCAGCATACTAACAAGTTCATCAGAGGTAGTGGCTAACCACCTTGATCCTATTAATTTGTCGTGCTTACCGCAAAAACTTGCCGTATCACATTCGTATGATACATCAGTTTACCATGCAAATGTACCCTCTTTTTGGAATAGGGATGTTCTTATGCCTCAAATGGGTTATAACAATCTATTTTTCTCCCCAACATTTCCAGTGCGCTCATATGACGGCGCTGTGATCAATACAATAATACAAAACAATATTACTAAAAAAGACCCCACTCTCGATTATTTCATAGGATATACTTCTCACGGTCCACATACTAAGAATTTTATTGAACGAGAATTAAAGGAAAACGATATAGAGATAAGGCCATTTTCTGGTCTACTTCCAGAGTTTATACATTCTATAGATGCATCAGAGGAAGATATACGAAATTATTTTGGGTTTTTGAAAATTGTAGATAAATCTATTGAACAATTATTTCAGGATTTACAAGAAAGAGGTGAATTGGATAATACTATAATAGTTATTTTTGGTGACCATCGATATTATAACTTTTTAGGAAGTGAACATGAGCAATACAAACGTTTTAATGAATTGCCTTTCGTTATGCATGTTCCTAATATGACACCTACACACATACCAATAACCGCTAGCCATATGGATATCGCGCCGACACTACTTCACCTTCTCAACGAAACTAATTCGATACCCCATGAATTTAGCGGTAAAAGCATATTTTCTTCCACACCAAGAAACTATGCTTATGGTAAGTGTGGCGAGGAAATTTACTTTTTTAACTCCAATTATATAATACAGGGAAATCAAAAAACGAATTTATATAAAGCTCTATTAAATCCTAAAATAAACGATAAATCAAAAATCATAATTGACAAAATAAAATACCTAACTGACATAAGTCAAAAATATTGGGAATATTCTCAAGATAAACTCTTTCCAGATACAACATTAATCAAAAGTCATTCCGATAAAGTGTATATTATTGACAATGGTTATAAGAGGCATATTTACAATGAAAAAATTCTTAATGAGCATGGCTATACATCTAAAGATGTGCATCTGATCTCAAACGAAGTGTTGGATAATTATCCTACAGGAGATGTGGTAAAATTTTTCGAATCTCATCTTGTGAACCGTCCTTTATTATTACGTGCAACAAATAGTATTCTTACACCTGGATCTGCTATTATTAATAACAAACTAGTAGCGCATGCATTAGGCGCAGCTGATAAGACCACAGGCTGTAACTGTCGAGAAGCATTTGTTCAATCATATGCTAACGGTTATCGTCTGTTTGAGGTTGATTTAGCGTTAACAAAAGATAATGAAATTGTAGCTTTTCATGAAGACAAGGAATCATTTATAGGAAGTTCAAAAAACATTTCAGAATTGACACATGATGAATTTAAAAGTCTTTCATACAATGGTCATTTAGATCTTATTGATCTAAATGATTTATTTGCCCTCATGGAAACGCACGTAGATACATATCTTATACTCGATCCTAAAAACGACTATGAAGCAATAATGTCTAAACTTATAAAAAAAGGGGTTACAGAATACCCAGATGTTCTTTCAAGAATTATTCCCCAGATATATTTCCACGAACAGTTAGATCAACTAAATGAGTACCCGTTTAATGATATAATATATACGCTATATCTAAACGAGCCGAGTGAGGATGATGTTCTGACTTTTCTAGAAAATCAAACTAGTGTTACAAGTGTCACAATGAGAGAAAGAAGGTTTAATGAAGATTTTTCGTCACGATTAAAAGAAAACGGCGTTTCGGTATTTGTACACACGGTTAATGATAAGGATGAGATAAAAAAATTTCTAGAAAATGATATAGGTGTCTACACTGACGCATTATAATTGATAAAATGATTAATAAATTTTACTTAAAGCTTTTCGCGATATCTACCACTCTAACATTTTTGTTATTTTCATGGACACTATTCCTTGGTGATTTTTTCTCAGACGATTTTACTTGGCTATGGCATGGTAAACAAATAGATAATGATATTTTACGTATTGCGACATACCGTATGTCGAGTTTTTATTCGCCAGTTATGAATAGCTTTTATTCAGCACTGTATTCCACTATTGAAAATACAACATGGATTTATTTTTTTGCTGGGTTAATTGTCCACTTACTAAATAGCTTCTTGACCGGACTTCTCACTTTTCAATTAACTTATAGTAAGAAAGCATCAATACTTTCTACACTCTTTTTTTGTGTCGTCGGTACTGCATATGAGCCTATAGTGTGGGTTGCATCAAATATGCATAGCATCGTTACCTTTTTTATACTCTCTTCAGTTATTTCCTATATCGCATTTTTAAAAAAACAAAAAGTTTATCTATCACTCATTACGTTTCTTTTTTTCTTAGCCGCGCTCGGAACAAAAGAGGTTGGTATTGTTATAGTACCTTTATTATTTGCAACACTCTCATATACTTTTTTAGAAAAGAAAGAATTATTGAAATCATTCACGCATGTGATACTTATTTTGGCCGTTTTAATCACATCAATTTTTTATTCCATACAACAATTTATATGGCAACGCTCAGGAATTACAGTTCTTGAAGGGGTGTGGGAGGTTACTGTTGGTAATATATTAAAATTACCAATTGTAATTGTAGATGTTCTTGTACCTTTTTTTGAGATTAATAATAACATAACGGCAGTATTTATTCTTGTAATTAGCCTTATGGTGATTATATCTGCGTCATTTAAGATGTATAAAAATAGAATATTCCTATTTGGATGTTTCTGGACTCTTGTTTCTGTCATTCCAACAATATTTTTTACTACAGAGCACTGGTGGGGACCACTTGCATCACGATATACTTATCTACCCCGTGTAGGTATCGCAATACTGGTTGGTACCTTTACGGCTTTAGCTGTTTCAAGAATGAAACGCCGAGTAGTTATCCTTTTTATTGTTCTACTTTTTTATAATCTTTTTTACTGGTCGTTTACCGTTAATCAAAAGTATCCATATGTTTATGCTACAGGCAAAACACTGAAAGAGGCTATTTCATTAATTAATGTAAGTAAAATAACTACGGTATATGTAGCTCCAAATAGACCATTTGAAAGTAATAATGCTTATATAGTGGGTGCATTTGAGACACGAACCGAATTAAAAAAAGAGGACCTAATCTTTCTAAAAGGTGATGCTCCTGGGATTCTTCCAAAGAATTCAGCAATTTTAATATGGGACGCCGAGGAAAGATCATTTCAAGTTGATATACCAACAACTAGCTTGGACATAAAATAAAGTAAATATATAGTTACAGTGGTGTGTAACTTAAAGTGTTTTACGCTATATAACAGAAGTGATATAGTTCCAATATGGATTACCAGCTACAAGTCAAACCATTCAAGCACAAAGACGGATACAAGTATAAGGTTATCGAAATAACCGATATTGCTTTACATACAACAAATATGGAAGCAACGTCCGCTAGCAAGAAGATTAAACAAGCATTTCAGAAGAACACACCAGAAAGGCTTTTTTCGCCCATGGATAACCAAGATAAACATAAAAACGCAACACTCGCTCTGCTTAAAAGTGACCCTGAATTTATGCAATTCATACAAGATGAAGAGGCGAAAGGGTATAAAGTTACAAGTAAGTGTAACTAAAAAATCCATAATCAAAAAACTACAACCTAAGTATGTAGCTTTCAGAAAGCGGGTAACAAGAATCGAGCCAAAAAATTACTTTTTCTCTTCTTTTGTAAATACCAGATATTCCATTATCCTAATACCACCTACAAATGTTTCACTGGCTTAAAAAAACAAAAAACGGCATTTGAGATGCTGTTTTTTTATTGCGGTATTTTAGGCTCGTGGGTCGCCTCGATAAAGAGTTATAGTGGCGGGCAACACGGGTCTAGTACCTACTAGTATAGCGTTTTCAAAGGGATATTCAAAGATATATAATTAGACTATTTTAAGAGCTTAGGTCGCTATTATTATATACAAAATGGGACAAATGGGACACTGGATGAGGATTTTTCAGAATGTCCCGTTTTCTAGCAAACTATTGACAAATTATAAAGAAATTGATATAAAGAACGGCTCTTTGAAAATCTTCGGAGTATAACAAAACCATACTCCGAATCGATAACGAATACGGAGTTCAAAGGAGGAGATCATGTCACCCGACAAGGTAGGCAGAGTTCTGATCGTGTCAGGACAGAGCGGTGTCGGAAAGGACACCATCATCAACATCATCACCAACCGTTCCGACTTCAGCCGCCTTCCTTCGTGCACGACGCGATCGCCTCGACCGGGCGAGATCGACGGTGTCAGTTATCACTTCCTCACCGAGGAAGCATTTCTGGCAATGCATGAAGAAGGCAAGCTGATCGACCACGTCGTCATCAGCGATAAGCACTACGGAATGCCCGCAGACCATATCATCGATGCGGTGAACCGTGGGAAGGACGTTGTACTTCATCTCGTCGTCGGAAGCGCGATGCTCGTGAAGCATCTCATTCCGCAGGCAATGCTGGTGTTCATCTTGCCTCCATCGCACGAAGAACAGGTCAGCCGGATGGTGGGCCGAGGGATGTCCGATGAAGAAGTTCGAATTCGTCTTCGTGACGATCCAACTCCACTAACAGCTTCCAGGTTCTACGACTTCGTCGTGGTGAATCACAACGGCGAGGAACGCGACACCGCAGAAAGAGTTCTTCAGTACGTAGACAGTACAACTGGATCGGGTGCGTACGCTCGCTTGCGTAAAGGGATAGAACCCTATAGAATTGACTATATGTTTCCTCAATATTTTGCTACAGGCAATCAGAACAAGCTGAGAGAGGTCAATTCAATTCTAGGCAAGAATCTCGAGCACATTGAGCTCGACCTCGTCGAACCCCAAGCAGTCGACGTCGCTGAAGTGGTCAAGGACAAGGCACGTGATGCGTTCGAACAGACAGGGAAACTGGTCCTCGTCGAGGATACCAGTCTCGAGTTCGCATGCTGGAATGGCCTTCCGGGCGCACTTGTGAAGTGGTTCATGGATTCCATCGGCAACGAAGGAATTCTCAAGATGATGGCCAACGAAGACAATAGGGTTGCGACCGCCAAAACGGCCGTAGCTTTCTTCGATGGCACCACAGCACAAGTCTTCACTGGTGAAGTCACTGGAACCATCCCCACGGAGATAAAGGGAACCTCTGGCTTCGGCTGGGATCCCATCTTCGTACCGGACGGACATACCAAGAGCTTTGCTGAGATGACCCCAGAAGAGAAGAACGAGGTGTCCATGAGACGCATGGCACTCAACAAGCTCAACTCTCACTTCGGCAAGTAGCCGACAAAACAAAGAAAAGGAGTTTCAATTGAACGCCGAAGAACTGGCTCGTACCAAGATGGGCGAGCGTTCTCTTGTGTTGATCAAGCCCGACGGTCTCATGCGAGGTATCGTTGGACGAATCATTCAGCGCTTCGAGGATGCTGGTCTCAGGATCGTAGGCATGAAGATGCTCACCCCTTCGAGGGAGATGCTGGAACAGCATTTCCCCCAGACACGCGAGTGGATGGAGGGGCTGGGCGAGAAATCCCTGGCGACGTATCAGGAGTTCAACATCGACCCCGTCGAGCTGTTGGGCACCGCCGATGCGTACGAGATCGGCAAGATGATCCTCGCTTGGAACTACAACTACCTCTCGAGCGCTCCAGTGATCGCACTGGCTCTGGAGGGGATTCACGCCATCGATGTGATTCGCAAGATGATCGGGCACACGCTGCCCTATCAGGCTGTGTCTGGCACGATTCGTGGAGACTTCTCCATCAACGCGCCGGATCTCGCGAACATCGTGGGTAGTGCCTGCAAGAACATCGTCCATGCCTCCGCGAATGTCGAGGAGGCAACCAATGAACTGCGTCTGTGGTTCTCGGAGAATGAGATCGTGTCGTGGGAACGACCGGATGAGTTCTTCGTTTTCCTCAAGGGCGCCAACGTCACCGGTGAGTGATAAGGAGATTCAAGATGTGCGCTAACTGTAGCGACACCGGCGAACTGGAACTCCAGTTCCATGAGATGAAGGAGAGCGATCATCGCGAGGCTGCGGAGTACGCCTACGCCATCGCAATGATGCGCATGCGGTCGGGTGACCGTTCGGGTGCCCTCGAGTTCGGACGGGAGAGCATCAAGCTGTTCGACCTCTGCATTATGAACGAATACGAAGACTGCGCAGCGCGGAATCAGCGCCTCGGTTGTGTCGAGATCCCCGATCTCATCCACCAGGGCGTGGTCCGTCAGCGCTTGGAGCCACTCGTGCTCTAACCCGCACCTTCGAAGCCACGCCAAGTGGCAAAACCCCCGGACACAAGCATGTACCCTACAATGGGACGTGACTCTGTGTACCGGGGGTTTCGAATTTCTAAACTATTTCTTCTCTTCTTCCCTAAACACCAAATACTCCATTATCCTATACCCCTCCAAATGCTTCACTGGATCAACAAACCTATACCACGGTTCTGAATGAAACCAATCTTTACCATCTTTTGTCTCTTTAACCATCTGTGATTCAGTGAGCTTCTTTGGTGGTAGCGTATCCTTATTGTCTTTTATAAGAAAGATAGAAACATGTGGTTTACCTGAAGCGTTTAACACCGTACGAGGTATTAATACCCCTTCCTTTATAAACCGCTTTACTGCATGTCTATCAATATTAAAACGACTCTCTAAATCATAGGTAGAATACCAACTCTCTTTATTCTTAGCAGCAGTAGCAGGAATAACCTTTTTATCAATAGCTTTCTGACATACAAGACACTTAATACCGTACTTGTCATACCAGGTTTCTTCATTAGAAATTGAAGAAGAGCATATAAAGCAGGAGTAGCCTTCACCTTCAATATGAAAGCCTTTTGGAGAAACTTTCAGCTTTTGTTCCCTTTGATATTCTATATGAGCTTGGTCATACAGTAACTCTGCAAGACCAGCTAAATTATATGCGCCTTCCCGAGCTTCTTCCCAAGAAACCTTCTTACCTTTCTCTTCAAGAAGGTCCTTCATCTCTTGAATACGTTCATCTGAGAGTTGCATACATTGTTTATTTGATATAATTTTCAATTCTTCTATTTCTTGACTCTATAAAATTTATTACTCTTTTTGCATATGTAATATATTGATCAGTATCAAGTGTTGGAGGTGATTTGAAATTATCAAATGGTAAATAAAATTTAATCTTTTTATTTTCATCAAGTAAATCTTCCAATAAAAAGAATTGAATGTAGTCATTAAAATTTTCAAATACTTCAAAGAAGTCTTTGTATCTCAATAAAGTATCATATAGCGGGCTTTTTTGTCCTAAATAAAATAGACGAATACACTCTAACGTTAAGTCGAATCTGTCATCAATAAAACTATTTACTCCACGTGCCTGGTTGATTGTAGGCTTACCGTGAATCTGTTTATTTGGAAAAATTATATATGCTCCAATCGTAGAGCTTGCATTAAAAAGTTCATCGACTGTTTTTGGTATTTGCTTAATAACATCCTTCTTGCCCTTCTGATTTTTATACGAGTGTGTAATGGCATCGCTTCCTAAAAAGAATTCTCCTAGCTTTGAATTATGATATAGATAAGCATTACTTTTATTATCACTTAATTCAAAGGTTTTTCCATTCGGTAAAGATTTACTCCATAAAATTTTATGGTACTTTTTTAGTGTTGGACTTTTGCTGTCCGGATCTTCACCTTTATTTACTTCGGAGTAAAAATCGAAGTTTGTATCAATTATCATTTATGTAATTCTTTCGTAATTTCTATAAATTGAATAGAAGTGACTGCTTAGTTTTTTCAATCCAAAATTTCTCTTAACCACTCTTTGAAAATAGTGACTCAGATAATTTTAAAGAATAACCAAAAACTGGGGCGAGGTTCTCAACCAACTGGCTGAGTGACCATTGGACGTAATGTCCAAAACAAGGCGGTTTTCTACGGAAGACCGCCTGTTTTCTTATTTTATTTGACTTAGTTCTTCTATGTTTGAACTATGGACAGTATCAATCGCTTTTCTATAGACTTTAATAATTTCTTTTCGTTGTATAACCGTCATATTAGGATCTAATTGTGAAATAATGTCATTTGTTCTGTTTCTTGCTTCTTGCAAAACAGGGATAATCCGTGCATATTCAGGTATTGATTTTTGTTTATCAATTCTATCAATAAAGTAATCAATATTTGCTAACGAACGGATGTAAACAGTCTTCCACGCATCTTTATCTTGTTCTGATATATCTACTGCATAATCATTTTCTACCTCAAGACATTCAATTAAACCATCAAGGTGCGCCTCCATGCGTTTAACTTCGCTTTCCCGAAACGGATCACTCACACCATACTCTATAGCCATTTTAGTGCCCAAAGCATCTATTACACATTCTTTAAGAGAGAATTCAACTTGTCTTTTGAGTCTTTCTTTTTCTTCTTCCACCTCATGTTCTGGAAAAAGTTCTACAACATTGTCAATTTCACTTTCCATAGCCTTTGCTATTTTTGTATCTGTACCACGTTGTGCCCATGATAAAAGGTGTCCTACTTCATGCGGAGCAACATAATCCACCATATGTAATCTTTTTCCCATTGCGCTAAGATTATCACCCATTTCAAGATAGATTCCGTCTCCTTCAAAGTGCATCTGCATCTCTAATTTCAACTCCAATTTTTGTTCTAAACTATGACCCAAACTTTGCCCAGGTCCATGCCTCCCTGTACCCACCTGTACATAACCAACAGCACCACTGTCATCTTCTTTTCCGTAACCCTCAACGCCACTCAAATAATAACCTGATTCAAGCGCATATAATTCTTTTAAGTAAGTGGTCTTGGTACCTGTCTCTTCAGTAATGAGATCTTTTTTTATTTGTTCTATACTTTCTCTACGTCCCTCTTCTTCCAACCCAGCCTGCTCTCTCTCTTCTTGTTCCTTTAGTTCAGATATCTGTTTTTCAATATTTACCTTATGACCTCCCAACCATTCTTTTATTTGTGATAAATGGTCATTAAGGTTTTCAATTTCTATTCCAGTAGGTTCTATTAAAGTTTCTAAAGATGATAACGTTCTATCAAGTACTCCCAATCTATCATTGAGACTATTTTCTTGGGAGAGATAATATTCCACTTCTTTTCTAACAGTTTCTGCAATTAATTGTCCTAGTTCTTTTGATTGTGTTCTTATTTTTTCAACAAGATTTGGTCTTAAAGCATTCCATTTGTCATTTAACTGTTGTTTAAGGTTCTGATCAGCGTTACAAGAACTTTCTGTAAAGTGCAATATATCATTATCAAATTCTCTAAGTCTCAGACTTATATTACTTTGAAGCGTCCTCCATGAATTCACATCGTTTAAATAAATAGTGCCTCGTTGAATATCAATATGTAATATACCTGCTCTTTTAATTTTCTCAATGCTTGAACTGATATCAGCAGCATCTAGCGTATCCAGCTTAGTAAGTCTATCTTGAATTTGTACGCCATTACGCTTATATTCAGCCGCTTCATTTTCAATTCGCTCTTGTTCTTGTGTTGCTCTTTCATTTTCAATTCGCTCTTGTTCTTGTGTTGCTCTTTCATTT
>PVBE011841099.1_pt1 | contig 15229 bp, 11 predicted proteins | sample 1631181 | NCBI WGS metagenome assembly PVBE01 (sample SAMN08397723, study PRJNA350692) | Marine metagenome, whole genome shotgun sequencing project. | isolation source: water | place: Pacific Ocean | collected 2012-04 | reverse complement strand
CTTCGAATCGCTTCGCGGACACGGCGCCCAGCGAGCCATGCTCCGGCTCGAAACGAATTGCTGATTTCAAAACCGTTTGCTTGCAGGAGGGCCTGAGATTTTCGGGTGATGGCTTCGAATTCATCGGCGGTGTAGGCCTCCACCGCGATCTCATGACCCGCGTCACCACGGCTACCATATGTCAGTTCCGCAGTGTGTCCGACGCCATCGCGCTGGAATTGGATCTTGGCTTTATTACCGCCGCTCGCATTTCGGACTGTTGCCGAGATGTCTGCGTAGGCTGCAATCTTTTTGTCGCCCATTTTCGTGATCAGGTCGCCGATCTTGAGTCCTGCCTTTGCCGCTGGTCCGTCGGGGCTGACGAGGGTGAGCAAGGCACCCTTCTCAGCGTCTTTTCCGGAGACCCCGATGAAGGTAGACCCGCGCATCGGGCGGTCCTTGCCCCAGATGGTTGGCTCGGTCCTGAATTTCACGCCGGCAGCTTCCACTAGCGACTTCCATGGATGGATGTGCAGGCCGAGTTCATCGCCAGGGCGAAGTGCTTTGCGAATATCTGCCTGCACCTTGTTTGCATTGGCATCGAGCTTCGTGAAATAGGCGGCGTTCAGAAAATGAGTGAGAGGTACGTCTGGATGGGCCTCTCGGTATGCACGAAATGCATTCAGGTTGATGGCCGAGAGGTCACGCCCTTCCCAGTCCACACTGATCGATACGTGCACGCGGGGCGGTGTTGGAACCGAGCATGCGGTGAGAGCCAGGATTGCGAATATCGAGAAGTAGCGCAGTATCATCAGGGATCTTCTTGCCAGCTTCGAGGAAGCCCTCCGCGAGGGATTGAAGTAAAGAGGCAGCTTTACTTCTTGGCGTTGCCGTGGATATCGAGGGAGCTTCGGGGGAACATTGCAGTGCCCTACATTCTAGCTAGTTGATCGTATGGTCAACGAGCAAGTGTCTGCTGACCTATTTACAGACATGGGATCAGGGGAGTTCGCCAGACCGAGAAGAACTGATAGCCTGTAGGCGGTGAAGAACACTCGTCGAGACTTCTTGAAGGTCGCCGCTGCGGGTGTCTGCGTCCTCAGCTTCCGCCCTCCTGCCAGCGCCGCTGAGAGCTTGAAGGAACTGCGCTTCGGCATGTGCGCAGATGTACACAAGGACGTCATGCACGACGCGGATGAGCGGCTCGGCGTCTACCTCAAGTACATGGAGAAGAAACGTGCGCACTTCGTCGCGCAAATGGGGGACTTCTGCCAGCCCAAGGCGGCCAACGACTCCTTCCGCAAGGTCTGGCAGAGTTGGGAGGGAGATCAATACAACGTTGTCGGCAACCACGACATGGACGGGGGCTTCAGCCGTGAGGAGTTTCGCGAGTACCTCGGCATGGAGAAGGGTTACTACACCTACCTCCAGCAGGGCTATCGCTTCATCGTTCTCGACGGCAACGACCGCCACAAGAACGCGCCCGGCGGCTATCCCAGGCACATCGGCGAAGCGCAGCGCGCCTGGCTCGCCGAGACCCTCGCTTCCACGGCCGAACCCGTCGTCGTCCTGGTCCATCAGAGCCTCGAGAACGCCAGGGGCGTCGACAACGGCGCCGAGGTGCGCGCCATCCTCGAGGTCGCTAACGAGGATGCCGGGTGGGGGCGCGTCCTCGCCTGCTTCAGCGGACACCACCACCTCGACGATCTCGTCGAAGTCAACGGCATCCCCTACATCCAGGTGAACTCCATGTCCTACAAATGGGTGGGCGGATCGAAGAAACACGAGAGCTACCCGGCAGAGGTCCACGCCGAGCACCCATGGATCGAATACACCTGTCCCTACGCGGACCCGCTCTGGTCCTTCGTCACGATCGACCCCAAGGGCGAACTCCGGATCGAAGGCATCCGATCGAAGTGGGTAGGCCCCTCGCCCGAAGAACTTGGCTACCCAGAAGGCAAAGACACGCGAGGCATCACACCGAATGTCTCAGCGCGTGAGGTCAGCTTGCAGATGAAGAAGTAAAGAAAGAGAGAGGCGGTTACTTGTCTGGGAGGGGTGCGATCCTTTTGCCAGCTTTGTAGATGCCGCACCAAAAGTAGTCGATGGACCATCCTCATTACACTCGGTCCAGACGGCTAAGTGGCGCGGGTGAAGGGCCGGTGGGTGGGGCTACTTTCGCCGCCCGAACGTCTTCCCCTCGCTCTTGCCCGCTAGCTGCGCCTTGACCGACTCGATGCGCCTCAAAGCGAATGGCTTGATGCTGAGGATTTTCCTTCTGACTGCTCGATTGAACCCCGCCCGGTCGCCGTCGATTGCCATGCGGAAGGCCTCCAGATGTTGAGCCGGCTTGTGCTTTAGTGTCGGTCCATTCAGCCAGAAGAGCTTGTCGGCTTTGGCCACGTGGGGTGAGAGGACCTTCTCGAACTCCGCGATGCGGTCGAAGAGCAGGTCTCCAGTGAACGCCTGCTTCATCAGCTGTGCGAGGGCAGCGCGGTAGAGCTTCGGGAAATCCTCGGACGCGAACAGCCGCTCCAAAAGCCGGCGCCTGCCCACCCATGGGCGGTCGATATCCCATTGGACGAGGTCCTCAGCATTGCCGAGCATGGTGAAGGTCCCGAAGGCCTCGTTGATGTCCCAGGGCAGGATTCGCATCTTGCCGTCCGCCCTGTCTATCAACAGGTAGTAGTTGTGCGGCATGCCGACGTAGCTGTCGAGACTGGACAGGATGGACGTGGCCGCGAGATAGCCCGCGAGCTGTTTTAAGTCCATTCGCTCGCCGATCTCGCGTTCGAACGCGGTGTCCGGGGCGCGCTCGATCAACTTGAGCAAGCTGGCGAACGCGCGCAGCTGATCCGTGTTGTCGTCACCCGACTTGATGTTGTAGCTGCGGTAGGAGCTCGGGTCGTCGTCGATGTAGCGCCAGTCCCTTACTTCCGGCTTCATCAGCAAGCTGTCCTTGGACGCTTCGCCGAAGTTGCTCGCGAGGAATCGCCGGTCCACCTGCTCGACGAGGACGTAGATGCCCAGCGGTATGGGTTCAGGCACGCCCCCGATGGTCAGGGTGAGGTTGGCCCAGCCGACACCCGGGGTAGGCAGGCCTGCGGCGCGGTACAGCTCGTAGCCGAGCTTCTCCTTCATGAAGGCCGGGTCGAGGAAGGAGTTGGAGAGGTTCAGCTTGGTTCGGCCGTGCAGCTTCTGGCTTTTCGTGAACCGATTGAGGTCGATCTTGAACGGCTTCTTCAAGCGGGGGCCGGTGGCGCGCAACGACGAGTTACCTTTGAAGCGCAGGCCGGCATCATCGAACCGCTGGCCATCGATCGTGATCTTGGCCCGGGTGTAGGTGTGGCGCTGTCCGCCACCTTTGTTGCGTCTTCGGGGTGGCTGCATGGCGTCCCACCCTTCGCGGGCCACCTCGATCCGGACGTCGAGCACGTGACTCTCGGAGAAGACCGATTTCCAGAAGGCGGTGTCCGCAGGATCTTGAGCCGAGGCGGAAAAGACCAGCTGGCTGGCGGTAACGAGGAACATCGTGAACGTGAATAGAGTTCGCATCTTGCTTCACGGTAGGGGACTCGGCGACCGGCCGCACGAAACCAGCGACGCTTTCGGAGCGGTTCGTAGTCGAAGACGGACCGAGCGAAGTGATCGCCGTCCCCCATCTTGGTGGACTCCACCACCGCGACGCTCGCGGAAGCGCCCGACGCGATCGAGCAGATGCTCAACGGAGTCTCGGGGGAGCAGGAGATGTTCGCATACGGACCCGACAAGTGGACGCTCCGCGAGGTCATCGGACACGTGATCGACGCCGAGCGCATGTTCGCCTACCGGGCACTGCACTTGGCGCGCGGTGACCAAGCGTCCCTTCCCGGCATGGAGCAGGATGAGTGGGCGGGAGCGTCCAACGCCGCAGACAGGGATCTCGGGGAGTTGCTCGCCGAATTCCGCGCGTTGCGCACGGCGAATGTCAGCTTCTTCTCCTCGCTCGACGAAGACTCGTTGTCGCGTCGTGGAGTAGCCAGCGGCACGGAGGTCACGGTGCGGGCCCTCGTCCACATCGTCTGTGGACACGAGTTTCACCACCGCGGCGTGCTGCGCGAGCGCTACCTTCCAGGAATGCAACTTTCCTGACCACCGGGTGCCCCTTAGCGTGGGGTCATGAAAGGGATCTTCCGCCACATCTCCCGGAAGTTGATCGCCGGCGTCGTCGCGTTGCTCCCGATCGGAGGAATCGTCCTCGGGGTCCTCTACCTGGAGTCCCTGCTCCTCGATGCGTGGAAGGGGATCGATTCAGAGAAGGTCTACTACTTCCCCGGCCTCGGTTTGATCGCCGCGATCGTCCTGATCTACGTCGTCGGGGTGATGGTCTCCACGTTCTTCGGTCGGATGCTCTGGAAGCTCATCGACGCCCTGCTCACCCGCTTGCCCCTTCTCGGCATGCTGTACAACACGCTCAAGCAGATCCTCGGCTACGGCGAAGGCGAGGACGCCGTGTTCCACCGCGTCGTGTTCGTCAAAGATCCCGATATGAACGCCGAGGAGCTTGGGCTCGTGACGAACAAGACGGGACCCGATGACGACCTTGTCGTCTTCATCCCGGGTTCACCGGTGCCGACGGCCGGTCGGCTGATCGTCATCCCCGAGGCGTCGACGCGTGCCATCGACATGAGCGTGAAGGATGCGTTGACGGCCCTTGTTTCGATGGGGAAGACGGACCTGGAACCCGAGGCGACTGCCTGAGCATCGCGTGCGTCGAGCCGGCGACTTGACGATCCACTTTTGAGTGATCAGGCAAAAGTGTGGCGGATTCGAGTGAACTCTCGAATCCGACCGGCGGCGCCCACCTCGATGCCCTCCTGTTCGAGGCGTTCGCACTGCCTGCGCCCGGACACCGACTCCACCGGTCGACTGATCCTGCCCTGCGCGTTGACGACCCGGTGCCAGGGCACGTCGTCGCGCTCGGCGGGGAGTGCGGCGAGCGCGTGGCCGACCTTGCGGGCGACCGAGCGCATGCCGAGCGCCGCGGCGACGTCCCCGTAGGTCGTGACGTGGCCTTCCGGAACCGTGACGACGACGTCGAACACCTTGTCGTGGAACCCTGGACCGACGATGCGCTGGGGGCCATGTCGTTCCGGATCGTAGGGCATCCATGCACTACAGTGTCGACCCGGCATGCACCGCAAGAAGTTCTCCAAAACCGTGAACCACATCCCCGGTCGGTGGCATTCGTCATGACAGTCATGCCGAAAACCGCCGACAACCCAACGATCGAGCACATGCGCGAGTACGTCGAGTGGGTGCGACGCTTCGCGAGGCAACTCGTGGGCGATCGTGCCGAGGCGGAGGAAGTCGTGCAGGACACGTGGCTCGCCGCGCTTCGCAAGTCGCCGGCGATCTGTTCGATGGTGAATTGGTCGAACGGCATGCCGGTGTTGAGGGCGTTGATGACCCAGTCGCGGTAGGCCCAACTCTGTCGGAGCTGGTCCGCCTGGAAGCCGTTGGAGTCGGCGTAGCGCGCGAGATCGAGTCAGTGCCGCGCCCAGTGTTCGCCGAAGCGAGGGGACGCGAGCAGGCGGTCGACGGTCTTCGCGTAGGCGTCGGGGGATCGATCGCTGAGGAACGTATCGACGTCGGCGATGCTTGGTGGCAAACCTGTCAGGTCCAGATACACGCGGCGCAGCAGGCGCGCGCGCTCTGCCGATCGCGCGGGTTGGAGACCTGCCTTTTCGAGGCGGGCGAGCACGAACGCATCGATGGGATTCCTTGGCCAGTCCCCCGCTTTCACGGCGGGAATGGCCGGGCGCGTGGGCTTCGAGTATGCCCGGTGTTTCTGGCCGGTGAGGGAGGTCGTCACGCCGAGAAGCGCACACAGCACGAGGCTGGTGTGTCGTGATCGGGTGTGTGTCCGTTTCGAGATCATGGTTTCCTCACCGCCGAGCCGGTTCGAGGTCCTACAACAGGAACAGATCCTGAGCTATCCCGTTGCCACCATGCATTACTTCGGTCCGCGCATCGTTCTTCTCCTGGTCCTCGGTCTCGGCGCCTGCCAGGCGACGCCTCTGTCTGAAGCGCGATGGCATCCGAGCGCGACGGGCACGACGTCCAGTCTCCGCGGCTTGCATGCGGTCGACGCCAACACCGTATGGGCGAGCGGCAGCCGTGGCACCGTCCTGCGTTCGACGGACGCTGGGCAGACGTTCGAACTTCACGTCGTCAGCGGGGCGGAGGGCAACGAGATGCGCGACATCCACGGGTTCGATGCGGACACGGCGTTCGTGATCGGTTGCCAACCCGCGCGGGTCTACCGCACGACGGACGGCGGAAGGACGTTCGAGATCGTTCTCGACGCGAACAACGGAAAGGCATTCTTCGACGGCTTGTCGTTCTTCGATCGCGCGCGTGGCGTCGTGTTCGGCGATCCCGTTGGCGATCGGTTCATGGTCTACACGACGGTGGACGGCGGCTCGTCCTGGCAGCGGGTGAAGGAAGATCGACTGCCCCTCGCGCTGCCCGGGGAGGGTGGGTTCGCGGCGAGCGGCACGTGCCTCACCGTCGGGTCGAACGGAGAGGCCTGGATCGGCACCGGCATCGCCGGCGCCCGCGTCATGCGCTCGAAGGATGATGGACGATCATGGGGCGTCGCCGCGACGCCGATGTCCCACGGCGAGGCGGCGGGAGTCTTCTCGCTCGCGTTTCGAAACGGTTCCACCGGCGTCGCGGTCGGTGGTGACTACCGCGCGTCGAAGGAGAGCAGGCGACACGCGGTCGTCACGAGCGATGGAGGGAGACGGTGGTTCCTCGCGTCGGTGCCACCCCGGAAGTTTCGGTCGTGTGCGGTCTACGTGCCCGGGCGTGCATCCACGCTGGTCGCGGTGGGGCCATCCGGGACGGACTACTCGACCGACGACGGAAACACGTGGCAGGCGCTGTCCGACGTCGGGTTCCACGTCGTGTCGTTCGCACCCGACGGGACGGGTTTCGCCGCCGGGTCACGAGGCAGGGTGGCGCGTTTGGTCTTCACACGGTGACCCGGAGCGCGCCTACTTCTTGATCTTCACGTCGATCGGGTTGGAGGTTGCAATGCCCCCTCTCGCGGAGCGACGCCTCCCGACCGGTGTCTCGGGTTTGGGAGAAGTGGCGGACCGAACCGTAACCTCCGTCGGAAGGGCGGTTTGGCGCCGGATTCCATTCGAGCGATGATCACGGCTATCCTGGCGGTGGACAGCCATGCCCATCGTCACCCTTATCACCCGTGCGGTCTGCGCCGCTTCGTTTGTTCTCGCGTGCCAGGATGCCTCGGCGCAGGCGCCCCCCGATCGGTTGCTCGTCGGCTACTGGCACAATTGGGGGACCGGTCTGAAACTGGCTGCGATTCCGAGAGCGTACGACGTCATCAACATTGCCTTCGCGACTCCGACCACGACCGCGGGCGCGACGATGACGTTCACGCCGGCGAGGAGTCTCTACTCGTCGACCACGGCTTTCGTCACGGAGGTTCGCGGGTTGCAGAAAGCGGGCCAGAAAGTGCTGATCTCGATCGGCGGCGGGAATCACCCGGTCGTCGTGAAGTCTGCCACCGACGCGAAGAACTTCGCCACGTCGATGGTGAGCATCATCAAGGCCTACGGGTTCGACGGGATGGACATCGACCTCGAGGGGACATCGCTGTTGCTACAGGCCGGCGACAAGGACTTCCGATCTCCGAAGACGCCGCGGATCGTGCACTTCATCTCGGGCGTCAACCAGGTGATGGCGCAGCTCCCGAATCTGATTCTCACCGCCGCCCCCGAGACTGCGTTCGTGCAGGGTGGCTACCGCACGTACGCGGGAGTCTGGGGCGCGTACCTACCCGTGCTGCACGCGCTCCGATCAAAACTGACATACGTCCACGTGCAGCACTACAACACGGGTTCGATGTTCGGTCGCGACGGCAAGATCTACTCGTCCGCGACTGCGGACTTCCACGTGGCGATGGCCGAGAGTCTGCTCGCGGGCTTCGTAGTCGATGCGTACGGCTTGAAGATCTTCTTCCCTGCGTTTCGAGCCGATCAGGTCGCGATCGGTCTGCCGGCGAGCGGGAGTGCGGCGGGCAGCGGCTACACGTCGGCTGGGGAAGTGCAGAAAGCCCTCGAGTATCTCTACCTGGGGATACCGTTTGGCGGCAAGTACGCGCTCGCAAACACCGGAGGCTATCCGCGCTTTCGCGGGCTGATGACGTGGTCGATCAACTGGGATGTCACCGCCAATCGTCAGTTTTCCAAGCCACACCGCGCGTATCTCGATCAGGTGTTCCTGCGCGTCGACAAGACACAGTTGTCCGCCACCACCGGCGGGACGGCGAACTTCACGCTGCGCGCCTCTCGCGGCGAGGCGAGGCGAACCTATGTCATGCTCGCGGGCCTGAGTGGGACAATGCCCGGCACGTTGCTGCCCGGGGGGAGCGCGACGTTGCCGCTCAACCTCGACGCGCTCTCCTCGCTGTCGATCGATCCTTCGGTGAGTGCCGTATTCGCGAACTTCCTCGGCGTACTCTCCACGGTGGGCACCGCGAACGCGAAGTTGATCCTGCCGAAGGTCCCGGGGACGGCGGGCCTGAAGGTGTACTTCGCGTACGCACTCGCCAATCCCTGGGACTTCGCATCGACCCCCGCGACGATCGCGATCGTCAAGTAACCTACTTGACGACCTTGAACCCGACGGCCGTCGATAGCGCGCCGGTCGGGGTGTTTTCGACCCACTGCATGAATACCGAGACTCCGGCGAGGCTCGAGGTGTTGGGAACCGGCAGAGCCACGCCCGCACGGCCACTCGCAACGACAGCCGGCGCTACGATCAGGAAACCCGAGAGGGGGTCAGGGTCGATGAGGATCGCCCCCAACGGGAGCAGGATGATGCTGTGTGCTGCCGCAGAGAGTGCGAGGACTGCGCTGGGCGCCGCGCTCCCGCTCAGGGTCACCCGGAAGTTCGAATTACCGAGGAACGGCACGTCGCCTGTCATGCCGGCGTGTCCGCCGGTGTTGCGCGGAAACGCCGCGCCGTTCGGCAGGTAGGGGTAGTGCTGCAGTCGTCCGTACTGCTGCGTGATCGTGTCGCTCGTCGCCTGTGCGAGCCAGGTCAGTACCGGCACGTCGATCGTGTTGAACACGCCGCTCTTCGTCGTCTCGACTCGGCGCCGTTCGATGCGCAGATCACACCCCCCCGAGAAGCCGCCCGGCTTCGAACCGGGAATCGTCAGGTCTGCGGCGAGGAAGATCGTTCCGGTCTCCTTCAAGAACCCAGAACCGGCGATGCGTGGATCGAACTCGTAGCACACCATCGCGCTGCCGGATCCTGGATAGGCTGATCCCAACTGCCCCACCGCGAGGATGGTTTCGCGCAGGGGATCGTAGGCCATCCCGTACGTGCCGAAGTTCCGCGATGGCCGAAACGACTGCACCTGCGTGCCGTTCTGCCGGAACTCGGACACCGGGCTGTCGAAGCTTGCAGTGAACATCGTCCCGCGCATCGCGTGGTAGGCGAGGGCGCGGATCGTCGTGATGGAGCTTGCGACGCCGTTTGTGCGCCAGTTCGCGCTGGCGGTCCAACCCTTCGACCGCAGCGTGTTGCCCGTCGTCGCTTTCGTCACGTCGAATGCGAAGACGACGTTGCCACTCGCGGTCCGCTCGCACCCGCCGTAGATGAACTTCGCCAGCGGACCGGACCCGGCGCACAGATCGCGGATGCCCCAGAGCGACTTCGAGGTGAGGACGGGTGGCTGGTCGTAGACCTCGATGTGCCAGTCGCCGCGACCGCTGTTCGCGTTGGGATCCCACCAGAACTCGAGCAGCTTGTGCGGCTTCGTCGTGCTCGAGGAGTCCTGCCTCGCGCTCACCCAGATGTGGCCGATCAAGTTGTCTACGCAGACGCCGATGCAACCGTCCGTCTTGTAGCCGGCGGCTCTGGTGCCGAGCACTTGCACGTCGAGCTTGTGACTGATCGCGGATCCGGTCGGGCCCGGGATGTCGAGACGCGTGCCGACGTTCGGTCGGTGGGGGCCGACGAACTGTGCGGGAAGCGTGCAGGCCAACGCGAATCCCAAGAGCGCGGTGGCGCCGGTGTTGTTGCGTGAGCTCTTCGTTGTGGATCCTCGGCGGCGATGAGGATCCCAGTCTAGCAACGGTTCGAGAACTGCGCCGGAGGCCAGGCTCCCGACCGAGTGCGGCGTGCGTACTGTCGGGCGCTATTGGGCGTTCTTTCGCATCGAGGGCGTGGTCTTCACGTCGACGCCGAGTTCGGTCGTCATGCCATCGAATCGGAGGATCCTGCCGGACTCTGTGGTCACGGCCCCGTCAGCGAGTTGTTCGATGGAACCGTCGAGGCAGAGCCTGACGATCTGACCGGTCTTCAGGATCGACCGCGCCTCGTTGACGTCGACGATGCAGGCCAACCCGTATTCCCGGGCCTGGATCGCGGCGTGGCTCAGCCAGCCGCCGACCTCGGTGATCAGTCCACCGGCCGTCGCGAACACCGTCGACCAGGTCGGATCCGTGAAGCGTGCGACGAGGATTTCTCCGGGTTCGAATGACTCCAGCTCCTCGGTTCTCTGAACCACGCGGACGCGGCCCACGACTTCCTCGGTACCAGCGACGCGCTTGCCGGCGAGATCTCCGCTCGCCTCGGGGCGGGGGATGACGACGTCTTCTGAGCCCAGGGCTTCGAGGTGGCTCACCGCGATGTGCATCGGCAGTTCGATCGTCTCGAACGACTCGTGCGAGTTCATGCGCTCCTCGATGGTGGCCGCCGTGGTGCTGTTGGCTCCGGTCTTCGAGAGTTGGGCGACTTCGTCCGGACGCAGCCACAGGATGTCTTCGTTCAGTCCGAGCCGGCGTCCGATCTCCAGAGTCAGCGCGCGGAACACTGCGAGTTCGCGCATCGCTTCGTGCTTTGCTTCTTCCTTGAGCGCCTGGAATCGGCGCGCCCGGTCGACCGAGATGCTGAGCACGCGACCGAATTCCGGATCCTGCTTCGGTCCAAGATGACCAGCGTCGCTGCTCAACTTCGCCAGGGCCTCGACCGCGTCGGGCGCCTCGCTGTAGCGTGGTTCGGAGAATTCGAAGTCGTGTTGGGCGCGATGGCCGAGTAGTTCGGTGAAGTCACTCGCCTTGGCATCGCCGTTCTTGATGCTCGGCAGCATCTGGAACGCGCGGTGCACGACGGTCTCCGGGATGTTCGCGAGGGCCGCGCCGGGGTTGTGACCGCGCTTCTCGAGCTGGCTAGTCGCGGTCTTGACGAAGTAGTCGGCGGCGATGTTGATGCGCTCCGCCTCGACGTAGGTCGAGGTCACGAATTTGCTCCGGACGTCGCGCCACAGGCCGAACAGGTCGATGTCATTCAGTCGAGTGACGTCCGTCGCTTCGAGAATGCGCATGCGCTTGTGGAACGTCGGGAGGTGATGTTCGCGGAAGTCCTTCTCGAGGGCGTCGGCGCCACGGGTGAGTCGGAAGCTCGCCATGCCGCCCATTCCGACGGACAGACGACGCTTCTCTTCGCGGCGATCCACGAAGAGCTTGCCGAACACGTCCACGACGTAGTCGTTGCCGCCCACCTCGACGTTGTAGGGGATGTCCATCGACCGGCACGCGATGTCGACGCTACCGCCGGCTGCCCAGAGGTCGTTCATGAACGACAGGCTGAACGGCGTCGGGTTCGGGAGCAGCTCGCTGAGTTCGTTCTGTGCGAAGACGGTGTCTTCAGGGTCGGTCGTGTCTCGGACGATGTCGAACAGGCGGGACAATTCACGTTCCCTGAGCGCCTCTGACGAGTTCCCGCTTCCGGCGCCGACCGTGATGTCGCGGGCCTGCAGCAAGAAGAATCGACCCTTCGAGAACGCCCACTCGATGTCCTGAGGGCCGCCGAAGAGCGTCTCGACCTGGCGACCGAGCTCGAGCAACGGGCCGAGATCGATGGCGGGCACGTCGTCGCCGAGACGGCGGTGGGAGACGCGGGTGAACTCGAAAGCCTGTGGCGTCACGGCTCCGCCGACGAGATCCTCGCAGAGTCCTTCCACGAGCTCGATCATGACCTTGCCAGCGTGGCCCGGGTGCTCCGTGAACATGACGCCAGCGAACTCTGCCTGGACCATCGTCTGCACGACGATGCCACCCTGTTCGTCGCCGTCGCCGTAGGCGCGCGCCCGATCGGAGTCCATCGAGGAGTGCACGAATTCGATCGCCTTGAAGAGCTTGTCCTTCGGCACGTTGAGCACCGACTCGAATACGCCGGCGTAGCTGTTCTCGCCGCCGTCCTCCTTGAGACCGGAGCTGCGAACTGCGACGCGATCGGTGTTGAGGGCCCGGTGCAGGCGGCTGATCCTCCGGCGGTCGGCGTTCGAGAGTCGACCATCACGGCTCGCCTGCTGGAGCGCTTTGTTCGTCAGGGAGAATCCGTTGGGCACGGGCAAGCCAAGCTCGAGCATCGCGCCGAGGCGGATGGCCTTGTTGCCGGCGCCGGCGGCGCGGGCGGCTTCTCGGAACGTGACAACGCCCTCTTCTTCCAGGTCCTCCGCCGTGCGTTGGCGGCTGCGGGAGGCGACGAACTGGGCGAGGCGGTTCTGGATCACGACCCAGATCAGGTTCGCGACGAGGTAGAGGTTTGCCGCGGCGGGGAGTGCCCACGTCAGCGCGGACAGGCCGATCATCAGGATCGTGGCGAGGACGAGTTTCTTCTTCGTGATGGCGCCGTTGAGAACGATCGCGGCCATCAAGATCCCGACAGCGATCGGCAGGATGAAGAGCGCGTCTGCCACTCCGAGAGTCCAGAGTCCGAGGAAAGTCTCGGTCGAACCGACCGCCGCGGCCTGAATCACCGCGAAGAACGCCAGGAAGAGCAGCAATTGTCCGATCGACCCCACGAGGTTGAGGATCGGGCTCATCTTCGCGTTGCGGTAGAGTTCTACGATGCCGCGCTGGGCTCGGGCCGGATCATTGGCGAACTGCGCCTTGAGCTTCTTCACCTCGGGGTCGAGGTTGAGCCGACGCCACTGGTCCAGGTCGGACTTGAAGCTCAGCGGGCTGATCAGTCCACGGACCAGCAGCACCAGAAGCAAGATGGCGAGGGCGAGTCCGCCACAGAGGGCTTCGAGAGATCCGAGTGCTTTGGTCAGCCAACCCTTGATCACGCCGAACGGCGTCATGCCAGCCCTTTGCTGGTTCCACGCGGCGACGTGAGCGCGCGTCTTCTTGCCGGTGAGGAACTCGTGTGGGACCGTATAGCGACCCAAGAACGTCCGACCGATCCGATGCAGACGGATACCAAGGATCGAACCGTAGAACGAGCTGCGCTTGTCGTAGCACGCCACGATGACGGGGCCCTTCGGCAGCGCGGCCAACCGCTCTTCGAGCTCTTCGGTTGGCAGCATCCGGATGGGAAGGTTGATCGCGCCTGGCAGGTGACTGTGCTCGAAGTCCCCGGGGTAGCGTACGTCGACGAACACGGCCTTTTGAGTCGCGATGGCATCGGAGACGTCCGGTGTGTCCAGGAGGACGTCGGAGTTCGGCACCGCCGGTAGTTCGCGGAGTTGCTCGCGGGATGCGGCGTCACCGAGTTCGAGAAGACCACCCTCGGAGATCCACTTCTCGTAGCCGCCGATCACGAATTTGCAGTCGACTCCCTCGTTCAAGAAGTCAACGGCGACCTCCGAGCTGCGGTTGCCGGAGAAGCACATCAGGACGGTCTGGGCGCCCTCGCGGACCAGCCCCTTGCGGTTGTGCTTCAGGTCCGGATAGCGGACGTGCCAGCTGTCGGGGAAGCGACCGCCTTCGACTTCTTCGCTCTCGCGGATGTCGATGATGTTCCGTGGGAGGCCGGCGTCGAGAGCGGCCTTGAGATCCGTGGTCGAGAGGCCGGCCCGGTGGGTCTTCTGGTCGCTGTAGGACAGGGTGACGAGCGAGTCGTCGCCGACGGTGCGTCCATTCTCGATCGAGGAGCGGACGAGGTTGGTCCGCAGCCGCGCGTTCTTGAGGTCCTGGACGTACGAGAAGTACAGCATGAAGGCGACGGTGCTGGTCAGCGCCAGACCGGCCGTCGCCCAGAACAGCTTTTGTGAGGTCTGCTTGTCCCGCGCCTTGTCCTTGCGGCGCATCGAGACCGCCGTGCCGCCGACCAGGATCGACACGAAGGCCAGCAACTGGCCCAGGCTGGCGAGCAGGTTGATGACGACGTCTGGTGAGGGGATAGCGACCATGCGGAAGGCCTCGACGAACGTTGTTTCCAGCAGCCGCCACTACTAGATAGTGGGGGGCCTTAACTCAAAAGCGCTGCACGAACGTCCAGGATCGATGTTCGACCTTGCCGTTCAGGAGGTTAGGTCCGTTGTGGCCGTTTGCAGGATTGCTGAATCACCCGACCGACGGAACGCAAGCAAGCCACCGTCTCGAGGCTACGGTGGAGTTATAGTCCCTGTCCTGAAGTTGGTTACGACAGAATCGGCGCGGAGGGGCGCAGCGTCGCCCTAGTTCGGGCCAGACCCGGGATCGGGAGACGCCCAGCGGGTGAGGATCGCGCGCAACTCCTCCGCCAGGAGGGGCTTCGTCAGATAGTCGTCCATGCCCGCGGCGAGGCATCGCTCTCGATCGCCGACCATCGCGTTTGCGGTGACAGCGATGATGGGAGTGTGGCGTTGGGTCCCCGTCTCGCGTTCGCGGATCGCCGCGGTCGCCTGGAACCCGTCCATCTCCGGCATCTGGCAGTCCATCAGGATCAGGTCCCACGACCCGGGGTCGCTGAAGTACGTGTCCAGGCACTCCACGCCGGTGTCGGCGACAGTGACCTTTGTTCCCAGCTTGGCCAACACGTGGCGCAGCAGTTTCTGGTTCGTCGGGTTGTCTTCGGCGAGCAGAACCCGCATCCCCGAGATCTTCGACTCTTTCGTCACGGTCGTCTGCGCGGATTGCGGACTGATCGAGGATGGCGGGTCTGGAATCTTGCCCGCGGTGCTCTGGGACGCGGGGGTGACGGTGTCCGGAGCTTCGATTTCCCAGGTTGCTCGCTTCGGTTTGTCCTCCGTCGCTGGCAAACACAGTTCGAAGGAGAACACGCTGCCTTCACCCGGGTCGCTCTTCACGTCGATGTTGCCGCCCATCAGAATGACGAGCCGGTGGCAGATCGAGAGACCGAGCCCTGATCCGCCGAACTTGCGTGCATGCGATCCGTCAATCTGGCGGAACGGTTCGAACAAGTGGTCCATCTTGTCCGAAGGGATGCCGATGCCGGT
>PVBE012382242.1_pt1 | contig 15232 bp, 14 predicted proteins | sample 1631181 | NCBI WGS metagenome assembly PVBE01 (sample SAMN08397723, study PRJNA350692) | Marine metagenome, whole genome shotgun sequencing project. | isolation source: water | place: Pacific Ocean | collected 2012-04 | reverse complement strand
CTCCACGACCGGCATCCCTCGGGGAAGCTGATCACGCGGGTCCAGGGGGACACCGAGGCGCTCCGGATCCTGTTCGTCGAGGTCATCCTGTCGGCCCCCGCGGACCTGCTGCTGTTCCTGGGCATGTTCACGGTGATGTGGTTCACCGCGCCCGAAGTGGCGTGGCTGACGTTCTCGGTGATTCCGCCGTACATCGTGCTGTTCGCGATCTTCCGCAAGGTCGCCCCGCCCCGGTTCCTCGCGGTCCGCAAGGTCAAGGCGCAGCTGACCGGCTTCCTCACCGAGCACCTGCGGGCGATGCCCACCCTCCAGGCGTTCGATCGCGAGGCGTGGGCCAACGAGCGCTCCGAGGAACTCAACGAGACCGTCTTCCGGGCCGAGGCGATCAGCCACCTCCACCCCGTCTGGTACTTCAACACCGTCGTCCTCATCCGCGCCCTCGGCATCGTGCTGCTGCTCTGGGTCGGCGCGGGCCTCGTGGCCGCCGGTTCGATCACCGTCGGCGTGCTCGTCATGGGGCTGGGCTACCTCCGGCAGATGTTCAACCCGCTGTTCCGACTGTCGCACCAGCTGGCGTCGCTGGAGCGGGCGCGCGCCGCCGCCATTCGCATCGCGGAGCTCCTGGACACCCCGCGCACGATCGCCGATCCGGAGCAGCCGGAGGCGTGGCCCGGGCTCGTGGACGCGGTCCGGCTCGAGCAGGTCGGCTTCCACTACACCGAGGGCACGCCGGTCCTGACGGACCTGAGCCTGGCCATTCCCGCGGGCAGCCACGTGGGCATCGTGGGAGCCACCGGGGCGGGCAAGTCGACGGTGCTCAACCTGCTGCTCCGGTTCCGCGATCCGACCGCCGGCAAGGTCACCGTGGACGGGGTCGATCTGCGGGACATCGCGCTGGCGGACCTGCGCTCCCGGACCGGCCTCGTGCTCCAGGACGTGCACCTGTTCGCGGGCACGGTGCGCGAGAACCTCGGGGGTGGGGACGACGCCGTCATCGCCGCCGCCCTGGCCACCGTCGGCGTCGAGATGCCGCTGGACCACGTGCTGCTGGACGGCGCCGCCAACCTGTCTCGGGGCGAGCGGCAGCTGCTGACCTTCGCGCGGGCGCTGGTGCGTGACCCCGAGCTCCTGGTCCTCGACGAAGCGACCTCAGCGGTCGACCCGCGCACCGAAGCTCGGGTCCAGGCGGCGCTGGAGAAGCTCCAGGAGGGACGCACCACCGTCACGGTGGCCCACCGCCTGGCGACGGTGCGGGGCTGCGACCGCATCTACGTGCTCGGTCGGGGCGGCATCGTGGAGCAGGGGACTCACGGCCAACTGCTGGCCGCCGGTGGCCTCTACGCCGCCCTGCACGAACTCCAGCACGGCGAGGTGGCGGCATGACCCGGCGGGCGCTGCTGTGGCGCTGGCTGCGCGTGACCTGGGCCGGCAGCGGGCTCGAGCTCGGGCTGATCTGTCTGCTGTCGCTGGTCAACGCGGGCCTCGTGGTCGCGTTCCCCTGGCTCTGGCAGTACGTGGTCGACAATGTCCGCGGGGCCGACACCGGGGGGCCGTCGCTGCGCGAGCTCGCCGCCTGGATGGCGGGGGTCGGCGTCGCCCAGTTCCTGCTCTACAACGTGCTCCAGGGCACGCGGTCGATCATGAACGCGAAGATCCAGTGGCGGGCGCGCACGCGGGTGTTCGAGCACCTCAGCCGGCTGGACGCCGCCTTCTACCGGCGCTGGCGGGCGGGCGACCTGGTGACCCGGCTCAGCGACGACGGCGGCGAGAAGATCAGCTGGTTCCTCTGCTCCGGCATCTTCCGCACCCTCGAGGCGGTCCTGGTAGTGATGGCCTGCCTCATCGCGATGGCGTCGCTCGACCCCGTGCTGACGCTGTGGGTCATCCTCCCGCTGCCGATCCTGACCGTGCTGCAGGCGGCGGCCCAGGGCGCGTTGGGTCGGCGCTACGCCGCCGTGCAGCGTTCGATCTCCGGCATCAACGACGAGCTGGAGGCGACCTTCAGCGGCATCCGGATCGTCCAGGCCGCCGGCCTCGCGGAGGCGGCGCGGGCTCGGTTCGTGCGTCAGGCAGGAAGGCAGCGGGACGCCGAGGTGCGGACCTCGGTGGTGCAGCAGGGAGTCCACATCATGTACGGCTACGGCTGGCAGATGGCGGTCGTGGCGCTCCTGCTCGCGGGCGGTCTGCACGTGATGGAGGGGCGCATCACGCTGGGCCAGTTCGTCGCCTTCGAGGGCTTCGTCATGGTCCTCGTCTGGCCGATGTTCGACGTCGGCATGTTCCTGTCCAAGTACAAGCAGACCTTCGTCGCCCTGACCCGCCTGCAGGAGTTGATGGACGAGCCGCCGATCGCGCGCGCCAGCGCTGGTGTGCCTCCCGCGGACGGTCGGGTCGCCGCCTCCGGGGTGGGGGTCGACGCCGAGGACGGCGCGCTCCTGCTGGACGACGTCGCGCTGGAGGCGGCCCCCGGTGAGCTCGTCGCGTTGGTCGGCGAGGTCGGGGCGGGCAAGTCGATCCTGATGCAGGTGCTGGCGGGGGCCCGTCCCCCGACGCGGGGCAGCGTCGCCATCGGGGGGACCGCGGACGTCGACCTCGATCGGGCCGCCCGCCGCGCCGCCGTTGCCCACGTGCCCCAGGATCCGGTGCTGCTGTCGGCCACGGTGAGGGAGAACATCCTCCTGGGCCGCGAGGTGTCGGACGACGACCTCAGCGAGGCGCTGGAGGTCAGCCGCCTGGCCCAGGACCTCCCCGTCCTTCCGGATCGGTTGGAGACCGTGGTCGGTGCGCGCGGGGTGACCCTCTCGGGGGGGCAGCAGCAGCGCGTGGCGTTGGCCCGTGCGTTGGTCGGCCGTCCCCGCGTGCTCCTGCTCGATGACGCCACGGCGGCGCTGGACGCCGACACCGAGGCGGCCTTCTGGCAGCGCTTCGACCGCACGCTGGGCTCCGTCGCGGCGGTGGTCGTGACGCACCGAATCGCGACTATTCAGCGCGCCGACCGGGTGCTGGTGCTCGAAGGAGGCCGGGTCGTGCAGGCGGGCCACCACGCCGAGTTGGAGGCTCAGGACGGTCCCTACCGAGCGATCTACGGCCGCTACTGCGCCGCCGAGGCCGCTGCCGTCTAGACGCCTGGAGCGTGAAAGGGGGGGCGCCGCGGCACCACACGCGGCAGATACGGCATCTCGCCCCCAGGAGGTCCCACCCCTCATCGACTTCGCGCCTTGGGATCCCACGCGCCCGGGGGGCCACCCTCTCGGTCGACGGCCAGCTGCTCCTGACCTACGAGCGGAGGCCCGCCCGGATCCCGCGTTCGGAGTCCTGGCCGCGCTCGCTCCGCCCGGAGTTTGGCGAGGCCGATCCTCACGGCTTCGTGGGGGAGACCCCGGTCGCCTGGGCCGCGCGCGATCGCATCGCCTGGGTCGCCGCGCGGAAGCCCCACGTGCTGATCCTGGGGGCTAGCGGAACCGGCAAAGAGCTGGCCGCCAACGCCATCCACCGGCTGTCCGACCGCGGCCGGCAGACCCTGGTCGCGCGCAACGCGGCGACGCTGCCGGAGTCGCTGGTCGACGCGGAGCTGTTCGGCAACGTTCGCGACTACCCCAACCCGGGCATGGTCGAGCGCACCGGGCTGATCGGCGCGGCGCACGAATCCACGCTCTTCCTGGACGAGATCGCGGAACTGCCCGAGCGGCTGCAGTCGCACCTGCTGCGGGTCCTGGACGAGGGCGACTACCAGCGGCTGGGGGAGTCGCGGAACCGGATCGCGGACTTCCGGCTCGTCGCCGCCACGAACCGGCCCGTCAGCGCGTTGAAGCACGACCTGCTGGCTCGGCTGAAGATGCGGATCGAGTTGCCGGGGCTGGATGCGCGGCGCACCGACGTGCCGTTGCTGGCCCGCCACCTCGTGCGCCGGATCGGCGCCGAAGATCCCGGCATCGAGGGCAAGTTCTGCACCCCCGAGGGGGAGCCGAGGTTCACCCAGGCGCTGATGCAGGCGCTGCTGCTGCACCCCTGGAGCTACCATGTGCGCGAACTGGATGCGGTGCTGTGGGCCTCGATCGGGTCCAGCGCCTCCTCACGGCTGGAGCTGACCGCCCAGACGCGGGCCGAGTTGGACCGCCAGGCGGGCGCGTCGGACTCCGGCATCGCCCCCGATGAGGTCACCGCCGAGGTGCTGAAGGCGAAGGCGGCGATGGAGAAGCATCAGGGGGTGCGCGAGCGAGTCTGGCGGGAGCTGGGCCTCAAGAACCGCTGGGTGCTGGGCCGCTTGCTCAAGAAGCACGGCCTCTGATCAGCGAACGCGGAAGACGTCCGTGTTGTAGCCCCAGGAGATGCCGCCGCCGGTGTAGATGGCGGCTTGCACCACGGCGGGGATGACCGCGTCCGCGGGGAGTCCCCCCAGCTCGACCGGGTCCTCGCCCACATCGCCCATCGTGACGCTGAAGTCGGGGTTGCTCGCCCACAGGTAGTGGCTGGAGGTGCTGTCCGGCGTCGGCCACTCGTCGACCCCCCCGCCGCAGTCCCCGCCCGTGCCCGGCGTCAGCAGGAACCAGGTCCCGTCGGCCTGCGTGGCGTAGACCTCGAGGCCGCCCCCGCCCCCGTCCTGCCAGTCGCCGCCGTCGTCGTCTCCGACGGTCGCGAGCATGCGCACGCCGGGGTGCAGCTCGCCCACGAGGGCGCGCAACGCCGCCATCTGGGAGTCGTCGTAGGCCGCGCCGGTGTCGGGGTGGATGTAGCCGATGGGGATGGCCCGCAGGTCGTTCTCGTCGAGGATGTGGTCCTCGAAGACGTCGTCCTCGGAGGCGACGTGGGCGTAGTTGAACGCGGCGTCGTCGTTGCACTTGGTCCAGGGATTGTCGATCTCCCGGCTGACCGCGAGGATGCCGTCGGAGTCGTCCATGGACAGGCGGATCCAGCCTCCGCCGTCGCTGCTGTTGTCGCAGGCGACGACGAACGGGGGCTCGGTGAGGCTGCCCGCGTCGATCCAGTAGTCGCCGTCGGCGATCCCGGGGACCGCTTCGACCAGCGCCGCGCAGCTGGCGGCGGGGCACTCGGCGTCGAGCCCCAGGCGATCGGTGCAGTCGGGTCCGGGGTCCGTAGTCGGCTCGTCGGTGGCGTCGTCGTCGTCCGCCGGCTCCGTGGGGCAGGCGCTCAGGACCGCTACGGCGGCCAGCAACAGCAGAAGCCGGCTCATCCGATCCGCTCCACCACGTCGGCGGGTCGGACGGGGCGCTGGGGGGTGCCGGCGCGCTCCAGGAGCGCGACCGTGAGCAGGTCCCCCATGCCGCGGAAGTACCGCAGGGGGCCGTACTTGCTTCGTCCGAAGGGGCGGCGGGCGTGCTTGACCGCGATCTCCGTCACGCGGAAGCCGCGGCGATGCAGTAGCACGGGGATGAAGCGGTGGAGGTCGTCCCCGAGGTCGAGGGCGTCGGCGGCGTCGCGGGTCATCGCCTTGAAGCCGCAGTTCACGTCCCGCAACCGGACCCCCGAGAAGGCGGAGCAGAGCGCGTTGAACGCCCACGAAGCGAAGACCTTGCCGCGCGCATCCTGCCGGTCCGAGCGCCACGCCTGCACGACGTCGAAGTGCCCCGTGCCGAGCACGCCCAGGAGCACAGGGAGCTCCTCGGGGAGGTCCTGCAGGTCGGCGTCCATCATCACCACGAGGGTGCCGCGGGAGGCCTGAAGCCCGCACCGGAGCGCCGCCGACTTGCCCTGGCGGCGGGCCAGCCGGACCGCCCGGAAGCGGGGATCCTCGGCGTGCAGCTTGTGGAGCAGATCGGCGCTTCCGTCGCCGCTTCCGTCGTCCACGACGACCACCTCGAAGCTGCAGGATTCCCGTTCGAGTACGTCGCGGATCCGGTGGGCCAGGAGCACGAGCGATCGCGCCTCGTCGTGGGCCGGGACCACGACGGAGACTTCCGGAGGAGCGTGCTCGGCGCGCCCGCCGGGCAGGATTCGGATCGACGCTGTCACAGACCCTCGACCGCGAAGATGAACGCGTACAGACCGATGTAGCAGAAGCAGCAGCCGAGCACGGGGAGGAGGATGCCGGCGGCCGACTTGCCGCCGCTCTGCTCATGCACCTGGGTGTAGCCGATGCCCATCACGGGGAGATACCACGCCCACGCGACGTAGTTGAGGCACGGCACGAACTGGAACAGCTGGATCGGGCTGGTGAACAAGGCCACCCGCGCCGTCGCCCCGAGCCCCTTCGAGGCGCCGCCGGCGAGCAGCATCACCACGTGGTGGACGAGGCCCCAGATGAACCCGCCGAGCACGAGGCTGAGGGGCGGGACGATGGTGTAGACGACGCCGACGATCGCCACGACGATGGCGATGCTGGGGTCCCAGTTGGAGCCCCCGAAGGCGATCGCGAGCCCCAGCAGCGCCCCCACCACGGTCACGAGGGTGAGGTACAGCAGGGCCAGCCAGAGTCCGCTGATGGCGGCGAACAGGACGGCCCCCCCGATGGGACCGTAGGGATCGACCTTGCGGAAGAACTGAACCGGCTGCGTGTAGAGCATGCCCGCGGTCCGGGCCCACGCCGTGAACAAGCCCAGTTGGTCGCGCTGCTCCCACGGGATCCCGTAGATGGCGACACGCCCTTCGTCCTTGCACGTGATGCAGATCTGCCGGCCGCCGAGCCACCCCAGGCAGCTGCCGCAGGAGAAGGTCCCGCAGTGGGCGCACGTCCCCTGCGAGGGACGATCGGGGTGCAGCGCGCAGGTCGGGCCGAGGTCGCTCATAGGGCGTCCAGGAAGATGATGATCACGTAGAAGCCGATGTAGCTGATGCAGCACATCAGGCCCGGCAGGATGATGCCGACGGCCGACTTCCAGCCGTCTTGTTCGTGGGTCTGCGTGTACCCGATGCCCCACATCACGAGGTACCAGATCGTCGTCGCGAGGTTCAGCGGACTGCACAGCAGGATGCAGGGGATCCACTGGATGGTCTGGTAGGCCGAGCCGAAGAGGCAGACCCGCAGCGTGGCCGCGAGCCCCGCGGTGCCGCCGCCCACCAGCCGCATGGAGCCGTGGTGGATCAGCGCCCAGACGCAGTTGCCGATCAGCAGCGTCAGTGGCGGCATGACGATGAACATGCCTCCAATGATGACCAGCATGATGACCAGCGCCAGGAGCCCCTCGGCGCCGCCGATGCCGGGGCCGTGGTCGAACAGCATGCCGAGCCCCAGCAGCGCGCCGAAGAGCAGACTGAGCACCGTGAACAGCAGCGACACGATGCCGCCGGAGATCGCGGCGAAGAGGAACGCCTCGCCCAGCGGGCCGTAGGGGTCGAGCTTGCGGAAGAACTCGACGGGGTGCGCGAACATCATCGTCGCGGTGCGGAACCACGCCCGCGCGAGGCCGAGCTCGGCTCGCTGATCCCACGGCACGCCGAAGACGGTGACCCGCCCCTCGCGCACGCACGTCGCGCAGATCTTCTTGTTGCCGATCCAGCCCAGGCAGGCGCCGCAGGAGAACGTGCCGCAGTGCTCGCAGGTGCCGACCGAAGCCTTGTCGGCGTGGACCGCGCAGGTGGGGCCGGCCTCAGGCGACATCGGCGATCCAGACGTAGGCCCAGTTGAAGACGACGATGCCGATCAGCGTGCCCCGCACCCACCACGCCTCCCGGCTGGAGGTGCGCAGGCGCACCGCGGGGAGGCGGAGGAACTGGCGGAGCGACAGGTAGACCACGCTCACGATGGCGGTCAGCGCGAGCAGGGTCCCCAGGGGGTTCTGCAGAACGGCGGCGAAGACGTGCCCGTGCATCACGTGGATCCACGACCGGGTCATGCCGCAGGCCATGCAGGGGTGCCCGGTGCCGAGCTTGAAGGCGCACATCGTGGGGAGCGCGTGGAAGGGGAACAGGGTCGCGGCCACGAGGGCTGCCAACGCGACTCCGCCCAGCCCCCCCGTCAGCCAGCGGTCGGCCACGGGGACCTCGCGATCGAGCTCCAGCTTCACCTAGAAGGCGCCGGAGCTGCCGGCCAGGCCCGCCACGGCGAAGGCGAGCAGGAACGTGCCTCCGAAGATCGCGCAGCAGCAGCCCACGGGCGCATACAGAACGGCGAACGTCGCCTTGAATCCGCCGGACTTGTGCACCGTGCTGAGCCCGAACACGAGCACCACCAGCAGCCACAACCACGACAGCGATCCGGCCAACGGGACGATGGCCCAGAAGGTGACCGCGTAGGCGTAGATCGTGGTCTTGACTGTCGCCTCCAGCGGCTCCTTGGCGCCGCCGCACAGCATCAACCCGAGGTGGCACAGCAGCCCCGTGATGAGCGCGTAGACGACGATGATGCCGGGGTACAGGAACAGCCCCAGGATCGAGCTGAAAGCGTTGGGCTGCATGGACTCGACGACCATGTCGCTCAGCGTGTTGCCGGGGGGGCCGTAGACGTCGCGGATGAACGGCTCGAACATCGGCGCCAGGGCCAGGTTCGTGAAGTAGCCGGTGACCGAATTGACGAGGCCGGCAGGGATGGAGATCAGCGCGAGGAAACCGATCGCCGAGCCGGTTCGGCCGGTGGCGGACATGCGCGCGAAGAACTCGGCGGGAGCAAGCGAGACGCCCTTGATGGTCTGCCAGACCGCGCCCATGAAGCCGAGCTCGTCGCGGCGATCCCACGGGGTGAGGCCCGGGTTGACCCGGCCGGAGGTGACGCAGGTCTTGCACACGATGGCGCCATCCATCGTTCCCAGGCACTCGCCGCAGCCGAAGTTGCCGCAGTGGGAGCAGGTCCCAGCCGACGGCACCCCGTCGTGAATTGCGCAGACCGAAGCGGGGGGCGGAGGCGTCGTTTCCATAAGGTAGGGAGCCTACCAGTGGGTGGGGGTTTGAAGGACGTGCCCCGCGCCTGCGATACTGCGGATGCGTGCGCCGCCGTTTCCACTTCCTCGCGTTGATCTCGATGCTCGCCGGCTGCGCCGCGGGCCCCGCCAGCGTGTCCACCCAGGCGGTCGCCGAGTCCGGCCTCGTCCGCTTCGAGTTCGCCACCGAGGGCAAGAACAGCTTCACCGTCGGCGGCTCGTCCTGCGACGCGCCGAAGGGGGGGACCTGCGTGGTCGAGGTCTCGACCGCCGATCTGCAGGCGGGCTGGAACGAGATCTCCATCGAGACCCGGCGCCGCACCGGCGAGGACGAAGCGCTGGCGGCGCGCGTGTTTGTCGGCGAAGAGTCGTTCCGTCGAGACTGCGAGGTGACCGAGGTCGGGGGCCCCGATCCGCGGACCCTCGTCTACGAGCTCGCTTGCACCTTCGACGAGGGGTTCCACGGCGTGCTCGATGGTGTTCCGATGGCCGACGGGAAGGCCCGCGTCCCCGCCGCCGAGGTGGAGGTGCACGAGGATCCGGCGGAGGCGGGCGTGCTTCGGCCGCTCGTGATGGGGAGGCTCCCGGTCGTCGTGACCAACCGCGCGGGCGGGGAGTGGAGGCGGCCCGTCGGGGTGGTCGTGCCGCTGCCGCTGGTGCAGCTGTCGGTCAAGGGCTGGCAGAACCCCTGGTACGAGGACGAGATGCCGCTGCGCATCCGCGCCGAGCAGGGGTCCTCAATCACCATCGACGGCGAGACCGTGAGGCCCACGCGAGACGGCGCCTCGTTCACCGTCAACGCCAAGGTCAAGCCGGGGCCCAACACGATCCGGATCGAGGCGGCCAAGGAAGGCCGGGTGCGGGCCCTCGTGGACCTCAGGATCCGGGGCAAGGCGCCCGACACGCCGCTGTACGTGTTCGAGCCCGCCTCCGACGACGTCGTGACCGACGAGGCCTACGTGAGGATCCGCGGCCGCACGTCCCCGGACGCCAAGCTGTACCTCGCGAACCGGCCGATGGACACCAACCGGGACGGCAGCTTCGACCTCGTCGTGCCGCTGGACGAGGGCGAGAACGAGATCAGCGTGCTGGCGGTCGTGGACCCCGCGGTGGGCGTGCGGGCGCGTCCCCCCACCAAGCGCACGTTCAACGTCTTGATGGAGGCCAAGGCCGAGCCTCGGCAGCGCACCTACACCCCGGAGGAGGAGGCCGAGACGAATACGGCCGTGCTCGTCGCCCTCGGCAAGGACCCCTGGAGCCACGTCGGTGCCCTCGTCGAGTTCCCGATGGTGGTCGACGACATGGCGACCTCCCTGGTCAAGGACGGCTGTGAGGCACGCCTCGAGGGCGACGCCTGCACCCACGAGGTGGAGCGCGACGTCCGCGTCGGCTTCAGCCTGGTCACGGCCCGGGCGTGCGACGGCGAGCTGATGCCGGCGGTGGTCGAGCTGGACCACTGCCCCGAGCTCGAGCGCGGCGCCCGGCTGCTCATCACCGGCAAGGTGCTGGGCGGGCTGGGGGGGCGGGTCGGGCAACTCACGGTCGAGCGGCCGCGGTTCCGGGCGACCAGGGCGGCGCCGGCGCCGTGGGTCGTCGGTGAGGAGCCCTGAGTGGAGATCAAGGGCTACCGACTGGAGGAGATCGCCGGGGACGGACGGACCGGGCGCGTCTACCACGCCAAGCGGATCTCCGATGGCGCCGACGTCGCCTTCCGCCAGGTGAAGCCCCGGCTGGCCAAGGAGCAGGGCGTCATCGCCAACATGTGCCAGCTGAAGAAGGACTGCGCGGAGATCCGCAACGTCGTGTTCGTCCCGATCGTCGAGTCGTTCGCGGTGGAGGGGGCGATCTGCGTCGTGGAGCCCTGGGTCGAGGGCACGACCCTGCGCAAGCGGCTGCACGACGGGGCCATGCCCCACGAGGAGATCCTGACCCTCGGCATCGAGGTCTGCGAAGCGCTGGAGGAGCTGCACGACGCGGGGTTGGTCCACGGCGACGTCTCCCCCCAGAACATCATGTTGACCTCGCGGGGGGCGCGGCTGATGGGCATGGGGGTGGCCTCCCGCACCCACCGGCGGCGCAAGGACACCAAGATGGGGGTGGACCCGTACGACGCCCCCGAACTCAAGAGCCACGCCACCTGCTCGCCGAGCACCGACATCTTCGGCCTCGCGGCGACGCTGGATGCCGCCATGAAGGGCGAGGTCGAGGCGACGGGCGGCTTCCAGCTGACGTCGGGCCAGTCCGAGGAAGACCCCCTCCGCAAGGCCGTCGACGAGGGGCTGTCGTCCCACCCCAACATGCGGTTCCCCACCGCGCGGGCGTTCAAACGGGCGCTCATGGGGGTGCAGATGGGGGTGCTCCCGCCGACGCGGTCGTCGGCGCGGTCCGAGGCCCCCGAGTGGGACGACGACGCCGTTCCCGCTGCCGCGCTCGCCCGCCCGGCTCCCGCCCCCGAAACGAAGCTCCCCCCGTGGGCCCCCAAGGCGGGCGCGATCGCGGGCGCCGTGGTCGGGGTCATCGCGGTGGGGATGTGGCTGGTCAGCCTGCTCCCGGACGTGCCTGACGGCATGGTCGAGATCCCCCCCGGGGTGGCCGCCGTGGGCGACGCCGAGGGGCCGTTCGACGAGCGGCCCGGCTTCGGGTGGACCCATCCACGGTTCTTCCTCGACCGCACGGAGGTGTTGGTGGGGGACTACGAGACGTGCGTCGCCGAGGGTGTCTGCTCCGGCGTGGGCACGCGCCTCGAACGCCGCCAGGACGAACCCAGCGAGCCGATCGTGGGCGTCACCTGGCTGCAGGCCAACAGCTACTGCCAGTGGCTGGGCCGGCGGCTCCCGAGCGAGAACGAGTGGGAGGCGGCGACCCGCCGCTTCGGCGGGGAGTACGCGTCGGGGCCGTCCGCTCCGAGCTGCGGCACCGCCTGGTTCGGGGCCTGGGCGACGGGGCCCTGTGGCACCCCGGGGCAGTCGCCGGAGCCCCGCCGGATCTTCGTCGACGAGGGTGATCTCGCGGTCCCCGTGGACCTCGCGGGCAACGTCTGGGAATACACCAACTCCGACTACCAGCCGAACCGGCGCCCCGGCAGCGGCAACCTCGCGGCGGCGGGCGCGAGCGTGCTGAAGGTGATCAAGGGGGGCGCGTTCTCGACCGGCCCCGAGGAGCTTCGCAGCTCGGCCCGACTGGGCGTCGAGATGGACCATTGGGCCGCGGACGTGGGGTTCCGCTGCGCGGCCGATCCGGAGGAGTGATGAGCGAGTCGCGGCGGGTCTTCATCACCGGCGGCTCGGGCGCCATCGGGCGCGCGCTGGCGGTCCGGTTCGCGAGTACGGGGGCGCGGGTCGCGTTCACCTACTTCATGGGCCACGAAGGCATGGAGGCGACGTCTGCGGCCGTTCGTGACGCCGGCGGGGAGGCGGTCCCGGTGCAGTGCAACCTGCGCGACAAGGGCGGCCCCACCGAGGCCGTCGAGGGGGCGCTGGCGGCCCTCGGAGGCGGCGTCGACGTCTTCGTCAGCAACGCCGCCACCGGCGTGCTCAAGCCGCTGGCCGACGTCAGCCCCAAGAGCTGGCAGGGCGTGCTTCAGGTCAACGCTGGCGCATTTCTGGAGATGACCCGCCAGTTGGCCCCCACGATGGAGGCCGGCGGACGCGTGTTGGCCCTCACCTCGGCCGGCTCGCTCCGGGCCCTGGAGCACTACGGGGCGATCGGCGCGAGCAAGGCGGCGCTGGAGAGCCTGGTCCGCGCCTTCGCCATGGAGTTGGGACCGCGCGGCATCACGGTCAACGCGATCCGCCCCGGCGTCGTGGACACCCCCGCGCTGCAGTACTTCCCCAACCGCGAGCAGATGCTGGAGATCGCTCGTATGCGGACCCCCACGGGGCGAATTGCGACCCCCGATGACGTCGCCGACGTGGCTCTGTTCCTGGCGTCGGAGCAGGCCGGGATGATCAACGGTGAGACCATCACGGTCGACGGCGGCTACTCCATCCTCGCCTGACGGTCAGGGGCTCAGGACGTTTTCGCACTCGGGCGTGGGCGGCGGTGTGGCGTAGTAGCCCTGGGCTCGGCGCTGCCCTCGGTGATGCTCATGAGCGCGAAGTTCATCCAGTCCGCCCCCGTCGGTTCGACGTCCTGCAACGACAGCCCGAGGGTCCTCACCACCCCGCGGCTTCCCTCGGGGGAGGACGGGGGCCAGAGCTCGAGTTGGCCGATCAGCCGGCCGGCCGCCTCGGAGCTGTCGGGCGCGATGTCCTCGACGCGGCCGTCCTCGTCGATCCGGACATCCACCAGCACCGTGGGATCGGTGGGAAGGGAGCCGCACTGGCCGAGGAACACGGACCACTTGCGAGCCTTCGAGGGTGGTCACGGCGGGCCCGGCCGCCTGAGCGGCGACGCGCCGGAGCTTCTCCTCGGAAGGTTCGATGCCCGACATGGTGCGGCGCAGTCGGCCCAGCCAAGCCATCGCTTCGAGGGTCGAGGGCTTCGCTTTGTAGTGGTCGTCGGCGATGGTGTCGGCGAACCGAACCAGCGTGCGCTCCCGGTCGCTCCGCTTGCCCATCGGCCTGTCCAGGAACCGCCGGCTCTCGAAGGCGCCGGGCAGGAGCAGCGGGTCCAACAGATCCAGGGAGAGTCGCTCATCGAAGCTCTGCCACACCTAGCCCTCACCGACCCAGGTGACCGGCAGGCGCCAGACCCCCGGCCCCGCCGGGAGCCAGCCGACGTAGTCGACTTTGTGGCGGGTGGGTTTGAAGTGGATTCGATCCCCTCGGGCTTCGGCGCGAACGAGGCGGAGGCGGGCCCGCGGGACCAGGTCATCCCCGTGCGACCGCCTCGTCACCCGCGCGAAGACGATGTGGGTGCCCTCGGGGAGCTCCCCGGCATCCAGCCGGTCCAGGGTCGCGGCCGCCTCCTGATCGACGAATCGTTCGGACGGGGCGGAGGCGTGACTCAGAGGTGAGGTGAGGACCAGACAGGCGAGCACGACAAGGCAGGTGCGCATGGCCTCATTTTGGGTTCCGGAGCGGCATCCGACAGTCACACGATGATGCGATCGGGTTCAGCCGGCCAGGAGCGCGAGCCCGGAGGCGACCGACGTGAGGTGATCGCCGGACCGCACCCGGTCGGCGCCGAAGCGGTCCTCGAAGAGCCGCCGCACCGCCGGCACCTGGGCCGAGCCGCCCGTGAGGAAGACGCGGTCCACGTCGCCGATGTCGGCTCCGCAGTCGCTGAGCAGCCCATCCACGCAGGTCTGGACCTGGCCGATGGCGGAGGCGATCCAGGCTTCGAAGTCGGCCCGCGCCATGGGCGAGGCCAGCTCGATGGGGCCGTGACTGAAGGCCATCGTCGTCTGCTCTTCCGCGGACAGGTCGACCTTGGCGGCCTCGACGCGGCGGTACAGGGCGTAGCCGAGGTTCGACTCGACGAGGTGGATCAGTGCCTCGATGCGGCCCGGATGAAGCGCGGTGCGCTCGTACTCGCGGAGCATGCGCAGGTTCTTGGGGGAGGCCAGCTCACTGAGCCGGTGCCACCGCTCCAGGTAGCGGAAGACCCAGGACGGGATGGGCAGTTCCTGGCCGAACAGCGACCGGTAGTCGGAGCCTCGGCCCAGCTCGGGGGAGACGAGGCGGTGGAGGATCTGCCGGTCGAACGCGTCGCCCGCGAGCCCCACGCCGGCGGTGCCGAGCACGCGCTCGCTGCCGCCCGTTCCGCGGTGTGAGGGGCCGACCTCCAGCAGGCAGAAGTCGGAGGTGCCGCCGCCGAAGTCGCCGATGAGCACCACCTCGTCGTGGTCGAGGCTGGCCTCGTAGTGCCACGCGGCGGCGACGGGCTCGAGCTCGAACCTGACGTCCTCGAAGCCGCCGAGCGCGAGCGCTTCCCGCAGGCGGCCCTCGGCGAAGGCGTCGTCCTCGGCTGACCTGGCCCCCACGAGCCGCACCGGTCGGCCCGCCACGACCGGCCCGCTGAGGGTGCCCATCGTGCGTTCGGCCGAGCGCCGGAGGTCGCGCACGATGCCGCCGATCAGCTCCTCCAGCGTGTACTTCTTGCCGTACACCCCGGTGGAGGTGAGCCCCCGGCTCGCGAGGTGCGACTTCATGGACTGCATCAGCCGGCCCTCGCCGTCGCAGTCGAGGTAGTGGGCGATCGCGTCGGGCCCGCAGGTGTGGGGCGCGGGCTGCCCCGGCTCCTGGCCGTTGGGGTCGAAGAACAGAATCCAGCGGAAGACCGAGGTCGTCCGCCCGCTGGCCGTTTCGTGTTGCGCCAACTCCGCCCGCCCCCGCCCGGCGAGCCGCGCCAACGCGCTGTTGGTGGTTCCGAAGTCGAGTCCAATGCCTGTCATGCGTCCTCCGCGGGGGCGGAGGGGGAGGGGGGGCTGCTCGTTCAGACCTCCAGTCCGTCACTTCATGTGCATGGTGAAGGTGCGG
>PVBE011011900.1_pt1 | contig 15232 bp, 18 predicted proteins | sample 1631181 | NCBI WGS metagenome assembly PVBE01 (sample SAMN08397723, study PRJNA350692) | Marine metagenome, whole genome shotgun sequencing project. | isolation source: water | place: Pacific Ocean | collected 2012-04 | reverse complement strand
ATCTGCGACTCAAGCTACAGGGCTCCTGACTCTTGCCCTGGCGGGACTCACTCCCGCTGAACGCGCCAGCCTTGACTGGACGCACTGGGTTCTCAATATACTGGCGAGCCAGGAAGATCCGGGCAGAGCTCGCAAAGCTCGGCATTTCGCTCGGCCTCTCGACCGTCTCTCGCTACCTCCCGAAGCGAAGTCCTGACCACGATCCACGCCAGCGTTGGAAGACCTTCCTTCGCAATCACAGGCACGGCATCGCCGCGATGGACTTCCTGGTCGTCCCCACCGTTCGGTTCCGGTTGCTGTACGCATGGTTTGTGATCAGCCACGGACGCCGGGAGATCATCCATTTCGGCGTCACTAAGCACCCCACATCGCATTGGGTCATCCAGCAGCTCCGCGAGGCCCTTGCCGACGAGACAGCTCCGAGGTTCCTCATCTACGACAACGATTCAATCTTCTCACACCGGGTGACTGAGATGATCGACCCGATCGGAATCGAGTCTCGACGGACGGCCTTTTTACTCGTAGCGGCCTGATCGGCCGCCACTCCCCCGTGGCAGAATGGGATCGCCGAGAGGTGGGTCGGCAGCGCTCGGCGGGAGTTGCTGGATCACGTGATCGTCCTGAACGAAAAGCATCTACGGCGTCTTCTCCGCGAATACGTTGACTCCTACAATGCAGACCGCGTTCACACCGAGCTGCAGGATTCTCCGAATGGCCGACCAACCGAACACCGACCCTCAACCGAGGCCCAGGTCGTTGGCTTGCCCCGTGTCGGTGGACTCCATCATCGCTATGAATGGCAGGTCGCTGCATGATCTGCCTAAATTTCACCCCGAAGAAGCCAATTCAGGTCCCCGGGATGAATAGGGAGAACGGACAGGGATCCGGAGACATGCTCGACCTCTCATGGCTGTTCCGTGATCGGTAGGATAAGTTAAGCGCGATGCAAGACGATCGGTCCTTTCTCGATCACGTCCTGTCGACCACCCGCTCGATCCGTTGGCGCATGGATCTCGATCGACAGGTCGAGCGCGAGACCCTCGTCGAATGCATCCGCCTCGCGACCTTTGCTCCGAATGCCTCGAATGCGCAAGATTGGCGCTGGATCGTCATCGACGCCCCCGAGGTCAAGCGTTTCGTCGCCGAGCGCTACCGCGCTGGAATGATGGAGACGATGCGCGCGCTGCTCGCGGAGCGCGAGCGAAACGGGGACGAAGCCGGGGTGCGCCACTCCCGTGCCACGATCCATCTCGGCGAGGTGCTCGAGCGGGTGCCCATCCACGTGATCCCCTGCATGCGGGGCCGCATCGAGGAGGATCCGAGCCTCGGCAAGGTGACCCGACTTCTCGGCTCGATCTACCCCGCTGTCTGGAGCTTTCAGCTGGCTCTGCGCGGCCGCGGACTCGGCTCGACCCTCACGACTTCCCATCTCCTGGCCGAGCGCGAGGTCGGCGAGCGCCTCGGCGTCCCGAGCGACTACACCCAGGTCGCGCTGATCCCCGTGGCCTACATCAAGGGAGGCGAGCTCTCACCCCCCCCGCGTCGACCCGTCGAAGAGGTGATCGGCTGGAACAGGTGGTGAGGGCCGCCGAACTCGGATGACCGACATGAGCCCGCCGTCCACACCCGCGCCGCCGGAGGTTCATGAGCGCCGGCGTACCTTCGACTCGCTCTCCGACGACGGGTTTCGCTGGTTCTTCATCGCCTCACTCGGCGTCTTCGGCGCGACGAACAGCCTGATCCTGGTGCGCGGCTACCTCGTCTTCGAGATCACCGGCTCCTATGCCGCGCTCGGCGGACTCGGGCTAGTCGGAGTCGTTCCCGGCGTCCTGGCCACCCTCTACGGAGGCGTCATCGCCGATTACTGGCCGAAGTTTCGCGTGGTTCAGATCGGGCAGAGCCTGATGGCCGGATTCGCCTTCGGAGTCGGCGCCCTGCTCTACCTCGATCGACTCGAGTTCTGGCATCTGCTCGTCTCGACCTTCGCGCAGGGCGGGATCTTCGGGATGCTCGCCCCCTCCTGGCAATCGATCATCCCGGAGATCGTGGGCCCACAGAGGCTGATGAACGCCGCGGCCCTGAACATGGGCGGGATGAACGTCGTACGACTGGTGATGCCCGCAGCCTGCGGATTCGCACTGGGCATGACCGAGACCGAGTACGTCTATTTCGCGATCAGCGCGATGTTCGTCGCAGCCGTGCTCGCACTCGCGCGCGCCCATCGCGTCGCGGAGCGGACGATCGACGAAGGCATGGCGGCACCGACGGTCGAGGGTGTCGGCGCGCCAGAGTCACAGGGTCCCCTCTCTTCGCTGCTCGAGGGCTGGCGCTACGTGGCTCGTCATCCAGCCGTCTGGATGCTCCTCGTCAGCAACGTCGTCTTCACCTTTCTCTCCATGCCCTTCATGCACCTGCTCCCGGGATTCGTGAAGCAGGTGCTCGGCGGCGGTCCGGAAGTGCTCGGCTCGATGATGAGCGTCGTCAGCCTCGGCGCCCTCGTCTGCACACTTCGCATCGCGTCGATGAGCGTTCGAAACCGCGGCCGCACGGTGCTGTTGGGAAACGCCGCGCTGGGCGTCGTCATCGTCGCCTTCGCCTTCTCGGACACGGCCTGGCTGAGCTTCCCGCTCCTGCTCTGTATCGGCGCCGGCCAGTCGCTTCGGAACTCGCTCTCGAACGTCCTCTCCCAGACCTACGTGGACGATGCGTTTCGCGGACGCGTGATGAGCCTCGTCGCGATGCAGATGAACGCGGCGCAGCTCGGCACCTTCGCGTTCGGCATGGCTTCGGAGGCCCTGGGCGCCCGCGTCGCGTTCGCCGGGATGGGCGCGGGCCTCCTCGTCATGAGCGCATGGTTCACGGTGTGGTTCGCGCCGATGCGTCGTTTGCATTGACGCGCCAGCCAGCTCTCTTTCCGGCCGGCGCAGGACGCTTTCTGCTCGCGCTGTCGACTACGTCGCGCCGAGCGAGCCACCGATTCGCAGCGTGCGGTCGAAGAGCCGCCAGATGCGCGACCAGCCATCGTCATGGGCGGTCCGGTCGAAGTGGTCTCGATCGCGATGCGCGAAGCCGTGATCGAGGCCGGGGTACACCATGATCTCCAGGTCGATCGGATTGCGCGAGGCGCTCTCTGAGGTCATCGACGAAAGCGATCGGGACATAGGGGTCGCGTTCGCCGAAGAGCGCGAGCACAGGGCATCGGCGGGCGTCGACGGCGTCGATCGGATGCTCTGGATGCTTGTCGTTCAGCTCTTCGGTCCGCAGCTCCCCATACCAGCTCGCCGCAGCCTTCAACCCGGTGCAGTGGGCGGAGGCCAGGAACGTGCAGGCGCCGCCCCAGCAATACCCCACCATCCCGATCGAGTTGCCGTCCACCGCGGGATCCACAGCGAGGAAGTCGATCGCCGCCTGGAGGTCACCGATGATCTGTCGATCCGGGACACTGCGCAGAAAGGCCAGCAGTTCGTCGTTCGGCAGCCCCACGGGAGGCCCCTACCGGCTGTAGAGATCGACCGCGAGCGCAGTGAATCCCGCTTCCGCGATCTCGTTCGCGACGCCGATCGCGTGCGGCCCGAAGCCGTTTCCGTCGTGGACGACGATCACGCCCGGGTGGGTGCCCGGACCCGGCACGGCCGGCTCGGCCGGGATCTTGTTTCCGTTCGATTCGATCTCGATCTGCATCGTGAGGGGCTCCTCGGTTGAGCCGGCAGAGTAGGCGGAAACCACGCCCTCCATCAGCCCCTTCGCTCCACCGAGCGCGGTCGAAGCGTGCGGCGGGAACGACGATTGGCGGCGGCGGGCTATCCTGGAAGACGACCTCGGGAGGACCGACCATGTCCGCTGCCCACAAGCCGATGCCCAGAGACAAGACGGTGATCTTCAAGGGTGCTAGTGCACCGAGCCTCCAGGAGGCGGCGATGTCGACCGGCCGGAGCCACGTCGACGACGAGCCGATCGACGATTTCTTCAGCGAAGCCATCATGACGAGCTTCTCGAGCTCCGTGCCCTACCGGCAGGAGGGCCGCGATGGCATGAGCCTCGTCAGTCTCGACTTCCCACCCGGAGCCATGCTGCCGCGTCACAGTCACTCCGCGGACTGCCTGTACTACATCGTCTCGGGCGGGATCGTCATGGGCATGCGCGAGCTGGGCCCCGGTGACGGCTTCTTCGTTCCCGCCGATCAGCCCTACGGCTATCGCGCTGGAGCTGAGGGCGTCGTGCTTCTCGAATTCCGCCAATCGACCGCCTTCGACACGAAGTTCCACGAGAAGGACCCGGCGCGCTTCCGGGCGAAGGCGGAGGCCTCGCTCGCCGAGGCAGCTTCGCCCCCGACAGACGCCGCCCGCGAGGCCTGAGCCCCGCGGACGTCCAGCCGCGATCAATCCTTGAGCTCGACCACGATCTCGTGGAAGGGCTGGTTCCCTACGTTGCGCGCCTTCGCGATGTTTCCGCGCTCGAGGTACATCACGCCTCCGGGGCGGACCTCGGCCTCGACGATGCCCTGGTGGTTCGCGCTGTCCGGCTCGAAGACGCCCGCGATCCGATCGCCTGCGACCTGGATCAGGATGTAGTCGAGCGTGTGCTCGTGCAAGTCCGACTCCTCGCCGGGACCGAGGCTGAGCTCCCATACACGGACGCGCTCGTTCTCGAGCAGGAGTCGACTTCCGACATCGCCCAGGACCCGACCGCTGGTCTGTTCTCCCATCTCCAACCTCCTTTTGCCGGTGAACCCGCCCGAGAGTATATTCGATCGGGCATGATCGAGGACGAGGAACGATGAGCCGACATCCGATCGACGAGTGGGAGAAGGCGGCGGCGGAGGTCCGGACCCGCCTGAGCGCGACGAAGGTGCGGCCCCGCTTCGAGGGCAATCCCATGGCGGAGCTCGCTCCCGAGTTCGCGGAGCTGGTCCAGACCGTGGCGCGCGGACGCTCGTATGCGAATCCGACCCTCGACCTGAAGACGCGATCCCTGCTGACCGTGGCCTGCCTCGTGGGATTGGGAGAGCAGCCCTACATCGAGACCTGGATCGCGAACGCCATGGCGGTAGGCGCCACGCGGGAAGAGATCATCGAGCTGATGATCCAGCTCTTCACCTACGTCGGGACCCCCAAGGCCGTGACGGGCTTCGCCGCGGCGAAGGCCGTCTTCGACGAAACGACCTGAGGTCGCGGCGTCCTGCGAGGGGACGTAGCGAGCTTCGAGGAGGTGGCCGGTCGGCCGACATCTGGGGGTCGCGCTCTCGCCCCTCTGGTGGATCATCGAGCGCTGCATGGATACGCTCCGTATCATGATCCGCGCCGAGTCGTAGGAGGAACGTGAACATGCGGGAATCGAGCCTGCGGATCCTGGTTGCTACGACCGCGACCGTCCTGCTCGCCGCCCTGTCGGGCTGTGTCTCGCGGGTACAGGAGCCGGCGCCGGTCTACCCGGTCCTCCGCCCGGTGATCTCCGAAGAGGCGATCCCGGTCGAGTCGTTCACGCCCGAAGCAAGCGACGGCCATCGCGGGGAGGGCTTCCTGCGCAAGCCACCGGGCGAGGGCCCGTTCCCGGCCGTGCTCCTGATTCACGGCGGACTGCCGCGGCGTCCGACACAGAGGATCCGCGAGTACACGCTGGGCACGCATACGTCCCGCTTCCTCGAGGCGGGCTACGTCGTGGCCGTCATCACCTACCGGGGGCGCGACGTCGCGCCGAGGGACCAGACGCCGGAGACGGTGCTCGACTGTGTGGCCGCAGTCGAGGCCTTGAGGGCGCTTCCCTTCGTGGATCCCGCGAGCATCGCGGTGACCGGCACGAGTGGAGGTGGAGATCTCTCGCTCGAGGTGGCGGCCGCGACCGAGGTGGCGGCGACCGTGCCCGAGGAGCCGGCGTCCGTGCTGATGGCCGGTCTGGTCAACGAGAACTCGGACGCTGCTCGTGCCGCCGACTACCTCGCGCTCTACCGGGCGCAGCCGGACCACTCGGCCTTCCTGGCAAAGCTCGCCCGAATCGAGAGCCCGATCCTGATCATCATGGGGACGCATACCACCCACTCGGGGATCAATCAGTGGAACGACGCCATCCTGATCCCCGAGCTTCGCGCCGCCGGCAAGTCGGTCGAGGTGGTCACCTTCCCGGGCGAGCCCCACTCGTTCTCGTTCCAGAGCACGCCCGCGCGCACGCCCCGCCCGGCCGCGGCGCTTAAGGCGTTCCGCGATATCGCTTCCTTCCTGCAGCGCCACCTCCCGACGCTTCCCAGACCGCTCGACCCGAGACTGGTGCAGCACGAGCCGATCGGTGAGCGCACCGGCAGTGGCACACCCTGATCAAACAAGTTCGGCGAGTGTGTTGCATTGACCGCCTGAACCGAAGGTCGTTTCGGATTTCGCTCGGTCGATTCTTGGCACACTTACGGGCGGGCGGACGGGCGGGCGGATAGGGCAAGACAACCTTCGTTCGCCCGCCAGTCGCGCTCGATCAGGCCGCCGGCCGGAGCTTGTAGCGCACGGGTAGAGACTTGAGTCCGACGACAAAGCTCGAGGCGATGTGCGCGGGGTCACCGGCGGGCTCGAATACCTCGACACGATTCGCGAACTCGAGGAAGAGCGCTCGCGAGGAGAGTCGCGCCAGGTGGGACCCCAGGCAAAAATGCTCACCGGTCCCGAAGCCGAGGTGTCGGTTGGGGTGCCGCGTGATGTCGAACCGGAAGGGGTCTTCGAAGACCTCCTCGTCCCGATTCGCGGAGCCGTAGAACATGACCAGGTCTTCGCCGGCTCGCAGATTCACGCCGTGCAGCTCCACGTCTTCCAGGATGCGCCGCCGCATGTAGTTTACCGGCGTCGTCCAGCGCACGATCTCCTCGACCGTACTCTTGCCCATGGCCTCGGACGGGTCGTCGCGGAGCTTCTTCAGCTGTTCCGGATTCTCGAGCAGCGCTTGGAGACCGCCGGAGATCGCGTTCCGCGTGGTGTCGTGCCCCGCCGTGAAGACAATCAGGTAGTAGCCGAAGGTCTCGATCGGCCCCATCGGTGAGCCGTCAGCCATCTTTGCGTTCGCCAGCATGCTTGCGAGGTCGTCACGGGGGCTCTGGCGACGGTCTTCGATGATGCGCGTGAAGACCGCGGTGAAGTCCGCCATCATCGCCTTGCTGGCCTCCGCCCGATCCTCGCCCGCTCGCTGCAGGTCGGGGTCCTCCGGGGCGAAGAGCTGCTGGGTCAGCTCGAGGATCAGGTCCTCGTCCTCGGGGCCAATGCCGAGGATCGTGCCGAGCACCCGGAGGGGATGACGCTGGGCGATCTCCTCGACGAAGTCGGCCTCTCCCTCTTCGCCGAGCCTGTCGATCTGGGCGCGCGCACAGTCGGCGACGACCTGGTCGAGGCGATGGATGCTGCGCGGCGTAAAGAAGCCGCTGGCCACCTTACGGTACTCGCGATGCTCCGGAGGGTCCATCTCGATGATCGTGCGCATCTGTCCGAAGGAGTCGGGCTCGCGCTCACGCCGCTTCAAGATCTCGTGGTCCAGCAACATGGGACCTTCGCAGTTGCTGAAGATGTGCGGCTTGTTCGAGATGTGCATGATGTCCGCGTGCCGCGTGACCGCATAGAAGGGCGGATGCGAATCGGGCTCGACGCGATGGACCGGCGACTCGCGGCGCAGCTGCGTCCAGATTTCGTGGGGCTGACCCGAGACGCCGTAGTTGCTCTGCGTGATCAAGTCGTTGGGGTCGAAATCGAGTGCCATGGGGACCATCCACTGTGGCCGGCGGCGAGTCCGAGAACGGTCATGCCGCACGGGTAAGGGTATTCTCGCTTGTCATTGCGCCCACCGATCGCACGCGCAAGATGGGTGCCGGTCGACGTGTAGACCTGTAGCGCGTGCCGCGAGAATCGCCACAAGGCGCGCACACGATCACGCCATTTGCCGCGCCCTCTCCTCGATCCAGCTCGGTGGCATCTGCGCGATCAGTGACGGCATGTTCCAGAACTCGTGCCAGCGCTTGATCTTGCCGCCTTCGATCTCGTGCAAACAGAGCACCGGGAGCTTTGCGACCTCGCCGGTCGAGAAGTGCCACTCCTCGGTTCGTCGCGTCGTGACGCGGTCGGCATCGCCTACGACCGTGTCGATCCCCATGATGAAGGCATCCAGACCGGTGATCGATTTCGCGAGCTTCTCAGTGACGCCCGCCGGACCCGTCGCGTCCATCTCGCGCGCAGGCTCGTCGCAATAGACCCCGTCGTCAGCAAAGAACCGACCCGAGGCCTCGAAATCCATCGCCTCGAGCGTCTGAAAGAACGCCTCGACGAGGCCGAGGCTCGCCCGGGCTTCAGGCGTCACGCGAGAACGGGCTTCGTCGAAGGGATTCATCGGGCCCCCTCAGCAAGATTCGGGGGGTTGCCGTAGATCCGCCTGACGTCTTCGCCCGCCGTCCAGTGGCCGAGCCACTCCTCGTAGTAGTTGGGCAGCGGTTGATGGGTCGGGTCGTGCCACGGCAACTGAGAGTTCAGGATGCCGATCGCCGAACGGAACCGCGCTGAACGCGGGACGCCGGAGAACGGATTTCCCTCATAGAAGCGGTCAGGAACGTCCGGAACGTGTTCCTTGAACTCGTCGATGAGCATCCCGACCAGGGAGCGGGTGTGTTGCTGGAAGCCGCGCGTGTTCTTGATGCGATACCAGTAGTCGCCCACGACGTGGTTGTACACCGTGAGCGCCGAGCTGCGATGCTCGATCTCCTCGCAGAAATGCCACAAGAGCATGGACGCCACGCGCGAATCGCCGCCGCCGAACAACACGGCGCGATTGTCGAGGACCATCTTGAAGAAGGGCGTAAAGATCGCCTCCAGTCCACCGGCGTAGGCCAGGTGATACTCGAGTGGATGGGCCTCGTACACCTCGTCGTCGCTCTTCAGGACCTTGTCGAGCGACGATTGCAGGCCGGGATACTGGTCGATCAAGGCCTTGGCGTGCTTCCAGTGCGCGACGGAATGCACCGCCTCCTGCTCCCGAAACAGACGGGCCTCCTTCGCGACCTCCGGGTCGGTGATCCGCGACTCGGCCGCACGCGTCGCCTTGCAGATGTAGCGCTCGAAGCCGATCACGAAGAACGTGATCTGGTTCATCAGGATGGCAAAACGCGGATGCTCCGGGTTCCACACGAAGGGAACACCTTCGAAATCGAACGCGATCTTTCGCACTTCCAGGTTTGACATGTTGCTAACAAGCGCCCCGCACGAGCCGCCCCGGCCGCTCGCCCGTGTCGCGGTCGTCGCGCCTCACTACCACACCGCCCACGATCGTCGCCTTGTACCCGGTTGCCCCTTGCAGCAGGCGCGCACCATTCGCCGGCAGATCCTGCACACGGCAGGGGGGCAGCAGGGCGAGGCGGTCGAGGTCGATCACGTTGACATCGCCGCGCTTGCCGACTTCGAGGGTGCCGCGATCGCTCAGACCGTAGAGCGCAGCGGTTTCCTTCGTCTGCATCTGCACGGCGCGTTCGAGCGGAAGCTTCGGGCCGCGCTTGCGACCTTTCACCCAGTGGCTGAGCTGATACGTGGGCATCGACGCGTCGCAGATCGTGGCGAGGTGGGCGCCGCCGTCGCCGAGGCCGAGTACGGTCGCCGGATGGTTGAGCATCTCGAAAATGGCTTCGTGATCGCCGTTCGCGTAGTTGAAGAAGGGAACCAGGAACATGCGTTCCCCTTCCTCTTCGAGCATCAGGTCGTAGAAGACTTCGACGGGCGTCGTACCACGCGCCTTCGCAAGGCCATCCATCGAGCGCTCCGGGGCCGGCTCGTAGTCGAGATCGTCCAGTAGCGGATAGACCATGGCAGGCATGACGTTCACGAGCGCTCCCATGCCTTCGAACTTGTCGCCAGTATCGACTGTGTCTTCCTCCGAGAGGATCGCTTGGCGAATCTCGGATCGGCGCAGTTCGCGCACGAGTTCTTCGAGCGACTCGCACGACTGCGCGAGCCGATCGAAGGTGGGTCGCTTCAGGAACGGGTGACGAGTCGTCAGGCCTAGCAGCATGCCGAAGGGGCGGTTTGCGATCTGCGCACGCAACTTTCCGCCTTCCTTTTCTGCTTCGAGTGCAGAGTCGAGCAGCTCCTTCCACAGGTCCGGGGCCGTCAGCGACTGGAGCACGAGGAAGGAGACCGGGATCTTCAGCTCCGCGGACAGCTTGCGCATCCACGCCATCTCGGCCAGCGCGTCGTTCGGATCCTGTCCGTCGACGCCCGCTTCGGCGACCTGGAAGACGACGGGCCGGCCCGTCTCGGCGATCGCGCGACCAATGGCGAAGAGCTCGTCCTCCCCCGCGGTCGTTCCGGGCACGGGGTCGCCGGCGAGGGTTACGTGTGCCTGTACGCGCGAGGTCGAGAAACCGAGTGCACCCGCTTCGACCGCCTCGCCGGCGAGCTTCGCCATGGAGGCGATATCCTCGGGCGTGGCCGGCTCGTTTGCGACGCCGCGCGCGCCCATCACATAGGTCCGCAACGCAACGTGCCCGATGTGGGCTGCGACGTCCATCGCGAAGCCGCGGCGATCGAGAGCGTCGAGGTATTCGGGAAAGGTCTCCCACTCCCATTGAAGCCCGGCGCGCAGCACATCGCCGGGGATGTCCTCGACGGATTCCATCGTGGTCACGAGGAGATCGTGGTCGGCGGCTCGAGCCGGCGCGAATCCGATGCCGCAAACGCCGAGAACGACGGTCGTCACCCCGTGTGCGTTGCTCGGTGAGAGCGTGTCGTCGAAGAAGGCCTGACCGTCGTAGTGGGAATGAATGTCGACGAAGCCCGGGGTCACAACGAGACCCTTCGCATCGATGATCTCGCCGGCTTCGCCCGAAACATCGCCTACCGCCACGATCTGGCCGTCGCGGATAGCGACATCGCCCACGTAGGGTTCGCCGCCGTTACCGTCGACGATAGTTCCGCCACGAATCAACAGATCGAATGTCTTGGTCATGGTCTTTTCCAGCTCCTACGTATGGAAGGTCCCGTCACACCGTCGCCGCTCGTCGGCTGTCTCTCGAATTTCGCTGGTCGGCTCAGAGCGGGACCCATCGAGCATTGAAGAGCTCTCCAGATTTCTCGGAATGCGGTTCCTCATCGTGCGTACCGCCATTCGCGGACTGATGAGGCCCTCGACACATCACGCCACAAGGCCTTCGCAGCGACTGCAGCGGTTGTTCGCCTTGCTGCGTCTCAGGACATTCTGGACTCGACCCGTTGCAGTTGCAACGCCTCCACTCCAGAATGTTCTGAGACGCAGCAAGGCTGCGATCGCGGCCCCGATCAGGAATCCGAGGACCGTCGGCGATACGCCGAGGGCGGCCGAGGCGCGTACAAACTAGATCTCGGTGTGAGCGCCTAGTGGCGGGTCTAGTACCGGATCTGCGTGCGGGCCGCCGTCGCTCGTCAACTGAGCGCTTGTGGGTTCTCGATGTCGACCCAGCAGTTCTCCGCCGCCGAGCGGCGCACGGCCTCGAGGACGCGCAGGGCGGCCACGCCGTCGGCGAAGCGGGCGGGCGTCGACCGGGAGGGGATCTCGCGCCCCTCGATCAGCGCACGAAAACAGTGCACCAGCCTCGTGTACGCGGGCACGTCGATACCCAGTCCGATCATGCGCTCGTAGTCGGTTTCGAGCGCACTCTCGGGCGGCGGGCTCGTCTCGCCGCCCTCGAGGTCATCGTCGACGGGGACGCGTCGGGTTCCGTCGGCGTCGGCCACAAAGACGTCGCTTCCCAGGCCGTCGATCCAGACGCTGCCCGCGGTGCCCGCCACGCGGGTCTCGATCATTTGTGGGGAACGATCCGCGCAGGTGCTCTGCATCGTTCCCATGCAGCCACTGGCGAGTCGAAACTGGACGATGAAGCTGTCATCGGCGCTCATTCCCCCCGTCCCGAGCCGGGGCAGGGTCGCGCTCACCGCCGCGAACTCTCCGAGCGCGAAGCGGATCTGATCGATGACCTGGGAGCCGTGGGCGCCGAGCCAACCCCCGCCCTGTTTGGCGTCCGCCCACCATTCGGGCAGCTCGACGCTCGGATCGGCGAGCATCCCGACGTGGAGCAGGAGGGTGGCGAGGCGCGGCTCCCCGATCGCGCCGCTCGCTATGCAGCGCGCCATCATCGCCTGCCCGGCATCGAAACGAAACTCCGTTCCGAGTAGCGCGACGACGCCCGCGCGCTCGGCGGCCTCTTCGAGCGCCTCGCCCTCGGCGACGTCCCGGGCGAAGGGCTTCTCGCAGATCAGATGCTTGCCGAGCGCGATCGCCTTATGCGCGATCTCGGCATGGGTGTGGGGAGGGGTCGCGATCGTGACAGCCTGTACGTCGGGCAGGGCCAGCGCTTCGTCCACCGAAACCATCGCCTCGGGCACCTCGAAGATGCGGGCACGCCGCCGCGTCTTCTGATTTCAGACCCGCGCTGAAGACCCGCTTCGCTCATGCCTCGGGCTCCGGACGATGGCGCCCTACGGATCGAAAGACGCTGTGGGTCAGGTGGCGCACACCTCGCAGAAACCGGCTCGCCGGCATACTCTCGCAACATACCCTGATCTACCCTCCAACGAGATCGCGGCCTAAACATTGATCCGTTGATTTCGATTGGATCCAAAGAAACGGAAGGGAGACACCATGAACAAAACGAGCAATTCGAGGCGTCGCTTGATATTTCTCGCAGGTCTTCTGGTCGCCGTGGCTGTGGCCACGATTGCGTGCGTCAGCGCCGAGGCTGAAAGCGCGACCGAAAAGGCGAACATGAAGGTGGTTTCCGATTTCATCGCGAGCTGGGACGATCCGGACCAGGCCGTCACCTACCTGTCGGCCAACGCTTCGGTGCGAATGGTCGAGGATGAACCGGCCGTGGTCGGTCGTGTCGCCGTCGCCGCCGCCTTCAAGGGCTTCATGACGCCCGGGATGACGCTGACGGTCGAGACTCTCAGCACGACGGCACATGGTCCGGTGGTGCTCAACAAGAGGATCGACACGCTGAAGACGCTCGACAAGCCGGATCAGGTCTTTCCCGTCGTCGGCGTGTTCGTCGTCAAGGACGGTAAGATCACGGAGTGGGTCGACTATCTCGACAAGTGACGACAGGAGGAACGACCGCGGGATCAGTCGCGCATCAAGCGATCCATCTCGCAATGCATGTGATGGAGGCCCATCTCCTGGCGTGTATTGAGTACCAGGCCTTCGAATGCTTGCGATTTCATGCCCCGATGTGCGGCCTCCAGGTTCGAGACGTCCTGATAGGGCACGAGGCCCCAGGCGTCCCGGTCCCCCGGCTCCAGGTCCTGGCACTCGCATGCCGACCATTCTTCGGACTCCCCGTGCGTGCGGGTCGACCAGATCTCGAAGACGCAGCGATCGGGATCGTCGCCGACCGGACGCGAGCGATAGAAGAGCGCGCTCCCCTGTCCCGGCAGGACCATGAAATTCGGAGAGGCGAAATGAACTCCCAGGATATGTTCCGCGGAGGCCATCGAGAGCTCGGGCAAGAAGGCGCCCGAGCCCCTCGCATACTCGGCCTGGAGGCGACCGAATTCCGCCCCCACCGAAGACCCTTCGGGCACGTCGCGAGCGACCAGCTGCGCCGCGAGGTGGCGATCACGCTCGACGTAGACCCCCCGCAACTCGTCGACGAGGAAGGCGATCGAATTCGCGAAATGCTCGCGCTCGTCGAGACCTAGACGTCGGGCCGAACGCTCCAGCATACCCGGTGAATAGGTGTAGTAGGAGTGGCCATTTGCGGCCTGATAGTAGGTCGCGTCCGAATTGTCCGTGGAAACCGAACGGGTTTCGGGGTGGATCGCGAGCGCGTGATATCCCTCGTTGAAAGCATCGAGAACCGTCTTCCAATTTGCATTCAGCTCGACTCGCTTATGGAAGATCGGATGCGTCCGTTCGAGCTCGAAAGGCGCCAGGATCTTGTCGAGCGGCGCCAGGTACTCCGCGAGTGGAGCGGCATCGGAATCCATGTGGATCCAGACGAATCCTCCCCAGGTGTCAAGGCAGCACTCCACCAGATGCAAGCGTGATTCGTCTATATGTTGGCTGTCGAATTCTTCGCGATCCATCACGAAGTGGCTTCGACCATCGAGCTTCCAACACCAACCGTGGCTGGGGCAGGTAATCGTGCGCCCCTCGAATCGCCCGGAGCCGGCTGCCAGACGTCGACCCCGATGGCGACAACTGTTGAAGAAGGCCTTGAGCTCCTCCTCTCCGCTCCGCACGACGAGGATCGATTCATGACCGACCTCGTACTCGACGAAAGATCCCACCTCGACGAGCTCGTCCTCACGACAAGCCACCTGCCAGACTCGGGGCCAGAGTCGCTCCGCCTCGAGTCGCGCAAATTCTCGCGATAGGTATCGCTGCTTCGGAATGAAGGAGGGTGACAGCTCCCAATCGGCATTCCACGGCGTCGAGGTCGCCATTGCACTCAGCTCCTTGGTCAGCGGGTCACTCGCTCTTGCCGTCGGCAGAGGCCGATGCCTCCCAGGATTGCCGTTCGACTACGATCAGTTCCCGATAACGTCCGATGGTCTGCCAGGTGCCCTCGAAGCCCTTGGGCATCACGACATGATCCCCCGCCGCATACCGAAACGCCCTGCCCTCGAGATCCGTGATGACCAGCTCTCCTTCGAGGATGTAGATGAACTCATCGTAGGGTGCAACGATCTTCAATATCGAGGGCACCGCCTCATAGACCTCCACGATGATATCGCCGCGAAACAGGACATCGCCCCAATGCTTCGACTCACCCTCGATCAGCGCTTCGCTAGGCCAGGGTGGAATCGACTCGAGGCCCTTCCCGGCGAGCTTCTCGGGGTCGAGCTTCATGGGAACCTTCTCGCTCGACTTCACCTCGCTCTCCTCAGCCGTGGTCAGGGCGACCACACCGAATACGAGCCCAAGTGCCAAGATGAGTATCTGCCAATTTGATCTCATTTTCCGTTCTCCTCGTTTGGAAAAAAAGTAGCCGATCAACACTCCGCGGAAGCCATGCAGAATTCACTCGGAATCGAATGGACTGTGCGCCACAGACGAGATCTGGCCGTCGGGCGAATGACGAGAATCAACAGCTAACGCGCCGGAGAATAGGAATTTCTCTGCCTATCCGGTTCGCTCCGCTCGTGACCTTGGCTGTCATGACCTTGACGCATTTTTCTGGCTTCCGAGGAGGATGTCAGAATGCAGTTTCCGCGTACGCTCGTCGAGTTTCAAGACCAGTTCCCGGATGAGGAACATT
>PVBE012950782.1_pt1 | contig 15233 bp, 8 predicted proteins | sample 1631181 | NCBI WGS metagenome assembly PVBE01 (sample SAMN08397723, study PRJNA350692) | Marine metagenome, whole genome shotgun sequencing project. | isolation source: water | place: Pacific Ocean | collected 2012-04 | reverse complement strand
GTTCGCATGGGGCGAGGTAGCGATATCCTCTTGTAGTCACAACAACCGTATCCTCTATCCGCACCCCGCCGATATGCGGGTAGTAAAGTCCTGGTTCAACCGTGACTACGTGGTTCTTTCTCAACCTTTCCTCAGAAAACCCAAGCCGTGGCCCCTCGTGAATCTCAAGTCCGACACCGTGTCCAGTGCCATGAATGAATCCCACCCGCATGTCTCCATCCAACCTGGTTTCAAATCCCCGCGCCTCCAATTCCCGGGCTGCTGCTTCATGAACCGTCCTGCATTTCACACCCGGACGTATTTTCGCGAGAGCCGCTGCTTGTGAGGCTTTAACGGCGCGGTACATTTTTTTTAGTTCCGCCGGTGCCCGTCCTCTTACGACTGTCCGCGTAAAATCACCCCAATACCCCGTTTCCAAATGCTGTGGGAATATATCGAAAATCACTGGTTCGCCCGCGAGAACCAATCCATGTCCTTTCTCATGGGGTTCAGCGGTTTGTTTCCCTGACGAGGCAATAACATCTCTGCAGAAGCAGTTTTCCTTGAGCAACACTGTTGCGATGTGCTGGCGAAGCAACTCTGACGTTACCAGACTTCCATGGAAGATCAGCTCTCCGTTGGCTTTGATTCTCGATCCAGCAAGGAGACCTTGAACGGACCGAAAACCTCTTACTGCAGCTTCCTGGCACTGTCTAATACACTTTATCTCGAAGGGCGTTTTCTCCTTCCGCTCAGGGCAGAGTTCCTGTCTTGCAACAGAGACCCCCACCCCCGACCGCTTCAGGCGACGGGCGATGCTGTGAGGAAATCGTGAGTCAACAACAACCCTCTTGCCCGCCCACTTTTGCACCAGCTTCACCGCCAGCGCTCCCGTGTCTCCCCATTTCGCTCTTGGTACCCCCAACATATTGGGTGTTAATAGATTTATACCACTACTTATAGACAACTTCGCCCGTCCGTATTCCAATTCGCGAACAACCAACCACATCGTCTGGCGGCGCTTCAGAAGAAGCACGGCGTCCCCCGCCTGGAACCCTGTCAGGTACCGGATTTCCGGCGTCTCATCTGTGCTCCCCGCCATCAGAATTGGCGTTGTTAATCGCTGCATCTCTTTCTCCCCAACATATGGAACTCCCTCCGCCAACGGAGGTAGTGATATTTTCCGGATTCTACCCGTCCCCACCTTCGGCGTCGATAGCCTTCTGCCCAGTTTCCATTCTGATTCGTCTCGTCGCGAAAGATCATCTTCTCGTAACCTTTACCAGGGAGAGCAAACCGCCATACGTGTAACATGGTTATTAGCAATATTTTACGTATAATGATAGGGGTGGGTCGTAACACCCCCAGTTTCTGCCCTCTGCGCCGCTCCACTCGTCGGTTGAACTCGCGCCCGGTTGGATTGACGCCGCGTTCTTCCCGGATCCACTAGACCTGTTGTTATGAGTTGCTCTAGATTGGGTGTTAGGAAGCTCCCGCTCCTGCACGGTTAATAGCCTGTTAATAACCTGTTAACAGTAGTAAATAAATTTTTCTTGTGTTCAGGTCAAAGATAGGGTGGACTGACGACTGTTGGAGCGCGGAATTTCCGCACTGTTCGTCATGCATACGATGCGAGTTTACACCCTTTCTGGGTTCGGTTTCTAGGGAATACAACGTGGGCGAGAAATCAGCCAATGAATTGTGGAGTTCGGCCTGCCGAAATTTGCAGGATATTCTCCATCCCGACGTGTTCTCGCGCTGGATCGAAGTTATAGCCCCGCTCTCTCTCGACGACGATGTACTTACTCTGGCAGTTGATAACGACTTTTACCAAACGTGGCTCGAAGAGAACTACTTGCCGCTTATAAAAAGCGCATTACGTTCGGAGCACGATTCGGATTTGGAAATCTCTTTTGCTGTTCGTGCAAAGGATGATGTGCACGTTTCCGCGCGCTCACCCTCGAAGCTAACCATTCGCGACCGCTTGTCAAAGAAGCGTTCTGTACCTAAGCCGGCGTTAAATCCAAAGTTTACTTTTGACCGCTTCATTGTGGGGCCTTCCAATAATTTTGCCTACGCGGCGTCTCAAGCCGTTGCGCAGGCGCCGGCCAGGGCGTATAACCCCCTTTTCATTTACGGAGATGTTGGGCTGGGAAAAACACACTTGATGCAGGCAATAGGACACCATGCGTCTACAACATCACGCGCCAGCGTTTGCTACCTTTCGTCGGAGGCGTTTGTGAACGAGTATATCGATGCTCTTCAGAATCGCAAACTCGTTGAATTCAGAAGGAAGTATCGCAACACGGATCTTCTTCTAATTGACGACATTCATTTCCTTGCCCGGAAGGAACGGATGCAGGAGGAGTTCTTTCACACGTTTAACTCCCTTTTCGACGCGCATAAGCAAATCGTTATGACGAGCGACAGACCTGCGAGTGAAATTGCAGGAATCGAACAGCGGCTTGTTTCCCGTTTTGAATGGGGTCTTGTAACGGAGTTAGAGACTCCCGACTTGGAAACGCGGATCGCTATTCTCCGGCACAAGCAGGAACAGACGCAGGTTTTTCTCCCGGATGAACTGGTGCAGTTCATTGCTGAGAACATTCAGTCAAATATTCGTCGTCTCGAAGGAGCTCTCATTCGTGTGGTCTCCTATGCCTCCCTGACTGGACGTGATCTCTCGCTGGATACCCTTCGCTACCTTCTTCGCGACTGTCTCGAGCAGGAGAAACAGGAAGTGGTTAGTTTCGAAGCTATCCAGAGAGCTGTGGCTGAGCATTATGATATTCGTCTCGCGGATATGTCGAGCAAGCGGCGTCATCGTGCAGTTGCCGTGCCGAGGCAGATTGCCATGTTTCTATGCCGGACCATAACGAAATCATCTCTTCCTGACATTGCTAATTCCTTTGGCAAAACACATGCAACCGTTCTTTATGCTTACCGGACGATCCAAAACCGGATGGATGTCGATCCCGATCTCAAGCAAAACGTTTCCACTATTTCCCGCAAGCTCGGTAAGCCTCTCGCCTGATTTATAAATGCGCTGCCGAATGCCCCTGTTCCTGCTTGCAGCAGATGTCTGTTTTACCTGCGGCGTTATTTTCTTGAAGGAGAAGATTTTTTCTCTTCCATTGGAGCTGAACAAATCCTGTTTATGACATGACAATATCTTGATGATGACTGTTAATACTTTACCGCTTGTTGATAATTCACGTTCTTTTATCCAGGTTGTTGCAGAGTTACTAACATCCGTTTTTGCGCGAAAGCCTTATTTAATGGGCACAAACTGAGTTTTTTACTTTGTCATCATACCATAATAATAGTACTGTCATTACTCATGTATGATTAACTTATTAACCGCTTGGTGCACAATTCCCGGAAGTGCCGGAAAACTGAAAGCGAAGTGCATTACAGGAGATATAAATGAAACTGAAAGTGACCAAGGCGACGTTGATTGAAGGCTTGCACATCGTGCAGAACGTTGTCGGCGTAAGAAGCACGTTACCAATCCTGTCCAATGTTCTTCTTACCGCCGAAGAGAATAAGCTTTGGCTTACTACTACCGACTTGGAGGTTAGCGTTCGCTGCGGAATTGAGGCGGACATAGAACAGGATGGCATGAGTACTCTTCCGGCAAGGAGATTCAGCAGTATTGTTCGTGAACTTCCTGATGCTGCGATCAATGTTGAGATTGATAAGAATGATGTTGCATCCGTCGAATGTGGATCCTCGTACTTCAAGATTATCGGGTTGAGCAATGAAGAGTTTCCGCCGGTATCCAATCCCGAGGAGAAACACTGCTACAACATGGACCAAGGCGTGTTCAGAGAGATGCTTAAGAAAACTGCCTATGCGGCATCAAGCGACGAGACACGATTTGTACTCAACGGTGTGCTTCTGAGTTTTCGGGATGGAAAGCTCACAATGGTGGCAACGGACGGACGCCGACTTGCCCTTGTGGAGAGCGAAGTGGAGTTTCCGGATGAGGCAGAAGGGGACATGATTCTGCCCACTAAAGCGGTTTCTGAGCTACTGCATGTTTTGGGTGAAGAAGGGGATCTGAAGATCTACGCGAAGGAGAATCAGATAGTATTCGAGTTCGACGATGTCCTCCTGGCTTCGAAACTGATAGACGGTACGTACCCTAACTATCGCCAGGTGATACCCACACAATGTGAAGAACGTGTGACGGTAGAAAGAGAAGTGTTGTTGACGGCCCTGAAGCGAGCATCACTTCTTACCACCGATAAATCCAGTGCCACAAAGCTGACGTTTAATGACAATCAGCTCGTGGTTGTTACTACTTCTCCTGATGTAGGCGAAGCCAGGGAAACGTTGGCGATCAAATACACAGGCAAAGAAATAACCGTGGCGTTCAATGCAGAATACATGATGGATTCGTTGCGAAACCTGTCCAATGACGAGATCTTCGTGGAACTCACAGACGATCTTAGCCCCGGGGTAATCAAGTGTGATATCCCATTCCTGTATGTTCTGATGCCGATGCGAATCTCGTAGAATCGCAGGCAGAGAAAGAGAAGAAATTCAGGCTTGTATGGCTAAGGCGTTACACTGTAATCTTCCGCCCTTGAATTGCCCGATGGTGTAACGGTAGCACAGATGACTCTGGATCAGTCGGTCTAGGTTCAAATCCTAGTCGGGCAACCATTTCTACACTACAGGCCGCCGAAGGAGATACTCCACCTGGACCTCTTTGTTAAGAGGAATTACCCAATCCTTGTAGATCTTAACTACTGTTTCCGGGGTGAGAGTTGAATCATCTGCTGCCTGTATTAATCCAGCATATTGAGCGGTTTTCTCACGTACCCGCTGGACAACGTTGATCTCCACCTCGGTATCGGTGAGGAGAGAAACCAAGCCTTCGCGGTCCCCCGCGGCAATAAGTGGCGCATATCTGTCCGTATAAGCCTGAAACTTGCTCTCGGCAACGAATTCGCCGTAATGGATACGTTTTGACAAGGCCTGCAGGCAAACCACATCATTTACAGCGCTGGACCCGTATTGTCCATCATCACCCTCTGCGCAGATCTGCGTGACAACGTGCTGCTCATAAACCTCTCGGATCCGCGCATTGAAATTCAGGGTTCCGTCGGTAACCAAGACATCTGGGAAATCGAGTCTCTCGAGAATGGGTTCGGGAAGATCAGAAAAAAAAGGATGTTCATCGGAACTGGTATATCGCCGAAGTTGGGAGTGAAGGACCTCGGTGCCGTGCAGAAGAAAATTAATGAGGCTCCTGTCCCCAAGCGCAACACCGAGCGCACCGGGAAGATAAACCACACGGTTCAAACTGAACTGAGACCGCTCAATCAGTGCAAAGATGATCGTTTCCTCAAGACGGGCAAGGACGGCACGTATACGATCCAGTGTCAGTTCTTTATGCATTACCGTAGTCTATAGACAGAAGATACCTGCGTGCAACAGGATTTGCGGACGTATTCCTCCCGGATTAGGGACAGGGAGAAGGCGGGCTAGCGCAAGTCGGCACGAAGTCGTCTACTCTTGGTCATCCAGAGTGTTCCTAACGGCAACGGCGAGTGATTCACGAGTGAACGGTTTGTAGATTACCGGAGGCACATCTCCGGATTCGCTCTCCTGGATATTTATCTGGTGAGTGAATCCGGTCATCAGGAGAACCTTGAGCCCCTGCCGAGCTTGCCGGAGTCGATCAGCAAGCTCACGCCCGTTGAGGCGTGGCATTACGATGTCCGAGAGCAGAAGATCAAGGGGTTCTGTACGATGTTCGCAATGCTCGAGAGCTTCGGCTCCGTTAGTGGCTTCAGATACCTGGTAGCCGAGGCCGCCCAGGATTCGCACAGTGAGGTTTCGAACCGCCGGCTCATCTTCAACTACCAATACATGTTCGCACCCTGTGGGAATTGGGGTGCGCACGTCGACGGCTGCACTCGAAACAAGACCTGGCGCCTTAGGAAAATAGAGAAGAAACTCAGTACCCCGTCCTGGGGAAGAATTGAAGTCTATTCTTCCGTCAAACTGCTGAACGGTCCGATAAACCATCGAGAGCCCAAGACCGGTTCCCATTTCTTTTGTCTTCGTTGTAAAGAAAGGCTCAAAGAGGTGTTGTTGAACATGGGCGGGCATACCGCACCCCGTATCGCGCACAATCAACAGCAGATATTCCTCATGTGAGCCATTCAAACCGACAGAAAGCCACAGGTCATCCGAGCGATTGATAGTGCGCGTTTCTATCGTAAGTTTCCCGCCAGAGACCATGGCGTCACGGGCGTTAATGCCGAGATTCATAATGACTTGTTCGAAGAGGCCGGTGTCGCCACGCACGGTTCCCGGGGTCTCATCGAGTATAGTTACGAGTTCTATGTCCGTTCCGAGAGTGTGACGAAGGAGTTTGTCCATTCTGACAACGATGGAATTGAGGCTAACGGCGGTAAGATCAAGCGGTTTCTTGCGGCTGAAAGACAGAAGGCGTTTGGTAAGATCAGCCGCACGCTCGGCAGCCCTGACGATTTCTTTGGCGTCATTTTTTGTTCGATCATTGTTGCCTGATTCGGCCAGTAACAGTTGGGAGAAACCCAGAATGGACGTAAGCAAATTGTTGAAATCGTGGGCGATACCACCTGCAAGGCGTCCAAGGGCCTCCATCTTTTCGAGTTGGCGAAGCTTCTCTTCACTGTGCCGAAGTTCCTCTTGTGCTTCATGCCGCTGAGAAATATCCCTAACGTGAAAAAGCAAGGCAGGCTGTTGAGCGTACGTGATCTTGGTGCCGCGGATCTCAACGGGGACAGAGGTGCCATCTTTTGTCAGGCTGTTTCCTTCATACACCGTAAGTTCGCCCGAGACCCAGCCTTGGAATTCTTCCATAACGATGTCTCGTAAATCATCAGGAACGAGGTCTGTCACCAGTTTTCCAACAAGTTCTTCCCGGGTTACATTGTGCAAGAGACATGCCGCTGGGTTGACCTCGAGAATGCGACCATTATAATCCTCGATAAAATGGCGTCTGGGGAATGCTCGAAGACCGTTGCGGCAAGTCCGTCAGAACAAGCACCCGGCCCGGAAACTATGCTTTTATCGGCATCGGACATCATCAGAACTCCGTCAGACAGATCAGTACGTGATAGAAGAATAGAAAGATACCATACTAACAGACGGGGAAAAGGCCGCCAAGCAAGAAGAAAACCGCAGAATTCGTCGAAAACGCATATTTTTTGCTGTGTAGACTTAGACGGCAAGACGGCGAAGGACGGAGGGCGGAATGAATGAATCTACGCAGGCCGTCCCGGGAAGCAAACCCCTGTCTATAGACAGGCAGCAGACGGATGTCTTCTTGAAACGAAAATCCGTGACATCAGACCCGCATACTAGCAAGCTGGCAAGAATAGCCACGTTAGGCATATGACCAACAAGCATAGTCGGTCTTTCGGTGAGGCCCCTCAACCAGGGAAGAAGAGCCGAGGGGTCGGCGCCGGGCTCGAGTTCTTCGCGGATGACCATGCGTCCCGTATAACCGAGTTCCTCCGCGAAAATCTCCGCCGTCTGCCTGGCGCGGATCAAGGGGCTAGACACAATCCGCGACACGGGTGCTCCCAAAACGGCAAAACCGCGAGCCGCCTGTCGCGTCCGCACAAGTCCCTTGTCGGATAAAACTCTCTTAGCATCACTGCTTAGACCCGAGGACTGCACATCAACCGCATGACCGTGACGGACTAAAAAAAGTTGCATCGTAAAGCGTCCTAAATCAGAAAACAACGGGTATCGGAAGACCACCCGCAAGCGTCTTCCGAAAACAAACGGCAAAACATATTGTCTTTTTATTAACAGAAACGGGAGAAGCTGGCGACCGTTTTTTTCGGATAACCAACCTCCGGGGGAACCAATCGCAGAATATATGTGTGGTTTCAGATTGCAGTTCGGATTGCATCGGGAAAGGAAGTGTGGTTTAAAGCCACAAGTAAAGCAACCTAATGAGCCGCAGGAGATGGCACCGAATGAAACCGCCGAAGAACATATTGGTTCGTCTTGAATCGTTAAACAAGGTATTGATCTCGACACACGCCAAGCCTGACGGTGACGCGCTGGGATCTGTACTGGGGTTAGCCAGGATTCTAAAAGCAAACGGAAAACAGGCCGGGATAGTGAGGCCCGACAGCTTACCACGCCGGTATGAACCGTTTGTGGAGGCGGGTGACCTCCTTGAAGCCATCGACGAAAAGGAGTGGGATGCACTTGTTGTTTTAGACTGTGGGGATATCTCGCGCGTTGAGGATGGCGCCGGAAAAGTTGCCGCGGCGATGGCCGTAATCAACATAGATCATCACCATTCAAACACGGAATTTGGGGAGATTAACTGGGTTGACTCTAAATGCAGTTCCACAGGAGAGATGATATACCGGCTCGCACGCGAGGCAGGCTGGAAAATATCACCTCCCGCGGCAGAAGCGCTATGGGTTGCGCTTGGGACCGATACAGGGCGCTTTTCCTATGAAAACACCACGCCGGAGGTGCTGAATGTTGCCGCGGAGTTGGTCGCGATGGGCGTTCCAGTATCAAAGATAAACCACACGATCTACGAAAGCGTAACATTGAAGGGCCAGAGATTGCGGGCGCGAGCAATGGCCAGCCTGGAGGTATGTGAAGACGGTGCTGTTGCGCTGGTAAGACTTGGCCGAGAGGATTTCGAGGCAACGGGTTGCGGAACAGAAGAGACGGAAGACATAGTCAATATTCCTAGAAGTATAGAAGGTGCAAAAATTGCCCTGCTCCTGTATGAGTTACCGGAGGAAGAATCCAAGACATCAACAAAGGCCAGTTTCAGAACCGTTGAGCCATACGATGCGGCATTGATCTGCCGCACCCTTGGTGGCGGTGGCCACCAACGCGCGGCGGGATGCTCGGTCGAAGGAAGACTGACCGAGGCAAGGGAAACCGTTCTGGACCTCATCCACGAGATGTGGTTCAGCGGCGACAAGTAAGAAACGGCCCGTTCTTCCTACTTCACTGTCAACAGGATTGTCTGTGACTCTGGGTGACGGAGTTTCCTGTCGATATCCAGAAGAGCCGGGTAATAGGATGCCGGTGTAACCGCGGAGTCCAAATCCAGGCGTCTCGCTATGAGTACAGACGGCTCATCGTTGGCCGGAACATCCACAACCTCCGTTGTGCAGTGCACAGAGCCGAGGCCGAACGGAGCGTTCCACGAGGTATCACGGGGCGCGATTCTCACGCCGCCAGACGAATCGGGCAGAAAAACGCGGTAAACGGCGTCCAGCTTCAAAGACTTGCCGTTATACAGTGGCGCCGTACGTGTTGCAGCGCGAAGAGACGCAATGCCTGGCAACTGGCCGGGCAGGGTTACGTAGAGGAAATCGTCGCTTCTAACGGCATATCTCGGAATGCGGGCGGTGAAAGACTGAGTGCCCGGGTAATCCAGGTAATTCGTCTGAAGTTCTGTTTCCGCTTCGGCGGCCTGCGACAGCCTTCCCAGTACTTCAGGGTAATGCCTACGCCGTTCTTCAGGAGGAAACTCTGCAAAGCGCCGATGAAACGCGGCGAAAGCCATGCCGAAGAACTTCTGGGTAACAGTAACCAAGGCGTCACCATTCTCCTTAATATGTATGTCATACTGCCGGGAATCGCGCGGCCGCTGATTCTCCTGGGCCTCAACGGGAAACGTCTGTCCCTTCATCGACAGACCGGGTCTATCGTGAAAAGCCGTACTGCCGAGGCGGGCATACTGATCCGTGTCGCCGAGATATACATGGCTGCCACCGTGTTCTACACGAACGAGGACAAAGTCGAAAACGGATCGCTGTGGAGTTTCAAGTAACGGCAACGACAGCTCGCCGATACGCGGCGCCCATGAGGAAGTGAGGATGAAATCCGGCCGGAACCCGGCTTCTTTCAACATGGTATAGTGTAAAATTGCCCTGTCGGCGTTATTGCCGTACGCATCTGCCAGAGTAATATCAGCGTTACTAATGGAGGAAAACGGTAAGTTCGTCAATAAAGGGCCGGCCTTTCGTACATTCCTGGCGATGTAATCGCGAATCAGAACGAGTTTCTTCGTGGGATCTTTCACTCCATTGACGAGGTCTCTGGCAAGCGCCCTGGCCTTGTCTTGACCGCGGGCCGCGGCAAGGAGTTTAGCCCGAAGCGCAGCTGCGTATGTCGACCAGTCACCGGCGGAAACGAACACCGTTGGATTAAACGTCCACGACGGAGGAAGGCTGTCTTCTTTTGGGATTACCTTCTGGTTAATGGCTTCCCATGAGCAGATCCGCAAACTGCCACTTTCGGTCTCTGAAAACGCGATGGTGTTCTCCGCGGTATTTGTGATTTCGATATTGAGAGAAGAGGGGCAGGAAACCACCAGGCGGTTCGTCAGCACGGGATCAAACGAACCGAAAGACAGGCGAACGGAGAAGAATGGTCGATCCTTGATTCTTCGCACAACCGTATAGTCAATATAGCTACCGATCTCAACTGCCGGCAGACTCACTACCATTGTTTTTGCCGCGGGATACCGGGGCGCCTTCCCAACCCACGCGGCGTCCATGAGGTTTACTTCCTCGTCCACGATCTCGTGAACAGATCCATCCGGGTTGGTTACAGTGGCGCGGGTGATACTGACGCTTTCCCAAGTGGGGTTGTACTTAAGTTTCAGCTCGGAATTAGTCTTCTTCCCGGCATACGTCAGGATCCTCTTCCGAAGTGTCTGGGTGCGGGTCCAGGAGTGGGCATCCTTAATGTCATAGACATTCCGGATGAAAACGTTCTCCACGTCGTGCTGGCTCTCTGTGGGTACGCTGAAAACAGGATTTTTCCGGCGCGCAAACTCGATGTCCTTTAGTTGCTGTTTCAGTTGCAGGTACTCATCTTCAGAGAATTCGACGGCCTTAACCAGGAACCGGGATGCCCCGAATAGCTGGTTGGTGGCAAACCGGATATCAGACGCGAACACGAGCGAATCAGACTCTATGGGCGAGAATTTGGGAGAGGACAGCAGGGACTCTACGGAATGCTGCACATCAATCGAGAAACTCTCCGTGACGCCGCAGGCCACCTTCGTAAACAGAGGAAAACGGCGCTTGGGAAGACCGGTATGGCCGAGAATGAAGTTCACGTAGCCAAGAGTGGTCCCCAGCCATGGCGGTTGAAGAAGCGCGTGTCCGTCTCCAGACACAAGGTAATCTTGCACGGAGTAATCGAGCGTGACAGTCAGAGGAACGGATGTGTCCTGGGTGTCTTCGGGCTCGATGAGGAAGCTGGTAAGGGTTGCTCCCGGCATTCTGCGCTTGATCGCGCCTTCAAAGAAACGTTTGCGTTCTTCGGGCTTTATTCGAGAGAAATAACCGCGGTAAGCATTGTCGTTTATGCCCTCGAAATACAGAACACTACGGGCGGATAACTCTCCGGACGGCGACAACGCCCCTGTCGTATCTATCTTGAGCAGGTTCTCCTCCGCGGGAACGATTGCTGATGTGAGCAGCGTTTCTCCCTCGGGGTGTGCAACGAGGTAGCTCTTGTTGCTCAGGTATGCGGGAAGAAGCGCCGTGGTATTCTCGTCGGTGGGATCCATAAGCTGGTACGATCCATCGGGGTCTTCCACGGCCACAATGGCGTGATTGAAGTAAGGCTGGGGGACCTCCTCGTCTTTCTTTGGGCCGGCGTGGATTATGACCGGGTATGCCTTGAATCCAGAAAGGCGCAGCATGGACACCAGGAGCGCGCCTTTGTCACGGCACACCCCGTACTTGTTGTCGAAGGTGACACGGGCATCATGGGGTTCGTACCCGGGGGCCTCGGTTTCCGTCGTGATTCCCATGTAGCGTATCTGCTGCGAAACGAACTGGAACAGGCGGGAGATCTTCTCGTTCGGAGCTTCTACGCCGTCGGTTAACTCCGAGACTTTCTTGCGCATAGCATCGTTGACTGCATCAAGGTGGGGCTCACACAAGTCCCAGTACCAGCTGGAAATATCGTTCCACTCCGGAATGGTGCTGACAAGAAGGCGCTGGACCACTGTGTAGAGAGGAGGCATGTTTGGCTCACTGAATGCACGCGGCACATCTTTCACTTCCCAGCGATACAGTACCCGGGTTTCGTCTGAACTGGACGTATAAGAAACTGTTCCGGGAATCTCGTCTTTCAACACGATCTTCTTCAACGGCCGCTCCTTGGGGCCGGAGACTTCGTAAGTAAGGTGTTTAATGGGGTTTGTGTATTCGAATACGGAGTAGTCGCTCCAGGTGTCGGGAACCCGCGGCTTAACGGTTATCATACGGGTGAGTATGTGATACACATCGCCGACTTCAAGCGCCGGGAGGCCGATGTTCAGAATCTTGCTGTTGGGATTATAGATATTGGCGCTCATTTGGGCGCGATCAACCATCACCCGGCTCTGCTCTGCGATATCAATCGGGACAATGGAGCCATCGGGCTTGATTATTTCGAGAATGAGCACCTCGGCAGTGCCGTAAGGAAGGGTAAAATGGAGGGAACGTGTTCGGTGCTCGCGCTTGCCTTTCTCCGTGAGCACCTTGGTGAACTCATCGTCCCAGGTAACGGACGTGCCATCCGCCTGGTACTCCACCCGGATGAAGTCATCAATAAGGACATCATCCGCGTTTGGGTATTTTTCCGTGGTAACCAGGTCAGCAGATTTAATTACGGCTGCTCGATCCAGCATACCGCCGTCGTATTTGCTCTCTGCGGCGAGCGCAAAGAGCGGGATAACGAACATAAGAATCAGTCGTGATGTAAGACGTATTTTACGAGTCATTGTGTGGTCACCTCCTGAACTAGATTTCGAGTATCATCTCTTTTTCCGGCCGAAGGCGCAAGAGGAGAGCAGCTACGAGTAATTGATCGACGAAAAAAGCGCATTATATGCCTTGGCGGGCTTGCATCGGCAGCGGGGTGCGCTAAAGTAATCGAGGGCACTGTCGCGCAAAAGGTGGGCGGCGGAACGAGGGACGACAAGCACAAACAAAAATGGGTGAAAGACTATGCTGTGGCTGAATCGGATTTGTATTGTTCTGCTTCTGATAATTTTGAGTTTCCCGACCGCCAGTCCTGGTGATGCGACGGAGGATCAATTCAACTTTGCAACGGGCCTGCTGATCAAGAAGGAATACGACATGGCCGAAGAGGAGTTTGAAGATCTCCTCCAGAAAAAACCTGACTTCGAGAAAAGAGACATTGCTCTATATCGTCTCGGTGAAACCCGGTATCACCAGAAGAAAAACGCCAAGGCCATTGACGCCTACCAGGAAGTTGTAACGAAGCATGCAGAGTCGGAAAAACTTCCGCAGTCGTACTTCCGCCTGGGGCAACTCATGTCGGAGAAGGATCACCGGAAGGCCGCGGGCTACTACGCGAAGCTGGCGGAGAAGTGGCCGGATAACAAGCTTGTGGAAGCGGCGATGTACTGGAACGCCGAGGAACTGTTTCTGTGTGAGGACTGGCGCAACGCGGTATCAGTGTATCGAAAGGCTCTTGAGAAGTTCCCGGGAGGGAGATACGAAGCGCACTCGATATACTCGATATGCTGGGCGGAACTTAAACAGGGAAACAACAAGGCGGCGACAACAGCGGCCCGCAAATTCCTTGGAAAATTCCCCGACCATGAGCTCGCAGCGGAATGCAAGCTCAAGCTCGCAGACTCGCTTCACAAACAGAATTCTCACGCGGAAGCAGCCACAATCTACGCGGAGCTGAAAAAGGGTACCGATAAGACCGCCAGGGAGGCGGCTATCGGCTATGCCTGGAGTCTCTACGACCAGAAGAAGCTGAAGGAAGCATCGGCAGCATTCCTCGGTGCGGCAAAAGTTCTGGGAGAGGATGAGCGCGGCGAGATAGCCGTTTTCAACGCCGGGAACTCTCTTGTTGAAGCCGAGCAATACGCCGAGGCGGAATCGATATTCCAGGGACTCGCGGAAGAAGATGCCGAGGGCACAGTTGCCCCCGAGGCCCAGTACTGGCAGGGATACTGTCTCGTTCGGCAGAAACAGTTTAAGAAAGCGGAAGTCGTTCTGGAGAAGCTCGTATCTGCCGGCCGTGCGGGAAAGCGAATCGTCGAGGCGAAGCAGGTTCTCGCCGAGGCGAAGTTTGGAGCCGGCAAACACGCCGAGGCAGCAACGATCTATGCAGATATTGCGGAGAACCACAGGGACCATGATCTGGCGGATGAAGCCGGGTACAGCCGGATGCTTGCACTTGAGAAAGAAGGGTCGCTGGGAGAGGCCGAGAAAGCAGGAACGGAGTTTCTCTCGGCTTTCGAGAAAAGCAAGATTCGCCACCTTGTTATTTTTGCCCGGGCTGAATACCGTTTTCGCCAGGATAAATTCAAAGAGGCAAAGACCGATCTGGACGAGTTTCTTGCCGGAAAAGACCACGGGGATCTCGAAGACGATGCCCTGTACAAACAGGGCTGGTGTTGTATGAAACTCGAGGAGCCGGCCACCGCTGCGGGACATTTCAAATCGCTGGCCACGAAGTTTCCCAAAAGTCCACTGGCTGCCGAAGGATCATACATGGGCGGGCGGGCTCTTGAGAAAGCCGGGAAAAAGGATGCTGCCATCAAACAGTACGAGGAATGCCTGAAAAGCTTCGCGAAAAACGAATTCGCCGAGCGATCGGATCTCGCGCTGGCTGTTCTGGCGCTTGACAAAGGGGAGGCGGCGGCCGCACTTGAACGCACCAAGGCATTTGTTACAAAACCGGACGCATCCGTGGCCCTCTCGGAGTTTGCCCACCTCTACATGGGAGAAGCTCTCAATGACTTGGAGAAATACGAAGACGCGATTAAGGCCTATGAGAAGGTAACCTCAACCAGTCCGGCGGGAACCGATGCTGCCTACGGGAAAGCGTGGGCTCTTCGAAAACTGGATAAGCACGAGCAGGCCGCGGTCATATTCGGCGAAATTGCAGCCGGGGAGTCGCCGAAAACCGAAGATGCCGCATTCTGGCACGGCAGGGCGCTTGAAGATGCCGGCAAGGCTGAAGAAGCGAACAAAGCCTATTCCAAATTTGCGGCAAAATACCCGAAATCAGACCGGCATGATGAAGCCCTGTACCGCGGCGGCCTGGCACAGCTGAAGAGCGGGAACGTTGATGCCGGGGGCGGGACGCTGCGAACCTTCGTTACCAACCGGAAGGATTCCAGTTTTGCCGACAATGCGATTTATGATCTGGCGTGGGCCTACAAGGAGAAGAAACAGGACGATGATGCCGTGAAGCTGTGGGAGCAG
>PVBE011392589.1_pt1 | contig 15233 bp, 18 predicted proteins | sample 1631181 | NCBI WGS metagenome assembly PVBE01 (sample SAMN08397723, study PRJNA350692) | Marine metagenome, whole genome shotgun sequencing project. | isolation source: water | place: Pacific Ocean | collected 2012-04 | reverse complement strand
TCGAATGGTTGATGACCGCGGAATGTTCGACCGTCCTCGTTGACGGCTACAACCTCGGGGTCGAACTGGCGGAGCGCCTCGACCCACCTCGGGCCCGGCTCCTGGTCGTCGAGGTCCTTAGACGCCTCGCCGCTACATCGGAGCAGTCCACTGTCGTGGCCGTGTTCGATTCTGAGATCGAGGTCGATACCGACATCATTCAGAGCAGCGGACCGGTGGACATCGTCTTCAGCTCGGGCCGAAGCGCCGACGACGAGATCGTGGATCGGGCCGGTGCCGGGCTCAACACGGTCGTGGTCACCAACGACCGCGACCTGCGGTACCGCGCTGAAGAGGCTGGGGCCGTCGTCCTGTGGTCGGACGCTCTCGTCGAATGGGGTCGCCGGCGCTAGGCCCAGGGGGCGGTCGAAAGCCGATTGATCCAGGCATTTACCCGGACGCGAATCGTGTCACACCCTCACTGTAGGGTGCGGCTGCACCTCGGGAGGAGGTTCCGGACATGTTGATCGACTGCACCGACTGCGCGATGCAGCACACGCTGGCCTGTCGCGACTGCGTGGTGACCCATCTGCTTCACGACCTGATAGGCCCGACTGAACTCGATCACGACCGGGCCAAAGCGCTCGATGTTCTGGCGGAGGCGGGTCTGGTGCCGCAGCTTCGGTTGATGCCGCGAACCGGAACCGAATAGATGAAGATCGCCTCAGCTCTCGTCGGCTTCCTACGCTGGTCGGGTGACCCTCAAAGCTCGCCTGAGCGAGATCGCCCGATCGTCCGACCTTGCTGCGATCGGCTTTTGTACAGCCGATCCGTTTCCGGAGGTGGAGGACTCGCTGCGAGATGCAGTAGTGTCGGGACGATCCGCCTCTCTCGGGTTCACGTTCACCGCCCCGATGATCGCAACCGACCCCAGGGCATCCTTCCCGTGGGCAGAGACGCTTGTCGTTGTCGCGTACCCCTACTTACCGGCCGCCGGCCGGCCGCCGTCTTGCCGCAGAGGAGCCGGACGGGTGGCACGATTTGCGACTGAGGACCACTATGTCCCGTTGCTCGCAGTCCTCGACGGTCTGCGGGGTGTTCTAGAAGAAGCGGGATTCCGCGCCGCCGTGATGTTCGACGACAACCGGTTGGTGGATAGGGCTGTAGCCGTCCGATCCGGCATCGCCTGGTGGGGTAAGAGCACGATGGTGCTGACTCCCGGCACCGGTCCCTGGATACTGCTCGGATCGATCGTAACCGATGCCGATATCCCCTATGACGAACCAATGCAGCGTAATTGCGGTCTGTGCGAGGCGTGCATTCCGGCGTGCCCCACCGGTGCGATCGTAGCTCCGGGTGTACTCGATTCTCGACGGTGCCTGGCTGCTATGGCTCAATCTCCCGGTTCTATTCCCGTCGAGTTCCGTGATGCGATGGGAGATCGTTTCTACGGCTGTGATGACTGTCTGACGGTGTGCCCCCCGGGTGTGAGGTTGGCGGTCGCGACCTCGACTGAATCGGGCGGTGTCGATCTGCTCGAGATACTGGCGACAGCCGACCGGCCGCTCCGTCGACGCTTTGGCCACTTCTACGTACCCCGCAATGAAGCACGTTTCCTGCGCCGAAATGCAATTGTTGCATTGGGAAATGCTGGCGGCACTCAGTTCATCGGAGTTCTGGCCGGCTTGCTGGGCCATCCGGATGGGTTACTGCGAGCACATGCGGCGTGGGCTTTGGGCCGCGGTGGCGGCCCCATAGCAGCCGCTGCGCTGAACGCGGCAAGGATCACTGAGCACACAGCCGAGGTCCTGGCCGAGATCGACCGGGCGTTGGTGATGTGTCGTGCAGGTGGCACCGGGTCATCTCTCAGCCATCAGTGCCGTCGGGACTCGTCTGACGGCGAAGACGCAGTCGTCGCGGTTTCGAAGTGGAGGGTGAAGCCGAAGGGCTGAGAGTCGAAACGGTGTAAATGGTGTAAATACTATCTGTGCGACGCACCACCTGGAGTCTGTTGAGTGGCATCCATCGTACAAACAGAGTCCCGGGTACGCTCCGCTGATGCTTCTCGTTGCCGATGTCCACGGGGCCTTTACGGCTCTGGCGACCGTCGCCGCACTCGGAGAGCCGCTGTTGGTGCTCGGTGATCTCCTGAACTTCGTCGACTATCGGACCAATGAGGGGATGCTCGCCGACGTCGTCGGCAAGGAGTTTGTCGCAGAACTGTCCCGCCTGCGTAATGCTGGTGACATCGCAGGCTCGCGGGCCCTGTGGGCGGAGAAACATGCAGGACGCGAAGAGGAGGTCCGAGACACGTATATCCGCCTGATCGACGCTGCCTATCAACAGGCGGGCGACGCACTTGCTGGTGCCGAGGCGTACGTCACATTTGGGAACGCCGACCGGCCTGATGCACTTCGATCATCTCTTCCGGCCGAATCTCGTTTTGTCGACGGGGAGGTGGTGGAGATCGAGGGCTATGCGGTCGGGTTCGCTGGAGGCGGTATCGAGGGTATTGGAGTTTCGGGAGAGGTGTCCGAATCAACGATGGCCGACAAGTTGGCGCTGCTCGGTGGAGTCGACATCCTGTGTACACACGTCGCACCGGCGGTTCGACCCCTCAGCAGAGATGTCATCGGGGGTCGGCTCAAACATTCTGAGGCCGTTAAAGACTTTCTCGTGGAGAGCCGGCCTTCCTGGCACTACTTCGGTGACATTCATCAACCACAGGCAACGACCTGGCGGGTCGGTCGCACCATCTGTCGAAATGTTGGTTACTTCAGAGCGACCGGACGACCGGTCAGGCATGACTGACATCGATCTCGAACGACTCGCGGAGGCTTACGACTTCCGCCTGGAGCGCGGGGTACCAAGAAGGGTTGCTGCCGCGCTCGGTACCGTCGGGATCGGTCCATTGAGCCTTGTGGTGGATGTTGGGGGAGGCAGAGGTACCCATGCCGCTATGTGCGCCATCACCGGAGCCGATGTTCTCGTCGTTGACCACTTCCAGGTCGATGGTGCGGCATGCGATGTCGCAGGGAGTGAGGGCGGTGGTGGGGATTGGAGAGAGCCTTCCGCTCGAATCGGCGACGACCGACCTCGTCTATTTCCACCTCAGCATTCATCACGGCGACTGGCGAGCCATGCTCGACGAGGCCTGGCGGGTTATACGTTCGGGTGGCGTTATCTGGGTATGGACCATGTCGGATGAGCATCACCGGTCTTCGTTCTTGGCGGAATGGTTTCCGAGCGTCGCCGCCATAGATGAAGAGCGATTTCCACCTGTCACAGATCTGGAGGAATACCTGAAATCGTTTGGCGGTTTTCCGACAACGGTGAAGCATTGCGACATGGTCGAGCGGCCCGCTCGGAGTTGGATCGCTGCGGTCGAACCGGGCTTTTTGAGCACCCTTCACCTGATATCGCAGCGCGAGATCGAGGAGGGATTGGATCGGTTTCGACGGGCCTATCCCAACGATTCACAAAGCGTCACCTATCAGCTCAGGCTCTCTGGGGTGTGGAGCCAACGGCCATGACGTCGGAGCAGCGGGTATAACCAAGATCGAGCTGTAATGTCCGCTGCTCGGCGTCCGCAAATTTTCGGACTCTCTAGAATCCTGATCGTGGAAGGAACCATTAGAAGCACCGAGACATCGGCCTCACTAGATGCCGTATTCGGGGTTGCTTCCGATCTGGAGAACTACCCCGAATGGGCCACCGGAGTTGTAGAGGTCACCGTTGTGGAGCGTGACGACGCCGGTCGACCCGCCCGGGCGATCTTCGTGGTCGATGGCTTCATCAAACAGATCTCCTACGAACTTGAATACACGTACGACCTGCCATACACCATCAGCTGGAAAGCCGTGCCCGGCACCGACATCAAGGAGATGGAGGGTTCCTACGAGTTCCGCCCGATGGAGGGTGGAGGCACGGCTATCGCCTATGCCCTTCGGGTTGCCCCCAACTTCTCGGTACCCGGATTTCTCCGTCGTCAGGCCGAGAAACAGATCGTCCAAGCCGCGCTGCGAGGTCTGCAACTCCGGACTGAGGAACAGGCAGCCGCGGATGAGGGTTCTGCTCACTAAAGGCGATGGGTATCAGTTGTTTGGCAGCCTGCGCCCTTGCTAACACCCAACACTTAGCACCTCGTGCCCGGACTCAGATGTATTTGCGGTCTATACGGCTTCTGGGAGGTGATGGTGTCGGGAAGGTTCTCGACGCAGCAGCCGTGGGAATATCGGAGGATGGTCGATGTCGCCGACCTCGTGCGGGCTGCAGAGAGGGATGATTCGGCGGCCTAACTTGAGGAGCATGGAGAATGGCTGGGCGTTGGTCTCGGTAATCTGATCAGCGCTTTGAATTGGACGTGACCGTGGTCGGTGGTGCTGCTGAACCGGGGCAAGTGATGCACTGCTCGGCCCGGCAATTCGTTATTTCTTTGCCCGCAGTGTGGCATGGTGGTCGCCGGGGTTCCACCGCTGGTTGTGGCCACCTACGGGTCAGCTGCAGGGTTGTCCGGCGCAGCCATGAGAGTGAAGGAGATAACCGCTTGAAGGATACTTTCCTGGAGGTTCCGGCGACTTTGGATCTGGTCTTCGGTTGCTGACATAGACTCTCCTCTCCAACTCGCCTTGGAGAGGAGAAGCACTTGTCGTACGCCGCTCTATTCCCGGGTCAAGGGAGTCAGTTCGTTGGGATGGCGGCGGATCTGTTCGAAGCTCGACCGGATCTCCTCGGCGAGGCTGCCGATGCGGTACTGGGTTGGTCGCTGCAGCGGATGTGCCTCGATGGGCCTGAGGACTCTCTCACCCGCACAGAGCATGCTCAGCCTGCACTCTATGCAACGGCATATGCCCTCTGGTCGGAGATGGAGAGTAGGCTGTCGAGGGCACCTTCAGGGGCGGCTGGGCACTCGCTCGGCGAGTACACCTCGCTCGCTGCAGCAGGATCTCTCGGGTTCTTCGAGGGTCTTATCCTTGTGAGCGAACGGGGAAGAGCTATGGCGGCAGCCGCCGACCTCGAGCCGAGCGGGATGGCAGCTCTCATCGGACCGGACGCGGAGGAAGTGGAGGATCTGGCGGCGAAGCGACGGGATCGGGGTGGACGCCTGTGGGTGGCGAATATCAATGCCCCGGGACAGGTGGTAGTAGCCGGGGGAGCAGCAGACATCGAATGGGTCGTCGCCAACGCCCGCGAATTGGGCGTAAGGAGGGCGGTACCGCTCAAGGTTGCCGGGGCCTTTCATTCACCGTTCATGAAACCTGCCGCCGTCGCACTCGCCACAGCAATTGCCGATACCGAGTTCTCTCATCCAGCATTCCCGGTATGGGCGAACACCACCGCTGCGGCTCACGACGGTGACATCGGCGCGGGACTCGTGGCCCAGCTGACCAATCCGGTTCGTTTCGCAGAGTCGCTGCGGGCGATGGCCGACACCGGTATTGAGAGGTTCGTGCACGTCGGAGCAGGGGATGTAACCGCAGGCCTGGTCAAGAGGTCGGTAAAGGGAGCGGAACCCGTTGTCGTCTCCTCGCTCGATGATGTTGACGCCGCGGTGAAGATTCTCTCCTCCGCATGAGGAGTTTATTCGGTGTTGTTTGGGATAGGTCGGGGTAGAAGGGGACGGAGAGGAGGCGCTGGTGCGAAAGGGCATTATCACAGGATGGGGAAGATGCGTTCCCCCTGCGGTGCTTAGCAACAGTGATCTTGAGACTGTCACCGATACCAGCGATGAGTGGATCATGACTCGGACCGGTATCAAGGAACGTCGAATCTCGCACGTCGAGACGAGTGATCTCGCAGCCGTGGCAGCGGAGAGAGCCATGGCTGCTGCAGGAGTAAGAGCCGAGGACCTCGATCTCATTCTGATGGCTACTTGTACTCCGGACCGCCTTGTTCCGCCAGCCGCAACTCTTGTTCAAGCCAAAATCGGTGCCGGTAACGCCGTCGGGATGGATCTCAACGCCGCATGTTCCGGCTTCTTGTTTGCATTGAGTACCGCCGACCAGATGATCAAGACGGGAGTGATGGGCACCGTGCTCATTGTGGGCGCAGAGAAGCTGTCCTACTGGCTCGATTTCACCAACCGATCCACTAGTGCGCTGTTCGGCGACGGGGCGGGTGCTGTCATCGTCCAGAGTGTCGACGCTCAGCCCGATTGCGGGCTACTTGCCTTCGAACTTGGCTCCGACGGTACAGCGGCAGACTTACTGTACGTACCGGCATCCGGCACCGAGGGCCGCGCAGACCGTGAGGAACTTCCAACGTTTCTGATGGAGGGCCCGGAGGTGTTTCGGTGGGCGGTGAAGTCGATGGGAGATGCCTCGAGCCGGGTATTGCAAGCTGCAGGGCTCGACCTCGCGGAGATCGACCTCTTCATCCCTCACCAGGCCAATATTCGGATCATCGATGCGACGGCACGACGCCTAAATTTCCCTCCCGAGAAGGTTTACATCAATATTGCCTCGTACGGGAACACGTCGGCGGCCACGATTCCGATCGCCATCGCAGAGGCGGTCGAAGAGGGCAAGATCAGTCCTGGCGCCGTGATTATCTTTGCGGCCTTTGGAGCGGGATTTACCTGGGCGGCGGCCGCCTATCGGTGGGGATCGCGTAGCGATCCGCTTGCCAGCTCGGATGCAGAACTTCCAGCTACGGACAAGACGGCGCTCGAACTGCTTGCCGGCAACCTCGCCATCCACGGGACTGGTGTTTGACGGTGCCGGATCGGGTAGCGCTCGTCACGGGAGCCTCGCGGGGCATCGGAAGAGCAACCGCGATGCATCTAGCCGCCGTCGGTCATACCGTAGCGGTCAACTATCGATTCCGAAGTGACGCTGCCGACGATGTGGTTGCCGCCATCTCAGGCGCCGGAGGCCGGGCGGTCGCCGTGGCAGCCGATGTCGGCGACGCCGGGGCCGTCACCAGGATGATGGACGAGATTGGCGGGTCGCTGGGTCCGGTGTCGATCCTGGTCAACAACGCAGGCATTGCCGATGACGATCTCGTCGTCCGGATGAAGCCGGAAGTCTGGGAGAGGGTTATCCAGACCAACCTCAGTTCTGCATATCTGTGCTCGAGGGCGGTCCTGCGAGAAATGCTCAAGGCTCGTTGGGGACGGATCATCAATGTCACGTCAGTGTCCGGCCTATCCGGCAACGCCGGGCAGGCCAACTACGCGGCGGCGAAAGCCGGCATGGTGGGCCTCACCAAATCGCTCGCCAAGGAGGTGGGATCGAGAGGTATTACCGTCAATGCGGTTGCCCCAGGATTCATCGAGACCGACATGACCAACGAGTTGGGCGATGCCGTTCGCGCTGCCGCCCTGCCGGCGATAGCGCTTGGCCGATTCGGCATGCCGGATGATGTGGCGGCGGCCGTCGGTTATCTTTCTTCGGACGCCGCCGGTTATGTGACCGGCCAGGTGCTGGTCGTGGATGGGGGCCTCGCCTTCTGATCACCGAGCAGCATGACAAGATCGAAACAGGAGCCAATCAATGGATAGGGTCGCAGTAGAAGAGAAGATGACAGACTTACTTGTCGATGAGCTTGGTCTAGATCGCGATAAAATCAGCGCGAGCGCCACATTCGAGGAGGATCTCGAGGTGGACTCGCTGGGTATCGTCGAGCTGCTCATGGCACTCGAAGACAATTTTGGGGTGTCGATCTCTGACGAGGAGGCAGAGTCGATCGCTACGGTCGGACAGGCTGTGGACGTAGTCATGGAGGAGCTCGGAGGCTAACCGTGCCACGGCGCGTAGTCATTACCGGACTCGGCACTGTCAATCCGATCGGGCCGGATGTTGGTTCGTTCTGGAAGGCAGCCCTTCAGGGTAAGTCGGGTATTGGCGAGATCACTCAATTTGATGCCAGCGGCATGAAGGTGCGCATAGCCGGCGAGGTTGCCAGCTTTGACCCTGAGGAGTACATCGAGCGCCGCGAGGCTCGTCGCCTCGATCGGTATGACCAGTTCTTCTGGGCGTCAACCCACCAGGCCCTGGCCGACGCCGGAATCGCCTACGAGGAAGACGACCCCGAGGCGGGGCGCGCCGGAGTCGTGGTCGGTTCTGGCGTCGGTGGAATGATCTCGTTCCAGAATGGTATCGACATGATGCGGGAACGGGGACCTGGTCGGGTGAGTCCACTCACCATCACCCAGATCATCGCCAACATGGCTGCCGGGTTGATATCGATCCGGTACAATCTGTTCGGCCCGAATTCCTGCACAGTTACAGCGTGTGCGGCGTCGGCCAATGCAATTGGTGACGCTGCAGAGATCATCAAACGTGGTGCAGCCGACGTGATGGTCGCGGGAGGAGCAGAGGCGCCGATTTGTGAGTTTGCAGTTGCAGGATTCTCCCAGGCACGAGCGTTGTCGCTCAACAACGATGATCCGCAAGGAGCCTGCCGACCTTTCGATGCCGACCGCGATGGCTTAGTCATGGGGGAGGGAGCAGCCACCCTGATCCTGGAGGAACGCGAGCATGCTATCGCCAGGGGGGCCGACATCTATGGCGAGATCGTCGGGTACGGGATGTCGTCGGACGGCTACCACGTGACTCTGCCCCGTCCCGGAGGGGGAGGGGCGGCGCGTGCCATGCAACATGCTCTCGACCACGCCGGGCTTGTTGCTGCGGACATCGACTACATCAATGCGCATGGGACTTCCACCGTTGCCAACGATGCAACCGAGACTGCCGCGATCAAGACGATATTCGGGGATAGTGCCTACTCGGTGCCGGTGTCATCGACCAAGTCGATGACGGGCCATCTGTTGGGCGGCGCAGGAGCGCTCGAATCGCTTGTGTGTGTCCTGGCGATCAGAGACGGAGTTGTCCCTCCGACCATCAACTATTCGACTACCGATCCCGAGTGCGACCTCGACTACGTCCCCAACGAGGCGCGAGAGGTCGAGGTCAGGACTGCAATGACGAACTCCTTCGGGTTCGGTGGTCACAACGTCTCGCTGATCTTTACAGCGCACGAGTAGTCGTCTTCTGGTTGCCGGTTACCGGCCATCAAACTGTCAGCAGGTGGGAGGAGTCGGGTCGTCCGTGTCGGTCACAGTGAGGATATCGCGATCGGTGTGTTCTCTCCATTCCGAGATCGACTTGAGCGCCAGGACGACGACGAGGCCGACGCCGAGAGCAGAGCCGATCCCAACTACCAGGGCCACTGACACGGCTGCGACCGTGCACGAGTCGGGAGTGCATGAGGCGTCCGTTACGAAGTAACCGACGAGCCCACCGGTGATTGCCGCCAGGGCGACGGGCAGAGCGACCCACGGATTTGGGAACCGGTTCATGGGCCCTCCAAACGCCGGCCACGATCATCAAGACCTCCGGCCTCCAGGACTGCTGGATCGATCAGCTCCGGTGGGATCGCCACCGCTGCCGCCTGCTTTGGGAGAAGCGGGCTCACCGCGAGGTGGAGATCACGCCGCCACAACAGTACGACTTCGACACCTGATTTGATCAGCACGACCGAGCCGGCGAAGAGCCCGAGCATCACAGCCCCGACAACGGAAGCTGGAAAGTGTCCGAACCGTCCTGCCCACAGCGCCGGCGTAACGGCGCGAGCCAAACCGAATGCCAACAATCCGCTCCAGACACTGAGCGCCCAACCAGCAACGCCGGGTGTGTCACCGCCTGCGGTAATTCCTATTATGGCCGGGGTTCCGGTGAGTAGCAGGAGCAGAAGCACTGCAGTCGCTGGAGGAGCTTCGGTGGCGGGGAGACGCCGGAGCCATCTGCTCAACCATGGTCCCGCAGCAATGGAGGCGGCAGCCACTGCTGTGACGATCGTCGCCGCGCTCAGAATATCTAATCGTCGGCTGATCGCCTGCGTGAACCACAATCCGGCGACCACGAGCGCCATCCATCTCGACCAACGACCGCGGGCGAGGAGAACGCCGGCCACGGTCGTCAGGGTGAGTGTCACAAGACCGATTGTCACCAAAACGGCTGATTGTCCCGAGAGAGGTTCAGTATTTATGGCGAGCCCGACGACCCCAAGGACGGCCGACATTCCGAGAAGCGACGAGACTGCGAGTGGTGCTGGGACAGATGGCATCAGAGTGGCGTGATCAGCGAACGGGACGGGTGTCGACGAGGCTGGGAATGCGTTGCAGCCCGAGGAATGTGTTATATCGGTCCAGACCCTCCGGAAGTTCATTGAAGTAGATCCGGTAGACGTCATCGAATTTCATGACCGGACTCTCGAAAAGAAATGTGTTGTCCTCTTTGCGGTTGCGCGAGATGATCTGATCCTCACGCGTTTGAACTGTTCCATCGGCAAGGGTGCCCGGTGCGTCGTTGTGCTGCCATTCGACGATCCAGAGTTTCGACATGTCGATCTTGAGGTTAGAGGGGTAAATCTGGCATTTTCGATGGTGACGAAGAAGGCACTCTCGGGAGGTGGTTCGGTTGTCGTCGTCATTGATGGTTGTTGATTGCGTTCGATCGCAGCCGGTGAGAGTCCTTTGCCACAGGCGATGAACACTCGACCCAAAGCAGCTGTCAGGAGGATGAATCGACGCACTTTTTTTCTTCCAGGATGGCGTGAAGGGATTCTAGAAGTCTGCTGAGTAATGCCAATGCACGTATAGGCGGTCAGCGCGTCAGTCGCACGGACCTCAATTTCGCCACTCGTTGTGGTGGAATGGCGGAGCAGAGGACACGGTGATTTGTGATGTACCAGATAGCGTCGTTCCTTTGGGCGACGCAATCATGTGAAAGCGGCTCGAGGCCGAACAGACCCCGAACGCCGGAGCCGGAACATGAGCGTCAAGATGAGTGTGGCATGCATTATTCAACGGATTCCGAGGACGTCTCCGATGGATCCAATGGTGGGAAGCGGGGTGACTTCTCCTCGGATGTCCACGAAGTCGTTTCGACCCAGGTAGGGCCGGCCGCGGCTAGGGTGATGTGACATCCGTGAGTCGGCTTGTCGGCCTGCAGATCTGAGAGGCGGCGGTCCGTCAGAGTGAACCGCAGCGCCTGGATCGGATCCTGGTGGGAGACGATGACGACCCGCCCTCCAGAGTGGCCGACGCCAAGATCGCCGACAACCGATCCCATGCGGTGGGCAACGTCGGCGATCGTCTCGGGAGTGAAATCGAGATCGTCCGGATGAGCGAGGTAAGCCTCGACCTCACCGGGGAACCGGGTGGGGAGATCGTCCCACGGCACTCCGGCCCAACGTGATCCAAGTGCCCACTCTGTGAGTCGGTCATCTGTGACAAGTTCGATCCCCGAACTGGCAGCTATCGGTATGGCCGTCGCAACGGCTCGATCGAGTGGAGAGGACACGATCGCGTCGATCTGCATTTCCGCCAATCGTCGGGCGACAGCGTCGGCCTGCCGGCACCCGGTGGAACTGAGGCCGAAGCCGTCCAGATCTCCGTACACGATGTGATCAGGATTGTGGACTTCACCATGTCTGACCAGGTGGAGGGTCCGTAGCATTGCAAGGAAGTTTATCGAGGGGAACCGGTGCACCGGAAAGCCGCACCGTCGGACATTTTCCGGCTTTGCCGAGAGAGTCGCTCATTTCGACTTGAAAGCTATTTTCGTAGAGGCGGAGCGTCGTTGCCGACCGGACCTTGTGGCAAGGTCGTCCTGGTGGAAGGCACCGGAAATCGAGAGGGTGATGACTTACGCCTCGTACGAGGCGGGCCGTCGCGGGCCAAATAGGGGACGCCGATGGTTCATGCCCTCCAGCTGTTCTCACACGGGCGGTGATCCCTCCGATCACTCGGCCTATCGGAAGACGTCGGACCGGGTATTCGAGACTCTCAAGACCTTTACACCCTCTATTGAGATCTTGAGCGTGGACGAGGAATCCCTGGACGTCGGTTGCCTTCGGCTCCATTACGAACCGCCCCTCGGTTGTACGGAGGCGATGCGAGCAGTGATTCGTTCGGAGCTGCCGCTGCCATCTTCAGTGGAAATCGCCACCACGGAACTGCTCGGCTAGAGGGCTTTTCGCGACGCCAAGCCCGATGGAGTTCTCCTGGTCGAGGGTTGCTCCGAACTGGCCTATCTCCATCCCAAGCCGGTGACGCCGCTATGTGGTGTCGGAGAGGCGTCCCGAGCGCGCATAGAGGAGTTGGCATCAAGACGATGGGTGAGATAGCCGGCTTTTCCCGCGAGACTCTGGTTTGTCGGGCCGGCTCTTGAACTCTGATGATCCTGTTGCGGAGAACCAGCCTGCCGATAGATGCTCGAAACGGCACGATCTCTTGCCGCGACCGATCCTGCCTTAGGGAGGCTGCCCGGTATACTCGGTGCCTATCCCCGCTGGCGGAGAATGAATATGCCTCTCGACGACAAAGAGCAGCGGATCCTCGAAGAGATTGAGCGTCAGTTCTACGAGCAGGACCCCAAACTTGCGGAGACCGTCAGATCCGCCACGCTTGCCAGTCTGTCCGGGAAGTACCTGAAGTGGGCTGTGGCTGGCCTCGCCATCGGGGTAGTACTCATGCTTGGGTTCTTCACCCGCAATACGGTTGTCGCCTTGTTCGGGTTCGGTCTGATGGTAGTTTCGGTGGTAGGTATTGTGGCGGTGGCTCGTAGCCGCTTGAGAGTGGCGGTAAGCTCGGTGAGTGGCTTGGGAGCCGGGCTGCGGCGCAAGTGGCGCGCTCGCTAGGCTGGAAATTGGTCGAAGATCAGAGCAGACGTCGGGAAGGCGGATTCGGGATCAGTCCTGGAGTTCGAGGAAGAGGAAGACGAACTTGGAAGCGTTTACGGCTCAGCAGGCTTGCCGTCTGACCAGTTGTACATCACATCAGCTGCGTTACTGGGATCGGGTGAAGCTTGTGCAGCCATCGGTCCAAGCGACCGGTGGAAGAGCCGGCAGGCGACGTCTCTACTCTTTCCGTGATCTGGTTGCACTGCGGGTCGTTCGTAGTCTGCTCGACAACGGGATGTCGGTGCAGCGAGTTCGGCGAGCCTGGGACTACCTGCGTCGCACTGCCGACATGGATTCACACCTGTCAGAGGTGCGCCTTGTGACCGATGGCCAGGGAATCTTCAGGATCGCCTCCGACGAAGCAGAACTGATCGATGCGTTACGTGATGGTCAGTTGGCGTTCTTTGTCGCCATCGACCAGATCACGCGCGAGGTCGAAGAGGACGTGACGAAGTTCGAACTCGATCGGGATCGCTTTCTCGAAATGCTGCGCCGGGTGGAAGACGATGTGCAGAGCGAGGCAGCGGAGGGATAGGCGTTAGGTTCTAGGCGTCAGGTATCAGAGGGATTCTTCCTAGCCCCTAAACTCTTTTCATCTAACTCCTTATTGCCTGACGGTTTCTTCTAATCCTCATCCTGGTCGGGACGAGTGTGGAGATTCTGTAACGGGCCGCCAGGCGACGTCGCAGTGTGTAGCGACCCTGGAGCCTGTCTTCGGTGTCTGCCAGCGAACGGGTGGCAAGTCTCACGTTTGCTTTCCTGTCGGCATATCGGGCAACTTCTGTTCCGTACACCGAGGCGGCGTACGCCTCGGCAAGGGGTTGCATGGCGGTGTCGGTCTGTTCGGCGAATTCGAACGGGGTGGCAGACCGCTCCGGTCCATCGCCGAGATCGGTAAACCGATCGAGAATCTCGCGCCAGGCCGCCGAGATATCACCACGTTCGAGTTTGTGCCGCCGCCGGCGTCGCCGACCCCATTTGACCACAGGGATGAGGCCGAACAGTCCTAAAGAGAAGAGAGCGACTGGGAGTGTCCACCCTGGGAATCGAGGTCCGGATGCCGGGTCAGATCCGGTGTCCGGGATAACCACCCGCTCGGAAATCTTGAGAAGTTCGTCGTCGCGGAGCAGAATTCCGCCAACGCTCTCAAGTTCCAGCAGCGGCCTTTCCGCCACGGGCACCTCCAGGTACTTCGAGACGTCAAACGGGAGGCCGCCGAGGGTCGTCGGGTTGGCTCTGTCTCCTCGCGGGGTGGGGTCAAAGCGGATCCATCCCTGGGATTGCATCCACAGCTCAACCCAGGCGTGGGAGTTGCGGTCAAGAACTACCACCCGTCCGTCCTCGAGCAGTGTTCCTGGGGTGAACCCGAGCACCACCCGCGACGGAATGCCGAGAGTGCGAGCCATCACCGCCATCGAAGTCGAGAATTGCTCGCAGTAGCCGGTCCGGTAGTTGTCGCTCGTTGGATCGAGCAGCCAGGCGGCAAGGTTGCTGGCGCTATGGCCGGAAACGATGGCGGTCGAGTAGACGAAGTTGGCGGGGTTTCGAAAGAATACCTCGAGAGCCAGAGACTTTTCGAAATCGGTCTGGAGGCCCCTCGTGATGGTTAGGGACAGCCTGCTGATACGCCGATCGAGATCTGTTGGAAGATCGAGATAGCGCTCGTGATCCTTGAGATTACGGAGTTCGAGATCAAGGGGGTTGGCGGCATCGATCTCGAAGTTGTCCTCGTCGATCGCACTCTGAAAAACGACCGATGGGACGCCGTCGTCGGTGCGGCTGAGGATGTCGAAATTCGGCCGGGGAACGTCCGAGGCGACTGTATATGACATCCCTCGATAGGTGACCGCATCGAATCGGAGGGAAGCGTCGTTGGTCTTGACGCGAAGGCCGCGATCGACAGCTGTATTTGTCGCAGATATGGCATTGGGGGAGTAGGCCGCCGGGAGCCAACCCATCTGTAGCCCCAGAACCGTGATGTCCTGAACGATCGGAGCCGTCGGGCCGAAGAAGGCCCCGTCGGCGCCCTCGAAGGAGTCGATGTCCTCGGGTCGTTCGATCTCGGGGTCATTCTCCATATGCCACTGGGCCCCATCGAACGTGTCGAGGGTCAGCAATCTCCAGAAGACCTGGTCGGGAGCGAGGGCACCCTGGACATCGGCCACGAAGACGGGAACATTCGTTGGTGAGACGAGGCTTTGGCGGATGTCGACGAACGGGTTATACGAGATGCTGCCGTAGTACTCACCGGTGAGTCCTGAGCCAACCCTCCAATCTAGGTATCCGCTACGCGGCACCAGACCCGACACTGCACTTGCCGAGGCGACGGCGATTCCGAGCGCTGCCACAAAGGTGACAATTCCCAGCGATGGGAGCGACCTCGCAAGAGTCAGTCGATTAACGCCGGAAGTGAGTAGGCATGATTCCTCGAGGCGTCGATCCAGAGCGACGGCGAGAAGCGCCGCGCCGATGAAGATCATGAATGCTGTGGTCCACCACCCGCCGGGCCGGCGATCCATAACGGCGAATTCGAGATAGACGACAAGAGGGGCGAGCACGGCAACATA
>PVBE010703157.1_pt1 | contig 15233 bp, 11 predicted proteins | sample 1631181 | NCBI WGS metagenome assembly PVBE01 (sample SAMN08397723, study PRJNA350692) | Marine metagenome, whole genome shotgun sequencing project. | isolation source: water | place: Pacific Ocean | collected 2012-04 | reverse complement strand
CTTCGGGCATGGCGATCGCCAGCCTCAGGTCGCCGGAAGGCTCGATCGTCGCCGACGCAATTCGAGCTACCAGTCTGGACTCCAGATCTCGACCGAACGCGACCTGCGCGACCACGCCATTCAGGTTGATGAGGTCCTTGGTGTAGGCAGCGCTGCCGGGATCGCCATTCGTCGGAGGCCGCAGAGCAATCGACTTGATCCGCGTATTGAGAATCTGACCGTGCGGTGACAGCACCTTGTACCTGGGTTGGTTCTGGATCTCGATCGTCGGCGCCCGCAGCATCGTGATCGCGATAGGTTTCGCGACCTCCACCCCGTCGACTAGCACGGCGAGAAACGCCGCGACGTCGTGGGTCTCCAGTCCATCCTCTCCCCACATGTCCTTCGCCCGAGTCCTGATCGCTTCGTTCTCGTACAAGAATTCGACCGTCGTCAAGTCGGGCACGCGCACCACTGGCGGCACGTCCACAACATCTCCGAACGCCCGCAGCTCGACGCGGATACGTGACATCGTCAGAGGCAATTCGTAGTTCTGGACAGAAGCGGACCACAACAACTCGCCATCCTGCTTGCGCAAGGGCGCGGTATTGTCGTGGATCGTGGTCAATACCGGGGTCGGCGGTGGCTGCTTGAGAGGCGGGGGAGCCGTTCCGCCACCATCATTGGAGAAGATGGCGACGATCCCCGACCCACAACTGGTCATGAAGGCCAGAAGGATCAGGCTCGGTACGAGACGGCGCAGGCAAAGCATCCCTGTAAATCTACCATCTCCCGGGCGTCATTGGGTTGCGGAGCGCAGTGTTTCGAGAGTCTGGTGCCCCGGAGGAAATGAGTGAGCCGGCCCTTGGCATCGACGATGTAAGTAAACGGCGCGACAGGCGGCCAGCCAGCCCTTTGGAAAGCGTCCACGAACCGCCCACGCGCCATCGGAATCGGTCGCTGGCAGTCGGATCGCTCGAGGGCGCGCTCCACGCCTCCACCTCGTAACCTGGCACTGGACGAGATCTGGAACCATGAGTGGTTTCGTGCACTTCGACGATGTCTTCACGCGGGCGCATTCACGGGTCCCTGCGAGACGTGCACATTCGTGCACGGTAGGGTCGAGGCACAAGAGCTACCGATTCGCGAAGGAGTACAGCACTCGCAGGCCAGCCGGTTCTTTCGTGGTGGTTATGGCCACCGCGAACCCGTCGAGTCTTCGATGCGAACTACCAGTTTCTGGGTAGCATGACTCAGCAGTGATTTCGGCCCTCACCGAGTCGCGGAGCGCAGCGTGTCGAACGTCTGGTGCCCTCGCAGGGCGTGAGTAATGCGGCCCTGGGCATCGACGACGTAGGTGATCGGCGTGACGTGAGCCCAGCCAGCCCCGTGAAAAGCGTCGATAAACTGCCGATCCGCCATCAGGATCGGGTGCTGGTAGTCGAATCGCTCGAGGGTGCGCTCCATCACATCCGCCTCGTACCCGACGACCTTGTCGGTCATCACACCGATAATCTGCACCTTCGAAGGGTCGACATCCCGGTGCAGCCGGCGGATCACGTCTCGCTCCTTCAAGCAGTTCGGACACCGCGACCGAAAGAAGTTGAGCACGGTCGTCTTGCCCCGGAGATTCGCGGTCGTCCAGGTCTGGCCCTTCAGATCCTTCAACTCGAACTCGGGCATCGGCACGCCCTCGGACTTGTGGATCTGCGAAGATACGTACCACCGGATGCCATTGGTGATTCCGAAGTAGAGGACGACGAGCACGGCAAAGGCGACAACCACCGTCTTTCCGCGACTCGATCGGGGAGCGTCGGGTGTGCGTTCTGGATCCTGCATACCCGCTGATGTACTCGTTCCACGCCGGTCTCGCCCAGGAACGCCGCAGAAAACCTCTTCATCTCGATCGAGCACTCTGGTGTACTGCCCGATCTCGCGTGGCCAGAGTTGGCCACGCGCAGATCCCAGCGGCGGTGGCAGAAAAAATGCGAATCGGAGGAGTTCCCTACGGAGTGGGCGCGCCCTTGATGCACGGGCTCGACAGTGACCCGAGGGTAGAGTTCCGTCGCGACCCACCCACCGACCTCGCGCGGATGTTGCGGGAAGGCGTTCTGGACGCCGCGCTCCTCTCGTCGATCGAGGGTTATCGGCACGTCGGCTACCGCGCAGCCGAAGAGCTCTGCATCGCATCACGCGGCCCGGCGCGCAGCGTGCGCGCGTTCATCCGACCAGGCGTCATCCACACGGTCGGTATGGACAGTGGAAGTGCCACGTCGGTGGCGTTGCTCCGGATCCTTCTGCATCACGGACTGATCGGGGAGTGCGCCGAGCACATCGAGTACACAGCGATCCAGCCGACCCTCCTCCCCGACGACCTGCCGCAGGACGTCGTGATGATGATCGGCGACAATGGGCTGAACGCCGACCCCGGTCCGAGGCGATGCGCGGATCTCGGCGAGCTGTGGTCCGGGCTGACCGGACTGCCGATGGTCTACGCCCTGTGGCTCATCACGGCGAAGGCCGACACCGACGCGATCATTCCGCGGCTGCACGAGTCGCGGCGCGCGTCGGTCGAAGCCAACGTCAGCGATGGCACGGACGGTGCGATCTACTACTCGCTCGGCGACGCGGAACACCGCGGGCTACGGCGCTTTCACGAAGAGGCAGCCGCGCTCGATCTGGCGGAGACATCAATTCGACCGGCATTCGTCGGCATCCACAAGCAACCGAGAGAGGACGCGTGAGCGCCAGTTACCAACCTGGACTGTTTGCCGAGGGCGAAAAAACCGATCGCAAGAGAACATCCATGGCAGCAAAGAAGAAGAAGAAGCCATCGCGCGGGAAGGAAGGCGCCGCCGAACGGATGGCGAAAGACCAGCGGGAGATCTCGGTCTCGGAGTTCTTCACGAAGAACCGGCACCTGCTGGGCTTCGACAGTCCGCGGAAGGCGCTGTTGACCGCGATCAAGGAAGCCGTCGACAACAGCCTCGACGCGTGCGAAGAGGCCCGCATCGTCCCAGAACTCCTGATCCAGATCACTCCACTGAAGAAGCGCGATGACGCGTTCACGGTGGCGATCGAGGACAACGGGCCGGGGATCGTCAAGACGCAGGTGCCGCTGATCTTCGGCAAGCTGCTCTACGGTTCGAAGTTCCATCGGCTCCGGCAGAGCCGTGGGCAGCAAGGCATCGGCATCTCGGCAGCGGGGATGTACGGCCAGCTGACAACCGGCAACGCCGTGCGGGTGAAGTCGCGCACGAGCAAGCGGGCTATCCCACACGAGTTCTCGATCCATCTCGACACGAAGAAGAACAAGCCGATCTGCACCGACAAGGCGTGCGATTGGGACGGCAAGTCACACGGCACGCGCGTCGAGATCGACCTCGAAGGCGAGTTCCGGCGCGGGAAGCGCAGCGTCGAGGAGTTCCTCAAGCTCGTCGCCGTCGCCAACCCGCACGTGACGATGACCTTCACCGATCCGGACGGCAACGAGATCAAGTACGAGGCGGCGACGAAGGCGTTGCCGCGAGAAACCGACGAGATCAAGCCACACCCGCACGGCGTCGAGCTCGGCATCCTGATCAAGATGCTGCAAGAGTCGTCCGAAAAGTGGTTGAAGCTCTGCCTTCAGCGCGACTTCAGCCGCGTCGGTCCGAAGGTCGCGGAGGGGATCTGCAAGACCGCGAAGCTCAACGAGAAGTCCCCCCCCAAGCGCATCGCGAAGGACGAGGCCGCGGCGCTGAAGAGGGCGATCGACAAGACGAGGATCATGGCGCCGGCGAGCACGTGCATCGCCCCGATCGGCGAAGACCTGATCATCAAGGGCCTGAAGAAAGAGGTCGACGCCGACTTCTACATCGCTTCCACGCGCTCGCCGGTCGTCTACCGTGGGCACCCGTTCCTCGTCGAAGTCGGTATCGCCTACGGTCGCCCGGGGGATTCGATGGTCCTTCTCGACAGCGGCAAGATCGTCGAGTCCGACGACAGGAAGAAGCGCAAGCGCAACGTCGCCGAGGAGTTGATGGGTCACGCCGACGAACCGGCGCGCATCACCCGCTACGCCAACCGCGTGCCGCTGCTCTACCAGGGTTCCGCGTGCGCGATCACCAAGGCGATCACACAGACCGCGTGGAAAAACTACGGACTCTCGCAGCCCAAGGGCGCGGTGCCGGTCGGACCGATGGTCGTCATGGTGCACATCGCCTCGGTATGGGTTCCGTTCACCTCCGAGTCCAAGGAAGCGATCGCCAGCTACCCGGAGATCATCAAGGAGCTCAAGCTCGGCATGCAAGACTGCGGCCGCAAGCTCGGCACGTACATCCGCAAGCGCAAGAAGCTGGCGGGCGAACACAAGAAGCGTGAGTTCATCACGACCTACATCCCCCACATCGGTGAAGCGCTGCGCGACATCCTGGAGCTCTCCGACAAACAGGTGAGCGTCACCGTGAAGAAACTGACCGAAGTCCTCGAGAAGAGCAGGAAGCTGTAATGGCCGCCAAGAAGAAGGCAACAAAGAAGAAGGCAGCGAAGAAGACGACGTCGCCCGGACGATCGGCCAAGAACCCGCTCACCAAGATGGACGGCGTGACGATGACGCAGATCGACAACTGCGCCAAACAGGTCTACACGAAGATCATCAAGCTGAGCAAACCGAACCTGAAGTTCCCCGTGCGCTCGCTCGCCAACGTGCGCTACGACCGTCGCGTCGGTCACTTCCAGCTCGGACGATCGCGCAAGGAACGCACGCTCACGGTCAACACCGTGAAGAGTTTCGCCCAGACCCTCAAGCTCATGGCGTTCTCGAAAGAGATGGTCCAGATCGATGACTTCGCCACGAAGCGAGAGGCGTACTACATCAGCAAGAACTGGGGCTCCGCCAAGTTCAGGGAGCAACCCGAGTCGGACACGTGCATGGACGACATCGAGGCGTTGTTCTCCCTCGAGGGGTTGAGCCGAGAGCACCTGCGCTTCTATCCGGAGGACCACGGCGGCACCGTCGTCGGCCCGATGGTCGTCAGCGAGAAGGATGCGGAGACCGGCAAGACGATCAAGACCGACTGCGCCAGCGAAGGCAGCCTCAACTTCACGATTCCCCACTCCGTGGAGAACTTCAAGTTCGAGACGAAAGCGAAGTTCATCCTCGCGGTCGAGACGTCGGGCATGTTCAAGCGGCTTCACGCGAACAGGTTCTGGGAAGACTACAACTGCGTCCTCATATCGATGCAGGGCGTGCCAACCCGCGCGACGCGCCGCTTCATCCGCAAGCTGTCCGACGAAAAGAAGCTACCGGTCTACGCCTTCGTCGATTGCGATCCCTACGGAATCTCCAACATCTACCGCACGCTGAAGGTCGGCTCAGGCAACGCTGCGCACTTGAATCAGTTCTTCTGCGCTCCGAAGGCGAGCTTCCTCGGCGTCACGCCGCAGGACATCATCGACTTCGAGCTCGAAGACGCGACCCACCCGCTAAACGAGAAAGACATCAAGCGGGCGAAGGACGCGCTGAAGAACGACCCCTTCTTCCAGGCGCACAAGCCGTGGCAGAAGGCGATCCACCAGATGCTGAAGATGGGCGTCCGCGCCGAGCAACAGGCGTTGGCGAAGTGGGGACTCAACTTCGTGGTCGAGGAATACCTGCCACAGAAGCTGAAGAACACGTCGAAGTTCCTGCCGTAGGATTCCGCCGCGCAAGCGGTCTACTGGATCTCGAGCATCGCCTTGCCGAACGCCTCGCCAGCCTGGGCAAAGAACCACGGGCTGCCGTAGTAGTGGTAGGGGCGCTCGTTGCCGAACTGGCGCCACTTGTCCACGTCCTTGCTCCAACCGCCGGGACCGCGGTAGATCGCCTCGGCGTCCATGTCCCAGAAGAGGTCGGTCTTGACGGACCGCACCGTCTTCGGGAACTCCTTGGCCATCACCAACTGACCACGCTTGATGAGATCACGGTTGCTCAGCTTGCCGTCCTTCGCCGGCTTCGACTTCTGCATCCCGTCGAAGCCGATCTGACCGATGACGAACGGTAGCTTCGGCGCATCGAGATCGCGACGCACGTCGCGGATGAAGTTCGCCATGTACTTGCCGTAGTTTGTCGCCCACTCGCGGTTGAACTGGTCGTTCCAACCCTGGAACCACACGAATCCGCGCAGCTCGTAGCCTTGCCCTTTGTACTTCGGGAAGCGCTTCTTCAACTCGCTGAGCGTCCCCTTCACTTCGCGGAGCATCTCGCGGTAGAAGTGACCGTAGGGCTTCTTGATGTCCGCCGCGGTGACCAGCGGTCGCGGCTTGCGATTCTTGTTGCGGGCGTTGTGCTTCTGGATCTGCGTGTTTTGCTGTTGGGCCATCGCCTCGAATTCAGCATCGCTCGGCAGATTCGAGGACGGCGAACGGAAGTCCCGACCGAGAGACTTGCCGCCCCACGCGGTCTTGATGATCAGGACCTGGGCATCGAAGTGGTCGCCCATCACATGGCCGAAGTTGTACTCCGGGCCAAAGCACTTCCTTGGCGCGGCGAAGCCGACGGTCAGATTGCCACGCTGGTCGAGGTAATTAACCCAGACGTCTTCCCGTACGCTCCAGTTGTAGACGGGTTGCTTCGGATTCTTCGCGATCGAAGCGTTGAGAATCTTGGCGAAGGACGCGAAGTCCTTCCCCTTGATGAAGTGTGCGTACCGGTCGCGGTACTTCGCCTGCGTGACCTGGTAGGCGATCGGTTCTGGGAAGCCCTTGCCCTCCATGTTCGACTGGCCGGCGAGGATATAGACCTGGACCTTTTTCCGTTCGTCCTGAGGTGAGGCGACGAGCGACGCGCACGTCAGCGCGAGGATAGTCGTGGAAATTAGGGCCACGCTGCGGCAGCGGGATCGATGCATGGTGTTTGTGTGGGAGGAGGATGAGTAGGCCCAAGAGCGCCCGCATCATAGCTATGCCCCGCCGTGCCTGGCCATGGCATTCGATCCCGCCAGCCTGCCTTACTTGCCGATCAGTCCCCAGCCTCCGTTGGTCGCGACGATCCCGATGGCATTCGCTGCCGCGTCGAGGAGGTAGCACTCGTTGTAGGAACTCAACCCGACCAGACTCGCGATGTTGGGCATGGGCAAGCCCCACTTGAACAGATAGTTAGTGCCTCGGAGGTTGTCGTATGTCACTCCGAACTTGTTCATCTGCGACAAAAGCCACCGCAAACCGCGACGTTGCGCCACCCGCCGAGTATGCTCCACGGACCACCTGGACCACCGAGGAAGTCTACCAACGCGAACCCGATTACTGCTTCTGCTAGCAATCGCGACTTGCGGCTCCGCGATGACAGCACAGATCGAGACTTCGAAACAACAGACCGTCGAGCAGAAGAAGGCCACGGAATCCGTGGCGTGGGCCGGCGTAAAGACGCGGACTCCTTCCGAGGAGGAGCGCATTCAGTACGCGCTCAACCTCGAAGTGCGCTATCAGGGTCAACTGGTGACCGACGTCGTCGCGAAGAGTGCCGCAGCGAAAGTAGGCATCGAAGTTGGCGACATCATCTTGATGATGGGCGAGGTTCTCGAGACCTCGCGTCTCCCCGCGCGCGGCGGCGTCGATGCCTTCCTCGAACTCCTTGAGGGCTAGTCCAGTCGTGTCGCAACCGAGACATCCCGGTGGTTCCATCCCGCGGCAAGTCGTGTTCGCGCTCGCCCTGCTGGCCATCGGGCTCGGCGCTGCGTGGTATCTCTTCACGAGCACGACGTCGGGCAACACCCCTTCGCCCGGTCACCAGAAGATGCTCACTCTGCTGGAGCAGATTGCCGAGCACAACCGTGAAGAGAATCCTTGGATCGGCCAGGGCAACCTTCGCCGGGCGCGCGCCAAACTGAAAGCCCTTTCGCCACAAGCGGACGACGCGACTCGCCTGAGACACATTATTCGCGTCGCCGAGTACGAAGGCAACTTCGGAAACCTCCGCGAGGCGATCGCGCAATGGGAAGCCGCCTATCGTATGGCGCCGCGCATGAAGGGCATCCTCAATGCGCGTCAGGCGAGCCGGATCACGTATCGACTGGGTCTGGCCCACATGCGATTCGGGGAAACCGCGAACTGCTGCCTGAGAAACACACCGGACAGTTGCATCGCACCGATACGGGGCGGAGGGATTCACGTCGAGCCGGAGGGCTCCCAACAGGCCATCAAGTACTTCACCGAGGTCCTTCAGAGCAGTGAAGAGAAACACTTCGATGCGCGCTGGCTGCTGAACATCGCCTACATGACTCTCGGCGAGTATCCGGACGGAGTTCCCGAGCCCTATCGAATCCCTCCCGAGGCGTTCGGAGTGGATGAGACTTTTCCGCGATTCAAGAACATCTCGTCGTTCCTCGGTCTGAACACGTTCAACCAGTTCGGAGGTTCCATCACCGACGATTTCGACAACGACGGCTACCTGGACATCCTCACGTCGACATGGGACCCGACCGGGCCAATGCACTTCTTTCGCAACCAACACAACGGAACGTTTGCGGATCGCACGAAGGATGCAGGCCTCGAGGGTCTTCTGGGCGGCATCAACATGGTGCAAGCCGACTATGACAACGACGGCGACCTGGATGTCTACGTCATTCGGGGCGCATGGTTGGCCGAGATCGGGCGACACCCGAACTCGCTTCTTCAGAACCGTGGCGACGGGACGTTCACCGACGTGACCTTCGATGCGGGACTGGGCCAGCAGCATCACCCCTCGCTGTCCGCGGCCTGGGCCGATTTCGACAACGATGGTCATATCGATCTGTTCGTCGGGAACGAGGACTCGGAGTCGAACTCGTACAGGTCCGCGTGCCAGTTGTTCCACAACAACGGCAATGGCACGTTTTCGGACATCGCAGAAAAGGCCGGGGTCCAGAACCTTCGACATGCCAAGGCGGTAACCTGGGGAGACTTCAACGGCGATCGCTTCGTTGATCTCTACGTGTCGAACATGGGTCAACCGAATCGTCTGTACCGGAACAACAAGGACGGCACGTTCACCGACGTCGCGGTGGAGAGCGGAGTTACTGCTCCGATAGACAGCTTTCCCGTCTGGTTCTGGGACTACGACAATGACGGAAACCTCGACCTGTACGTCCCGAGCTACTACGGCGCTCCGCCGGGACTCGTGTTCCTGGCGGCGAGCTACTGCGGCGAAGCCTCCACTTGGGAACTGCCACATCTCTACCGGGGCGACGGACTCGGCGGGTTTCGCGATGTCGCCGGTGAGAGCGGTCTGAAGCGGCTCGTGCTGCCGATGGGCAGCAACTTCGGCGACGTGGACAATGACGGCTATCTCGACTTCTACCTGGGCACGGGCTACCCGGACTACGAAGCACTGATGCCAAACGTCATGTACCGCAACGTCCAAGGTCGGCGATTCAAGGATGTCACGTACTCGAGTGGCCTCGGGCACTTGCAGAAAGGGCACGGTATCGGGTTCGCGGACCTGGACCATGACGGCGACCAGGACATCTTCGCCCAGATGGGCGGTGCCTTGCGCGGAGACAAGTTCTTCGACGCCCTCTTCCGCAATCCCGGCTTCGGCAATCACTGGCTGACGATCAAGCTAGTGGGAGTTCGGACGAACCGAGCCGCGATCGGTGCGCGGATTCGCGTCGAGTTGCAGGAGAACGGGAAGCGACGCGTCGTCTTCAAGCACGTCAACTCCGGTGGGAGTTTCGGTGCGAGTCCCCTGCGTCAGACTATCGGGCTCGGACGCGCCACGAAGATCGAGCGACTGGAGATCTACTGGCCCACGAGTGACCACACACAGGAGTTCCACGACGTCGAAATGGATCAGTTCGTCCGCGCGGTCGAATTCGAGAAGACGCTGGAGATTCTGCAACTCGACTCGTTCGATCTGGCGCCAAAAGCACGCTAGCTGGCGCTGGCACCAGTGTCGTTGGCCAGCATCCACCGGTGTGTTACTGTGGTCGCATGGTTCGCCGCCGCCCCCGGCTCCCCGTTCTCGGCCGACTGCGCCTCGCCGGGCTGTTCCCCGCTGCGTTCTTCGCTGCGTTCCTCGCCGGTTGCCGGGACGACGGCTCTCTGTTTCGCGACATCACGGCTGGTTCCAAGCTCGACTTCGTCCACACCGTCGATCCCACCGGCAAGTTTCCACTGCCAGAGCTCATGGGCGCGGGCTGCGCCGTGTTCGACGCTGACGGCGACGGTCGACTCGATCTCTATTTCTCGGACTTCGGTCGCTTTGGCGGGAAGGGCGCGAAGAACCGCCTCTACCTGCGGCTCGCCGACGGGACGTATCGCGATGCGACGGAAGAGAGTGGACTCGGGGACGAGGGCTTCGGAATGGGCCTCGCTGTCGGTGACATCGACAACGACGGGGATCTCGACGTCTACGTCGGCAACTACGGCAAGGACGCCCTCTACCGCAACGACGGCAACGGGAAGTTCACGGACATCACGCGGGCATCCGGATTGGGTTGCAAGGAGTGGGGCTCGTCGGTGGCGTTCCTCGACTACAACGCCGACGGCCTCCTCGACCTGTTCCTGGTCAACTACGTGGCCTTCGACCCGAACGTCCGCTGCAAGAACCCGCGGACCGGTGAAGACTACTGTGGCCCACAGATGTTCGCCGGCGTGTCGGACGTGCTCTACCGCAACCTCGGCGGGGGCAAGTTCGAGAACGTCAGCGAGAAGGCCGGCATCTCGAGTGAGGCATCGAACGGTCTGGGCGTCGTCGTCGAGGACTTCAACGATGACGGTTGGCCGGACGTCTTCGTCGCCAATGATGCCGAAGCCAACCACCTGTGGGTCAACGGCAAGGACGGCACCTTTCGCGAAGAGGCCCTTTCCTTGGGGGTTGCGGTCAACGCGAACGGAGTGACCGAGGCGAGCATGGGCGTGGCGGTAGGCGACGTGGATGGAGATGGCCGGACCGACCTGTTCATGACGCACTTGGTGAAGGAACACAATACCCTCTACGTGCGCAAGGACTACGGGTTCGAGGACACCACCGCCCGGAGCGGACTCGGGGCGCCGAGTTTTCCTTTCACGGGGTTCGGGACCGCGATGTTCGACGTGGAACACGACGGCGACCTGGATCTGGCCATCGCCAACGGGAGGGTACTGCGCGGCCCAGTCATCGAGGGATCCGGCCCCGATCCTCTATTCAGCCGGTACGCCGAGCCCAATCAGCTGTTCCTCAGTGACGGCAGCGGGAAGTTCGCGGATGTCTCGAAGGACGAGTCGTTCTGCAGTCCGGTCGGGATCTCCCGGGCGCTCGTGATCGCGGACCTCGACGGTGACGGCGACCTCGACATCGTGATCGCAAACTGCAAGGGTCCGGCCCGGATTCACGAGAACGTCGCGCCGAAGACCGGACCTTGGCTGGTGGTGCGCGCCGTGGACAAGAAACTGCGCCGCGACATCTACGGCGCTGTCATCCTCGTTACCGCCGGCGGGAGAATGCACCGCAGGATCGTGGGTCCGGGCAATAGCTACCTCGCGAGTTCCATGATCGCGACCCACTTCGGGCTAGGCTCGGCGACGGAGGTGGACCGAATCGAGGTACGGTGGCCCGGGGGCAAGACCGAGACGTATCCCGGCGGCGCCACCGATCGCACGATCACGCTCACGCGCGGAGAGGGCGAGCAGAAGTGAACGTCGCACGCACCCTGCTGACGATCGGGGTCGTCGTGGCAAGTCTCTCGCTGTCGCAGTGCTCGGACACCACGCCGGTGCCGATGCCAGACCTCGACCGGATCGATCCGGAAGTGGCCGCCAAACTCAGGCAATGCCATGCCGCGGTCGTGGCCGACCCGACCGCAGCCAACTGGGCCAAGTACGGACGGACGCTCCACGCCTACGAGATGCTGGCCGAAGCCGAAGCCGCCTACCTTGCCGCCGCGGAAATCGCCGGCGTGAACAAGCCGGCGGCGTTCGACCATCTGCAACTCGCGGGCTGCGCGGCGGCCGAATGGAATCCAGAGCGCGCCGTCGAACACTTCACGCGAGCACTGGCCTTGCGCGACGACTACGCCGCGACGCACCTGGATCTGGGGATCCTGTGCGAGAGGCTCGGTCGATTCGAAGAGGCGACCAAACACTACAAGCAGATGATCGCCCGTTGGCGGTCGAGCCACGCGAACCTGGGGCTCGGTCGTCTCGCGTTGATCGCCGGCGACCCCAAGGCGGCGATCGAGTACATGCACGCGGCGCTGGGCATCAACGCCAATCTTCGGGAGGCCCATGAAGCCCTAGCCAGAGCTCACGCACGCCTCGGGCAGGATAAGGAGAGCCGAGCCTCCGCGACTCGAGCCGGCGACCTCGAGTTGCCGACGCCGTTCCAAGAGCCGCTGATCATCTCCGTTCTCGCCGAGCGAGTCGACGCCGAGACCAGGTTCAGGCGTGCGATCGGGTTCGTAAGAAGCAACCACGCCGAGAAGGCGATCGTCGAACTCGAGGCGGTGATCGCAGCACGACCGAAACATCTGCAGGCGCGCCTCATCCTCGCAGACCTTCTGCACAAGGCAGCCAGAAAGGGCGACGCGCGCAGGCACCTGGACTTCATCCTCGCCGAGAACAAACACCAAAAGCATGCCCTCGAGCTAAGGGCCAGGATTCTCCTGGACGCGGGCGACCGCCGCGCCGCCTTTCGGGACCTGAAGACGCTTCTCTCTGTCGATCCCGGGAACACCTGGGCCAAGACGCAACTCGACAAAGGCGACGGTCGCTGAGATCGGGAAGGGCGTCACCTTCGCGCTCGTCGAAGATGAGAGCATGGCGTCTCCGACCTGGTCTCCGCCTGATTCTCCTGCCCTCCAATCAGCGGCGTCGATTCCAGGCCGTGACAGCCGACGTCCACTCGCCCTTCAGCGCGCTTGTGTAACTGAACAAGCAAACACCGGCTGCACCGGAGCGCAGGGCCGCGTTCATCTGGCGAACCGTCGCTCGTGAATTTCGATTCGCGCGCTGGTGGGCGTAGACTCCAACGCCCATCACGACCGGGGTCCTTCCCGCTGCCGCAACGCACGCGCGACTCCGCTGATCGAAGAGCGCATCGCGTTCCGTGTAGTTCATCGGAAAGACCGCGTGGACAAGACCGCTCCGCGCCCACCGCGGCCAATCCTGCAGCACATCCTGCTTGATGCGGTCGAGATTCGAATTGACGGCCACGGTCAGCGCGACGCGCCTCGGCAAGCCGTTCACCATCTCGCTAATCTGCCGGACCAGTTGCGTGACCGCGCCGGCCTTCCACGCACGAAATGCCGCCACATCGGACAGGGAACGGTGGGTCTGGCGAACGAAGAGGTCACGGCTGCGAGCATCCCCGGGACATCGCTCTGAAACGGAGCCGTGCGGGTAGCGAATGTAGTCCAGATGGAGACCGTCGACGGGGTATCCGGTCACGACCTCCGCGCAGATGTTGGTGAGATACGTGCGCACCTCGCGGAGACATGGGTTGAGGAACCAATAGTTCCCCTCTTTCGCGAGCTCAGAGCGATCGGTCCGGAGGAACCACTCGGGACGCGTGTGGAAGATCTGCCGTTTTGACGCGGGCGCGCCCGCACCGCCCCAGCCTGTCATCACGTTGACCCACGCGTGCAGCTTCAGCCCGTTCGCGTGGGCCGCCCGCACCGCGTAGGACAACGGATCGAACGACGGCGCCTTGAACCCGAACTGGTCCGACCAGACTTCGAATCGTGACGCGTAGAGCACCGTCCCGTTGCCTCGGACCTGGAACATCACGGATTTGAACCCCGCCGCGGCGCAACGGCGCATGATGTGGTCGATGTCCGATCGCGACTTGTACTCGTAGCGACTCACCCAGATGCTCTTCTCGCCCCCCCCCCTGGGTGTCGGACCGCCGACACACCCGGCGAGCAGGGTGGAGAGAAGGAAGAGAGTCGAGAACCGGAAGAGATGCGCGCTTTGCCGTGGGATGATCACCGAGGCCGACGATAATCACGAAACGGGCCTCACGCCAGAATGTGACCAGGATGTCGACACCCAGATCGTGAGCCAGACATTCCCTTCCCATCGACTCGATCTTCGCCGGCAACGGATGCCGATAGACTAATTGCCGTGAGAACACCAGAGATGACGCAGATGCCCTCCCGAGCCCAGGAACTCAAAGCACGACTCGCGAATCGGACTGCGACAATCGCGGTGGTCGGCCTCGGCTACGTGGGATTGCCGCTCGTTCGCGCGATGCACGCTGCGGGATTCCAGGTGATCGGATTTGACCTGGACGAAAAGAAAATCCAGATGCTCAAGGCCGGTACGACCTACCTCCACCACCTCGGCGCGGATCTGGTTCCGACAATCTCGGCATCGGATCGATTCAGGGCGACGAACAACCCCGAAGAACTCGGACAAGCCGATGCAGTGATCCTCTGCGTCCCGTCGCCGCTCGGCAAACACAACGAACCCGACCTGGCCTACATCATCGAGTCGACCAGGATCGTGGCGGAATCGCTCCACCTGGGACAGCTCGTATCGCTCGAGTCGACGACCTATCCGGGTACGACTCGGGGTGATTGCCAGCCGATTCTCGAGGCGACCGGACTCGTGTGCGGCGAGGACTTCTTCCTCGCGTACAGTCCCGAACGCGAAGATCCCGGTCGCAAGGACAAGGACACGCGGACGATTCCGAAGCTCGTCGGCGGCGTCGACGCCGTGAGCACCGAACTGGCCGGGGAGATGTACCGCGCCGCAGTCGATGAAGTCGTGTGCGTCGACTCCGCCGAAATCGCCGAGTCGGCAAAGCTACTCGAGAACATCTATCGCGCTGTCAACATCGCCCTCGTGAACGAGCTCAAGCCCGTGCTACAGGACATGGGTATCGACATCTGGAAGGTCGTGGATGCGGCCGCGACGAAGCCGTTCGGTTTCCAGGCGTTCTATCCCGGTCCGGGTCTCGGCGGCCACTGCATTCCGATCGACCCGTTCTACCTGACGTGGAAGGCCAAGGAGTACCACCACAACACCCGATTCATCGAACTGGCTGGCGAAATCAACAGCAACATGCCCGCCTACGTGGTTCGCCGAACCGCGGAAGGACTGAATCAACTCAGCAAGGCCATTCGGGGCTCGCGCATCCTGGTCGTCGGCATCGCCTACAAGCCCGACGTCGACGATGTTCGCGAGACGCCGGCAGCCGCGATCATCAAACTGCTCGCCGACCAAGGTGCGGACGTGATCAAGGTGGAGACCTCTGGCCGCGTCGACCCGCTGCGGGGCCTGGGGCCCGTGCTGGTGCGCGACGACCACAGCGGCTTCACGGTCGGTGCGATGTCGCT
>PVBE010332394.1_pt1 | contig 15233 bp, 14 predicted proteins | sample 1631181 | NCBI WGS metagenome assembly PVBE01 (sample SAMN08397723, study PRJNA350692) | Marine metagenome, whole genome shotgun sequencing project. | isolation source: water | place: Pacific Ocean | collected 2012-04 | reverse complement strand
TAAAGCAAAGCCATCTGCTAAAGCAAAGCCATCTGCTAAAGCAAAGCCATCTGCTAAAGCAAAGCCATCTGCTAAAGCAAAGCCATCTGCTAAAGCAAAAAAGTAATTCTAGAAACTAATTTATTTATTCTAACTGTTTAAGATCAAGTTCACAGTTTATACTGCATTCAGGTTCATCCCAATCAATTGTTTTCTCTGAAGAAATTATTCCAAGTGGATCATATCTGTCAAATTTTGTTTCGCCCTGAACAGAACTCAGCATGACTATTTTTGATTCATTAGATGACATGTCAACATGCGTAGTATTTTCATCAAAAACTCCACCAGTAATATCAGAAATTGAATTTAATACTCCAACTGGTATGTTGGAACCATGATATACATACAGCATAGATCTTTTAATGCTGTTTGGAGGTGCATCTTCATATAGCATTCTTAATGAATCTTTAAGAGACACTTCCATATCACTAGCATTTTTACTGGTTGATAAAATATTTACATCCTCAGAAATTTCAGATGATTTTAGTGATGATATGACACTTTCAATGGCTTTATTGGAAATATTATTACATTGTTCATGAGAGAGATCAGGATTACTATCAAGAAGTGCATCATTATCAATAACAATAGTACAATGTGAATCATGTCTAATTCTTTTTAACGCAATTCCTGATTGGAATATTCTATCTTTTTCGAATTTAAATGGCATAATAGCAAATGATAGAAGGTTTTTTTCTTGTTCTTTACAAATTTTAGAAACAACTGGAGCAATTCCTATACCAGCCTTTCCAGCAAGATTTGACATTAAAATTATTGTAGAGTATTTTGAAATATTCTTTTCAATCTCTTCCAAGTTTTCTAAAGTTGATCCTCTAATAAGATGAATTGATGGGTTAACAACAGACTTTGTGGAAATTTTTATCGAGTTTTCGCCAGTCAAATCTTTTTGGTCATGACTGATAAGTAACGAATCAGAGTTTAGGGATTTTTTTGCCTTTTCAGCAAGATCAGCACCAACTCGTCCTAGGCCAATTACCAGTATAGGTTCAGTTATCTCGAATGTCATGGTAGCATATTATGGTAAATTCCGGTAAATAACCGTTAACTAAGTTTTCATCAAAACAACGATCAAAATTTTTTAACTTGCGATCTCTCCAACCAGACTGTGATTTGTTGCATTGGTTATCAAAACCGTGGATATTTGGTCAAGTTTGGCATCATTTTCTACAAAAATTGGTTTGTAAGCAAAATTCCTGCCTTTAATCTGTCCATCTGTATCTTCATCAAACAAAACCTTGCCCTTCCACCCAATCCATTTTTTATTATTCTCAAGTGAGATGTCATTCACAATATCGGTGATTTGTTTACTCCTTCGTTTGACTTCTGCAACACTGAGTTGAGGCATTTCAGCAGCCACAGTTCCAGGTCTTCTGCTATATCGTGAAAGATTTATGATATCTGGTTTGGTTTCTTTCAAAAGTTTTACTGTTTCTTGAAAATCTTCTTCTGTTTCCGTTGGATATCCTACAATAATATCCGTTGAAATAGTAAATGGACCAAATTTTGTTCTAAATTCTTTTACAACATTTTTGAAGGTTTCAACTGTATGTCCACGTTTCATATTATTCAGTACATTATTACTTCCACTTTGAACTGGAACATGTAAAAATCGAAATACTTTATCATTTTCAAATGATTTCAGAAGATTATTCCTTATTCTAGGCATAAACATAGGATTCAACATCCCAACTCTAATTCTAAACTCTCCAGGTATTTCACTAACATTGTTGATCAAAGAAGACAAGTCTTCTCCAATATCTAAGCCATAACAACCATTATCAGTTGAAGAGAGCCATATTTCTTTACAACCATCTGCAAGTTCTGTTTTGACCTGTCTCACAATATCTCCGATTCTGTAGCTTTTCAAGTCACCTTTTGCCAGTTTTGTTTGGCAAAATGTACATTCACTCATACAACCACTGGCAATTTCTACGATTCCCACTGTATGATTGAGTCTTACTTTGGGTATACCAACTTTGGAAATATCGGTATCATCTAGGCACACCATTTTTGAACCATCAAGTGTTTTTTCAATAATCTGCACAGTTTTCCCAATCGAATTTGGTCCCATCAAGCTGGCATTTTTTGCAAATTTTTCAACTGTATGTCTTTCTGCCTTAGGAAGACAACCAGCAACAATAAGCGGTTTTGATTGTGATTTTTTAATACGATAAACCATCTTTGTGGCAGTGGCATCCTTTACAGAACAAGTGACGATCAGATTAAGATCCGAATCAGATTCATTTTCAGTAAGAGTATGTCCACCATTTACGATCAATCCAGATATCATTTCGGAATCAGCAAAACTAGCTGAACAACCATAGGCTTCAACCCAAATTTTTGCCATTTCTAGCTTAGTAAAGAATCAACTTGCTTTTTAGTCATTAACTTTTTTGAGATTACGAGTTCACGAATTGTTTTACCCGTTTTCATCGATTCCTTGAAGAGTTCAGCTGATTTTTGATAGCCAATTTTTGGTGTGAGCAGAGTTACAATAACAGGACTTTTTTCAATATTGGCCTGAAGTTTTTCCTTGTTTGCACCAAGTCCAGCAATAAGGTTTGTAGTAAATATTGGCAAAAAGTTTGTTAACATATCGGTAGAATCAAGAACTGCCTTGAGCATTACTGGAAGCATTACATTAAGCTCTAGTTGTCCTGCTTGTGCAGCAAAAGCTACTGTAGTATCATTACCAATTATATCAAAGCAGATCATGTTCATGCATTCTGCTAAAGATGGATTTACTTTTCCTGGCATGATTGAAGAGCCAGCATGTACCGCAGGAATTTCGAGCTCACCAAATCCCGCAACAGGTCCTGAGGCCATCAACCTAATATCGTTTGAAATTTTTCCAAGCTCAACAGCTAGGTTCCTCAGAAAAGATGATGCATGTGTAATTGCAAGTCTACTTTGAAGTGCATGCTGACTTTCAGCCGCAGGTTTTAGTGGAAGACTTGAAATTCTTGCAAGCTCATTAATTACATTTTTACGATATCCATTTGGTGTATTTGCTCCAGTACCTACGGCGGTACCACCCAATGCAACTCTATACAATGATTCATAGACGCTTTCAATTTTGAGTCGTGCATAACGAACAGAAGATGAATAAGCCTTAAACTCACTTCCAAGAGTTACTGGTAATGCATCCATAAGGTGTGTTCGTCCAACTTTTTTGTATTTTTCAAACTGTTTTGCTTTTTTATCTAAAGACGTTTCTAGCTTTTTGATAATTGGCACTAGGTCATCAAGTGCAAACAGTATTGACATATGCATTGCAGTTGGGTATGTATCATTGCTTGATTGAGACATGTTCACATGATCATTTGGGTGTAAGTGTTGATACTGACCTAATTTTTTCCCAAGAATTTTTAATGTAACATTTGCAATTACTTCGTTTGTGTTCATGTTGAACGCTGTACCAGCACCAGAGTTTATCATATCAACTACAAACTGATCCTGATATTTCCCTGCAAGAATTTTATCGCATGCTTTGACGACCGCTCTTCCACGTTTGTTGTCTAATGCTTTAGCTTTCATGTTTGCAATAGCAGCAGAACGCTTTATCATTACAAATGATTTGATCAAATGTATATGCGACTTTTGTCCAGTAACATGGTATTGTTTGACTGCTCTACCAGTAAACGGTCCATAATATGCATCAGCAGGAATTTTAACTAAACCAAGTGAATCTTTATCGCTTCGATTCTTCACATATACAAATAGCTTATTCTTAGTATATATTTTCGTAAATGATTAATTTAACAAAATGTAGTATACTCATTAAACAATTCTAAATATTGAACCATGATTTTATTTTAGCCGAAACATGAAAAAGCTATATTAAGTGGCAAATGATCAGTTTGATTACAATGAATAAGCGCATAAACTTCATGTTTACCATGGCAGCAATAGCTGTTATGGGCGGCGCGCTATTCGGAAGTAGTTTTACATCCCAAATGACAGGATCAACATTTGACTTTTCAAAGTCAGATAATGCAGCATTGCAGAAGATCCATGACATGGGTGGATTAGAACTTGTTATGCCAGCAGCATTTGCTGAGGCTGGAAACTGTGACAGCGATGAATACGCAGATCGTACTGTTGTAGAGTTCCCACTTACTGGTGTAAGTATTGATCTCCCACGATTAGGTGGTGGCACTTTTAGTGCTATGACTTTCAGTGAGCAGATACCAGGACCTACACTAAGAGTTACACAAGGTGACGTCGTAAAGATGACACTAACTGTACCAGATGGTGAACCAACTCCACACGGTAACGACATGCACGCATCACAAGTCACTGCTGTACCAACATTTGGTGCAGTACAGCCAGGAACTGAAAAAACCTATTGTTACATTGCACAAGTACCAGGGGTATACAAATACCATTGTTCTGGTATTAATGTAGCAGCAATGGACCAACACGTCCTTCAAGGAATGTATGGCATTGCCATAGTTGATCCAATTGATGGTTACAGTAAGTTAATGGTTGAAAAGACAGCTGTAAATGCAAACGGTGATGTTTCACGGGATAGACAATTCTATTCTGCTGATGCATTGGAGTTTTCACTCCAATACCAACAGATGTACTTGACTGATGCAGGTACTTATGATGCAACAAAAATGTTTGCACACCAGACATCATACACAGCAGTTAATGGACAACCATTTGGTTACGTACCAAACGAAATCCACAACTTGCTTAACAATGGTGACACTGGAAAGAACATCTTTGTAGCACAACCATGGAATAGCATGGACCTACATCAATATCAATCACAACTGATGTTTACACCAACTGGCGTTCATAACAGAATCTTTGTAGAGAACCAAGGCAACGAACCAGTTTATTTCCACATCGTGGGTGAGATTCTTGACAGAGTCACACAGGGCAACAGAGTACAATCTGGTGCTACAGAAACATGGTTACTTGGTGGTTCCCAGAACATGATTGTTGACATCGTTTATGATGAACCAGGCATTTATGTCGCGGTTAATCATGACTATGCAGCAATTTACACTGGAGCAGCCTCCATCTTCGTTGCTGGTCTACCACTACCTAACATCAACCAAGCAGCAACTGACTTGGGTGTTGTGCAAGGTGCAGTAGATACCGGTATGTATGCAGGAGTATTGGGAAATCCATATGATTCAATACCACCATATGGCTCACAATCAATCCATCATCCAGCAAAGAACGTTCACTGCATGTGTAGCGACGGAGTCGCAGCAGCACAAGCAGCCGAAGGCGCCGTCGAACTATGGGTAGCAGTTCCAGCAATTATCGCTGCAGCTACAGGAGAATAAACCCATTCTTTTTTTCTTTTTTTTTAATTAAAGCCTAAACTGTGTTATAGTGACTCAAAATGATTATATTTCGTGCTTAGTGGCTGAATTTATGGATGTAAAACATACAGTACTAATCTGTGATCAAGTAAATTCTATACTTAATGAAATTCTGACTAAAAATGGTCTTGAGGTAACCTATGAACCTGAAATTACTCCAGAACAAATATCTGAAAAAATTGGAAGTTATGAAGTTGTTGTAGTACGAAGCAGAACAAAACTGGTTAAAGAACTGATAGAAAAAGCAGATAACTGTAAAATAATTGCCAGAGTCGGAGTGGGACTTGATAATATTGATCAAGTTGCTGCAAAGGAGAAGAACATCAAAGTAATTAATGCAGTGGAAGGTGCAATGAATGCTGTAGCTGAATTAGTGATTGGTTTCATGCTTTCAATGGCAAGGGAGATTCCACGAGCTGATAGAGAAGTTCGTAACGGAAATTGGATAAAAAAAGAATTGATGGGTAGTGAACTTAGAGGCAAGTATCTTGGAATAGTTGGATTAGGAAATATTGGAAAAAGACTCGCAAGATTAGCCAGAGCATTGAATATGAATATTATAGGATATGATGTAGTTCCAATTGACCAAGAATTTTCAAAGGAAGTTGGACTCATGCAAGCAGATCTTGATACATTGTTATCAAGTTCAGATTATATTTCACTACACGTTCCATTAATTGATAGTACACATCATATGATAAATTCAGAAAAGATTGCTATGATGAAAAAATCTGCTCATATCATCAATACTTCACGAGGTGGTGTGATTGATGAAGAAGTATTATACAACGCATTGAAAAATGGAGATTTATCTGGAGCTGCATTGGATGTTTTTGAGGCAGAGCCTGCTACAAGTAATAAATTGATATCACTACCTAACTTTATAGCCACTCCACATATTGGAGCCCAGACAAAAGAAGCTCAGTCATTAGCTGCAAATATTATAGCCGAAAAGATAATACAGACGATTAGGGGCGTAATCTAAGATGAAGATAGCAATCCTGCTTGCAATTTCTGTTCTGATTTTATCCCAAGGCTATGGTATGGCATATGGTGAAAAATTAACATTGTCAACTGATTCCTCATCATATGAGAAAGGTACGACTATAGAAGTATCAGGATTAATTTCTGATTTTGATACATCGGACCCACTTAAAGTATATCAAATTACACTTAGAGTTGTAGATCCTAAGAACAATATTGTTACTGTATCTCAATTTGATCCAAATGACGATGGTACTTTCTCTACATCTATTAATTCTGATGGCCCTACGTGGAAATTTGATGGTGATTACGTAATCATGTTGAATTATGGTGAATTGAAAGGGACATACACTTTTGCTTTCTCTGTTCCAGCACCTGGATCTGAAATTATTGATGAGGCTGGAGATGTTATTGATGCCGGTGTTGATGTTATTGATGAGGCAGTAGATGTTGCAGATGCTATTGTAGAGGAAGTTTCGGGTGCTCTTCAATGTGGACCTGGAACAACTGACGATGGTGGTATTTGTATTATTGACAAATCTGGTTCTTTCAATCCACAAGTTGAGGAGGGTACATTTTATGCAATGATAATTCCAACTGCTATAGCATTTGGAATAGGTATGGCAGTTCTAGTTGCTTTAGCCTTGATAGCAAGGGCACACAGAAAATAAGATAAGTAGAAGATTACACTGCAGACGTATTTACTAAGATAATTCCCTTTTCTATGAGATATTGAAGTGATAAAGTAAACTCGGTATCGGATATTTGATCAGTTATCCACCATTCTGCATTAGTTTTTACCCAGTCAGGTATCTTTGTTACCGTTTCATCACCTGTAGATGTGTATGGAATTTTGATGATTTCTTGCTCAATCAGAAATCCTAGTGCACGCGCAAAATCTTTGTCTGTAACAGTTGGTTCGCTTATCCACATGTATGCGACATCCTTTATCCAGTATGGTAGGCAGATTTCTTCGTTATCATCTATAGAAAACTGCACTGAGGAAGCAGTTTCTGAATATTCAATTTCTAGTGTATATGTGCCAGGATCCCATATTGTTGCGTCAAAAGCAAATCGTGAAGGAAGTTCTGTAGTTTCTGCAGAAATTGGTGGGCTTAACAATATACTTTTTCCTTCTTCAGGGTTGATGATGTATATAGTTGCAACATCACCGGTTATCTCGGAAACATTGACTGTTATTGATAATTTATCACAATAATGATAAGTCTCCTGACTCGTTTCAATGGTTACCACAGGTACAGAATAAGCTGGGGTCAAACTTGATAATGTTATGAATAAGACCAAGATGGACAGTGAAAATACGACGATTTTCATAATTTGCCTGTCGATATTACGAATATTAAGGGTACATTTTGACCTACTTTATGCCAAATAGTCAAGAGCAAGTATGGTTAAAAATGCTGAAAAACAATTCTGTCGAGTTAAGGCAAAAAGCTATCATTTGGAGAAAAGAAAATGCCATTACTAGAATAGATAAACCCAGCAGAATTACACGAGCTAGAAGGTTGGGCTATAAGGCAAAACAAGGAATTGTTGTTATCCGTATGCGTGTTGGTACTGGCGGAATGAGAAAACAAAGACCTAGAGCTGGAAGGAGACCTAAACATCTAGGTGTAACTAGAATTAAGGCAGATGTTTCTATGAGGAAAGTATCTGAGAGGAGAGTTTTAGAAAGATATCCTAACATGAAATTACTTGGTTCCTACTTTTTGTACAAGGACGGTATGCACTATTGGTTTGAAATAATATTGGCAGATCCTTCCCATCCAAGTATTGCTAAGGATAAAGAGATGAGAAGACGTGTTTTACCAAATATAGCGTAAAATGAAAGTACTCTTTTTTTTAATTCCAATAATATTATTTGTTTTAATCACTCCAACACTTGTAAGTGCTGAAGTATACATTCCTGACAACGAGTATGTTGGGTTTTATGATCATGATGGTGTTTATACTGTCATAGGTGGTATAAAAAATACTGAAATTTATCCTGTAACCCCGACAATCACTGTTACTGTTCATGACGGAAATAATATTTTTTCAAATGATTATGTATTTTCTTCAGTGATGCCACAACAAATGCTCCCAATGAAGATCAAACTACCACAAATAACATCAGATAGTCCTAAACTTGAACCATATGCAATAACATACAACTTGACTGGATATGAGTTTAAGGGTGGTTACGTACTGTATAATGACTCACTAGTTTTACATTCCGATGGTAATATGACTGGTCAGATAAAAAATTCCAGTGATGAAACATTTTATGATTTTAAGATTTATGCTTTAATCAAAGATAAAAATGAAGTGATATTAGATGTCGCTAGTTCGCAAAAATTTGATGTTATGTATCCAGATGAGATTTTAGATTTTCAAATGATACCTAATCCAAAAATAGCTAACAACATACATCTTTACAGTTGCTTTGCATTTGGAGACGATGAAATCTTTCCATTGAATGCAGAAAGAAACGATGAGAAGTTTACATTCAGGTATGATTCTGGTGCATGGTTTACTGACGGTCAATTCAACCAAGAAGGTACAGCTCTCAATATGTATGCATTGAACAGCTGGCATCTTGACATGAACGCAAGCCTTGAATTTCCTCAAAGCTCTATTCATGAAAACCTCGAAGTATATCTAGATGGTAAAAAATATGCAGAAGGACAACCTATTCATGAAAAAATTGAAAGACTTCAAAGCCTTGACGAAATGGGAAATTGGCATCTTTATTTTACTGTGCCCAATTTTTATCAGGGTGATGTGACTATCAAGGGATTCATGCATCCTGACGGAACAGTATCAGTTCCAGAAGAACTTGATCTTTCTTCTATGGTAATGACTGAATTAACTAGTGGTGAAATAACAGGAATAATTGCAAATACAAGTGAGAATTCGATCATATTCAGTCTTGAGACAGATGATAGTGGTATATTGTCTATGACAACATCTGATTTTTTGATTAGACCGTTTAATGATGGAAGTTTCTTTGTTTTGGTTAATGGGGAACAGACAGAAAATGTCAAATTTGAAAATAAGATTTTATCAATACCATACACATCAGAGGCAGAAACGATTGAAGTTTATGGTAGTTATGTAGTTCCTGAATTTGGTACTATTGCGATGCTCATATTTGCGGTAGCCATAATCTCCATAATTGTAGTCTCTAAAAAGACGACTTATTCATTGACCAGATTCTGAATTTTTGATTCTAATGATCCATTCTGCCCAAATGAGACATCACGTAATACCCCCTTACGATCAATTAGTATGTTAGAAGGAGTTCCCTGAAGGGAATACATTTCAAATGTCTCAGCAGTATATTCCTTTGACATAAAGTAATTTTTAACTCTCTCATAAATTTGATTTTTATAATCCTCTGACTGTGCATCAAAATTAGGAATTTGAGTATTAATCATAGAATCCATTTTTTCTTTGCTTACATCACCAGACTCCTTGATTAATGAATCCATTGCTACAGGATATGGAATTTTATATGCTAGTTTATTTCCATCTAACTTTCCATACTGACTCAACATTTTTTTTGTTTCACCAATCACTTCACCAGTTTTCACCAAAAGTTCTAGATTACTGATTGTATTTTTATCAAAATCTTCGAAGGCAGTAGCTACACCCAAAACAGAAACACCTTCTGTTTTATACTTGTTATAAATTTCAATAGATTCAGGTATTCCATACATAAAACATCCAGGACAGTTTACTTGAAACACATCAACCAAAATTATATTATCACCCTGTTTGTCTAAATTCGTATCAAGTCCTTGAACCCATTGAGAAATCTTTAGATTCGGTGCCTTTTGACCTACCTGTACTACCATACAATCACTTTTTTTATGCACCTAAAAAGATAACTTTGATAACTGTTTTAATTTTTTTAACAAAATAAAAAGAAAAGAAAGCGGAAAACCTTCTTTTCTGTTTTCCGTTTTTTCTAAGGTATTGATCTGCTGTACAGTTTGCCTTCTAAGGCCATCTTGTACATTTCTGCAACATATGGGTCCTCACCTGGTGTTTCTGCACCTAGTTCGACCAGTCGTGCATAAACCCTAACTACGTATGCTAGAGCGCCCATAAAGGCTACGACTACACCCATGTTAAACATCCAGTGATTTGGTACTGCGAAGATTTCTTCGACAAACCAAAAGTGCCACATCTCATTGATACCAATTGTAAACATTGTTGCCAAGTAACCAAGAATGGTCATCTTGAGTCCAGTGTTCATTGAATTATTTGGTCCTCTAAGAATCGGAACTTTTCTATCATAGATTGCTACAGATGCCCATCCCAATGGCAGAGCTATAAAGTGAGAATATAGCCACCAATGTGCTGGAGTAAATGCGCTGTCTCTAATAGAAGTCTGGTGTAGAGAGCCGTCAACAAAGTTGTCAACCTCTACAGAAGCTGCAGTAGATCCCATTGAGATAACAATAAGCCAGATCTTTTTCAATCTGTGAATTTCTACCTCTTTTGGAATTAGTGCCGGCATTTGTGCCATAGATACTATAGTAATCTTTTGACATATAAGGTAACCACTGAATATCAACATGATATTTTTGTAATTTTTTGATTATTTTCGATGAAAAATATAAAAATTATAAAATTTTACATATTTTTACACTTAATCTATACTATATTTTCCTCATATTTCATTGATTAGCTTCATTGTTAATCAATGAGTGTGTCTATACATAGATTTAGGGTAATTATGGGCATTTCCGACCTTCAGAATCTAAAGAAGACCTAAATTCCCTGTTTATTTCAAATTTGATGTAATGGATGTTGTACCACAGTCAAGACTCAGTCTTTTGGTAGAAATGGAAGATAAATATGAAAAAAAAGAAACTGAGTATTTTGTAGATCTGTTAGAACATGAAGATTATGTGATTCGTTGTAGGGCAACCTGCATACTTGTTGACATTGGTGGGGATGATAAAGTGCAGTATATCGCGAATGTACTGAAAAATGACCCAAATGAACTTGTTAGACATGAGGCTGCATTTTCACTAGGACAGATGTGTTACAGTAACGGTATTGAACCATTAGAAGATGCAACAAAAAATGATCCTAGCATGTTTGTACGACATGAAGCTGCAATTGCGTTGGGTGTAATGGGTTCTAAGAAAGCACGAGAAACTCTTGAGAAGGCATTAGATGATCCTGATGAACCAGTAAGGGACTCTGCGGTTGTCGCGCTGTCCAACCTAGAGTTTATGGAAAAGTTGAGCAAGAATGAAAAATTTGCAAAACTCACTGGTGGCTAAAGTCTACTTACTATAGTTCCGTTTTGTGCTGATTCAAATTTGTATATGTTTTCTACAGCAGAATCATCAAAGATTTCTGCGTCATGAGTTATGATAATGAATTGCATTGATGAATCATCATCTTTCAAATTTGTTAGTTGAGATAGAACATTTACAAGAGATTTTCTACGTTCACTATCTAAGTGGGTAGTTGGTTCGTCAAGTATCATAAAGTTAAGATTTGATGCACCTAGAAGATGCGACATACCAAGTCTTAATGCTAAAGCAACACTTACCTGTTCTCCACCACTAAGTGATTCAAGATCAAGCACAGTATTTCTAGAATAACACGAAATGTTCACATCGCGTGTTTTTTCTGACAAGGAAATTCTTTGTATCTTTGTGTTAAGTTTCTCTAGATATTCTGATGCCTTTTGTGAAATTATCTCTAATGCCCACGAACGAAGGCTTTTGCCTACTGGGCCATCTCTATTGTAAACATTCTCCTGAATACGTTCAAGTTCCATAACATATCCATCAACATACTTTAGTTCTGCTAATGTGGAACTCAGTTTTTCCAATTCTATCTTTGTCGCCTTGATATTTCCAGAAATCTCTCCATATTCCTGATTAATCTGGCTCAATTTACTTACAGAAACATCTCTAGATTCTATGTTTCTGAGAAATTGTTGCTGATCAAAACCCTTGGTCGATTTTTCAAGTGAAACAATATTCTCATAGATAGTTTTTGCATGAGAATCCAGGCTAGCAGTTTCTACCAATTGACCAGAATTGATTGTAAGCGGTATCTTTTGCATTTGTTTTACTTTCATCTTGATTTCTGCAACAATTTCATCTAACTGTGATTCGTTCTTAATTTTGTATGTACTAAGAATTGTTTCAGCCTTTTTTGATTCTTCTAGCTCACCAGTAAGACTGCCAATATTTTCTTCAAGTTCATCTTTTTCATTTTCTAATTGAGTAATTTTTTTTTCTATTTCCTGAATTTCGTCTTCTATATGCTTTTTTTGGAATAATGGCTTGAGATGTTCTACTGATGAATCACATACAGGACATTTTCCATCCTTCAGCACCAATTTTTTAGCAAGTTCTCCATGTTCTTCAAGCCTAACTTGCTTTTTCACTAAATCACTTAGTTCAGACTCGGTATCCAAGATTTTTTTCTGAATTTTATTAATTTCCAATTCAATTTCATTTTTGTTTTTAGATAATCCAAAACATGGTTTACATTCGTTTACAATTTCTTCTTTTTCAGCAACTTCCTTTTTGATTGATTTTATGATATCCATTGCATATTCTTTCCATTCCTTTTTTCTTGATTCTAGATCCTTTAGCTGTGATTCCTTTGTTGAATCATCCTGAATTTGTTTTTCAAGTTTTGATATCAATGATTCTTGTTTTTTCTTTTCCGTATTCAGATGTTCTAGTTTTGGCTGTGCATTTTCTGATTCATTTTCATATTCAGTAATTTTATTTTCAATAAGCTGAATTTGTGTGTCATCATAACCAAATTTTTCCTGTATAGATGTCCTAAATTCCCTTTGTACAGTTCTCATTAATGCTAGTGCAGTGTCTAACTTGTCAATTCCGATTATTGTGTTTAACAGTTCCTTGAACTCTTTTGGTTTTGCTTTGATGATTGAACTAAGTTCGCCTTGTTGAACGATAGATGCAATCTTTAATTTTTCAAAATCCATCCCAAGTGTTTCCTCAACATGCTTGGTCATTGATTCTCCAAACTGTTTTCTTTCTCCCTCAGCGATTGGAATTAATTTTCCATCCAAATCCTCTGCGAATTGTGCAGTTAGTGCTCCTTTAGAATCAATTTTTCTTATTGCCTGATAGTTTTTTCCATTGGCTGTAAATTCAATTTTTGCAAATCCCTGATTTGCTCCCCTTCTAATCAATCCTTTGTTATTTTTTCTTGTATGCTCTCCAAATAGTGAAAATGTAATTGCATCTATGATGCTTGATTTTCCTGCACCGTTGTCACCAACAAATACTGTCGCATCATTATCAAACTCTAATTTTGTATTAGAATGTGCTAGAAAATCAACTAGCTCTATATTACGAATCATTTTTTCTCCCCTTGAACTCTTCAAAGTTTTCAATGACTAGTTGTGTGGCTTGTTCCAATTGGTTTGTTGATAATAGAGGAAGCAAATCATTTACAGCAAAATTAGCAAGTTTTTCCGATTTCAGTGCATTTACTGCAAGTTTGAATAGTTCCTCGTCTATTCGTGCAGGTCTGTTTAGTAGAACTGATGATGCATCTTCATTTTGTAGCATTTTCCATGAACAATGTAGTGTTTGTGGAATTATCTGGGAAATTTTTGTCTGTACTACGTCTCTTTCAATATCTTTGCCAATAATTTTAATCTCCACCAACGGTTTTTTGTCAAACGTAGATATTTTTTCTAAGATTTCAGATATTGAAGCATCTAAGTTTTTGGCTTCTATTTTTGTAGAAAATTGTGGTCTGGTATCTAGTTTTATCCAGTTTGGATTTGATTCTTGCGATGAAATATCTACTTCAAAAAATCCTTTTTCGGTTTCTTTTATTCCTTCACTAGTCGTCATCTCTGTTGATCCAGGATATGCAAGAGGTCCTCCTAATTGTTCAAACTGTTTTACAAATTTATCATGCAGATGTCCCATTGCATAGTAAGTAAAGTTCTTTGGCAAATCTGAAGAATTTAATTCCCCAGCAAATTGGTTTATCTCAGTAATTCCTTGATGTAACACTAGAATCTTGTGACCACTATGTTGTTTTGCGAGAGTATCAATCTCACTAAATTTTTCCTCGAACGTAGAAATCTCATTTTTCCTTATTTTATCAAACCCTGCAATCATTACATCATTGTGATATACAGGCTCACCTCTTCCTACATACTTTGAAAATTCCAGATTATGGTATACATAAGGTACAGGTGTAGCGCGCATTCTACTGATGTCATGTTCACCCAGAATGAAAAATGATTCAATCGAGTTTTCTTTTAGTCTCTTTAGTGCATTAGCCATTTGTAAGATTGCTGCACCGCTTGGATTTGGTGTATGGAACAGGTCTCCGGCAAATATTACAAAATCTACATGATCTTTTATTGAAATATCAATTGCTTGGTTGAATGAATCATAGATGTCCTGTTCTCTTTCTTCTAAACCATATTGTTGTAATCCTAAATGTGTATCAGAGATATGTGAAAATAGCATTTCAATCCATCAAAAGATCTTTTTGAACCAGATCTTGGCTTGAATTCGTTCCTGCACTTTCAACTTTTTTTGCAACAGCCCATTCATCGACCGCGTTTTGATCAGAACCGATCTTCTTTCCTTTCATTTCATCAATGTGTACTATAGCAGGAAGGTTTACCCATTGCCCAACAAGAACAGCGTCACCAATGTTCAATGATGTAAGCTGTGCAATGAATTCTCTACTAATGGATTCAGCGGCAGATGCAATCTGTCTCTGGTCGTCCTCCTGCACAATCTTCATTACTGCAAGCGAGCCCATCTGGCTTAGGACATTAGCCTCAATATCTCT
>PVBE012851920.1_pt1 | contig 15236 bp, 14 predicted proteins | sample 1631181 | NCBI WGS metagenome assembly PVBE01 (sample SAMN08397723, study PRJNA350692) | Marine metagenome, whole genome shotgun sequencing project. | isolation source: water | place: Pacific Ocean | collected 2012-04 | reverse complement strand
GCAGCAAGGGCGACGGCCAAGGCCAGTACATCGACATCTCGATGATGGACGCCCAGGTGGCCTGGTTGACCTACCAGGCAGCCAACTTCTTTGCCACGGGGGAAGCTCCCAAACGCCTGGGGGCCGCCCACCCTAACTTGGTGCCGTATCAAGCGTTCATGTGTCAGGACAACAAGTATCTGAACCTGGCTGTGGGTTCGGAGCGAATCTGGGAACGTTTCTGTGGGGGCATGGAGATGCCCGAACTGCGCGAAAACCCGGATTACACGACCAACGTGGAACGTGCTCAGAACCGGTCGAAGATCGTGCCACAACTGCAAGAGATATTCATCAAGCAGCCAGTGGCATATTGGGTGGAGAAGCTGCAGGCGGTGAGCGTGCCCTGCGGCCCGATAAACGACCTGGCCGATGTGTTTTCTGATCCCCAGTTACTCTCCAGGGATATGTTCCAGGAGATTCCCCATCCCACGCTGGGCACAGTCAAACAACTTGGTCTGCCCATCAAGTTCTCCCGCACCCCGGGGGCGCTTGACCTGCCACCGCCACTCCTGGGTGAGCACAACAGCGAGTTGCTCCAGGAAATCGGTTTCTCACCCGCAGAGATAGAAGAACTCAAGGCCGCAGAGGTGATCTAAGTCCTCTTAGCTGCCTAGCCAAGAGTGCATCCTTGACTGATCTTCGGGCTCAAATCCGAATCACACGCCCAAACGAGCCTATTTTTATTAAACTTAAATAGGCTCGTTTGGGGAATTGTGCCAGAGAAAACCGCGTGGTAGTGTGGCCCTTGTTCCAGGGTCTATAAGTGGATTACCCCCGATTATCGGAGTCGGTGGATCTCCAAGAACCAGACCCAGGGGGTACTCAGCCGTGGATCTAGGATTAAAAGATAGGGTTGCCATCGTTGGAGGCTCCAGCCGAGGCATGGGCCGGGCAATAGCCCTGGCATTCGCCCAGGAAGGCGCCAACGTTGCAATCAGCGCCCGCACCGAAGCAGATCTCAGGCGCACCGAGATCGAACTGGCGCGCGTGGGCTCCCAACAACACGTTTTGGCCATCCCAGCTGACCTTTCTGTTGCCCGTGACATCCGCCGAGTGGTTCGGGACACCTTCAACAGGTTCGGCCAGATCGGTATCTTGGTCACGCACATGGGATTTGGCCCCCCAGGCCGCCCATCTGAGTTTAACGACGAGACCATAATGACCGCCCTGGAAGAGAATTTCCTCAGCTCCATCAGGTTCGCCAGGGAAGTAATCCCATACATGAAACAACAGCGCTGGGGCCGGATCGTCCACCTGCTGCCGGCCATTGGACGGATGTCAGGCAGGGGGAGAGCACTTTCCGCCACCTCGCAACTGGCCTTGATGGGCTACTCCAAGAGTCTGGCCAACGAGCTGGCCCCATTCAATATCACGGTCAACAACCTAATCTCAGGGCCGGTCGAGACTGATTTCCTGACATCGTCGGTGGAGAATGAGGCCCAGGAGTCCGGAAAGGACTTTGACGCCTTGATGCGGGACACAGTCACGTCCGTGCCAATGGGCAGGCTGGGCAAACCAGAAGAAGTGGGTGACCTGGTCGCATTCTTAGCCTCGGATCGCGCGTCATTCTTGACCGGCACCAGCGTCGTGCTGGACGGCGGCATGCGCCAGACTGTTCTTTAGGCGTTTAGGCACGAGCGACACAACATATGGAACAACAAGAGATCTACCGAACAGCCCAGGAATACCTCACACAGGAGGGTATCCCCGGCTGGCTGGTTTACGACTATAGGCACGCCAATCCGGTGTTCTGGCTGGTCATCTCATCCTCGGGCCACGTAACCAGGCCCTGTTATTTCTACCTTCCCGCCCAGGGCTATCCAAGTTTGCTGGTGCATCACGTGGACGCCGGTAAATTCGCCGATTCGGGAGTGAATGTACTCGTCTACAGCAGCCGTGACTCAATGCTGGCAGCGCTCGGCGAGCTGCTGTCAGGCGTGAGCCACGTGGCCATGGAATACTCCCCCGAGAACACCCTGCCTCGCGTTTCGAGGGTGGACGCTGGCACGGTGGAACTGGTGCGCACGCTTGGCCCAGATGTGGTGTCATCTGCCGACCTGATGCAATACGCCACCCACCAATGGACGCCTGAACAGCTAGCTGACCACCGAACCACCGCCGATAAGCTGGGCATGATCGTGAATGAGGCGTTTGCCTACACCGGCAAATACCTGGAATCCGGTATCGATGAATTCCACGTTGCTGAATTCATCAGAAAACGGTTCGCCGAAGAGAATATCGAGTCTCCAGACGGGCCCATAGTGGCTGTCAATTCCAATGCTTCAGACCCCCACTATGAGCCGTCGGCAGATCAAAGCACCCAGATTCAGAAGGGCGACTGGCTGTTGATAGACCTGTGGGCCAAGGGAATCCCAGATGGCGGTGTTTTCGCTGACATCACCTGGGTGGCCTATATCGGCGAAACAGTACCCCAACGACAGCAAGAGGTCTTTGACATCGTTATTGGCGCTCGTGACGCCGCTCTGGACTATCTCAAGGAAGCCCACAGCCAGGGAACTTCGGTTCTGGGCTGGCAGGCCGACCAGGTGGCCCGTGAATACATCTCCAGTCGAGGCTACGGCGAGTACTTCACCCACCGTCTGGGACACAGCATCGGATTTGAAGTCCACAGCGAGGCCGTGAACCTGGACGGGTTCGAGACCCACGATACCCGCAACATAATCCCCGGCATCTGCTTCTCAATCGAGCCTGGTATCTACCTCCCCGAATTCGGTGTCCGTTCTGAGATCGACGTTTTCATGTCTGAAGATGGCCCCTATGCCAGTACCCCGGTTCAGCACGAAGTAGTGCTAATTAAGGGCTAACCAGGCACGGTTTTCCTTTACCACGTCTCCTAAGTCCTTTAAGTACGGTTGCCCTCACCTGCCGTTGCCAGTAGAATTGCCGCCAAACTCCTGATGCATCTCTTTCCCAGGCACATTTTGTTACTGAGGCGTAGCTATGAAATTCTCTCTGGCCTATGAAATGCAGCGGCCAATGCTGGACGACCATGCAGTCATCGAAGAAACCATCGAACAATGCGTCCTGGCCGACGAGATGGGTTTCGACGCCGTCTGGTTCGTGGAACACCATTTTCTGACCACCTTCTCAGGCTCGCCGTGCCCAGAGGTGATTTTCGGCGCTCTCAGCCGTCTGACCAAGCGGATTCGCCTAGGATTCGGTGTCTCGGTGCTCCCGTACCACCATCCGGTGCGCCTGGCTGAGCGTGTGGCTATGGTTGATCAGCTCTCCCACGGGCGTGTTGAATTTGGCACCGGTCGATCCGCTCCCTACGAGCAGATTGGGATGGGCATCGATCCTCGGGAGACCAGGGAGATGTGGGACGAGTCGCTTAGCATGATTCCCAAAATCTGGAACTCGGACTACTTCGAACACGAGGGCAAGTTCTGGAACGTGCCGCCTCGCCAAGTGCTGCCCAAGCCCTACCAGCAGCCCCACCCACCCATCTGGGTGGCGGCCCTCCAACCGGCGACTTATGAGATCGCGGCCCAGAAAGGGATCGGCGTGATGGCGCTAGGCGTAAACGCGCCTGCGGTGCTGGAACCTGAGATCAAGAAATACAAGGCCGCGGTTAAGAACGCCACTCCGGTTGGAATCACCGCCAATGACCAGTGGTTGAGCTCGATCTTCGGTCTCTGCGGCGACGACACCAAGGTAACCCGGAAGTTATCTGCTCAGTCGTTGAAGACTTTCTTCGGTCCAGGCAGACCTTATGTCCAAGACCAGAAGGATGTCTATGAGAAGCTACTGGAACAGTGGGGCGGTATCCCAGAGCATCTGATTTCGAATTTTGCCCGTTACATCGACGTTGAAAAGCCCACCGCAGGCACGAACGGCAACTCATCACTCTCGTTCGACCTGTCGGGTGGAGCGCTGGCCCAGAAGATCTGGGAGGAGTTCGACTCGGAGACGATGGCCGAGCGTGGCGTGATCGTGGCTGGTGATCCGGATGCCTGCATCAAGGGCGCCAAGCTCCACGAGGCCACAGGCGTGGACGAACTACAGTTCTTGATGGCTGCCGAGACTGTGGGCCACGAGGCTGTGATGAAGTCCATCGAGATGTTCGGCAAGTACGTGATCCCCGAGTTCCGCAAAAACAACCAAGGCCCAACCGAACCCAACTGCCCCCTCAGCTGAGCCGCTGGGCAAATACCTGCCGGTGTCCGTTGTGTAGGCGTGGGTGGAGCCTGGACGGCCGGGGGCATCACTGCTGGTTCTTCTGGTTTCTGACGGTTACAGAAGACAGTAAAAGCCCTTCCATTTGTCGAATAGAAGGGCTTTTTTGCGCCTAATTTGGGTTTTAGAGCTTAACCTAGGTCGGCTATTTTGGGGCCTACTTCATTTTTTAACAGTTTTAGACATTCTTGCTGCCATTGATGATTGTCCGGGTCTTGTGTGACTGTGAGAAGGGTTCCAAACCCGCCAACCTCGCCGTAGATCTTGCGAATCTTGTCGGCGCACTCCTGCGGGTCGCCCACGATCCACACATTGTCCATCAGATATTCTACGTTCACCTCATCGTCGGGCATATCCGGGGAGATCTTGGAGCCGGCCAGCAGGCTTGCCTGGCGGTTGGGCTCCTGGTGGACCTGGTAGTTACGCACCAAGACCGCCTCGGCCCTCTCTCTGGCTTCTTGAGCCGTGGGTGCCACCAGCACGTCACGGGCGATATGCCACTGGCTGCGGTCAACCGAGCGGCCTGCGCTGGCTGCTCCAGCCTCGTACTCCTCCCAGTGACCGATCAAGTTGGGCACCGAGAGGGTTGGGCTGCTCATGGGAATCCAGCCGTTCACGCCTGCATTTCTGATGGAGTCGGAACGAATCGTCGTCGCAGCGGCGCTGATCGGTGGGTGGGGATTCTGGAACGGCTTCATGTGCAGTCCCCGTTCCTTCACCGAGTCCAATTCAGGGGCCGAGATATCGAAGTGCCTGCCGTGGTACTCGAATTTACCTTCGTTCTGCCACATCTTAAGCACAACGTCTAACACTTCCTGGGAACGCTCGCCGACGCCTACCCGGTCGTTGGAGTCCAGGCCGTACAGCTCTAAGTCTGTGGGGATGGCACGGGTGCCGATGCCCCAATAGAAGCGGCCACGACACAGGTGATCCAGCATCGCCAGGCGGTGGGCCAGGTCCACCGGATTGTGAATGGCCAGCAGAGTCACGCCGGTGCCGAAAATTATGTTCTCAGTCATGCCGGACGCTTTGGCAATCAGCAAATCAGGGGCAGGGGCGTTCTCCCACCGTTCGGTCACATGCTCGCCGATCCAGGCTTCGGTGTAGCCAAGTTTATCGGCATTTACGATCAATTCCAGATCACGATCATACGAATCAGCGTAGGTACGATGCGGTGGATGCAACGGCATCATAAACAGTCCAAATTCCATGGGTGCTCCTTTGGTTGGCGGCTTGCGGCCCCCAGTGATGGGCTTCGGTGCCAGGGTTATTCGATGGCTGATACTATTCCAGGCCCTCACCGCTGTCAAGAAGACCAGGCGTGTCTCAGTATCGCCTTAACCTCTCCTGAACGGCTTGATCGGGCCTGTGGTAAACTTTTCGAGATGATCAAATAATCAGTATTCGACGTGTTAGCTGGACAATATAGGAAAATTAGATATGAAAAGTTATTAGCGAAACAAATGGAGCGGTATTCAGTCTGCCGTGGTACGTAGCAAATGACGAAGGCTTCTTCGCGGCAGAGGGCATTGAGATGGAATTCGTCCAGGCTCACGCGATTAACCCAGAGCATAAAACTGACAATCCAGAAGATGTTAATCCGATTCTTGGTCACATACCCTTTGAAGAAAAGCAGGTAACTATTTACCGCGCTTGAGAAGAGGGTCAGGTCCGTCGGGCCTACGAGAGCAAACAAGGCGCCAAGGTGATTGGATTGCGCTCATCGGTAGCTAATCAAGCGTTGTTGGTGCGGGGAGACTCTCGCCATTACTACCCTGGTTCATTGGGGAACGAGCCTATCGCCGTCCAGTTTCACGCTGGGTCACATTACACCGCATTACGTCTGCTTGAGGGCTATCTACCCGCAGAAAAAATCAAGATGCTGCACTACGGCAGTCCGGAAAATAGACTGGACGCGCTCCTTAGTGGGGAAGTTTCCGCCGCCATGCTCATGGAGCCGTACATTTCATTGGCCGAGAAAAATGGATGCCGTTCAGTCTGCGAAGGGCATTACCTAGGCGCAGAGAACGCCAGCGACAACATGGACGAGGAGACCTTTGCCTCCATTAACCGGGCGGTGGTGAAGGCAGTGGACCTAATCAACTCTGACAAGCACCGCTTCATCCACTACTTGCTGGACGATCAAAAATTCGCCAAGACACTGGAGAAATGGGGGCCGTTAACCGCTGAAGATTTCTTGTTAACACGCCTACGGTTCACACACCCGACGCCGTACACCGATGAGCAGATTGAGGACACTTACAACTGGATGGTCCGTTGGGGGCTGCTGAACGCGTCAGTATGCGCCGCCGACTTCGTGGACAACAGGGACGTCGAGGCCGTGGCAGCCGACGACTAAACTCAGGAACAAACTCAGCGGCAAACAAAGACCGGCACTGAGATATTGGTGCCGGTCTTTCTATTTGCCGCGCCCGTGGGGTCTCAGGCTATCAAGTACAATTAGGATGGTTCCAATCAGACTCGGCTCTGGAGATATTCACCATGCCTCTCAAAATCAGACGGAGTTCAAGCGTAGCCGTGTTGGAAGTTCACGGCGTGATTGGTAACCACATCAAGATCCCTGAATAATCGCGACTGATCGACTCTGTAGCCACCGATTCACGCCTGAAGGCCGTGTTGCTGGACATAGACTCGCCGGGCGGTTCGGCCACAGGCTCTGAGGTGTTGTACCGGGCCATCCGGCGGGTGGCTGAGGTGAAGCCGGTTTATGCCTACGTGCGGGGCATGGCGGCCTCCGGCGATTACTACCTGGCCTGCGCTGCCAGCAAGGTCTACGCCCTGCCAACCGCGTTGGTCGGTTCCATAGGCGTGATCTACCTGCGGCCGGTACTGGAGCAGCTGCTCGCCAAAGTGGGCGTGGAATTCTCTGTGTACAAGAGCGGGGAATTCAAAGACATGACTGGCTTCTGGCGGACTCCAACCGACCGTGAATCAGAGAAATTTCAGGAACTGATCGACGAAATATTCAACAACTTTGTGACGGTGGTGGCCAGCGGACGTTCTCTGGAGGAATCCAAGGTGCGGGAGGTGGCCACCGGCGAGGTCATGACTGCCCAGAGTGGGATTGGCGTTGGCCTGGTCGATGGGATCGGAGATTTCAAAGACACGCTCGAGGCTGTTGCCCTACTTGGTGACTGTAAGCCCTCGCCCAAGTGGATACGCCCCAGCCGCAGTTTCCCCCAACGTCTGTTGGGTCGAACCGGCATCGGCGGCCAGATCGGCGGACAAGGGGTATTGGACGGATTGCAGAGGATCATGGCTGGCGGGATCTATTATCTTGAGCCTGGACACATCTCCGGAGGAGACTACGGTCTCGGCGAATAGCTAGCCGACGATTCGCTTGGCTTCCTGCCAGAGTTCCTCTTTCTGCTCCAGAGGCAGGCCGTTGAAATCCTGACCTCGATCTGCAGCCAAGGATTCCATGCTCAGATACCGCCTGCTGAAGCGCTGGTTCGCCTGACGTAAGACGTCTTCGGCGTGGGCACCGGTCCAGCGGGTCAGATTGACCATGGTGAACAGCAGATCGCCTAATTCGTGCTCTTTTTCCTCGGTCGTGCTGGCTGCCTTGAACTCGGCGACCTCTTCCACGAGCTTGTCCAGCACGCCTGAGATGTCGTCCCACTCGAATCCGGCCTTGCCGACCCGGTCCTGCATCAACTGGGCGTAGGCCAAGGCTGGCAGGTCAACGGGGATACCTTCCACCGGAGATTTCTTCTCGCCCTTGGCCTTCCGTTCTTCAGCTTTGATCTGCTCCCAGTTCTTCTCCACCTCTCGTGCGTCCTCGGCGTGTCCATCGGCAAATACGTGAGGGTGCCGGCGGACCAATTTGGCGTTGATATTGCGCAACACATCCTCAAGCTGGAAATCGCCCGCTTCCTGGGCGATATCAGCGTGGAATGCGATCTGAACCAGCAAATCACCCAGTTCCTCCGACAAGATCGCCGGATTCCCCTGGTCGATAGCCTCAATCACCTCATACGACTCCTCAAGCAGGTTGCGCTTTAGCGAATCGTGGGTCTGCTCTCGGTCCCAGGGACAGCCACCTGGCGCACGGAGTTTGGCAACAATGTCCACCAGGGTCTGAAACGTGCCCAGTTCCTGATCGGAGAATGGTGTTTGGCTTTGGGATGAATCCTCTTTTGGCGACATGGGCGAATTATAGATTGAGGGCTGGTTGCTTCACAAGCTGGCCGGTGCTAAGTTAAACGGGACTTCCAGGCACAAATTCACCCTATCTCATGGCCTGGTTCACGCGTAAAACCGGAGTTCAAATGAGCCGTGTTGGCTTCATCCCCTGGGCGCTTTTCATAGTTGCAGTACCGCTTTTTTTGATCACTGCCAGTGTTACCTGGGCATTCAACAGCCCCGGTCTCTACAACGACGGTTTTGAGAAGTACTCCATCTCCAGGATCACCGGAATCACCAACTCTGATCTTAGACAGGTAGGCGCAGACATCCGGAGTTATATCAACTCCAGCGACGAGCCGATGGACATCCAGACCAGCATCTTTGGAGCGGAGCAAGACCTGTTCAACGCCAAAGAGATCGCACACATGAAAGATGTTAAAACGTTGGTGCGTGGAGTCTACGTGCTGGCTCTAGGCTCAGCCGCATACCTGCTAGTTATGATATTGGTCGGCTTTATCAGGCAGGGGCGGCTCTTCACCCCACTACTGGCCAAACGCCTGGCCCTCGGCGGCGGATTGACCCTGGCCATGCTGGCGCTATTCGGCGCTGTGGCTGCCTTTGGGTTCGATAGTCTGTTCATAAAGTTCCACGAGATCAGCTTTGCCAACGATTTTTGGCAACTGGACCCTCGGACGGACTATCTGGTCAGGATATTTCCGGACAATTTCTGGTTCGACGCCACCGTGTGGGTGGCGGTAAAGGCCGTAGTAGGCGCGCTGGTCATAACCGTAGCTTCCAGTTCTTATCTGGTTTACCGCCGGTACAGCAGCTGGCAAGAAATGATGCACAGCCTGAGGAGAACCGGCTGAAAGATGCATATCAAGGCCTAAGTGGTCTAGAATACGTAGCTGAATTGACACCGTTGGCCCAACCGCAAAGGTTTACGAATAAAAACAGGGGCAAGTGTTACTTGCCCCTGTCTTACGTGAATCTCAATCTACTGATTCGATCTATTATTGATCCAGCCTACGGACCACAGCCGCAGCACCCGCCGCCGCTCAATGGAGGTAATGGACCCATAGAGGTCGGCATCTCGCTGGCGCCACCCTTGGTCACCGAAGCAAATACCGAGATTGCACGCCTGGCGGGCTGCTCGCAATTTGGGCAATCAGCTCCGGTTGCGCTCATTGACTGGAGTTTTTCAAACTTGTGGTCACAGGTGGGACAGAGATATTCGTATAAAGGCATGCTCGAGTCCTCCCTAAGTTATTCCTAGAGTAGATCCCAACGAGTAGATCCCAACCGAATTCATGCGCTCGGCAGGCACTGAACTGAATTTAACCGAATCAAATATCAAGCGTCAAGGGCGATATCATCGTTAGGCAGAATCAAGACTCAGGCTCGGAAGAGGCCACCGGCGGACAACCGCAGGTGAGGCCACGACGGCGTTTACAGACGCTGGATTCGTGGCGAGCCTACCGTGATTTCAGGTTCCTCTGGGTCGGCAATTTCTTTGCCAACACCGCCCAGTGGCTACAACTGCTATCCGTAGGCTGGTTGGTACGCGATCTGACGGAGTCGTTCGCATCTTCAGCGCTCCTCGTGGTCACAGTGGGCGGCATGACCACCCTCCCGACAATCGTGGTTGGACCCTGGGCAGGCGTGCTTGGAGACCGGGTCAACCGTAGAAAGCTGGTCATGTGTGTCCAGAGTTTCATGGCCGTGGCCGCAGTGACGTTTGCTTTAGTCGTGAGTTCCGGTCACGTGGAATGGTGGCACGCCTATATCTACGTGTTGGTGTCTGGGGTCTGCTGGTCAACCACACTGACCGTCCGTCAGACATTGGTGGCCAACACCGTTCCCAAAGAATCGCTGGTCAACGCCTACGCTGCCAACACACTGACCATCACCGGCACCAGGATGATCGGCCCATTCATCGGCGGCATCCTGATCACCACCCTTGGCTTCACCTGGAATTTCGCCATAGAAGCCGGTTTGTATGCGGCCACAGTGCTGGCATTCTGGCCCATGAAGACCCCCTACACCCAAGCAAGGCCCCCGAGTACCGGTAGTTCACCACTGGCCGACCTTTTGGAAGGGTTCCGCTACATCAGGAAGCAGGAGAAGGTGATCTTCCACCTGATAATTCTGGGTTTGATACCAAACGTGCTGCTCCATCCTGTGTGGTTCATGCTGCCCATCTTCACCGTGGAGGTCTTGCACCGAAGCGCCGACGTGGGTGGTTACATGCTGGCCGTGACTGGAGTGGGTGGATTCGTCTCTGCAATCACAATCGCCTCATTGGGTTTCGGTCGGAATCGCGGGCTCATTTGCCTCTGGTCAGTCTTGTTCGGCTCGGCCACCATCGTACTGTTCGCCCATTCCCACTGGTTGGCCCCGGCATTGTTGTTGATTGGCCTGATGTCTGCCGGACAGGCGACGTTCCGAACCTCGTCCAGCACTTTGATACAGACGTTGTCTCCCGACCACCTGCGGAGTCGGATAACGAGCCTGCATATGTACAGTCAGGGGTTTGTGTTCATGTCCAGCCTGGCAGTGGGCTTGTTGGTCGACCAGACCACGGTGGTTGTGGCTCTGACGGTAATCGGAGTCACAGGCATGGTCTTGGGCACAATGGCCTACATGGTCTTCCCGTTGGTCAGGCAAGCACGTTGATGATGCTGATTTGATGCCAACAATATGATTGATTGCCAAGAGGTTTTCGGGCGTTTTTCGGGTTCCGGGGGTACCCTAGTCAAGTGATTTCCCGAATCAAGAACAGCCCCAGTTACAAATGGTGGGTATTTGCCACCATTGCTGTTGGAACATTTCTATCCGTTGTCGACCACGGCAGCGTACTGGTTGCGCTCCCCAACGTGGAGTCGCATTTCGATACCGACCTCCCTACAGTCCAATGGATAGTGGTCGGCTACGCCCTGGCGATCAGTGTCTTGATCCTGCCCATGGGCCGGTTTGGCGATATTATTGGCCGAAAACCGGTCTACATCGCCGGGATGGTCATCTTTGTCGTAGCCGCCTTCTTCGCCGGAGCCTCTCCCAACCTTGGTTTCTTGATCTTCTCCAAGGTTGTACAGGGCGTTGGCTCAGCCATGGTTCAGAGTTCCGGGATCGCCATGGTTGTCTCATCGTTCCCAGGCACAGAACGAGGCAAGGCTCTGGGCACTCACCTGAGCGTGGTCGGAATCGGCGCCATTGCCGGGCCAGCCATTGGCGGTCTATTGGTCAGCGCCTTTGATTGGCGCGCAGTTTTCTTTGCCAACGTACCCATCGGCGTGATCACCATCATCATCTCCATGATGATCCTGCCACTTTCAAAGCCAGATGCGTCCGCCGAAACCCGGCGGTTCGATTGGGGTGGGGCCGTTTTATCGGGCCTAGCCCTGTCGGGTTTCTTGCTGGTGGTTGGAAATGGAGACCGGTTGGGCTGGACCTCAGCGTTGATCGTATCCGGATCGATAGCCACGGTCGTTGCAGGCGTCGTATTTGTCCGGTGGGAACTCCGTTCCTCAGCACCGATGCTGGACATGCGGCTGTTCAAACGCAAGGTATTTGGCTTTGGTGTGGCCGCAGGCTGGTTTTCCTTCCTGGGTAGTTCAGCAGCCAGGTTCATGATGCCGTTCTACCTACAGCGGGTCTTGGAACTGTCGCCGAGGGAGGTGGGGTTCCTGCTCATACCACCAGCTATGTGTATGGTGATGCTTGGGCCCATAACTGGCCGACTATCAGACCAATTCGGATGGCGAGTCTTGACCGTCGGTGGGTTGTCCATCTCTGCCACAGCTTGGTTCATCATGGCGTTCGCGCTCACAGAAGCATCTCCCGAACTCCTAATCGTAATCATGCTGATGGCCCAGAGCACCGGCACCGCATTGTTCAACTCGCCCAACAACAGCTCCATCCTAAGCGCAGTCGATCGTTCCCAGTATGGAGTGGTCTCGGCCCTGACTCAGTTGGTCCGCAACTCAGCTAATGTGACCAGCATCGCCATTTCTACCACCGTGGTGGTGGCCGTGATGGGGGCCAAGGGAGTGGAACCGAGCCTGGACGCCGTGAATCCAGACGTGGCTGACGCCTTTGTCACGGGTCTCAAATACGCCTTCTTGATGCTGGGCGGGTTGCTCCTGATAGGGATTACATTTGCCCTGCTCAGAGGCGAGCGTGCCAAACCAACTCCAACGCCCGGGCCGCAGGAGCCGGTGGCGGCCAATTCCGAGTCCAAATCCGACTAATCCCAAGACCAAACAGGGCGTTCCAATCCTGCTTGACACCCCTAACTTTGGGTGGCAAACTTACTTTTCATTCGTGATAGCTGGCGTTACGCCTGACGCGCCTCGCCCATCTATCCGATATCACACCAGTGTCGGAGGAGTTTCAAATGGCAGATGTAAACATCGAGATTCGCGAGAACGGTCCCCTGCGCGTGACCGGCCCCATCACGATCACAGACAAAGACGGCAAAGGATACAACATTCCTGAGGGCCAGTGGGTGAGCCTATGCCGCTGCGGCCTCTCTGCAAACAAGCCGTTCTGTGACACCGTCCACCGAGAAAAAGGTTTCCAAGCTGATTCTGTGGCTTTCTAGCCCGACTCAATCTCACGAAGAACATAAAAAAATTGAGCTAACAAAAAGGCATCCCGACAAGTCGGGACGCCTTTTTTCGTGACTATGTCACCGATAACCGGTTAATCCTTGCGATAAACCCGTCGTATGCCTCTAACGGACGCGAGCCGTGCTTCGGCCAGGTGATCCGCAGCCTTGGCCGTGGGGATTTCTTGACTCTTTGATATTGAGATCACCTGTTGCATGGTCTCGTAGACCCGTTCCGTCTTCTCCCGGGCTCGGTCTGCATTGTACCCGCCATAGATCTCAGATTCGACATTGATGATGCCGCCGCTGTTCAAGATATAGTCGGGTCCATACACGATACCCAAGCGGTGCAGAGCCTCGCCGTCACTGTCCGAAAGCAACTGGTTATTGGCGCCTCCGGCAACCACTTTGCACTTCAACTGGGGAATGGTCTCGGGGCTGATCACTCCGCCCAGGGCACACGGGGAGAAGATATCGCAGTCCACACCATAGATCTCGTCGGGTTTCACGATTTTCAAACCTAGATCACGGGCCCGGTCCAGGGCTCCGTCAAAAACGTCGGTCACCACCAGCCTGGCGTCTTCTTTCATCAGGTGGTGGGTCATGTGAGTGGCAACCTTGCCAAAACCTTGAATGGCGACGGTCTTGCCCTGGAGGGAATCGTTGCCCCAGGCCTCTTTGGCGCAGGCCTTCATTCCCATGTAGATACCGAGTCCGGTCATGATCGAGGTATCGCCACTGCCACCGGTCGTGGTGGGCAGGCCTACCACATAATCGGTTTCCTGCTTGATGTATTCCATGTCCCGACCGCTGCTGCCCACGTCGGTGGTGGTCAGATAACGTCCACCCAGAGTGTCGACGAACCGACCGTAGGCACGGATCAGGGCCTCTGTCTTCTGGGTGTGGGAGTCAGCGATGATCACGCCTTTGCCCCCGCCCAGGGGCAGGTCGGCCGCGGCTGATTTATACGTCATCGCCCTGGATAGCCGGAGGGCGTCCCAGATTGCTTCTTGCTCAGAATTGTAGGGCCAGATCCTGGTACCGCCACAGGCAGGCCCCAGGGTTGTGTCATGGATCGCGATGATGGCCTTTAGCCCTGATCCAGCGTCGGATACCACTACCAACTGCTCGTGACCTTCCGACCCCATCTGTTCAAGTATTTCCAACGTCGCCCCCTTATCGATCCTGTCTATCCAGTCTTTCCTGACACGCCAAGGCGTGACCGTTTATCTGAAATCTAAGATGCAGAGTAGTCTCTGAGCGGTTCCCTGATACAAGCTCCAAGTGGGAGTTCAGAGTCGCTTATCCCTGCTTATCAATTATATCCCACCATGCTGTTATTTCACTGTAATCAGTCCAGTTGGCAATCTGGAATTTTTTGGGCGTATAATTCCCGACAATGGAGGAGGCTTCTACACCCTTGGCCAGAATCAGCCGACATTGCTATCAGAAGGAGAAGCGACATGGCACAACAAACGATGCATGCGCAGATGGGTGGTGAGACGGGCGGACCGGAAGAACTTATTCAGGCGGGAGCGGTCACCTTTGGGCTGGAATACCGAATGCTCAACGCTGGCGCCGAAGAAGGCGTTTGTATCCACGTCTACAGCGACGCTCTAGAGGGTCAGGACAAGGAGTTGTTGAGATTCGACTGCTTCCGCGTTGCGCCCCACTACCACTACCGGAACGCCACTGTGAAGAAGAACGAACGCTTGATGCTGGATTTCACGGCCGAGGGCGATCCCCTGGCCTGGACTCTGGACAAGATCAAGAACCGATTGCCGATCATGCTGATCAAGTGTGAAGCCGAGGATGTGGCCAGGCAGATCGACCAGCGGGACATCGACGCCGCGCTGCCCAAGATCGTAGCCTGGGCAGAGACAAAAACCCACAACCGAGCCTAACCGGCGCAGCCGGTCTTTGTTTGGACTGGAACGTGAGTTAAAAAGGCCCGCTCTTCGAAAGGAGAATGGGCCTTTTTTGTTTTGCAGGCACGATACTGTCGCCCCTCCGGTACCAGTGCTACAATTCCTGACGTAATTAAAACTTAAAAACCCCTGAAGCTACCGGAGGAAACAGATGCCCCAGTCTTATTCGACTCCGCCTGCGATGTCCCTTGATGACTCCAAGGCGTATTCGGCCACGATCAAAACCAACCATGGCGACATCAACGTAGAACTCTTCTCGTCAGAAGTGCCGGTTACGGTAAACAACTTTGTGTTCCTGGCCCGGGAAGGCTTTT
>PVBE012799793.1_pt1 | contig 15239 bp, 11 predicted proteins | sample 1631181 | NCBI WGS metagenome assembly PVBE01 (sample SAMN08397723, study PRJNA350692) | Marine metagenome, whole genome shotgun sequencing project. | isolation source: water | place: Pacific Ocean | collected 2012-04 | reverse complement strand
GGTAATACCCCTTTCTCTTTCTTCTGGAGCCTTATCAATTTGTGATATGTCAGGTGCATTATCACCCACATAAAAATACTTCGTTATCGCCGCTGTCAAGGTTGTTTTACCATGATCAACATGACCGATGGTTCCCACATTTTTATGCGCTTTTTCTCTTACAAATTCACTTTTACTCATTACTTACACCTTATTTTAAATTAAACTAAAACTAACCTCTTCTACCCTTAATAACAGCTTCAGCTATGTTTGTAGGAGCTTCACCATAACACTTAAACTCCATAGTATAACTAGCCCTTCCCTGACTCATAGACCGAAGATCCGTTGCATAACCAAACATTTCAGAAAGAGGGACTTCTGCCTTAATGATTTTTCCAGAAGGACTGTCTTCCATTCCTATAATAAGGCCTCTTCTTCGATTTAAATCACCGACCACATCGCCCATATACTCTTCAGGAGAAACAGCCTCCACACTCATAACTGGCTCTAGCAGGTAAGGATTAGCATTTTTAACACCTTCACGGAAACACATTGAACCTGCAAACTTAAAGGCCATCTCACTTGAATCCACATCATGGAACGAACCATCATACAAAGTCACTCTGATATCAACAAGTGGGTAACCGGCATAAACACCATTAGCAGCTTGCTCTTGGACCCCTCGATCAACCGCAGGAATATATTCCCTTGGGATAATCCCGCCAACAATCTTATTAACAAACTCATAACCTGAGCCTTTTTCTAGCGGTTCAATCTTCAACCACACATGACCATACTGTCCACGCCCACCTGATTGCTTGATGTATTTACCTTCTTGCTCAATCGTTGCTTTTATACTTTCACGATAAGCCACTTGAGGTTTACCTACATTTGCTTCCACACTAAATTCTCTCTTCATGCGATCAACAATTACCTCAAGGTGCAACTCGCCCATACCACTAATAATAGTTTGGCCAGTCTCTTTATCTGTTTGCACCTGAAATGAAGGGTCTTCTTGAGCTAGCTTACCTAATGCAATGGACATTTTTTCTTGATCTTGCTTGGTCTTAGGTTCAACAGCTACAAAAATAACAGGGTCTGGAAACTCCATTTTTTCTAAAGTAATTTTATTGTTAATATCACACAACGTATCGCCGGTCACCAGTGTCTTCAAACCTACTGCTGCAGCGATATCGCCAGCTCTAACTTCATTAATCTCTTTACGACTATTGGAATGCATTTGCAGCAACCGTCCAATACGCTCTCGCTTATGCTTCAATGGATTATAAACACTATCACCACTCTTCAACACACCGGAATATACCCGAATGTACGTCAATGTTCCCACGTATGGGTCCGTTGCAATCTTAAAACCTAAGGCAGCAAAGGATTCTTCATCAAGGGGTTTGCGAGATACCTCATTGCCATCATCATCAACACCCACGACAGGTTTCACTTCTTCAGGAGAAGGGAGGTATTCAATCACAGCATCCAAGACTGTTTGTACCCCTTTATTCTTAAAGGCAGAACCACACAACATAGGAAAAATCTCACAAGACAGTGTGCGCGCTCTTAGACCTTCACGAAGACGCTCTTCACTTAAATCTCCCTGCTCGAGGTATTCATCCATCAACTCTTCACTCGCTTCAGCCGCAGCTTCTAGCATCGCCTCTCTATAACCCTGAGCACTTTCAACCATATCCTCAGGAATAGGCTCTTCAACAAACGTCATACCTTTGTCAGCTTCATCCCAAAAAATAGCCTTCATCTTAACAAGGTCAACAACACCCTTAAAACCATCTTCACGGCCAATGGGTAACTGAATAGGCACTGGATTTGCACCCAATCGACTCTTTACCTGATCTGCAACCCGATAAAAGTCAGCTCCTGCTCGATCCATTTTATTAACAAAACCAATTCTTGGTACCATATATTTATTAGCTTGTCTCCATACAGTCTCTGATTGGGGTTCTACACCACCTACAGCACACAAGACTACAATAGCCCCATCTAACACCCTAAGAGAGCGCTCAACTTCAATGGTAAAATCTACGTGTCCTGGTGTATCAATAATATTAATTCGATGTTGCTTGAACTGTTTAGCCATGCCACTCCAAAAGCATGTTGTAGCTGCTGAAGTAATAGTGATCCCACGTTCCTTTTCTTGCTCCATCCAATCCATCTGAGCAGCACCATCATGAACCTCCCCAATTTTATGAGAGATCCCTGTATAAAACAACACACGCTCTGTCGTGGTGGTTTTTCCCGCATCAACATGGGCAGATATGCCGATATTCCTGTATAAATTAATTGGAGTTGTTCTTACCTCGCTGGCCGTCATTTTTCTCTACCTTGCTGATTCTTCTTGCCCGGATCGTTCACCCGCTGGTTTACGTACCATATTAGCATAGACTTTATTAGCGTTTGCCATGCTGTGCATTTCTTTCATCTTACGCACAGCCCCTCCCATTCCTTTCAGCGCATCTGTCATTTCACTAGCCAGGTTATCAACCATCGTCTTCATGCCTCTGGAACGAGCAGACATAACAAGGTTTCTTAACCCCAAGGTTACTTGTCTTGTTCGACTCACAGGAATAGGCACCTGATAATTAGCCCCCCCAAAACGTTGAGTTTTAACCTCTGTTTTAGGCATAACATTAGACATCACTTTATCGACCATCTCCAGAATCATATCATTTCGCTGACTATCTTTATCAAGCGTAATTTTTTGATCTCTCAAGTACCTTTCAAAGGCAGCCTCAATAGACTGACACACAATTCTGTAACTAACCGTATATTTACCGTCCTTCATCATAAGTTTAGTTAACTTATTAACAAGAATACTTCCATAAGTAACATCAGGCTGCAATACAAATACTTTAGACTTTTTAAATGGTTTTCTAGACATATATTTTCTCTTTAACTATTCCCAAATTAATTAAAACCTTAACCTTCAGCTACTTTTGCTTATCTTTAGGTTTTTTACACCCGTACTTAGAACGACCTTGGCGCCTTGCATCAACACCAGATGCATCTAATTTACCTCTAATAACTTGATAACGAACACCCGGCAAATCCTTAACCCGTCCACCTCGGATCATGACGACTGAATGCTCCTGAAGGTTGTGCCCTTCACCCGGAATATAAACCGTAACTTCACGTCGATTACTTAACCTAACCCGGCCAACTTTCCTCATTGCTGAGTTCGGTTTTTTCGGCGATATCGCTTTAACCTCTAAACATACGCCCCTCTTTTGAGGGCACCCATCAAGCGCAGGAACTGAAGACTTCTTCGCCTTGCTCCGACGACCATAACGTACTAACTGTTGTGTAGTTGACATAATTATAAAACCTATACTATATAAAACATATACATAATGACTGGTAATTTTAAGAACTGCGCAAGTCATTGTCAAGACTTGATTTAAATTAAATTCAACAGATGCAAGATAATAACATATTTACATGTGCAAACAATGATCTACGAACCTACACGCCGACCTTAAAACCACCCATAAAAAAACACTCAAAAGGAATCAAGACTGAGTTATTTTAACTCAATAATCAGCCTATCCTCATTAAAAACCAAGCCTACTCTGGATCTACCCCCCCCTCTTCCGTTGAGTCAGAAACAATACCTATATTCTGATAATCCACCACAGATTTCTCTTCTTTACTAAAGTTATACCCCGTACCTGCAGGAATCAAACGCCCCACAATAACATTTTCCTTAAGGCCTCGAAGATAATCTTTTTTACCAGCAACCGCACCATCCGTTAATACCCTCGTCGTTTCCTGGAAGGATGCCGCCGAAATCCACGAAGTTGTACTTAGCGAGGCCTTGGTAATGCCCAATAATACCGGGCTAAAATCTACCAACACTTTATTGGACTCTTCTTTCAATTTTGCATTGATCTCCAGCACCTCAGACCGATCCATTCTCTCACCAGGAATAAGTTCTGTATCCCCTGCAGAGACAATAACAACCTTCCTTAACATTTGTCGAATAACAACCTCAACATGTTTGTCATTAATCTTAACACCCTGCAAACGATAAACATCTTGGATTTCATTAATAATATATCGCGCCAATTCTCCTATTCCCAACAACCTGAGAATATCATGAGAGGCTAATGGACCATCAACTAAAACCTCACCCTTAGAAACTCTTTCACCCTCAAAGACAGTAATACTTCGCCAACGAGGAACCAATTCCTCATGAACTTGATCAGCCTCTCCTCTAATAATAAGCCTCTTCTTATCTTTTGTTTCCTTACCATAACTAACCAAGCCTGAAATTTCAGCCAGTATTGCGGCATCTTTTGGACGACGAGCCTCAAACAAGTCAGCTACTCTTGGCAAACCACCTGCAATATCTCTGGTCTTAACCCTGTCTTTCGGCAACCTAGCAATAACATCCCCAACACCAATAGTCATGCCGTCTTCTAGGTTGGTAACAGCCCCTGTTCCTAAGACATAGGACGCAGGCATCTGACTTCCCGGAAGCATGACCGACTTGCCCTTGGAATCTAAGATAGTCACTTCAGGTCGCTCATGCTTAGAGGACTGATCCTCCGCCAAAACAACGACACTAGACAGCCCTGTTAATTCATCAATTTGACGAGTAACATTAACACCATCAACCAAGTTATTTAGCTGAATACTACCCGCTACCTCTGCAATAATTGGGTGCGTGAATGGGTCCCATTCAGCAACGATCTGCCCTACTTTAACAGCATCACCATCATCAACCCTAATATTGGTTCCATACATTAATTTATAGCGCTCTCTTTCACGACCTGCTTCATCCAGAACAACTAGCTCACCTGAACGCGATATAGCAACCAAAGAGCCTGTTTCATGATGCTTGACTGATTTAACATTTTCTAACTTCACGTGCCCTGCTGTTCTTACCTTAATATTATTTTCAGCCGTAGATCGAGAAGCCGCTCCACCAATATGGAAAGTTCTCATGGTTAACTGTGTTCCTGGCTCACCAATGGATTGTGCAGCAATAACCCCAACAGCTTCACCTTTATTAACCAAATGTCCTCTGGCTAAATCCCGGCCATAACATTTAGAACAAATACCATGAACAGTAGCACACGTAATGGCTGAACGAACATACACTCGATCAATACCATGTTTTTCCAAGTCCGCAACAACTTCATCATTAATGAACGTTCCCTTAACATAGAGGACTTTATCATGATGAATTAGATCAACAGCTAAACATCGGCCATCGATACGCTCATTCAAACCCTCAACAACCTCACCACCTTCAACATGGGCCCCAATCCAAACTCCAGACTCTGTGCCACAATCTGTTTCAGTGACCACAACATCTTGAGCAACATCAACCAATCGACGTGTCAAATACCCTGAATTTGCAGTTTTCAATGCAGTATCTGCCAAACCTTTACGAGCACCATGTGTCGAGACAAAGTACTGTAAAACATCTAATCCTTCTCTAAAGTTAGCCGTAATAGGGGTTTCAATAATGGTTCCATCGGGCTTAGTCATACAACCCCTCATACCCGACAACTGTCGCATCTGATCTGCTGATCCCCTAGCACCTGAATCAGCCATGATGTAGATGGAGTTAAAAGAACGCTCGCTCACCGTATTACCATCTTTATCTTCCACCTCACTGGTGGATAACGTTTTCATCATTGAAGCCGCCACTTTATCCCGCGTATAGAACCAGATATCAACAACCTTGTTATATCGTTCTCCGTGCGTTAATAGACCCGTATTATATTGAGACTCAATTTCTTCGACCTCATTCTTTGCCTCACTAATAATACTGGCTTTATCAGCAGGAATTTCAAGGTCGTCTACACCAATAGAAGTCCCTGAAATAGTTGCAAATTTAAACCCGGTATACATCAGTTTATCTGAAAAGATCACGGTTTGTTTAATATCTAATGTCTGGTAGACCTCTCCAATCAATGCAGACAAAGTCTTCTTGTCCAAAGTTTTGTTAATTAAGTCAAAACTCAACCCCTTAGGAACAATATCCCACAACAGCACCCTACCTACTGTACTATCGTAAATCTTAGTCACCTCTCCGGATGCCTCATAAGACGTAATTCTAACTTTAATCTTGGCATGCAAATGAACAGACGCTGTTTCATAAGCCCTATGCACCTCTTTACAAGAAGCGAAAATACTCCCCTCTCCTTTGGCATTGATCTTATCTCGAGTCATATAATAAACACCCAAAACAATGTCTTGTGTTGGAACAATGACTGGGCTCCCGCTGGCGGGTGATAAAATATTATTGGAGGACATCATTAAACACCGAGCCTCTAACTGTGCCTCAATTGTCAAAGGAACATGAACAGACATGGTATCACCATCAAAGTCAGCATTGTATGCCGTACAAACTAAAGGATGGAGTTGAATCGCCTTCCCTTCAATTAAAGTGGGCTCAAAAGCCTGAATACCTAAACGATGAAGTGTGGGTGCCCGATTAAGTAAAACAGGGTGCTCTCTAATAACATGTTCTAAAATATCCCAAACTACTGCCTCTTCTTCTAAGACCATTCTCTTCGCTGACTTAATCGTTGTTGCAATACCTAAACGCTGCAAACGACCGTACACAAAAGGTTTAAATAATTCCAAAGCCATCCGCTTAGGCAAGCCACATTGATGCAACTTTAATGTTGGGCCAACCACAATGACTGAACGCCCTGAATAATCAACACGTTTACCCAAAAGATTTTGTCTAAATCGACCCTGCTTTCCTTTGATCATATCTGAAATGGATTTAAGCACTCGATTTTTATTTCCAGTAATCACTCGACCTCTTCGACCATTATCAAAAACAGCATCGACAGATTCTTGTAACATACGCATTTCATTACGGATAATAATTTCAGGGGCATTTAAATCTTTCAGTCGTTTTAAACGATTGTTCCGATTAATAACTCGGCGATACAAATCATTTAAATCTGACGTAGCAAAACGACCACCATCCAACGGCACCAAAGGTCTTAAATCAGGTGGAAGCACTGGAAGAACATCTAAAACCATCCATTCTGGATGATTATTAGACCCAGAAAAAGCCTCTAGAACTTTTAATCTTTTAGATAACTTCTTCAATTTTGTTTCAGAAGAAATGGAAGGCAGCTGATCACGAATTTTAGCAATCTCATCCGCTAAGTTAATATCTTCTAATAAACTCTTGATAGCTGATGCCCCCATTTTGGCATCAAAATCATCACCAAAAGCATCAAAAGCCTCATTGTATTCTTCTTCATTAAGAACTTGACCTTTATTTAAATCAGTCAAGCCTGGGTCCGTAACGATATACGCTTCAAAATATAAGATTCGCTCTACATCTCTTAATGTAAGGTCAAGTAAAACAGCTATTCGAGAAGGCAATGATTTTAAAAACCAAATATGAGCAACTGAGCAACCTAACTCAATGTGCCCCATTCTATCTCTTCTTACTTTGGTAACCGTAACCTCAACACCACACTTTTCACAAACAACCCCACGATGTTTCAGGCGCTTATATTTTCCACACAAACACTCGTAATCCTTGATTGGACCAAAAATTCTTGCACAGAAAAGCCCATCTCGCTCAGGCTTTAATGTTCGATAATTAATTGTTTCAGGTTTTCGAACCTCTCCATAAGACATGGCCCGAATTTTTTCAGGCGACAATAACCCTATCTGAATAGAAGAAAACGATGTCCCTTCGCCTTGTTCAAACTGCATTTGTGATGAAAATATATCTACACCCATTGTGGACCCCTACTACTATTCATTCTCTAACAATACGTCAATACCTAATGCCCGAATCTCTTTAACTAACACGTTAAATGATTCCGGCATGCCTGGACTCATATTGTAATTACCGTCAACAATATTCTTGTACATGCGTGTACGACCACTGACATCATCAGACTTCACTGTTAACATCTCTTGAAGTGTATAAGCTGCGCCATATGCTTGCAGCGCCCATACCTCCATTTCACCAAAACGCTGCCCCCCAAATTGAGCTTTACCACCCAGGGGTTGCTGCGTAACCAAACTATAAGAACCTGTGGAACGTGCATGCATCTTGTCATCAACCAAATGGTTCAATTTCAGCATATACATATACCCTACAGTACTAGGTCGATCAAATTGTCGCCCTGTTCTGCCATCTTTAAGGTACGCTTGCCCCGAAGAAGACAGCCCTGCTAGTTTTAATAACTCTTTGATCTTAGACTCTTCCGCCCCATCAAATACAGGAGAAGCAAAAGGAACCCCTTGTTTATAATGATGAGTTATTTCAAGCACTCTTTCCTCAGGTGCCTCCAAGATATTTTCATTGTGTTCACTACTGAACTCTAAAATCTTATGGAGATGTTGTCTCAATTCAGGCATCTGTTTGCTATTGAGCAAATCAGATAATTGCTTACCCAGTGATTTTGCCGCCCAACCAAGGTGCGTCTCTAGAACCTGGCCAACATTCATCCGAGAGGGAACTCCCAATGGATTCAAAACGATATCAATCGGCGTACCATCATCAAGATAAGGCATATCCTCTACAGGAACAATAACGGAAACAACCCCCTTATTACCATGACGACCGGCCATCTTATCACCAGGTTGAATCTTACGTTTTTGAGCCAAGAAAACTTTAACAATTTTAATCACCCCTGGAGATAAGTCATCCCCTGCTTGCAACTGAGTTTTCTTATGTTCAAGAGCTTTTTCATAACTTTTTCTAAGATCATCATACTGACCTTTCAGCTCTACAAGATAGTCATTGATGCTTGCATCAGAAAACTTCAACGAAAACCAATCTATCTTGTTGACTGTTGACAAATGATCTTTGGTTAAAACTGTACCCTTCTTAAGGTTAGGTCCGCTCACAACAGTCAATCCTACCAATTTCTTCTCAAGTTGCTCAAAAACAACATTCTGCTTTAACCTCATGGTATCATGCAAATCTTTGCGCGATCGTTCTAACTCACTTTCATCAATAATTTTGGCCCTATCATCTTTATCTACACCATCTCTAGTGAATATTTGAACATCAATGACCGTGCCTTTAACCCCAGGAGGAACTCGTAAAGAAGAGTCTTTCACATCCGAAGCTTTTTCACCAAAAATGGCTCTTAAAAGTTTTTCTTCAGGCGTTAATTGCGTTTCGCCCTTCGGGGTCACCTTACCAACCAGAATATCACCTGGGACAACTTGAGCTCCGATGTAAACAATACCTGACTCATCCAACTTGCCCAATGCACTTTCACCAATATTAGGAATATCTGCACTAATTTCTTCAGGGCCTAATTTAGTATCCCTTGAAATACAACTTAGCTCTTGAATATGAATCGAAGTAAAGCGATCCTCACGAACAACCCTCTCAGAAATCAGAATTGAATCCTCAAAGTTATAACCATTCCACGACATAAAAGATATGAGCATGTTTTGACCTAACGCTAATTCCCCTAAATCAATGGACGGACCATCTGCTAAAACTTCACCTTTTGCAACCATATCTCCTTCATTAACAATAGGACGATGATTGATGCAAGTGTTTTGATTGGACCTAGAAAACTTAGTTAAGTTATAAACATCAACCCCCAAATTATCTGAATCTTCTAAAACATCAGATTTAATAACAATTCTTGAAGAATCTATCAATTCAACAACACCTGAATGTTCTGCTACCGTCGAAATCCCAGAATCTGAAGCAACAGCTCTCTCCATGCCTGTACCCACTAAAGGCTTTTCAGCACGAATCGTAGGCACTGCTTGTCGTTGCATATTAGATCCCATTAATGCACGGTTGGCATCATCGTGCTCAAGAAAAGGGATCAAGGCGGCTGCCACAGAGACTAACTGCTTGGTTGAAACATCGGCATATTGGATATTTGCACCATCTGTAAAGGTAAACTCGCATTGATATCGACAGGGAACCAAACCCTCTTTAACCGAATTATTATCTCCTTGGAAATTTTTCTGCCCAATGTAGTGGTTAAATTCATCAATCGCTGTTAAATAAACTATTTCATCGGTAACCTTACCGTTATCCACCTTAACAAAAGGAGACTGCAAGAAACCATATTCATCAGGCATCGAGTATACAGATAAAGAGTTAATTAGACCAATATTTTGACCCTCTGGAGTCTCAATTGGGCAAACCCTTCCGTAGTGTGTATGGTGAACATCCCTCACATCAAAACCCGCACGATCTCTCGAAAGACCACCTGGCCCCAAAGCTGAAATTCGTCGTTTATGAGTGACTTCAGAAAGTGGGTTATTTTGTTCCATAAACTGCGATAATTGACTGGAACCAAAAAAGTCTCTTAAAGTTGAGATCAAAGGTTTCGCTATAATAAAATCCTGAGGCATGTATTCATCAGTATCAGGGTGCGCCATACGATCTTTAATAGCCCTTTCTACTCGTATCAAACCAATTCTAAGCTGATTATCAATCATTTCACCGACCGAACGAACCCTTCTATTAGCTAAATTATCAATATCATCTACCTGTCCTTTACCATCACGAATATCGACTAAAGTTTCAAGAACCTTAACGATATCTTCAGGGCTCAATACAGTCACGCTTTCATCAACATTCATGCCAATACGTTTATTAAATTTCATGCGCCCAATGGGAGAAAGATCATACCTATCATCTGTAAAAAACAAACTGTTAAACAGGGCCTCTGCAGAGTCTTTAGTCGGAGGTTCACCTGGTCTCATGACCCGATAAATTTCAACCAACGCTTCTAGCTTATTATTAAGACCATCAAGTCTCAGCGTATCTGAAATATAACGACCCCTATCAATATCATTGAAATAGATAATATTGACTGAAGACTTTTTCGCAGCCTGTAAGGCATCAAGATGATCCTGAGTTAAAATATCATTGGCATCAACAATAATTTCACCCGTTGCTTTATCAATAACAGTGGTTGCAACAACTTTGCCTATTAAGTAGCCCAAATCATAAGTAATTGTCTTGATCTTAGCCTCTTTTATTTTGTTAACATGTCGATTAGAAATACGACTGCTTCCTTTAACAATGACTTCTTTACCTTTACAAATATCCGCATAAGCAATGGTTCCTACCAAAAGTTCTGGATCAGAATTAAATGAGACTTTATCTGAACTAATGGAAACCTTAATTGTCTCGAAAAATTGCTTTAATATACTTTCAGTACTATGACCAAGGGCTTTTAAAATAATAGTGACAGGAAGCTTACGCCTACGATCAATCCTTACAAAAATAGAATTCTTGCTGTCAAACTCAAAGTCTAACCAAGCTCCTCGGTAAGGAATGATGCGCGCAGAATACAATAGTTTTCCAGAAGAATGAGTTTTGCCTTTATCATGCTCAAAAAACACACCTGGAGATCGATGTAATTGCGACACTACAACACGCTCAGTACCATTAACCACAAAACTTCCAGTCGGTGTCATTAAAGGTAATTCACCCATATAAACATCTTGCTCTTTAACACCTTTAACCTGGCCTGCCTTTGCACCGTCTTTTTCATAATGAATTAAACGAATTTTAGCTCTTAAAGATGAAGCATATGTCGAACCTCTAAGTTTACAATCTGCAATACTGAATGCGGGCTCAGCTAAGTCATAACTTAAATACTCAAGTTGTAAATGACCCGAGGAACTCGAAATAGGAAAAATTGACTTAAAAGATGCATGCAATCCTTTATTTTGCAATTTGTCAGGAGCAACCCCTACTTGAATAAAATCATTGAAAGACTGTACTTGAATATACACCAAATTTGGAATTTCAATTGCATCTTGATGAAAACCTAAATTTATTCTTGGCCGCTTAACTTTTACACTGGTCATCTAACTCTGCCTCGTTGCACACTTAAAATATTTAACATAAACAAATACCAGGGACATGATACATCATGTCCCTGGATAAAAAAAGCTAACAGATTTATTTAAGATCAACCGAAGCACCGGCCTCTTTAAGCTTATTAACAATCTCTTCAGCTTCAGCTTTGGCAGCACCACTCTTGATTGTTGAAGGGGTTCCCTCAACCAAGTCTTTGGCTTCTTTCAAAGATGCACCTGTAATTTCACGAACAACCTTAATGACATTGATCTTCTTATCACCAAAACTGCTCATAACAACATCAAATTCAGTTTTCTCTTCTGCAGCAGCTCCAGCATCTTGAGATGCAGCAGGCGCAGCAGCAGCTACAGCTGCAGTCGCTGATACGTTAAACTTCTTCTCAATCTTTTCAACCAATTGAGTCACTTCTAGAACCGTTAGGTTCTCTATTGCATCGACTAATTTATCGACTTTTAGGGCTTCACTCACTTTTAATGTCTCCTATTGTTGTAACTTACTCTAGCTTGCCGACTGTTTTTGTTCAGAAACAGCTTGCACCACTCTAGCTAAACGTCCTGCCACATCAGACAATGATGTAGCAACCTGGCGAACTGGACCTTGAAGGCAAGATAACAGCATGGACAATGCTTGCTCTCTATTCGGCATATTTGCAACTGACTTCAGTTGCTTATGGTCCAATTTTCCTGATCCGGATAAAGATAATACCTGCAATTTAGCAGCTTTATTATCATTTAAATACTTAACAGCCAACTTGGCTGCTGAATTAGGTTCATTCAAAGAAAATAATAAAATATTAGGGCCATCTAAAGCATCGCTACAAGCTTCAAAAGGGGTTCCCTTAAGAGCCCTTCGTGCCAAGGTGTTTTTGACAACTTTAGAAAGAACACCTGATTCTCTGGCCTCTTTTCTGAAATTATTAAGATCATTAGAAGTCATCCCCCTATATTGCATAGCAATAAAGCAAGGAGCTTCTTGACTAACTCCATTAATTTCATCAACAACCGTTTTCTTCTCAGATAAATTTACAGACATAATGAACCTCTAACTAACACTTGATAAATCCACCAAAACTGACGGACCCATCGTTGAATTGATATATAACTTCTTTAAATACTGGCCTTTTGCAGCAGCTGGCTTAGCTTTTTTAACATCTAAAACAAAATGTATAATATTCTCAACAAGCTCCTCTGGTTTAAACTTACATTTTCCGACCGAACAATGTACAATACCAGATTTATCAACTTTGTAAATAACCTGTCCCTTCATGGCTGCACTAACAGCCGAAGCAGCATCTTGAGTAACCGTGCCTACTTTAGGGTTAGGCATTAACCCTTTAGGGCCCAACACCTTTCCTAATCTACCCACAAACTTCATAGCCTCAGGGGTTGCAATCACAACATCATAATCCACAGACTTCTTCATGGACTCAGCCAAATCTTCCATACCCACAACAACGGCTCCAGCTTTCTTAGCTGCTTCGGCCTGATCTCCGCTTGCAAAAACAGCAATGCGTTTACTCTTACCTAAACCATTCGGCATGGCCGATGAACCTCTGACCATATGCTTACGCGGATCAACACCAAGGTGTAAAGCCAAATCTAAACCTTCATCAAATTTAGCAGATGCCATTTCACAACATAGTTTAATGGCATCGATTAGTGCCAAAGGAGACTTAATCTCACCAGCACTTTTATGTGCTGCTTGCATTCTTTTACTGACCATCAACAGTTTCCCCCTCTGATTCAATCTCAACACCCATACTACGGGCCGTACCTGCAATGATACTCATGGCTGCTTTCAAACTACCTGCGGTAATATCAGGCATTTTGATCTTGGCAATGTCTTGCAGTTGCGCGAGGGTTAATTTACCCACCTTATCCTTATTCGGCACTGAACTACCTGAAGCAATGCCTAATGATTCTTTAATGAGCACTGACGCAGGAGGTGTTTTAACAACGAAGGTAAATGTTCTGTCTTTATAAACCGTAATAATTACGGGAGACACCAAACCTTTTTTAAGGGTAGCTGTGCGTTGATTAAAATCATCACAAAACTGCTTAATGTTAATACCATGCTGCCCCAAAGCTGGGCCAACCGGCGGTCCTGCCATTGCTTCTCCCGCTTTTACCTGTAATTTAATCTCTGCGGTAATTTCTTTACTTGCCATCTTCAACCTCTATCTATTTAACTGCTTTTTTCAACTTGATTAAACTCAAGCTCTACCGGAGTGGATCTTCCAAAAATAAGAACCGAAACGACTAAACGACTTTTGTCATAGTTGATATCTTCAATGACACCGGTAAAGTCAGAGAAAGGACCGTCCATAACCCGAACAACTTCGCCCAGCTCATAAGAAATCTTTGGTTTCGATTGACCTTCAGTAGCATCCATCATTCTATCTAGAATGGCCTTGGCCTCTTTATTGGTTATGGGCATAGGCTTATCCTGCGTGCCCCCAACAAAACCAAGAACATTGGGCAAACGACGAATCAAATGCCACAAATCATCATTCATATCAAGCTGTATTAAGACATACCCAGGAAAAAACTTACGCCTGGTTTTGCGCTTAACACCCGCCTTCATCTCTATAATTTCTTCTGTAGGAACAAGACAATCACCTATACCATCAGTCATCTTAGCTTGCTGAACTGCTAGCAAAATGGTATTTTTAACTTTTTCTTCATAGCCTGTTGACACCCTCACCACAAACCAGCGAAAGGTTGAATCATTAACTATTTTATCTTCATTACTCATACTTAACCTTATCTTATCCATCCAAATGCGTAGGTAATGATTGCATCTATGACCCAAATCATAAGTGAAACCAAAACAACAACAACGGCAACTACTGCACCCGTTTGAACTACCTCGTCCTTCGATGGCCACACAACCTTAAGCAATTCTATATAAGCTTCCTTCGAAAACGCATAGAACTCTTTACCCTGCCGTGTTTGTAACCCTAACAAGCAAGAAACAGCAAGGGTTGCAAGCCAAGATAGTAATTGAACCACCAAGGTTAACTTCACAAACACAAAAGGCAAAATCATAGTTCCCACGAAAAACATGGAAACTAGGCACCAAATTGAGGTATCCCGTACTTTATTCACTCTACTATCAGCCTGTTTCATAACAAAATTCTCAATCTGGCAGGCCAGGAGGGAATCGAACCCCCAACCTACGGTTTTGGAGACCGCCGCTCTGCCAATTGAGCTACTGGCCTATACCTTAATATTTAAGGCGTTGTTTGACAAGTAAAAAGTTGATTTTTTTTACCAACTATTCAATAATCTTGGTGACGACACCCGCACCAACTGTTTTTCCACCCTCTCTGATAGCAAACCTTAGACCTTCATCCATCGCTATCGGGCAGATCAAATCTACCTCAAAAGTGATTTTATCTCCAGGCATGACCATCTCT
>PVBE011943533.1_pt1 | contig 15239 bp, 15 predicted proteins | sample 1631181 | NCBI WGS metagenome assembly PVBE01 (sample SAMN08397723, study PRJNA350692) | Marine metagenome, whole genome shotgun sequencing project. | isolation source: water | place: Pacific Ocean | collected 2012-04 | reverse complement strand
CGCTGGCCACCGCCAACGGGCTGGGGGCCGACGAAGCCATCACCCTGCTGACCGAGGAGGGCCCTGGACGCATCGACGAACTGATCGCTCTGGGAATGGCATTTGATCGTGGCGCGGATGGCGCTCTGGCGCTGGGCCGCGAGGCGGCCCACGGCCATCGGCGCATCCTCCACGCAAAGGGTGATGCGACCGGCAAGGAACTTATGCGCGCTCTCGGCGCTGCCGTTCAAGCGGCACCTCACATCAGCCTTCGCGGCGATATTGCCGCCCATGCGCTGATCGTCGAGGAAGGCCGGGTCGTCGGCATCCGGGGCGAGGCCGGCAAGGAACCGATGGCACTGCCCGCCGGCGCCGTCGTCCTCGCCACCGGCGGCATCGGTGCCTTGTTCCAGTACACCACCAACCCGGCCCAATCCAGCGGTGACGGCGTGGCCATGGCGGCTCACGCCGGCGCCAAAATTGCCGACCCCGAATTCGTCCAGTTTCACCCCACTGCCATCGACGTCGGGGTGTCGCCCATGCCTCTGGCCACGGAAGCGCTGCGCGGTGAGGGCGCGCATCTGGTAAACGGCAACGGTATCCGTTTCATGGCTGCCGCTCATGGCGACGGCGACCTGGCGCCTCGCGATGTGGTGGCCCGGGCCATCTGGCGGCAACGCCGAAACGGACAGAAAGTATTTCTCGATTGCCGTCAGGCCGTCGGTGCGGCCTTTGGCGGGCGCTTTCCCACCGTCTTCGAACACTGCCGGGAACATGGCATCGATCCGCGCCGCCAACCGATCCCTGTGTCGCCGGCGGCGCATTACCATATGGGCGGGATCCAGGTCGATCTCCGCGGCCGCAGCTCCGTCCCCGGCTTGTGGGCCTGCGGCGAGGTGGCGGCGGCCGGCATTCACGGCGCCAACCGTCTGGCCAGCAATTCCTTGTTGGAGGCAGTGGTCTTTGCCCCCCGCGTTGCCGCCGACATCTTGGCCAGCGACCCCGTTGGCCCGGTCAAGGCAGCCACGCGAGCGGGCTGCGAACGGCTAACCTTGACAGCCGGTGAGGAGCGCATAGTCAGGCGATTGCAGCGGTTGGCCTACGACGCGCTGGGCTTGGTCCGGGAGGAACAATCCTTGCAGGCGGCCCTGCATGAAATCCTCAGGCTGGAGAACCGGACGACCGCCCGCCCGGCCGCGTTGAGCAACCGGTTGACGGTGCTAAAGCTGCTGGCGGTAACCGCCTTGAACCGCCGCGAGAGCCGGGGCGGCCATTTCCGCGCCGATTATCCGGAAATCCGGGATGCCTTCGCCCGGCGAACCATCACCACCCTGACCCAGGTAGACATACAGGCGGCGGCGATCGCCGCCGCCGACGACAATTGCGGAATGATAGAGGTATGACCGAAAACTCCAGGCAAGCAATTCCCCTTCTTTCACACATCGTGCAAGCCGCAGTGCGGAACGCATTGACTGAAGACCTTGGCCGCGCCGGCGACATCACCACCGACAGCATCATCCCGGAGGAGGCCACCATCTCCGCCGCCTTCGTTGCCCGTGTGCCGGGACGCATTGCCGGTCTCGATTTCGCCGTCGAAACCTTTCGTCAACTCGACCCCGAGGTCGAAATCGATCTGCTGTGCCAGGACGGCGCCCCTGTCGATCCCGGGCAATCCATCCTCAAGGTCAAGGGCCGGGCTCGGGCCGTTCTCACCGCCGAACGGGTGGCGCTAAACTTCGTCGGCCACCTGTCCGGCATTGCCACGGCCACCCGCGCCATCGTCGACGCGGTTGCCGGCACCAAGGCGCGCATCACCTGCACCCGTAAGACCACCCCGGGCCTGCGGGCCATCGAAAAATACGCCGTCCGGGTTGGCGGTGGCTTCAACCACCGCTTCGGCCTGGATGACGGCATTCTCATCAAGGACAACCACGTCGCCGTCGCCGGAGGCATCACCCCCGCCATCGAACGGGTCAAGGCCGCCGTCGGCCATATGGTCAAGATCGAGGTGGAAGTTGATACCGTGGAGCAGTTGCGCGAGGCTTTGGCCGTCGGTGTCGACGCCGTCTTGCTCGACAACATGGACCCGCCGACCCTCAAGCAAGCGGTCGCCATGATCGATGGGCGGGCCATCGCTGAAGCCTCGGGACGCATCACGGTAGAAAGCGCCCGCGCCGTTGCCCAATCGGGTGTCGACATCATTTCCGCCGGCTGGCTGACTCATAGCGCTCCAACCCTCGATGTGGGGCTGGACATCGTCTGACGTCTTTGTCGTGAAACACCCCTCGCACTGGGGCAAATAGCGCGGCTTATTGCGCCCGGAGGATGGGTCACAAATTGTCAGACCCACGAGTGCTTTTCTGGTCAGGTGCCGGGTTCCTGGAATGAGTGCAGCCGCCCTTTGAATTGGCGGCCAACGTCGCTACCATGAATGCTTTGATGACGCTGTTGTAGGCGGTAGGACGATGGTTGGGACGGCGATAAGACGGATGATCCCGAAAGGACTGGCCGGAACGCTCCTGGCCTTCCTGGTATTGAGCCTGGCGTCTACCCTGGGGGCCGGCCAGTCCGCCGCGGCGCCCATCGATCCTTTCGTCGGCAATTATTCGGGCCGCACCATCATCACGGGCGAGAGCGGCATCTCGGAGCGTGACCTGGCTGTGACCATCGAAAAGGCGGGCAAGGGCTTCCGCGTGGCTTGGACCACCATCAGCCGGCGCGCCGACGGCTCGCTCAATCGCAAGGCCTACCGCATCAACTTCAAGCCCTCGGGGCGCAAGACGATCTTTTCCTCGTCCATGCGCAAGAACAAGTTTGGCCGCAGCGTGCCCCTCGATCCGCTCAAGGGCGAGCCTTACGTTTGGGCCAAGATCGAGGGCAAGACCCTGACCGTCTATGCCTTGCTGATCACCGACGAAGGGGGCTATGAAATGCAGGTCTACCAGCGCACCTTGACCGCTCAGGGGCTGGCGTTGTCCTTCAGCCGCTTTCGTGACGGAGAGCAGCTCAAGGCGATCAAAGGCACCCTGCTTCGTACGGCAAATTAGCCCAGTATCGCACCTCAAACCGTGCCGTAAACCGCAACCGCCATCAGGGTTTCGGCGGTCTTTTCCTTGTCGCCCTTGAATTGCAGACCGTAATAGGGCGATTGCTTCCAGGCCACGCGGCTGGGAAAGCGTCCAGCGTTGCCGAGCTTCAACTCGACGACAGCCTCGCGCTCGAGCGTCTGGGCAATCTCGATCTTGGCGCCGCCGGCCGAGATGTCGAGCACGTTGCAATGTTCGGTGCCGCTGTCGGAGATCACGTCCGCGCTCAGCGCCACGGCGGTACGTGGGTTCTGCCTTCTGCTGCCGAAATCGGACATTGTGCGTTGCTCGATCCCTGGGGCCCTAGATGGCGCTGCTGTGGCGCGCCTTGCCTGCGGCCAGATAGCGGTCGAAGGCGGCGCAGGCCAAGCGTACCACGGTGCGACCTGCGGGGACCACGGTGATGCGGTCGCCTGAGATGGTTACAAGGCCGTCCTGTTGCATGGGCTCCAGTGCCGTCAGGGCCTCGGCGAAGATTGCCGGATCGCTGCCGTGGTCGGCGCTGACAATACCGAGATCAACACTGAGGTCACACATCAGGCGCTCGATAACGTCGCGCCGCAGGCGGTCGTCGTCGTCGAGTTCGAGGCCGCGCACGGTGGCCAGTTGGCCGGCCTCGATGGCCCGGCGGTAGTCTGGTACCAGCGTGGCGTTCTGCACGTAGCCCTGAGGCAGGGCGCCGATGGCTGAAGCGCCCAGGCCGATCAGGGTGTCGGCCTGATCGGTGGTGTAGCCCTGGAAGTTGCGATGTAACTGGCCGCTCTCGCCGGCCTTGCCCAGATCGTCGCCCGGGCGCGCGAAATGATCGATGCCGATGGCGCTGAAGCCCCGCTCGACCAGCCGCTTGGCGGCCGCCTGGTAGAGTTCGAGCCGGGCCGCGGCGCCAGGCAGTGCGCTTTCGTCCATCAGTGCCTGATGCTTGCGCATCCAGGGCACGTGGGCGTAGCCGAATAGCGAGATGCGGTCGGGACGCAATTCCAGCGCCAGGTCGACGGTAGCGATCAGGCCTGCCGCCGTCTGACCCGGCAGGCCGTAGAGCAGGTCGAAGCTGAGGTCGTCGATGCCGGCCTGGCGCAACGCCGTCACTGTTGCCGCCGTCATCTCGTAGGGCTGGACTCGGTTGATTGCCACCTGCACAGCGGCATCGAAATCCTGCACGCCGAGGCTGGCGCGGTTGACGCCGGCGGCAGCGAATGCGCCTGCCTGTTCGGGGCTGAAGATTCGGGGGTCGATTTCGACCGCCACCTCGGCCTGATCGGCAAAGACGAAACGCTCACCAAGTCGCTCCATGATGGCGGTGAAGTCGCTGCCTTGAACGATGTCCGGGCTGCCGCCGCCCCAGTGCACGTGGCTGACCGGCCGATCCGGACCCAAGGCCGCCGCCACCTGATCGATCTCCGCCTCCAACAGCTTGAGGTACGAAGCTACCGGTTCATAGCGGTTGACGACACCGGTCTGGCAGCCGCAGAACCAGCAGAGTTGCGAACAGAACGGCACGTGCAGGTAAAGCGAAAGTGGCGTGTCCGCCGCGATCCCGGCCAGCCAGTCACGGTAAACGTCGGCATCCACCGCGGCCTCGAAGTGGGGCGCCGTGGGATAGCTTGTATAGCGCGGCACGCGGGCGTCGTACTTGAGCAGAATTTCGTTCAAATGGTCCATGGCTGGCGTCGCTGGCGATGAATTCTTATGGTCGCGGTGCGCTGCTTCCAGGGATATAGCAGCGCCGGGGCAAAGGTGTAATGAAGAATTTTGGGCCAAATTGTCGCAGTGCAACACGGCGTTGGGCTATTTCCTGGCGACAATGAACAGGCGGCGGAAGGGAAACAGCGTGCAGCCGTCTGCTGCCGGCGGGTAAAGGGCCGCCAAACGACCCGCGAAGTCGGCCTCGAATGCGCTGCGTTCGGGCTCCTCCAAGACCGCCAGGAAGGGCCTGAGCGCTGTTCCTTGGGTCCAGGCCAGCACCGGGTTGGGGCCTTCCAGGATCTGCAGGTATTCGCACTCCCAGATATCGAGCTCCACCGCGTGGGGTGCCAGCAGTTGATAATAGAACTCGGGTGGCGCCACCTGGGGCGGACCCAGCAGGGCCTCCAGCCGGTGCCGCCAAGGTCCGGCCTGGGCGGTTTCGCGCATGGCCCGGTGCGATGGCGCATCAAACATGCGCGGCATCTGCACGGCCAGCACGCCGTCCTCGGCCAACATGCCGAACAGGGCCGGGAATAGTTCTTGGTGATTGCCCAGCCAGTGCAACGCGGCGTTGGAATAGATGACGTCGGCGGCCTTCGTTCGCCATTGGGCCAGGTCGGCCTGCTGCCAGTTCGCCGCCGGCAGTTCACTCTGTGCACGTTCGAGCATTTCGGGGGAGGAATCGACGCCGATCAACTCCGCCTCGGGCCAGCGCCGGTGCAGCGCCCGAGTGACGTTGCCGGCACCGCAGCCGAGATCGTAGACCCGGGCGGGCTCCGCCAGCGGCACCCGGGCCAGCAAGTCGAGCGCCGGTCGCAGGCGCTGGTCGGCGAAAGCCAGGTAGCTGGAGGGGTCCCAGTTCAGAGGTTCAGCCCTGCTTGGCGTCGTCGCTGGCCAGCGGCCGCTTGGGTTTGCGTCCCGGCAATCGCCGGGCCTTGGCCACCGGAGCCTTCTCGGGCTGCTCCTCGGCGGCGCTGTCTTTAGCGCCACTATCAGCTTGGGGTTTGGTCAATTTGGTCGGCAGGGGCATCTTGGCCGACTCGGCCGCCGCCGTGGCGTCCGGGTTCTCCATTTCAGCAGGTTTTTCCTCATCTACGTCGTCTGCCTTCTCAGTCTCCTCAGTCTTGTCTGCCTCCTCAGTCTTTTCTCTCTCCTCGGTCTTTTCTGTCTCCTCGGTCTCGTCGGTTGCTTCCATCTTGCTGCCGACTGCCGGCTTCTCGGTCGGCTCGGCTGGTTCGGCCGCCGCCATCGGCTCGGCATCGGCCACCGGCTTGTGCCGCGGCACTGCACCGCTGGTGGGAGGCCGGCTTGACGCCGCTGCCGCCTGGTTGTCCGCCGGCGCCACGCCTTCGGGGCGCAACGCCAGACCGCCTTCGGGGTTGGGCTCACGGTAGCAGTCGATGCTGCCCAGCGTGCGGTAGCAGAAGACCTTGGACGGATGTTTGGGCGCAGTTACAGATCTGCACATGGCTTCGTCGCCGAGCAGGCGCGAAAGGTCGCAGTCGAGCCCCAGGGACTGCGAGACCGCAGTGTCGGAAACCGAGCCGCAGGCGGTCAATGCCAGTGCCAAACCCAAGGTCAGGCTGAGGGCGATGAGTAGTCGCACCAGGGATCGCATGCCGTTCATCGGTCTTCCCGGCCCGCCGCCAGGCCAACAACTAAAGATTCAGAAGAACAAAAGTATAACACTTGCACTCTCCAGCGCCACTAGATTTCAGCCAGGCGCAGACGCAGGCGGGTGCCTTCGGCACCGGTGGCCACCACCTCGATGCCACCGCCGTGGGCGCGCACGATGTCATTGGCAATGGCCAGACCTAGTCCCATGCCGCCGCTGGTGGACGAAAAACCGAATGCCTTGAAGAGGTCGTCGCGGATGTCCTCGGGCAGGCCGGGCCCGCTGTCGGCGATGTCGATCCACAAGCGGCCCTCGTTGCGGCCGGCGCTGATGGCGACGCTACCGCTCGACTTCTCGGTCCGGCCGGTCTGGCCGACAATGGCCTGCACGGCATTGCGGCCAAGGTTCATGAGCGCACGGAAGAGCTGCTCCCGGTCGGCGTTGATGACGAGGTCGTCGGCCACCTCGTTGTGCCACGCCAAGCGGTCGTCCTCGGGCCGGCCCACCGAAGCGCCGACCTCCTCGACCAGGGCGCCCAGGGCAAAGCGGCTGCGGCGGATGGGAATCTCGTCCGTTTGCACGAACTTCAAGGTATCGCTGGTCAGGTCGACGGCCCTGTCGATGGCGCCGGAAAGGCGCGGCGCCAGGCGGCTGACTTCGGGATCGTCGGATATGGCGATGCGGTCAGATACCAATTGCGCCGTGGCCAGGATGTTGCGCAGGTCGTGGCTAATCTTGCTCATGGCAGTGCCGAGCTCGGCCAGCCGCGTCTTTTGACGCAGCGATTGCGCCAGTTCGGACTGCATGGCCGCGAGCTCGCGCTGGGCCGTACCGATCTCGTCGCTGCGCGCGCTGGGCACGATGGCGCTGGCCGGGTCCTCGGGATCGTGACGGAACTCAACCATGCTCTGGGTGACCCGGCGCATAGGCCGCACCATCAGCCAGTAAAGGCTGAAATAGACCAGCATGGCGGTGACCAGCGAGATGACGATCGAGAGGTTGAGGATGCGCCGGGCGTAGCCATACATGGCGTCAACCATTGGCCGCTCATCGATGATGGTCTCGACGATCAGTCCGGGGTCCTGCTGCGAGGCACCGAACACCCGGATCAGGCGTCGCGTATGGGGCCATAGCGCCGCGAAAGCGTCGCCGATCAGCACCAGGGGCGAGGTCCGGCGTAGGTCGAAGGCGGCGCCCACTTCTCCTGGTATGGCGCTGCCTTGGATCAAACGGCGCCAGTCGGCGCCGCGGATGACGATGGCCCGAGAGTCGGCCTGCTCCAGCAAACGCCGCGCCAGGGCCTCGCTGACCATGCCGTCGGGCGTCGCCTCCAGGGCCAGCGAGGCAAGATCGGCCTTGGCCAGGCGTTCATCGAGAAAGACCAGCCGGAAGCGGGCGATCGAGGGTACGAAAATGGCCACCTCGGCGAGCATCACGAAGGCCACGGTCAACATCAAAAGACGCGCCGACAGGCTGGTCACCGCCGGCGGCAGTTTATAGGCGTTATCGTCGCCACCTTCCGCTGCCATAGCCAGAGTCTACGCCCGTGCAGGCCTGTGGCCAAACGAAAGGCGAGGGCCCGGCCGGCCCTCGCCTTCTAGCGCTGAATTCGGGTGGTGTTGTCGCGACGCTATTTCTTTTTCACGGCGCAGGGGTTGCAGGCCTTGGCGGCGCAGGGGTTCTTGGCCGCGCAGGGGTTGCAGGCCTTGGCCGAACAGGGGTTCTTGGCGGCACACGGGTTTTTGGCCGCACAGGGATTGCAAGCCCGCTTGGGGGCGCAGCCCGCCACCGCAGCCGGCATCATGGCCGTCGAAGTCAGGGCTGCAATTCCGATCACCGCCAGCAATTTTCTCACCATAACGAAACCTCCTCCAATCAGATCCATCTTCGCTGACCCGCTAGGTGCTGCCCGCCAATCTTGGCGCCAGGCGATCGGGCCTTCCGCAAAAAAGAATGGTTCCAAATTGCAGCGCAGTCCATTCACGTGCTGTCACGTGTACGTGACCGTTGAAAAAAGTCTCCCGGTCCGCGTGCTTCGGGGGAGCGTTCGGCTCAGCCGAAGCGGGCCAGAAAGCGGACCAGTTTGCGGGTGCGTTCGGAGAATAGTTTGGGGGCGTAGTAGCTGCCGGCGGCGCGCTTGCCGATCTCGCCCAGTGTCGGGTAGGGCGCGATCAAGCCGGCCATGGCGCCGATGTTCAGGCCTTGCCCGATGGCCAACACCCAGGGTTGGATCAACTCGCCGGCCTGGGGGGCGACGATGCCGGCGCCCAGGATGCGGCCACGTCGGTTGGTCAGGATCTTGATCAGACCATCGCGCTCGTCCTCGGTGTGGGCACGGTCGTTTTCGGCCAATGGCCAGCGCAGCACGCGGCCCCCACCTTGTTGCTGCTTGACCTCGGCCTCGCTGAGGCCCACCTGCGCCAGTTCGGGCTGGCTGTAGGTAACATGCGGCAGCGCCCGGTAGTCGACCCTGGCCGGCAGGCGGAAGAGCGCGTTGCGCAGCACGATGCCGGCCTGGTAGGCGGCGGCGTGAGTGAACTGAGGTCCGACGGCGGCGTCGCCGATGGCGTAGACCCGCCGGTTGCTGGTGCGCAGCCGGCGGTCGACGGCGATGCCGGCGGCGCTGTGCTCGATACCGGCGCGCTCGAGATCGAGCTCGGTCAGGTTGGCGCGGCGGCCCACGGCAACCAGCAGGTGCGAGCCCACAAGTCCGACCGTGTGGCCCTCTCGCTCGACCGTAACGCTTAGCGCTCCGCCGCTGCTGACCCCGCTTACTGATGTAACCCGGGCGTTTTCCAGAACCTTGATGCCGTCGCGGCGCAGCCGGCCGGCGACCACGGCGGCCAGTTCGGGATCGTCGCGACCGAGGATGCCGAACATCTCGACGATGGTGACGCGGCTGCCCAGACTGCGATGCGCCTGGGCCAGTTCGACGCCTATGGGGCCGCCGCCGATGACGATCAGATGGTCAGGTGCGTGGCGAAGTTCGAAGATGTTCTCGTTGGTCAAAAAGGGTACGCCATCGAGGCCCGGGATTGGCGGCACCAGGGGTTGAGAGCCGGTGGCCACGACAAAGCGCCGGGCAGTGATGCGCTTACCGCCGGCTTCGATCTCGGCGCGTCCGGTGAAGCGGGCAGTTTCCCGGATCACAGTTACACCCAGACCCTGGAAACGTTCTTCTGAATCCTGCGGTGCGATGGCCGCAATGACGCCGCGCACGTGGTCGTTAACGCGCCCGAAATCGATTTCGGGCGGGCCGGCGGTGACACCGAAGCGATGCGCTCCGCGCACTGCTTCGGCGGCTCGGGCGGCGGCGATCAGTGCCTTCGAGGGGACGCAACCGTAGTTGAGGCAGTCACCCCCCATAAGGCCCTTTTCCACCAGCACCGTAGTGGCACCCATCTGGCTCGCTCCGGCTGCCACGGTGAGGCCGCCGGCGCCGGCGCCGATGACGCAGATATCGCTGTCGATCCGCTCCATAACCGGTTTTTCGCCTAATCCTGTTGGCTGCGCAACCGGCGATAGGCTACGGGAATCAAGGCCAATGCCGCCAGACCCAATATGGGCAGCAGGATGCGGGGCTCGAAGATGAGGCCCAGCGGCGGCGTGCCGCCTTGCTCGAAGATCATTCCGAGACCACTGCCGACGCTGGCATAGACCAGGCTGCCGGGAATGATGCCGATCAGTGTCGCCACCACGTAGGTGCGCAACGGCACGCCCAGGAAGGCCGGCGCCAGGTTGACCAGGAAGAAGGGAAACAGCGGCACCAGCCGCAGCACCAGCAGGTAGCTCAAGGCATTGGCCTGAAAGCCGGCTTCCATTTTCTGCAGCGTCGGCCCGGCGCGGCGATGCAAGGGCTCGGCGAAGGCGGTGCGGGCGGCAAGGAAGACGGCCGTGGCACCCAAGGTAGCGGCCAGCACCACCCACATCGCGCCCGGCACCGTGCCGAACAGGAAACCGCCGGTGATGGTCAGGAATGTGGCAGTGGGCAGTGACAACGCCACTGCCGTGGCGTAGAGGACAGAAAAACTGGCCACTGACAGCACTCGGTGGCCGGCCACCCAGTGCATCAAGGCCTCGTGGTTCTGGCGCAAAAACTCGAAACTGGTGAAGCGTCCCATGTCGGCCAGAAAAAAGGCCGCCAGTCCGGCCAGCAGCAAGGCCACCGGCAGCATCCTGAGGACGGTCTTGAAATGTCCTCCCCGGTAACCTCCACCTGCCGCTTTCTGGTCCTTCACAGCTGTCCCCACAACCGATCCCGCATCAGACTCAATTGCCGCCGACGTTTTCATAGAACCTAAGTTGTGTATCACCGGGGCGAATTGACCGGCGAGTCACCAATGTGTGATGGCTGGGCTGGGATTTGTGATGCGGACTCCAAAGCGCAATTGACTTACGCCGGCCAAAACCGTATACAGCCGCCGTGTTCGAGCCTTCCCAGGCTCAGGCGAATTCCCGGAGTTATGCAGTGAAGCGGACGTTCCAGCCCAGCAATCTCGTGCGCAAGCGCCGCCACGGCTTCCGCCAGCGGATGTCGAGCGCGGCCGGCCGCCGCGTCCTGGCGCGGCGCCGCGCCAAGGGCCGCAAGCGCCTTTCGGCCTGAGGCCATGACGGCCAGGCTGGGGCGGCTGAAGCGGCGCTCCGAGTTCCTGCGCGTCGCCGCCGCCCGCCAGAAGTGGGTTGCCCCAGGTCTCATCGTGCAGATGCGCCGGCGCCGACCCGAGCCCGCGGGTAAGGATGGGCTCGAGCCCGGCTTTCGCGTCGGCTACACGGTGAGCAAGAAGGTGGGCAATGCGGTGGCCCGCAACCGGGCTCGGCGTCGCCTCAGGTCTGCCGCCGCCGAGGTGCTGCCGGGGAAGGGCGTGGCCGGTAGGGACTACGTACTGATCGGGCGGCAGGGCACTCTGACCCGGCCCTATCGGGATCTGGTCGACGACCTGGAGATGGCAATGGAGCGGCTCGGCCGCAAGGCGGCGGTCGAGGCCGAAGGAATAATGCTACGATGAGCCCCTTAGCCCTCTTCCTGCGCGGCCTGGTAACGGCCTACCGCTATCTGCTTTCGCCGTTGCTGCCGGCCAGTTGCCGTTATGCCCCGAGCTGCTCGGAATACGCCCTCGAGGCGCTGGCCCGGCATGGTGGCGTGGCGGGCGGCTGGCTGGCCTTGCGGCGCATCCTGCGCTGCCACCCGCTGGCCGGATGGGGCTATGATCCTGTGCCTCCGGCACTGCCCTCGGCACTGCCGCCGGTCTTGCCGCCGACAATGGCCAAACGTTCCTAGGTCGCCCAGCCATGTCGGATCAACGCAATTTGATTCTCGCCATCGTCCTGTCGGTGGCCATCCTGCTGGGCTTCGACCTTTTCATCAACAAGCCCCAGCGCGATCGCGAAGAGGCCCGCCAGCAGCAGTTGGCCGAGCAGAGCCAACAGACGGCCCAAAGCGGGACCGAACCTGCAGCGCCGGGCTCGGGTGTTGTGGTCCCTGGCGCCCCGTCGGTTCCGGGTGCCGCACCGGCATCCGGCGCAGTCCCCGGCACCGCGCTTGTCCCCGGCGGCGGCCCATCGGCCGCGGCGGTGCGTGCCGCAACGCTGGACAAGTCACCCCGCGTCTCCATCACGACGCCCAGTCTGCTGGGCTCGATCGCGCTTACCGGCAGCCGCATCGACGACTTGACGCTGCGCGGCTACCACGAGGAACTGGATACCGAGAGCCCCGAGATCGTGCTGTTGTCACCGGCCGGCAGCTCGCATCCCTACTATGCCGAGTTCGGCTGGGCCGCCAACGAGACCGGTCTCGAGCTGCCCGGTCCGGACACCCCTTGGCAAGCCGACCGTCGCGAGCTGACGCCGGGCTCGTCGGTAACGCTGACCTGGCAGAACGACCAGGGGCTCGAGTTCACGCGCACCATAGCCATCGACCGCAACTATATGTTCACTGTCAATCAGCGCGTCGTGAACGCCGGCAGCAAGGCCGTTACGCTCTATCCCTGGGGCATCATCGCGCGCACCGGCACGCCCGATACCCTGGGTTTCTACATCCTGCACGAGGGCTTGCTCGGGGTATTCAACGAAACCCTCAAGGAAGTCGATTACGACGATCTGGTGGATGAGGAAACCGTCGAAGAACAGAGCACCGGTGGTTGGATCGGCATAACTGACAAATATTGGCTGGCGGCCCTGGTGCCGGATCAGAAGGAGGTCATGAAGGCTGGCTTCCGGCACTCGCTACTGGACAAAAAGGACAAGTACCAGGTCGACTTTATGGGAGCCGCCCGGGCGCTCGTGCCAGGCGCCTCGGTCGAGGTGACCAGCCATCTCTTTGCCGGCGCCAAGCAGGTGCATCAGCTGGAGCGCTATCAAGAGGTACTGAGCATTTCGCGCTTCGACCTGGTCATCGATTGGGGCTGGTTTCCCTTCCTGACCAAGCCGATCTTCATCGCCATCGATTATTTCAACCGGGTGCTGGGGAATTTCGGGCTGGCGATCCTGCTCTTCACCGTGCTCATGCGCATCCTCTTTTTCCCGCTGGCCAACAAATCCTTCCGCTCGATGGGCGCGATGAAGAAATTGCAGCCCGAGATGGTCAAGATGAAGGAGCGCTTCGGCAGCGACAAGGCCAAGCTCAACCAGGCCATGATGGAGCTCTACAAAAAGGAGAAGGTCAATCCCATGGCCGGCTGCTTGCCCATCGCGCTGCAGATCCCGGTATTTTTCGCGCTCTACAAGGTGCTGTTCGTCACGATCGAGATGCGCCACGCGCCGTTCTATGGCTGGATCCACGATCTTTCGGCGCCCGATCCCACCAACTTCTTCACCCTGCTCGGGTTGATCCCATGGGATCCGCCGCAGATGCTGCATCTCGGCGTCTGGCCGCTGGCAATGGGCATCAGCATGTTCCTGCAGCAAAAACTCAATCCGCCGCCAGCCGATCCGGTGCAGGCCAAGGTGTTCATGATGCTGCCCATCGTCTTCACCTTCCTGCTGGCTAACTTCCCGGCCGGGCTGGTGATCTACTGGACCTGGAACAACGTGCTCTCGATGGCTCAGCAATGGGTCATCCAGAAGCGTGTCGGAACGGCGCCGGCGGCCGCCAAGAAAACCTAGCCGCCGTGAACGGCGGGGCCGACCCGGACGAAGATGTCAGCGCCGAGGCGTTGGAAGCGGGACGGCTGCTTTTCGCTCAGCCCTGTGTATTCGTGGCCGGTGTGGCCAAGCGCTCGGCTTTGCCCGAGGCCGAGCTGCCCGAGGTGGCTTTTGCCGGGCGTTCCAACGTCGGCAAGTCGAGCCTGGTCAACGCGCTGACGGGGCGTAAGACCTTGGCCCGCACCTCGCGGACGCCGGGGCGTACGCGCCAGATCAACATCTTCCGCCTGGCCGAACGGCTGCATCTGGTCGACCTGCCGGGCTACGGCTACGCCAGCGCCGCCAAGTCGGAGATCGCCGCCTGGACCGGTCTCGTCGAAGCCTATCTGGCGGGGCGGCCGACACTGCGCCGGGTGCAGTTGCTGGTCGACGCGCGACACGGTCTCAAGGACAGCGACCACCGGGCGCTGACGGTGCTCGACAAGGCTGCCGTGTCGGCCCAGGTGGTACTGACCAAGGCCGACAAGGTAGGCGAGGCCGAGCTCGCCGCCAATCTCGAACGTCTGGCCCGCGAGCTGGCCCGACATGTCTCATGCCATCCCCGCATCGTCGTCACCAGCGCTCAGAAGGGCCTGGGTATCGCTGAGCTGCGGGCTGGCCTGGCCCAACTGGCGGCGGCTGCCTGATTGGGTTATAAGCCGGCATGACCGGCAACAGTAAGCAGCAGCGCGAACGCCTGAAGACCGCCCGGACGCTCTCCGAGGCGCTCCCCTACATGCGCCGTTTTGCCGGCCAGACCTTCGTCATCAAGTACGGCGGCCACGCCATGGGCAGCCCCGAGCTGGCCGAAATGTTCGCCCGCGACGTGGTGCTGATCAAGCAAGTCGGCATCAACCCCATCATAGTCCACGGTGGCGGCCCGCAGATCGGCGCCATGCTGGAGCGCCTGAAAATCGAAAGCTCATTCGTCGATGGCTTGCGAGTGACCGACAAGGCTACCGTCGAGATCGTCGAGATGGTGCTGTCGGGCTCGATCAACAAGCAGATCGTCACTGCCATCAATAGTGCCGGCGGTACCGCTGTTGGCCTTTCGGGCAAGGACGGCCGGTTGATCGAGGCTCGCAAACTCAAGAAGCGTCGCCGCGCCAGCGACTCCAATATCGAGCGTGCCCTTGACCTTGGCTTCGTCGGTGAGCCCAAGCAGATCAACCCGCATGTACTGGAGAGTTTCCTGAGCTCCGACGTCATCCCCGTGGTGGCGCCGATCGGTGTTGGCCGGCGCGGCGAGACCTACAACATCAACGCCGATACCGTGGCCGGTGCCGTTGCCAGCGCGGTAGGGGCGAGCAAGTTAGTGATGCTGACCGACGTCGACGGGGTGCTCGACAAGACGGGTAAGCTGGTGCACGAGCTGACGGCCCGGCGGGCGCGCACGCTGATGCGCAACGGCACCATCTCGGGAGGCATGATTCCCAAGGTCGAAACCTGCCTGACAGCCATCGCCGCCAGCCACTGCGCCGCCCACATTCTGGATGGCCGCATTCCGCATGTGCTGCTGCTGGAGATCTTCACCGAACACGGCGTCGGCACCATGATCGTGGGGTAGCCGCCGCAGGCGGCTTTTTGTTGGACCCTCACCGGGCGGGCGCCTCCGCGCCCTTGGCCTCCCCCCCCATGCGGCTAAGGGATGCACACATCTTGGTGCGGCAAATTGACTCAGGGCACAAGATGTAGGTTTCCCTGGGTCGGGATTGTGTGATTCTGTGTTCGACACTTTGGGATTACCGGGGTGTCAT
>PVBE011476766.1_pt1 | contig 15244 bp, 12 predicted proteins | sample 1631181 | NCBI WGS metagenome assembly PVBE01 (sample SAMN08397723, study PRJNA350692) | Marine metagenome, whole genome shotgun sequencing project. | isolation source: water | place: Pacific Ocean | collected 2012-04 | reverse complement strand
TACATTTTGTTTGGAACCAACGACTGGCGCACTCGTGTGGGAAAATGAACTAAAGGGGCATGGGACAGGTATTACGTGTGTAGTTTCGACGAGAGGGAGTTCATCTGGCGCAGTACAACAAATTCATGTTGCAGCGGCAGCGGCAGCAGCAGCATCAACAGGAGCAGGTGTAAGTACATGAGTTTCGGACTCTCTCGCGGAAAAGCATTTGACGTTGGAGATATCGGAATCGATATGCGAGCCCTTCCCCCAAGAACAGAAGGTCAAATAGATCCAAGGAATTGGTTTCAAGTTGCAACGAATCCACTTGAAATCGAAATTGGATCTGGCAAAGGAACATTCCTTTTGCAAGAGGCACAAAAACGAATTGAACCAAACTATCTTGGTTTTGAATGGGCTGCAGAGTTTTATAGATATGCAGCAGATCGTTTGCGCAGAAACCATATCCAAAATGTAAAAATGGTGCATGGGGATGCGACGGAGTTTTTGAAATACTGGTGTGAGGATAGTATTGCTGACACAATCCATTTATATTTCAGTGATCCGTGGCCAAAATCACGGCACCACAAACGACGTGTTATCCAAGACAACACACTTGCAATGTTCCACAGGGTTCTTAAGCAGGGCGGTGTTGTACACGTTGTCACAGACCACGATAATTTATGGAAATGGTGCGAGGAACATTTTGCACGAAACACCTCTCTATTCACTCGAAAAGAGTTTAGCCCCGCAAACTCTGCCGGCGATGATGAACTAGTCGGCACAAACTTTGAAAGAAAATATAAACAGGAAGGCCGTCCATTTCATGCGACGACTTTATTGCGAGTGGATTAATGCACAGAGATGGAATCGATGAGAACAACGTGCAGCCTGAAGATATTCTTTGCGATTTCTGTGGAAGCGCAGCGTGGGCAAACGATGTACCTTGTATTGAGGGGCACAGAGGTAGTATTGTTTGTGGGAACTGTTTAACAGTTGCATATTCGGAATTGGTTCTTGCGTGTGCAGGTACATCCACTGAAGAAAAATGCAGAATGTGCCTAGATCATCGGGATGAGCATATTTGGCAGGGTGTCGTTGAACCAGTTGCTTCAATTTGTTTTAGTTGTACGAAACAAGCTGCTTCGGAACTCCATAAATCAAAAGAATGGGATTGGACGAAGCCAGTCGAAGGTGCTTGACACTCAATAAGAGGAAAGACCCAAAACACAGATTGGGACAATCTTAGCTCTGCCTCGATGGTATTATGGGTGGCATGGGATCCCGCGTAAGTTTAGCAAACAAGTGTCTTGCAATATTTGGCACTGCAAACGTTATTATCATTACAGTGTTGCTTGGAGTGCTCTGGATGAGCTCCTCGGCAGTTGTACAAGATTATCAACTTGAAGTGGCTCGCCAACTTGCGGAGGTATGGATTGATACAGAAGTAAAGCCTGAAGTCTTCGAAGGTGAGGACGTCAACATACATTATGTGAAAATAAGTGAAATTAAACAAGGCGAAAACTCTTTTGTAGAGCGTGCCCGTACTTATTTCGAACAAAATGAAGCCAGCACGAGCGAATTTTATGATGCATACGACCGTGACCAACATAACTATTTTCAATATGCAAAGCCAATAATGAAATCACAAAAAAGGTCACTTCAAAAAGAGGGCGTTACCGTTTTTGATCCTGAAGTCATTGCGCCAAGTGTCAATGATACACTAAAAGCAATTTTAGTAATTCGCAGAAAATCCACATTTGCAAAGACTCAGTTGGATGACACAAGAACACTCATAATTATTGCTGGCATAGTTGGTAGCTCCATTTCGGTACTAGTGTATTACTTTATTTTTAAACGTTTGATATTCTCGCCAGTTAGAAGACTCAGAAGGGTTTCAGAGAGAGTTCGTAAGGGCGACTTGACCGCGCGGTCATCATTGCAAACAGGAGATGAGTTTGAAGATCTTTCAATTGCCTTTAACGAAATGCTAAACCAAATGGAACAGGACAGCCGCCGCTTACAAAAAATGAATGAATCTCTTGACTTAAAAGTTGAAGAACTAGCAGAAGTAAATGTAGGCCTGTTCGAATCAGGTCGACTAAAAAACGCATTTATTGCAAACGTCAGTCATGAGTTGCGAACGCCATTGAATTCCATTATTGGATTCGCCGAAATTCTTGAAGGAATGTCTATTAAAACCGAGGACGATGAAGAAAAGAGAGTTAGGTATTTACGAAACATTTTAAAGAGTGGCAGATCTCTGTTAGACATGATTAACGAATTACTCGACATGGCAAAAATAGAGTCCGGTCGAATGGAAGTGACCATCGAACCAACTAGTATTATGGATTTGCTTGAAGGTTTGGTTGGAATTATGCGTCCCCAATCTAAAGTTAAAAACATACACTTAGAATTAGATATTGAGCAAAGTATTTCTTCTATTCAAACAGATGCAGGTAAACTCCAGCAAATCCTGTACAACTATTTGTCTAATGCAATAAAATTTTCTCCGATTGATTCGAAAGTTATTGTTTCCGCAAAACGCATTCGGGAATACGGAGTGCCATCATCAATCAGAATTCAGGTGAAAGACAATGGCCCAGGCATACCAGAAGATATGCTGGAAATGGTGTTTGAGAAATTTAGGCAAGTCGATGCAACACATACAAGGGAGCATTCTGGTACAGGTTTAGGGCTTGCCATATGCAGAGAACTCGCTGATTTATTGCACTCTACACTTGGTGTTGAGTCTGCCCATGGGATGGGCTCATCGTTTTACGTAGATGTTCCAGAGGTCTTTGCCTCTGAATCATTGGAGCCGCTGATGCCAGAATGAATATTTGGTTCGAAACATTTATACTAGGAATGAAAAGTTTGCAGTTGCACGCACTGCGCTCTGTGTTGACAAGTCTAGGAATAATTCTTGGAGTTGCATCTGTCATTGTTATGGTATCCATTGGCGAAGGTAATAAGCAAAGCGCTTTGCGCGCAATTCAATCGCTTGGAGCTACGAATATCATTGTTCGTTCACAACGCCCACCAGAATCCCAACAAGTTGGTTCACAGAGAAGATCTTTTGTTGCAAAATTTGGGATGGTTGCCGAGGATTTAAAACGTCTAGAAACATTTATCCCGGCAGACTCGATTATTCCTTTAAAGGCGGTAGGATCTGAGGTCTCAAGGGGTGCGTCTAGAACAACGAGTCAAACGTTTGGAACAATTCCATCGTTAAAGAAAGCCGCAAATCTTCGCGTTAAACCGGGAGGAAGATATTTGGTTGATGGTGATCTTGAAAGAAGGACGCCAGTTGCCGTAATTGGATCAGAAATAGAAAATATATTTTTCCCACTGCTTGATCCCGTTGGTCAAAATATTCGTATAGATCAGCGTGTTTTCAAAATAATAGGCGTCCTTAAACCAGTCGGATTGGCAGGTGGTGCAGGTTCCGCTCTCGTTGGTCGTGACCTTAATAAAGATGTTCATATTCCACTAACAACCGCCAAATTAGAGTTTGGAGATATAGTAGTTCGTAGGCAATCTGGTTCCTTTAGTGGGGAAGAAGTGGAAATCTCAGAAATTTATTTAACAGCACCTTCAACAGACGCCGTTGTTCCGATGGCAGACCACATCCGAAATGTGATGAGGGTTGGACATTCAAAAATGCAAGATGTTGAAATAATTGTTCCATGGGAGTTACTTGAAAATGTTCGTCGAACGACTGCGACGATGAATATCTTACTCACAGCAATTGCCGCAATTAGCTTGCTTGTTGGTGGAATTGGAATTATGAATATTATGCTTGCTACAGTTGTAGAGCGTACAAGAGAAATAGGTATTCGCCGTGCTGTTGGTGCTTCAAGAAGCGATATTGCAATTCAATTCTTGATTGAAACTGGAAGCATGAGTTGCGTTGGTGGTCTGTTGGGGATAGTTCTTGGTGTGGGCATTTCAATTGGCTTGGAATCTTTCCTTCCCTGGATATTAAGTTTTTCTATGTTTAGCAGCATTGGCGATGTTGGGGTTGGACTTGAAACCAAAATTACAGGTTGGTCAATCGTTGTGTCCTTTATAGTTGCTGCAGGAACTGGACTTATTTTTGGTATTTACCCAGCGGTCATTGCTAGTAAGCAAGACCCAATTGTCGCATTGCGACACGATTAAAGAGAGAAAATAAAGTGTTTTTATATTCAATATTAATAGTATGTTTGCAAAGCGCAGAACCAAACAATCAAATTACAACAGACGATTATTTTTCTTTATCGTATATTTCAAGTTGTTCTATTTCGCCAAATGGCATCTACACAGCGTGGACAGAGGGGCGATGGGATGAAACCCTTGATAGAAGGAATACCGACATTTGGATAATTGAAACGAATGCTAGTAACGCTATTCCTCTTCGATTGACGTTCGATGAAGCGTATGACGGTTCGTTGCATTGGGGAGATAATGAGGCCTGGCTGTATTTTTCTTCTCGCCGTGGTGGCAGGGGTGATGATATTCCAAGGAACGGACAAAAACAAATATGGAGAATTAAACCCGATGGTACGCAATTGATGGCAGTCACTCGGCTTGAGGGTGGTATTGAGGATTGGACATTAAGTCAAGATGGCGCGAAGGTCTACTACGTCACGAGCGAAGAAACCCAAGTGGATGATGATTGGAAATCACTTCGCAATGATCATGATGACGTTGAGTATGGACAAGGAATCGTTGATTATTCGCAACTCTGGACTTTGAATTTACAAACATGGAAACATGAGAAGATTTGGGATAAAGACCGTGTGATTCAATATTTTTCACCATCGCCCACTGGTGAGCAAATCGCAATCATTACAACGCCAGACACTCGGCTGATTACAAACGAAGGCTGGTCGGCGATAGGAATCTACGATATTGATTCACAAGAGACAGCATTTTTTGAAGACACACTCTGGCGCGAAGAGGCGCCGTCTCCATATGGATGGGTTGAAGCACCTGTATGGACAACGGACGGAACCCGCATCGCTTTCATGGTGGACTTTGATGGTTTTCCAGCGGAGATGTTTGTTGCAACAATTTCACAAACCTCGACCACTATTCAAAAAGTACTCCGAAAGGATGAAGTAACATTAGGCTCTCCACCAGTTTGGAAACCTAATACCTACGATTTGTTATACATTGCCGAGAGGGGAACTGTTCGACCACTTCTACAAATTTCTGAAGTTGGCAAAGGTCGGCAAGGCAAAACAAAACCGATTATTACGAACAGTTTGATTTGTTGGGATTTTTGCCTTGCAAAAAATACAGATGAGATAGTTGCACTAGTTGGTTCAGAAGTTAGTTTAACTTCAATTGTTCAAGCTACTGAAAATCCAGATTATGTGCTAGTGCTTGCAAATCCAAATAAGCATATGAGTGAATGGAAGTTACCAGATATACAAACAGTTCAATGGAAAGCAAAAGATGGAACCACAATCGAGGGTGTGTTAGAACTTCCTCATGGGTATGTAGTTGGTGAGGACGCTCCGATTCCTATGTACGTCCATTTGCATGGCGGTCCGACCTCGGCAGTGACAAGTGCACTTTCATTTTCTATGTATGGCCCTGGCTTGTTATCCTCAGATGGTTGGGCGATTTTAAGTCCGAATTATCGAGGTTCAACTGGATATGGTGACACATTTTTAACGGACTTGGTCGGAAGAGAAAACGATATTGAGGTTTCAGACATTCTCGCGGGTGTTGACGAAATGATTGTTCGTGGAATAGCGGATCCCGACAAACTTGCAGTAGGCGGTTGGAGCAATGGTGGATATTTAACGAACTGTCTCATTGCCAAAACAGATCGCTTCAAAGCGGCAAGTAGCGGGGCTGGGGTTTTTGAACAGACAATGCAGTGGTCTATTGAAGACACCCCCGGACACGTAGTGAATTATGCTGAAGGTTTGCCGTGGGAAGTTGCAGAGGAACTTCAGAGAATGTCACCATTATTTGAGGCAGACAACATTACAACTCCGACTATTATTCATGTTGGTGCTGGCGATGCTCGTGTACCTGCCGAACAATCAAAAGCGTTGTTTAGGGCGTTGCATGATTATCTTGATGTTCCAACTCAACTGATTATTTATCCGGGAACCGGTCATGGATTATCGAAAATGTCTCACCGCAAAGCAAAAATAGAGTGGGATAGGGCGTGGCTAAACCACTGGGTTCATAAACAGGGGCCTTCCGAGTTTTGAAAATGTATTTGAAACGTTCGAATCGTTCGTAACTTGCGGAATAAAAAGAATTGGATGTTTGCAGTACATCTTTGTATCTGACGTTTTTAAAGTTTACTTATTAGTAGCAATGCTCCCGCACGGTAGACCTACTGTGAATGAAACAAGTTCGCTGCTCTTGTAATTCCAATAAGAGCCATTGCCGTCGCTTCTGTCGGCATTGTGGCATCAGACATTGACGCTCGAACGCCGCCAATTGCCATAGCTGGATTCTGGAAGCGTTGTGCCCGTTCCTTGCGTGTTGTGAGTTGTGTAACAAACCGTGTTGTAAGCATGAGTGATCGAAGTGCTTCTGAACTCTTACATTCACTCAACTGGACAAGCATGGGGAGAATCCGAACACCTCGGGCATCAGCAACAACTCCATCTGGGCTTGAAAGTTGAAACCCACCGATTAATTCTGGTTGGTTGCCTTCTACTATTTGTGATGCAATGACTAGGTTAAGAAGCTCATCGAGAGCAGCAGTGTCTACCTTGATTCCGTTGTTACGAAGTTCAATGACAGCCTCGACAATCCATGGGATAGTAGATACTTTTGACTGTAGAGAGACTTCGTCTAAACACCGCAAGCATATTTTTTCAGCAAGGTTGTCATGTTGCGATTCATTTCTTTTTGCAAGTTTACCCATAGCGAGTGCAACGAGTGCAAAAGTATGTGGCTTATCCACGACAACAGAACCATCTGTTATATCAATAGCAAGTTGAATTATTTGTTCTGTGCAAGTATTGTAAAATAGTTCAGTCGCATTTGACATATTTGCAATTACAACTGCAGCAGCAACATCGTTAGGAATTTCATCGCGAGTATGAAAAGTCTTTTTGATATCGTTCAAAATGCGTGAAGCACTCCTTCTTGCATTATTTGTTAAAGATGCTGCATGAAGATCGGCGTATTCCAGTAACGCTGTTGCAACCATGATTTGCACAAACGGTGAAGCAAGTGGAGAAGGGAGTGAATCTGTCTCTGGTTGGTATGCACCTATGACGTTTCCAGATTCTCCAGTGCTAGCGATAAGATGTGCCGCGAGCATGTTAGCGAGTTCAACAAACGAAATAGAGGCATTGACTTTTTGTTCAACAAGTTCGTCACCTTGAAAAAGTTGTTGAATGTCTCCATTAGCGACATTTTGTACGCCGCCAAGGGTAGGAATTGTGTACAGAGTGACATCGTCATCAATTGGAAGCTGGCGTGAAATGGCAGCGCTCGGATGGACGCCGACATTCATGCAAAGGGAAGTAAGTATATTTTCTATATCTCTTTTTGGCGACAAGCGGAGAATTGCAGGAAGCCGTATATCCCATTTGTTTCCTCTTCGAACTCCAACCCCACCATCGCTAGCGGTTGTTATTTCTGCGAATCGTGCAAGACTTTTGCTTGGGGAAGCAATGGGTTTTTCCCCAAGTTCCAATTCTATCGAAATGGAATTGCAGGCATGTTTTTTCATTTCGGATGACAATTTTGAAAATATCTGGTGTGTGTTTGTTTCTTTGAAAGCAAGCGTTGCAGCATCAACGAGTGGGTGCAAACTTTCACCACTCCCGACGCCGGTTCCGAGGATATCTCCGTGATGTCGCAAAATAATACAAACAGAGGATTCTTTTGGTAACTGTGTTTTATAGTCTTTTGAAACACACATTTCGTTTTCAAGCCATCCTCTTACAGTAGTTATGGCAGTAGAAACGTCATAAAATGTGGGGCTATTAGTGTTTGCGTAACCCGTACAAACTGAACTCAATAAGGCTATAAGTGGTAAAAAACGTAGCAATTGCCAATCTCTCTTAATTAAAGACGAATTAATACTTGCATCTTACTAAAGTCGGTGCATGATAGCGATGTCTGGGGGATGAGTGAATGCGTACAAAGAAGAAGAGGACTTAGAGAGATGCGAATGCTGAAGCATGCAACAGAGATGACACGACATAGACGCAAAGTAGTCTTATTGACAGTGTTAACCTTTTTAGCTCTTTGCTAGATTCAGCTCCCCGATGTATGGAGAAGAGAGAAGAAAAGCGGCCCGTCTCAAGAGAGACGGGCCGCACTCTTTTGGATTACTACGGACTGAACTTAAAGTTCAATTTTATCTGTGCCAAGTGCACCATGGTCATCCATGCCGCCTCGATCTGGAGTATCACCCTTTGGAACGTGTGATTCCCAATCATCATCTACATCTTCGCCAGACAGGGCTCGTTTGAGCGATAGACCAATTTTACGGTCATCGAGATCAACGCGAAGGATTTTTACATTTACCTCTTCGCCCGGTTTTACAATGTCTTGTGGATTGTCAACCTTTTTGTCAGCAAGTTCAGAAATGTGAAGAAGTCCTTCAAGTCCGTTTTCAAGTTCAACGAAGACACCAAAGTTTGTAATCTTGGTGACAGTCCCATGTACCACCATGCCTGTTTTATATGCCTCTGGAATTGCATTTTGCCATGGGTCTTCGTGCATTTGCTTCATGCCTAATGAGATTCGTTGTTTTTCTTGATCGATTTCAAGAACCATACATTCAACTTCGTCACCCTTCTTGTACTTCTCATTTGGATGGGCAATTTTCTCAGTCCATGAGATATCGCTTACATGAAGAAGACCGTCGATTCCCGGTTCGATTTCGACAAATGCACCGTAGTTTGTAAGGTTACGAACTGCACCAGAAAGAATTGTTCCGATTGGGTATTTTTCTGCAACGATTTCCCATGGGTTGTTCTCAACTTGCTTCATGCCAAGTGATATTTCATGTTTGTCTTTATCTATATCGAGTACGATTACATCGATTGTATCGCCGGGGGAAACAATTTCGCTTGGGTGATTGATGCGTTTGCGCCATGACATTTCAGAAACGTGCACGAGTCCCTCAACGCCGTCTTCAAGATGGACAAAGGCACCATAACTGACGAGATTGACGACTTTCCCCGTTACCCTTGTTTGGATAGGGAATCGACCTTCAATGTCGTCCCAAGGCGACGCCTCTTTTTGCTTGAGTCCTAAGGCAATCTTTTCAGTATCGAAGTCGACTTTTAATACCTTAACTTCAATATCATCACCTGTTCTACAAATATCGTTTGGATGTTTGATTCGTCCCCAACTCATGTCAGTTACATGCAACAGTCCATCAATGCCACCAAGATCAACAAATGCTCCGAATTCAGCAACATTTGTAACTTTGCCGACAATGATGTCCCCTGCACTAATGGTATTGAGTAATCGCTGTTTAGCTTCGTCTCGTTCGCTCTCGATGAGTGTTCGGCGGCTAATGACAATATTTCTCCGTGGCTCATCGATTTTAAGAATTTCAGCGCGAATTGTTTTTCCTAGGAATTCGTTGACATCCCCTGGGCGCCGTACATCAATTTGTGAAGCAGGGAGGAAGGCAGGAACACCAATGTCCACGAGAACTCCACCTTTGATTCGTCGAATGCCTTTGCCCTCTACGATATCACCTTCATTATATGTTTCAAGAACCTTTTCCCAGTTGCGGATGCGATCGGCTTTTCGTTTGGAAAGTTTGATGATGCCATTATCATCTTCAAGATCTTCTAGAATGACTTCGATAACGATACCGGATTCGAGCGTGTCCCAATCATCGAATTCACTTTTGTGAATGAGTCCTTCAGATTTGAGGCCTACGTCAATTACAGCGTCATCGCCCGCCTTGCCGACGATTTTACCCTTGAGCATATTGCCTGGAATGAGTTGTTGGATTTCATCTGAGATGAGTTCATCCATGTTTCCAGATGCAACTTCTTCACCGAGGGCGGAAAGAATGAGTGCATCTACTTCATCGGATTCAATTCCGATATCTGCGATTAAATTATGATCTACCATGTGGGTTTGCGACGTGATTTCAAACTTGGCTGCGGGGTCGCCCTTCGCAGTTGCTTGGTGTGAGCCTATTTCCTTTTGAGCACCGTGCTCAAATCACAAGAAAATGGGGGGTTCACATGCCTGTTGAAAAACACAGGCGAGCCGTGCATTCTAACAGCATTAAACCATCAAGGAATACCTAAATGCTAGATAAACGTGTTTTTGCCAGCAAAATAAATCCAACTCCACCGATTGCGGACAGTGAGGCGCCCAAATAAAAGACGATAGGACCTGCCTGATAGCCTGCGCTAAGTGTTGTTACATAAATAACCATACCAAATGCAGGTGCGAGCAGACCTCTAATTCCTGTAAGTGTGACATGTAATCCCATGTATCTTGCTGATTGTTCAATTGGTGCATAATCCTGGTGCCCCAAATTCCATGCAAGTACACCCCCGCCAAAACCAACCCCTCGAATAGCTGCACCAATCCAAAGACCAGCAACGCTATGTGTAGCAATGCTTACACCGATACAAATGGATGAGACAACGAAAAACCAACTATGAATAGATCTGAAGGAAAGAATATGCATACGCTTTAGCAACCTTGCCCAAAAGAGAGTGCTTAGCGGAATCATTAAAATAGGAATGGTTGAGACAATCATAATTTCCCCAAGATACCCAATATTAAACTGTTCACTCAGGATAATGACTAGTGGCGCTGTGAGCATTAAGTTTCCAACGCCAAAGACAAATTGACATCCCATGTACTTCGCAAATTGCATGTCTTCAAATAAAAGCCTAAACGTTTTCCATGGCAAAAACGAAACATGGTGTGGCGAGTCAATCTCGTCTTGTAAAATTTCTTTGTGTCCTTCTACGCGTATTTTGCTATAAATCCATGCGCCCAGGACACCAAAGCTTGCTGCAACTGGGTAAACCCACCGGATAGCATTTTCGTTCAAGTCCATCGCTTCTCCGACGCCGAAACCAACCGATGCAAGAACAAGTGCCTGTACAGTTGCAATTCTCCCAGCTACAAAGGCTCGGCTATTTCGCAGATAGTTCGCCTGCCAAACGGTTGTTCGTAGCGTAACAATTCCTGTGTAGCAGACCCTTGTTCCAATGACACAGAATAATATCATTGCAAGCCCAAGTGGAGTTTTGGGAACGAAAGAAACAGCCCCAACGAGAACAACACATATAATTTTGAGTGTTGTAATAAATCGAATTTTGTGACGTCCATGACTACCCGCCGCCCAGAGAAAACTTGAAATGCTTGCGAAACCTTGCGCCGCTGCAAGCGCCGCAACAGACCAATCAAGAATGTGTTCCGAAACAACACCTTCGAACATACGTTTAGTGAGTACACCGACAACCCCACCCTCGATTGCACCCATCATCATCGGAAGAAACGCCCATGCTACTAATTCACGGGTGTGTTGGGTTTTACTTGTGGTTTTCAAAAATTATCCTTGCGAGCCATGATGAAGATGGTATTGTACGATTGACTCGCAACTGGGTCGCCATGCGATGTGCATGCAGTGCGTATGTGCTCGATTCTATCGAACCTTTAGGGATCGTAAAAGTTGCATCGATAGCCATGCCTCACAGTGTTGGCTGGAGTGGACGGCTGGGAATGATGACTTACGAGCCCACCTTTTTGGTATTGGGTTTGAGCGCACCTGCTGTGTGTGCATCGCGTGGCGACTCTTTGTATGTACGTAATAATCGCAGTAGATGAATAATTGATCCACGGAATAGATTTATAAGTTAAATCCAGCGCTTGCCGGTTTTTGCGTCTATCGCTGCGATATTTAAGCCTTTTACAAGCGCTTTATCAATAGCGAAGTGGCGTCCAACAATTGGACCGTCTGCAGTTATTCTGGCAAGTTCAATCACCTCGCCTGTTGCATTGGTGCCTTGAATAATAATTTCTTCATCTTCTTCAAGATCAATTCCTATGACAAAACCATCGCCAAATCGTTCATTTAATGCGACACGTAAGTACCCGCTTGAGTTGCCATCTTCTCGTTCAAGCCGGGTGACTTGGCAGTATGGATTTCCGACAAACTCGCTAAATTTATGTCCAACTAATTCATAGAGTTCAGTATTTGTTGCACTATTGAGAGCAATTTGTGCATTCTGATGCGCTTTGCGTCGCACGTCAAGCGTAATTATGGCGAGAACAATTGCAACTCCAAAAAGAACAACCGCTGCAGTTCGCCACACTGTTGTAGCCCTTGAGGATCCGAAATTTGCCTGTGCAGCACTCGCCCTTGCCCCAATGAGTGCAAGTGGAGCGAGCCGTTGCGCTTCTTTGTCTGCAGTTTCTGAAATGGCATCTAGCACCTTTTTACGAAGCGAAGAGGAAGGCATATCTGTTGGAAGTAAGGAATGGTCAAGAGCGATTTCTTCCTGGATTTGTTTGATTTCATCTTGAATGGAAGCTGTGGCATTGTGGAACGAACGGTTGAACAAATCCTCTTCGATTGGCTCAAGCAAACCATACGCATCAAGAACAGCGAGTTCTAGTAGTTGCTTGTAGTTGTATGTTTCGTTTGCCATTGTGAATTTCTATCGGTTTAACTCGTATATCTTTCTTAAAGATGGGCTGAAATGTCTTTGTTTCCTTGCTCCCTTAAGCGGAGTAAACCACGGCTCAATGCCGATTTAACTGTTCCAAGCGGTGTATTCAACTGTTTGCTTACTTCACGTAAAGTAAACCCATGAAAGTACGCCCGTTCAATCACTGTCCTTTGCATTTCTGGAAGTGTTTGCAATGTCTTCCATAGTAGAGCGTTACGTTCGTGTAGTAAAGTATTCGATTGTAGAGTGGTATCGGTTGCAGAAACCTCATGGTGTTCTGTAAATTCTTGTTGTTTCGGACGTACGGTTTTTCGACGTATTCGATCAATAAGATGACGTCTGGTAATAAGCATTACCCACGTCACTAACTTTGCTTTTCTTGGGTCAAAACGGTCTGCCGTCTTCCATAGACGTACAAAAACCTCTTGTACGGCATCTTCAGCTTCTGCATTATTCGACAAAAACTGGATGGATAACTTAAATACAAGTGCGCAATAGCGATCGTACAACTCAGCAACGGCATCTTCGTCGCCGATGGCTACTCTTCGCATCAATCTATAATCTGGCTCTTCGTTTGGCAAAATGCTCTCCATTCCTAGCAAAACCCTAACAGGCTGGCAGGTTCTGAGGAAACCAATTTAGAGTGTAGCATTTTTTACAGAAGATTTCAGAAAAACATCGATTTTCAACAAATAAACACTATGCTATATATGTGGCGATAATTACCGTCGTTGCACAATCGATATGACTAGTACAAGCAATACAACTTGCCAAGGTTATGAAATAGGGTCGCCCTACGGACGGCGAGGTTTTAGTTTACTTGAACTTATTGTCGTCATTAGTATTACAACTTTGTTGATGGGCTTACTTTTACCAACGCTTTCGTCGGTACGCGAAAATGCTCACCGTGTTATTTGTGGCGCGAACCAACGGCAGTTTGGCCAGGCGATCACAATGTACAGCGGTGACCACCGTAATCGTCTTCCTGTTGCAAGCGTTCTCGATTTACCCGAACCAGATCCAAGTCAGTTGTCGCTTGTGCGTACTGGCTCCGAATCCACAGGTGTACTCTTTGTCGATGGCACTATGCGTGCTGTGCCAGAGCCACTAAAAGAATCCGATTGGGATGCGCTTGGCCGTCTCTACCAGTGGCATTATTGTGCTGCTTCTGAAACGTATTATTGTCCAAGTCATAATGGAGAACATTTACACGATGACTGTAAAGACAAATGGGAGTCCGCAGTCAACGAGGAAAACCTGTACAGCAATTACCAATATGTTGGCCATAAGGATTGGCGAACGGGAAAAAGAAGGTCACTATTAGAAGGGAACGAACTAGTTCTCTTAACAGACGGAATGAGAACAAAATCAGATTACAGCCATGGTGTTGGTCACAACGAACTTCGTGGTGATGGTTCTGTTTCGTGGAAAGATGATGTTATCATTCGAACGAAATTGTTCGACGCACCACCAGTGGATTTTGATGGCATGCGTAATTTAAACGACTTGATTTACCTAATTTTCACAAAATAACCGATCGGTTTATTACTTATAACTCGGAATGAGCAAGCATTTTTGTATGCGATGTTTTCCGATGTGTGGGTTTATTATTGTATATTTGTTACACATCAATTTGTTATTAACTAACATATGATCGATATGATAAAGCGGTAGTTCTAGTGGGAATGTAGCGAGCAATCCTTCGCCTGCTGTTTCGCTAGCATCAGTGAGCGCTGGAAACATCGATTGAATAGAAAAACTATTCCTACCCATATTAAAATCACCTATGACAATGTCCGGCTCAGTCGTATCAAGCCGAGACAAAAGACGGTTAACTCTTTTGGCAGTTTCAATTCTTGGAATAAACGCCCCAGACGGCAAGTCAATCGCCCAAAGCACAAGCGGCTTACTAATATATTCACTTGCATCTAACGAAAACAAAGAAATAAAAATTCCATCTGAGGCAACAAGAGTACGTACCTCAATTACTGGGAGTTTTGTGAGTAGCGTGAATGGTCCATTGATAACTCGCCGACCGTTCGGTTCAAGCCAATCTTTAAGAGAAGGTTCACCACGCACAAACCATCCATGTGTCAACAGAGTGATGTCACCATTAAGTTTAATTATTTCTTTCGCTGACTCCAAAGCCGTACCTTTTTTGTTTGGATGACTCATTGTCCAGCCAACAAGGCTTAGCCCCTGTGCAGAGTTACTTCTACGCAGAAGGGCGTTTTCAACAAAAACAAAACGAATAAAAACAACCACAATTACGACGATGAACAACATTGTCATACATTTGTTCTTTGCGATGAATGAAACAGTAGCAACGAGGAATAGAACAGCTAACAGTGCAATAGTCGGAATCCAAGCGAGCCATTGGCTCCAAAACCATCGGTCAGAACAAACAATTCCAACAATCCAGAGTATCGTGATCATGAACGCAAAAACATACATGGCACGATAAGCAAAACGTATCATGTTGGAAGGAATGGGAATACCTGTGGGGCAATGAGTGTTGCAAGAATCGCAACAAGTAACGTGAGTGGAATGCCGAGTTTTGGGAAATCCATAAACTTGTAGCCGCCTGGCCCGTAGACCATAAGATTTGTTTGATAGGTGAC